>Ga0302114_10001202_pt1 | contig 17259 bp, 24 predicted proteins | sample AG5_Surface_MG_FD_203107 | JGI IMG/M metagenome (GOLD analysis project Ga0302114, IMG submission 203107) | Marine microbial communities from Western Arctic Ocean, Canada - AG5_Surface | ecosystem: Environmental > Aquatic > Marine > Oceanic | place: Canada: Western Arctic Ocean | collected...
TCGTCGACATCCATCTTCTCGGTCATCTGCCTCTGCAGAAACTGCGGCTCCTTGTGGTTGGGCATCCTGGAAAGGTACACCATCCCGCCCATGTTGTTTGAGCCGCTCCCGAACAAATCGCCCTGGTAGGGCTTTAAGACGTTGGCCGCATTCCCCACCTCGTGGTTTCCCTCCGGGCTGCGGCTGCTGTGGCCGTTCGGGCTGTTGCTCGTCTGCTGAAAATTCTGCTCCTTCTCCTTGATTGACCTGCGCCTGCTCGCCTGCTTCTCCGCCAGCTTGAGGTCGAGCTGCTGGCCGATGTCCCCCCCGCTGCCGCTCCCCCCCGCCCCCCCATGGTCGCCGTCGCGGGCACCATGCATCGTTCCGGTCCTGATGAGCCGCTCCTTCTGCAGGTCCATCATGACCTTCCTCGGGGGGCTCTTGGGCACCCTTAGGAACCTCTTGTTCAGGTTCATCGTTGTGGTGTCGAGGGGGGCGGCCAGAACGTGGGCGATGAGAACGGGAGCGTTGAAAATTCCGGCCCGCCCGGAGGCAGCCAATGTCGCGGCCACGGCTTCGTCAGAGTCCAGCCGGGATGTCTTCTTCTTTCGGATGAGCTCGGCTTTCTTGCTGTTGTTGTTCTGGGACGTGAGGTCGTCGGAGGAGTTCTCGGTGGCCATTCGCTGGGCCATTTCGCGCAGCCGAGCTCGAAGCTCGTCGGCTGCCGGGTTGCCACTCTCGATCTTCACCTTGCAGGCTAGCTTCTTCGGCTGCCAGGCCCACTTTTCTTCCAGGCCCATTTTGTACGGCACGGACTGGGGGTTGAGGTAGTACTTAGAATCCGGCATGGTTTGGGTTTCAGGTTTAATTTTATTTATTTGCTGTTGGTGGAGTTTGGTTGGAGTTTGGAGTTTGGATTTTGAGTTGGATTGGAGTTGGAGTTGTCGATGTTGTCAATGTTAATATATTGTCTTTCTTGGGGGGGTGTCTTTTTAAGTAATCTATATAATATGAGTGTGATTGTAGTGGGTTGTGATTTTAGGGGTTGAGTGATGTTATTGAGTTTAACGTTTCGCTTTTGTAGGAAAATTGAGCTTGACAATCTCCGAATCTCGCAACTACTTTGTAAAAAAAATCTAAATCTGGCACGCTTACGACTGACAGTGTCTTGACAAGATTAATACTTGTTTACTCCGTGGTACACGCGAAACATATGAGTTCCAATGCTGAAGCGCTGCAAGCCAACCTAGAGAAGAGGCAAACACATTCTTCGTTGAAATCCCAAGGGATCTTTCAGGAAAAGACTCCCAAACAGGCAGCTCTTGAGAAGAACCTCGTTTCACATAAGCTCACTAGAGAACTCAATGAACGACCATCAAGAGATTATTTGCAGGCACAGGGATTTATATCGTCCAAGACGCCAAATGAAGCAGCTCTTGAAAAGAATATCGTCTCGCTCAAGTTGTCAAAGGAACTCAACCAAAGACCATCAAAAGATGTCCTGCAGGCACAAGGCGTGTATGTTGATAAGTCACCCAACGCGTTTCAGCTGGAGAGGAACACGAAAGCTCACCTCTTGAGCAAAGGGTTGAATGGTGTTAACCGACCGGCAATTGATGATCTCAAAAGCAAGAACGTTTATAAGACTGCCCACGAGCACACAGGGGGAACTCTCGCAACAAATATGGCTAAAAAAGGTCTGAATGCCCATTTTGCGAAACCAAGAACCAATTCGACGAGCTCATGATTTCATGAAGAATAATAGAAGTTGAACACACACAAAAATATAAAAATCCATTTCTACTTAAATATTTCCTCTTCTAATAAATTACTCACTCACTCACTCTCCACACGCTTCTGGATGTAAACAGTTGCCTCGCCCCACGACTCCATCATCTTTCTCTCCTCAATAAGTTTGTACTGCTTGCCGATGACTCGGCGGGTTATGCTTATTATGATTGTGCCCTCTTTTAGCGCGCGGCACTTTACGCTCAGGTTGAGCATGAGGGCAGCAGTGAAACACGTGGAGTTCATGAAAACCACATCAGCGTCGGCCCAGTCAACAAGATTCGCATCGTGATGCAAGAAGGAGAACTGAAGTGACTGGGCACGATCCTCGCCAAGTTGGGGCTTGACATTTTTCAACCAGAACTGGAGATTGTCGACGCAATTCTTGTACAAGTCTTCGAGGATTTCGATCCCAATGACTTTTTTGAAAGGGTGGAGAAGAGCCTGCGGAAAGCGAAGCGAGCATTCATTAAAAATGAGTTAATATTTGGCGCCGTGGCTGTTCGCTCTGCTTACACTGGCAAAAACTTACAGCAGCAAATACGGGTTTGCCGGTGCCACAGCCAACATCCACAAACGTTAGATCAGGTTGGGTTAATATATTCGTTTGGGATTTGTCGGTGGAATTTGAGTTGCCCTCGTTGCCACTGTAGGCAAGGATGATGTCGAATAACTCTTCAAAAGATTCAAACATGATTTCGCCATAAGCTAATGTCGAAGAGATGTAACCTTCGCGCTTCCGCTCATCTCGGGAGAGCTTTTTGCCGTAGTTATCGGGAAACCGATCGTATATCGAGTCGTAGAGAAGCTTTTCTTTGGAGGGAGGCTTGGTTGGAGGAGGAATTTGGGCAAGAGATAAAGATTCGTTGTCGGTGTCTGAGCCTGAACCGGATCGATTAAGAGAAGAAGGAGGTGCAATTTCAGATTCTTCTGAGTCTGACATGGCTGCTTAATAATACGTGAATGTGTGATCTTGTATATTTCAGGTTATAAAATTTACAAAAATAAAAATGCAAATTTATCACCACAAAATTGGCATAGGTCCGACCTTACGGAATCTACAGTTATACTACAGTTATAGTTATGGGCCCAACGGTCAAGTTTGTCAACAATGCACCAGTGATACTATCCTTGACGATAATATCTACAATCCTCTTCATCGTCGACCAGCTTCTCCCCAAGTTCTCCATTATTCAATACTACTTTGCAACCTGGCCCTTCGACCTGCGGTATTTTACACAAAACCCCACTTCGAAAATTCCCCTCTTCCTCTTCAGACTCTTTTCGCACACTTTCGGTCACTCCTCCATTTCTCACCTACTTAACAACTACAAATTCATCTTGCTGCTTGGACCAAATGTCGAGCATATGTATGGGGCTCAAAAATTGACGTTACTGCTTCTTCTGGTATCTCTTATCAGTGGGACTGTCCACACCGTCTCCGCTTATAGCGCAACGTTATGCGGAAGCTCCTCGGTCGTTTTCGCCTTCGTGGCCCTGTCAACACGACAAGGTTTGGTCATGCGGGATAACAAAGATTTCCAAGTTCCCGCTACCTTGGTGCTGGTGGTTAGCCTCTTCATCCTCCAAGAAATGTACGATGCCGCATCAAAGTCCGACAACATTTCTCAGCTCAGTCACCTGATTGGTGCCTTCGGAGGAATAATATTTGCCTTTCAACATATTGAGACAAAAAACACTCAAAAGAGTTTTTTGCAGCAGGTGCCGTTCTACTTCTACACACCCAACGTGTTGGACAATATAAAAAAGCAGCAGTAGCAGAGAAGTTAGAAGTTAAGGTAGCTCCATTAGTTGTACATTTTATTTTACAAATTGCCAACACTTCTTTCCATTTCCTCGCCGTCCGCTGAGTGGGTTCTCGCATTCGCAGCCTCTCCCTCCTCCCCTTCCCCCTTAATCTCTTCGAGCCTCATGAGTCTCGAATTCTTTCTTCCGCTCTTTGACAGCGACGTTGTAGGCGAGAGTTCACTCAGTTTTTTGCTCAATTCGCTCCCCCGCTCCATCTTTCGTTCCGCGACAGAAATTACCTTCAATTTCACTTTCTCGTCTTCCATTCCCTTGACCTCCACCTCTACCTCCACCTCCTTCACACCTGAGTTCGCCTTCAGCAAGCTCAGCATGTCCTTATCTCCGAGCAGCTTGGAAATATCCTTGTCACCGAGAATTTTGTTTATGATTTCGTGTAGCTTCTCCTTCTCGTGGTCGTCTTCCCCTGCCTTTTCATCTATCCTCGCTGCCGCGGTCCCTGTCGTTGCCATGACAAAGTTAACGGGGTTGTTTTTCTCTACTTTGAAGATTGACTCCCATTGAATGCTCCCTAAACCCACCTCCTTGTAATTGACATTGTCCTCGTCTTCGCTTTCGTTTTCGTCTTCGCTCAGTTCGTCCCCCCCCGCTCCTCCGACGCCAGAGCTACTGTAAATCAAGCAGCGCTGCATGTTCGGCAAAATGTTGACGAACTTACTATTGCTGTTGCTGTTGCTGTTGCTGTTGCAGGTGCTGTTGTTGTTGCCGTTGTTACTGCTGTATTCGTGTTCCTCGCCCACACCATTTGCAGTCTGGGTACCCTCGTCTACACTCGCATTCACGTTGAACGTGCTGTAGTTCAGTGAGTGTGGCGACTGCCACCCCCCCTGAGCTGCGCGAACAGGAGAGAGTTTCTTCTTCCAAAGCGAGGCAGCTTTCAGAATGCTGCCTACGTGAGGCGTGCTTATTTTTATATTTGTATTTGCACTAGCAGCAACACCAGCACTAGCACTACCAGCACCAGCACCAACACCAGCACCAACACCAGCACCAACACCAACACCAACACCAACACCAGCACCAGAACCAGCACCAGCACCAACACCAACACCAACACCAACACCAGCACCAGCACTTGCAGGCGGACTAGTGCTGGAATTATTACTATAATTAATGTTGGAGTTCGCCGGGGAGGAGGGTTCAGTGTTGTCGGATGGCTCACCATCCTCGTACACTTCCAGTCTAACGTTGAATATTGTCGACACGTTGCGGAAGTACTTTGCAACGTTGACCCTCCCCTCTCCCTCTCCCGCAGTGACTAGACTCGACAACTCCTCCATTCCCTCCCGCAGCTTCTCTACGTAACTGTCTAAGCACCTGAAAATGACGTGGTAAGCAGTCATCGCAACGTTGTCTAAGAGCGCCTCGTTTTTGACCAGCTTGCTGTTCTGACGCCTAAACAAGTCAGTCAAGTCAGTTGCAATCACGTTCCGTGTTTCGCTGTCGTCAACAATGCTCCTCGCGTCGTCTTGGTTCACCACGAATCCAACAGCATCAACGAGGAGAAATGTGGATAGCGATGGGAAGTGGCTGCTATTCTTCTGTGTTGTTGTTGAGGTTGTGTCGCCAACACCGTCCAAATTCTCCATCACTTCATCCACGGAGGAGGCCCAGGGGGAGAGGAGAGAGGGGTTGGAGTCGGAAATGCTGACCAAATTGTTGATGGACTTGGAAATGTCGGCCAGTTGCTTTTCTCCAACTGCATTTTTATAAATGAAGTCCTTGAAACTCGCCAGAGTGACTGAATTCTTCACCCTCATGGTTGTACTAGTTTTCATGCTAGCATTCGTCAGCAAGAAGTTCGTGGCGCTGCGCCGAGCGAAGAAGATGCGAAGTAAATTTAGTGGGTTGTTTAGATTAATTTGTAGTATTGTTAAAAGGCTCGCTCGCTTCGCTTGCTCACCTGGCCAAGCTCGCCTGCAGCTCCTCGTCCTTCAGCAGTTTGATTTTAGGAAAGTTCAGCAGCAGCGTTGCGGCCAACAGCCGAGCGCCGTCGTGGCTGAAGAAGCCGTTTCCAGCCGTGTCGATCTGGAAGAAGAGTTTTTCGCACGCTATCAGCCACTCGGGTGAGATGCGGATCGTGGAACCGGTCAGGAAGATTTTGTTCCTGCGCCGAGCGAAGAAGGTGCGAAGCGAATTGAGTGGGTTGGTTTAGTATTGGCTCGTATTCTCGTCTTCATCAAGGCTCGCTCGCTTCGCTCGCTCACCTTTCATTAATGACAATTGAGAGAAACAGATCGAGCTGCTGTTCATTGGTGTGGTTTTCCCAGAGAATTTCTCGCAGGTAGGTAAGGGGAATTATTCTGTACTCTTGATTGGGCTGCTGTGGGCTTTGCTGCTTTTGCGTTTTACGCCCCCCTCGTTTTGCGTACTCGCTAGAAAGGTGAGATATCTCGTATTCGTTTACCTTGCCTTCGACCCGCCACGATAACACCTGCAGGTAGTTCCTAACTGATTCTAAATGCTCCTGACGAGACTCGACGACGATCTCCATCCACAGCGAGCGGGAAAGGGAGTACCAGCGGTCAGAGACTTGGTGTAGTTTGGTGTGATGGTGGTGGTGATTTTTGTGGTGGTGGAAGTGGGAGTTTTGGTCGTCGTGGAACTCATCGTACTTGTTGTGCTGGTGTATGGGCTGTTGGTAAGCGTGGGTGGTAGTGTGGTTGTGGTTGTGGTTGTGGCTGTGGTTGTGGTTGTGGCGACCTTCGGCAATTTGCTGGAGGCGCTCTTGCTGCGCCGAGCGAAGTTAGTATATGGCTCCGCATTTTTATATATTCTCTCTTGTCTTCCACAAGGCGAGCGGAGACGGAATGAAACTCACCTGCTCACGCTCAAATCTTTGCTCTTGCAAATCGTGGAGATCAATCGTGAAAAGATTGGCATGGGGGGAGCTACCATGGGGGTGGTTGGACTTGTCCGGTGAGTTGGTCGAGGAGTTTGAGAAGTTGGTGTTGCTGTGGGATTGTTGTGGGGGTGGAACGAAAATGTCATCTAGGGTCAGGATCTGCTCATTGCCAACACCACCCTTGACGAGGCCAATTGCAAGCTCGCGGGTTTTCGAGGTCCCGAACGAGAGGTCCGATGTGGTGGAGGAGGCGTGCTTGGGAGAAGTGCCGAGCTGCTTCGAAAGGTAATCGTGAGCGTCTAGTGTGTGGCGAGGCTCCCACGGCTTGGAGTTTGAATGCTGGCTGCTTGGCTTGGTGAACTTTTCTGGCAGGCCAAAAGACGTTTGCTGCTTGTAATAGAGTTGGAAGGCTTTTTCAATTGGTTCATTGTTGTTAGGGGTGGGGGTGGGAGTGGGGGTGTGGGTGTGGGTGGGGGTAATGGGGGGGTGGGTGGGGGACACGTTGGTAACCGCTGTTGTAGTAAGTTTGCTCTTGGACTTGGGTGATTTTGAAGTAGATTTGGATGTGGATTTAGATTTTGAATTGGAATTGGAAGGGTAATTATTATTGGTTGTGGTGGAGGTGGATGTAGCCTTCGTCTTGGGGTCAAAGTAGATTGTATAATCCACCATCGGGTGCCAATTTAAGGCTGTAGCTGTATTGGTCATATAAGCTCCCACTAGAAAGAAATACTTCGTTCGTTCGCTAGTAAGTAGGGAATGACTTGGCTATTTGAGATTTTTGAGATTTTCACAGGATTTTCAACTGGAAGGTGGGAAGTTAAGATGAGATCTTTCCAAAATAAGACTAATCACTTTTTAACATGTCTGGTTTTGATTCTGCGTTTGCGGGAGCCGGGAAGACACCTGGCATGGAGCTATGGAGGATTGAGAACAAAGTGCCAGTCAGGCAACCGGTAAGATCACAACAGTCACGTTTGCTCATGTGCTCCTCCTACTCCCTACTCCCCTACCTACTCAACACATTTTTTAACACCCACCATCACAACCACCAAACACCAAAACAACCACACCCACACAGGAAGTAAACGGCAAGTTCCATATCGGCGACTCGTACATTCTCCTGAAGACGATCCAGGGTGCCTCGGCCATTTCATGGAACTTGCACTTCTGGCTTGGAGACGAGACCTCCCAGGACGAGATGGGAATCGCCGCTTACAAGACGGTTGAGCTCGACGACTCGTTGGGCGGCGGACCCGTCCAAATGCGCGAAACCCAGGGGAATGAGTCGCCGCTCTTCATGTCCTACTTCAAGGATATTGGCATGGAGTACCTGCCCGGGGGTGTCGAGTCCGGCTTTGTTAAGGTCGAGAGGGATGTATATTCTGCTCGTCTCCTTCACGTTAAGGGGTCCCGCACTGTTCGGTGCTCGCCCGTGCCAGTTGCAGGTGAGAGTTTTGGAAAGATGTTGATGTAAAAGATATATTTTGTCGAAAAACGAAAAATTAACAAAATAAAAACCCAAAAAACCAATTCAATTCACAGCATCATCCCTCAACACCGGGGACTGCTTCATCCTGGACCTGGGCCTCCAACTATACCTGTACAACGGGTCCTCGGCGAACCGCAACGAAAAGGCCAAGGCCGTGTCAATGATCCAAAAGATCCGCGACTCTGAGCGCGGCGGTCGCGCGATGATAACTGTCGTGAACGAGGACCCTTCAAACAGTTCTTTCTGGGGGGCATTGGGCGGTCAGATCGAAGTCACTAACGGCGGGGAGGACGATAAGGCTGCGGAGAGGAAGGCAGCTGAGGAGGTGAGCGAGCGAAGTGAGCGAGTTGAAGATGAAGATGAGAATACGAGCCACTACTAAACTAAACGAGCACTACTAAACTAAACTAAACTAAACTCACATTATTCTCAATTCGTTTTCGGCACTTTCTTCGCTCGGCATATGCAGGTTAAGCTCTTCAAGGTCTCGGACGCGTCCGGGGAGGTTGAGATGGAGGAGATTGCCGTTGAGGGGGGGTCGATGAAGCGCACTCAACTCTCGACTGACGACACCTTCCTGGTCGATAGCGGGTCCGAGGTTTTCGTTTGGATCGGGAAAGGGTCGAGCCTTCAGGAGAAGAAGGAGGGGATGCTCCGAGCCACCGACTACATGGAGAGCGCTGAGAAGCCCAAGAGCACCCGGGTCACCCGCGTTGTCGAGGGGGGGGAAAACTCAGTCTTCAAGAGCCTCTTCTCGCAGTGGGATCCTCCCCAGAAGTTCGACTTCACTCGCAAGGCCTCAACTGGCGTTGCCCAGAGCAGGGAGAGCAACATCGACTACTCCAACCTCCACAGCCGCAAGGCCGCCGAGGAGGCGAGCGTTGACGACGGGAGCGGGTCGCTGCAGGTTTGGAGGGTTGAGGACTTCAAGAAGGTGGCGGTTGACAAGAGTCTCTACGGGCAGTTCTTCGGGGGGGACAGCTACGTTTTGCTCTACACGTACCAGAAGGCGGGGAAGGAGGAGTACATCATATACTTCTGGCAGGGGAGGGACTCGAGTATTGACGAGAAGGGGGCTAGCGCGTTGCTGGTGAGTGGATGGGAGTGGAGTGGCTGAGTGGTGGCAAGCCACCGACAATTGACAAATTCAACTAACCAAAAAAAAACACATACACGCACACTAATATCACTCACACACACACACACACACACACACACACACACACACACACACACACACACACACACACACACACACACACACACACACACACACACACACACACACACAGGCAAAGGAACTCGACGACGAGCTGGGTGACCGGCCCGTGCAGGTCCGTGTTGTCCAGGGCAAGGAGCCCGCCCACTTCCGCGCGATGTTCAACGGCCTGATGGTCGTTCGCTCCGGCGGGAAGGCTTCCGGTTTCAAGAACCGGGAAGACAGTGACTCGTACGACGTTGACGGAACCGAGTTGTACCACATCAAGGGGAGCTGCGCTGCGAACACGTACGGCGTTGCGGTCACAGAGACGGCCTCGAGCTTGAATTCCGGGGACTGCTTCGTTCTGCTCACGCCGGGGAAGACGACCGTGTGGCAGGGGGCTGGGAGCAACGAGGCGGAGAAGGAGGTGGCCGGGAAGATTGCGGAGATGCTCAAGGTTGGAGATATTACCACCGTTGCGGAGGGGGGGGAGGACGACGACTGGTGGACGGCCCTGGGCGGGAAGGGGGACTACCCCCAGTCGAGGGTGGAGGAGCAGCCGGCCGAGCCTCGGCTCTTTCAGTGCAGCAACGCCACTGGGGCGTTCTCCGTGGACGAGATCTGCGGCTTCACGCAGGAGGTGAGCGAGCGAAGCGAGCGTGCCTTGTGACAGAAGAGTGCGAAGCTCCGTGCGAACTTGCTACATCCACTACTGAACTAACCTACTCAACTATTCTTGCTTGCTCGCTCGCTCGCTCTTTCTGTGCTTATCATAAAACGCGCCTCGCTTCGCTCGGCGCAGGATCTCGTCGTTGACGACTGCATGTTGCTGGACTGCGTCACCTCCGTTTTCCTGTGGGTGGGAAGCTCCGCCAACAAGGACGAGAAGAAGGAAGCCATCTCCACGGCGCAGAAGTACGTGCAGACCGCGAGCGACAACAGGGACCCGGACTGCAGCATCATGCTCATCAAGAGCGGGGCGGAGCCGACCATGTTCACCCAGCACTTCTTGGGCTGGGACAGCGAGTACTTTGCCAAGAACGCCTACAGCGACCCGTACGAGGCGAAGCTCAACGCCATGAAGGGTTCCCAGCAGGCTCAGGGGGAGGCGGCCGCCTCCCAGGCTGCTGAGCCGGAGATCGAGGTCATTTCGGCCACCGGGCCGGCTCCTGGGGAGGTTGCTGCCGGAACTACCTACAGCGTTGCGGAGCTCAAGGCTGGCGGGTGTGCTGGCGTTGACTCGCACCTGAAGGAGAACTACTTGAGTGCTGACGACTTCCAGGCCACCTTCAAGATGGACCTTGCGGCGTTCCAGGCAATGCCCAAGTGGAAGCAGCAGACGGCCAAGAAATCCGCTGGCTTGTTCTAAATAGAGGTGTGTATAAAAATGGAAAAGGTTTCTAAATTATTTCGTCTCCTCCTCCAACGTCCTCGCCACATGGTTGAACAACTGGTACGGAACCAAGTCTTTTTTTGGATTGGTGTAGCTATTGTAGTCGTGCTTTTCGTAATTTTTCCTCCCCTTGTCCAAATCTTTTCTCATCACCTCCGCCCTACTGTTATCTTTCTTGAACTTGGGCTGTCCAATGTGAGCCTTCGAGTAATTACCCTTCCTTTCGTGTGTGGTTATCTTCTTCTTGTCGTTGTGGTAGCTTTCCATGTCCCCAACCTGCGGCGAGCGAAGCGAGGCGCATTTTTAATGAAGCACGAGCGAACCAAGCGAGCCAAAACGAAACGAATTGAATGGGTTAGTTTAGTAGTGGATGTAGCCATTATGTCTGCAGCCATTTCGCGAGATCCATCACGAGTAGCTCGTCTTCCTCAAAGCTTTCTCGCTTCGCTCGCTCACCGTCAGCACCTTCACACCGCCCATCTTACGCATCGCTGTGATCCTTTCCTTGTCGCTCACGCCAAGCACGTTCAGCCGTTGCATTTCCTTGTCGATTGCCATCTGCTTCTTCGCGTCGAAACCCACCCCCCCGTAACCAGCATTTTTCAACTGGTCTCCCCCAAACGCCAGCCTCAAGTTCTCCAAATCTTTTTCCTTCTTGTCGTTCCTCTTGGCGTCAATCCCTCTCGGATACACGTGGTCGAAGTTCTGCGCCGAGCGAAGCGTGGATTAGTTTAGTTTAGTTTAGTTTAGTTTAGTAGTGGATGTAGCCGTCTGTAGCAAACTCGCGGGATTCATTTTCGGGAGTATTCTCGTCTTCGTCAAGGCTCGCTCGCTTCGCTCGCTCACCTTATAATACTCGTGCTCGACGTACTTGTCCGGCGGCAAGTTGGGTTTTGCGTGAATGTGTCCCGTCCACGCCATTGAGGCCTCCTTCTGGGCCTTGAACCAGCCTTCCTGGCCCAAATCCCTCCTTGCCTGCTTCTCCCCCTCCTTCAAGTACACCAACCTGCAAATGCTAACGGTGCCAGCCTCAAACGGTGCTCCAGGAATTGGCACGCGAAGCTGCGCGAGTGGGTAAGTTTTGGTTTCTTTTTTTAGTTTTAGTTTAAATTCGTTTCCAACAACCTCACTCACCTGCATCAACCGCGTGAGACTGTCGTAGTGCGGCTCGCTGCCCTTATTGTAGGCCTTCACGTTAATCGATCCGAGCGTGCTCTCAGCCTCGCTCTTCGCGGTGTACGTCTGCCACGCCTCCCACAGCCGCTCGTTCAAGTCGCTGTGCTGCTCGGTAATATTCATAGACAAGCTCTGGGTGGGCTTGTTCGTCGGCGACCCGCTCAAAAACTGAGCGTTTGCCTTTGCGTTGGTTGCAGCAAGCTGCTGCTGTAAGTGAGATTGTTTTCCCTTTCCTGAAGTTGGAGATGGAGATGCTGGGGGGGAAATTTTTGTGTTTAAACGCAATTCTCCAAATTCGGCATTTGTATTGTGGGCATGGGCGTGTGTGTCCCCATTTCCTGTTTCCTTGGCTAATTTTTCGCGTTTTTCTAAATCCGAAATTAGCATCAGCTTTCCCGAGTCTGCATCCTCGACGATTCCAAACTGGAACTCCAGAAACCCAGCATAGTCTGCCTCGTCGTTTTTGCACGGTCCAAACAATCGTTTGTGCCAAATGATCATATTTTTTACGTGTTTGTTCTCCTCGTATCGCTTGATTTTCCCGGAAACCAAATTGTCGAACTCGGGCAAGTCCCGCTGTTTCTCAGTCAGCCCACTATTGTTGTAGACGGACACAGCCCTCAGCACATCATTCTCTTCAACCGCCCCTTCGAGCAAATTCACGCTGAGCCGGCGCCGAGCGAAGAAGGTGCGAGGCGCATGATATGGTTAGTTTCAAAAGATGTGACGAGTGTGTGTGTGTCTCCCCTCACCTCCTCACGCTAAAATCATTGCTGTGTAGGTCAAAGGTTTCTATGGATCTGTTCACGTGAAGCATCAGGGCTAAATTTCGGCCAACCTTGTCGCAAAAATGATTTCCGGCAAAATTGCAGTGCTCCAGCCCCGTGTTGAATTTCAAAGAATTGCTCAGCGCCATCCCGCCGACCGTCTTGATGTCGTTGAAAGAGAGGTTCAACACTTTCAAAGTATTGTTTTGCTTGAGTGTTGTAGCAATTGCGGCCGCACCGGCGTCCCAAATGTTCTGCCCGGTCATGCTCAGAGCTGTTAAAGAGAAGTTCGTCTGCAAACTAAACCCGACCATCGCCCCACCGGGAGCAGTGATTCGCTCCTGGATTTTGTCCTTGTCCCTGTAGCTTCTTTTCTTCTCCTTGTAGTCCAAATTTAACTCGCATAGCGCCGTGTTCTCTTTGAGCATTTCGCCGATTTCAAAAGCGCCTTCGTCCGTGATTAAATTTCCGGAGAGGTTCAAAATTTTCAAGGCCGTGTTGTTTCTCAGCGAGTGGGCTATGCCCGTAACTCCTTTGTCGCTAATGAAGTTTTGGTTCAGGTAAAGGTGCTGCAGAAAATTATTTCCCTTCATTGCGGCTCCAATTTTGTGCGCCCAATAATCGTCAATGTGGTACATAATCATTTTGCAGGCCAAAAAGGTGCAGTCGTACTTGTCGATGCGGGCGATTGTTGCCCGCAACATTTTACCCTCTTTCTCTGGTCGATCGTAGTTGTCCTGCATCTCTTGGAACTCGCGCTGGGAGACGAGAGGCTGCTTGTGCAAAAACTCGTGGTTCAGCTGCTCCCCGAACAGGCACTCGAAGAATTTCTTGTCCGTTCCCAAAATTATGTCCCTCGCCTTCTCCTTTATTTCTAACGTCGCCTCGATGAGCAGTTCTCTGTCGTGGAAGTCGTCCAGCAAGTTTAACGTCTGATTGACGAAATTGTCAAAGTAATTGTAATTTTCCTGGCGCTTCTTCTGCGCCGAGAGCGAAGCGAGGCGCATTTTTAATGAAGGACGGGCGAAACGAGTGAAGTGAGCAAACGAAATCGGCGGGTTAGTTTAGTAGTGGATGTAGCCATTATGTCTGTAGCCATTTCGCGAACTTCATCCCTTACCTTGCGAATTTCCTTGTCGAGTGGGATTTTTTCCGGGACGTGCGTCCCCAACCACTTGCTCTTGTCGGTTTCTGTGATTGGGATTGTTACGTCGTTGTTCTTGTTCACGCTCATGGTGACGAACGGGTTGAGCGATTTCGTCGTGGTGGTGACTGTTTTGAATTTTGGATTTGATTCCGATTTTGTGTTCGAATTCGAATCTGCGAAGTCGGATCCAGTGTTGTTCAGAATACCCAACAAAATGCTCGAGGAGAGCATGGACGAATCGGGCTCGGGTTCTCCCTTGGCTTCTGTGACTATGCGCACACTTTTAGCCACGCTCCTCGCCTCGTTACCAGTATCATTTCCGTCGTCAGTGCGCAGAATGCCCCTCAATGGTATCGAATCGTCAATCAATTGCCCGTCTTCGTCGTAATTAATTTCAACCTCGCTGTTCTCGTTAAAACTCGCGTCGATCATCATTTCGCCGTTCTCGTCGTACAGTATTTCAATTTCCTGGGTTACAACTTTGGTGTTGAGAGTTTGCATCATGAAAGTCGTTCTGTCTTCTAGCTGGAGCATGCCATCGTTGGGGGTGTTCGAATTCTTGTTCAAATTAAGGAGCATTGTATCCATGGCGGATGAAATTGGTGGCAGTGGAGTGGCATTTTTACGGTATAAGTGGCTTCGTTGAGCAGACGAAATTGTCAGTGAAGCAGCAAGCTCGGCCTTCTTTTCTTCATATAGCCGTTCGTTAATGCTCCTGGCCCTACTTTGGAGGGTTACCGCGGCTGCATTGTCCCCAGCTTCCAGCTCTTCCTGGAAGCGGGTATGGGCTTTCTCAAGATTGTGAAGTTCCATCTGCACTTCAAGGTTTTGTTTGTGAATTGCAATTTCGTGATTTTCTTTTTTTATTCGATTTAGTTCCACTTGGCTCTTCGGCGCTTTAGTTTTATTGTAAACAGGGCGTGCCTTCGTCTTGTTTTTGTTGACGGGCGCCATTTTGCCTTGTTTTGTTTGTCTTTTGATAATTTTTTTTCAACACAAAGTGTTCAACGTCTGAAAAAAAGAAAACCATTTTTAACACAACGTCCCAACCGACCATTGCCCACAACCAAAAGAACAAAATCAAAGTCCCCTTGACGTAAATTCAATCCATTCCAACTCATTCCCCCGCGCCTTCCCTGCCAACTCCAACCCACCTAAAATAAAAAAATATATTTAATGACAGACATTGACTTGGACGCCGTCCCCCAAGATGTCCAAGAAGCCCTTGAGTCCGTGGCCAAACTAGGTGCCATGGGAGAAGGAATAAAAACCGAACTAAGTGAGCTTTTGGAAGTGTTCAACTTCTCGGTCAGTATGACCACAAACACTGAACGAAAAATCGAAGAGACTTACTCGGAGATTCACTTCGCCCGTGAGCAGGTTGTCGCTTCGCAGCGCATGGAGGAGGAGGCTGTCGTGGCAAAACACAGTCTCCAGGACACTATAGACCGGTCCAAGCACAAGTTTCAGGAGTATCAGACTGCCGAGATTAACAAGAAGGATAAGGTGGTGGAGCTGAAGGCAAATATGGAGAATTTGAAGAACAAATTGTCCAAGGGGGCAGGCTGGACTCCGGATCAAGAAGTAGAGCGGAAGGAGCACATAACAAACAAGGAGAACGTGTACAGAAATTTTGACAACGTGAAGTCTGTTCTCAAGGCGACGAGGAGTGAGGTGGAGCGGATCGAGGCGGCTTTGGAGCTGCTCCAAAGGGAGCGGGACCTGACGGTCAAGACCACGGGCAAGTACGAAAGGGACGCGAGCGATAAGAGGGACGAGGCAAAGAAGCAGTCAAGGCGGAAAAACGGTCTCGAGGACAGTCTGCAGAATTTGCAGGTGAGCCAAAGACAAAAATACATTTCAACAAAACAAACACACCTAACACAGGCGCAAAATGCAGGCAAAAGTAAAGAGCAGTAGGGAGGAGCTCATCACTAGGGAAGGGGCGCTGAAAAGGGAAAAGAGCGAGATTGTCGACACCGAGGCCAAACTCAGGGAAAGTAAGAACCAAATGGAAAACTACCTACGCGAGTACGACCAGCTTTTTAGGATGACGCAGAAGCTAACGGACGACTTGGAGGTGCAAATCCACGTTAACGATAGTGTTGACCAAGAGAACGGCGAGAAGACCGAGGTGCTTCACACGAGAAGGGGAGAGGTCAAGCTGCTCATGAAGGAGGCCGCCAAGGTTGCGGCGGCCAAGAAAATTACGAGCGTCAAGATCGATGAGATCGCTGGTGAGCAGATCGTTTACGAGAAGGAGAGAAACAGCTTGAAGGAGGAGGTTGACGTGTTGGTTAATGTTGACATTAAAGGGAACAGGAAAGACGGCGAAGAACTCAAAAAGAAGGAGGCAACGGAAAAGCGCAAGAAGGAGATCCTCACCCGGAAGATTGGTGGGGCGGAAAAATCAACATCTGTCATATATGATCTGACCAGGGTGAACGAGAACAGCAGCAGGAATTTGAAGAACGAGATTGGCGTCTACATGACTACCGTGAAGGAGCAGGTGAGTGCGAGCTGAAGAGTACGAAGCGACGACGACTAACCCACTCTTGCTCTCACAGAGGGACAAGATCGAATCGCTGGTGAGCGAGAGGGAGCGCCACGAGCAGGAGGTGGAGGCGGCCAGCCACAAGCACTACACGGCCATCGAGGAGCTGAAATTACAGGAGGTGCAAATAGGCGACTTGCAGAAGAAAATCATCGACGGAGGGAGCAGGCTCAAGCAGCAGCAGAATTTGTACGAGGCCGTGAGGAGCGACCGAAACTTGTACAGCAAGAATTTGATCGAGAGTCAGGAGGAGATTGCCGAAATGAAGCGCCGCTTCAAGGTAATGAACCACCAGATCGAGCAGCTGAAAGACGAGATCACCGGGAAGGACCATGCGCTGGTGAAAGAACACTTCAACCACCACAACGTTGATAAAGAGCGAGAAGCGCTCAAGAACGAGTTGAGCAAGATTCGGAAGCAAATTCTTTCGTCGGAGCAAATAATAGAAAATCAAAAGGTCGAAGTGCAGAAGCTCAGCGTCATCATCCACGAGGCTGACGAGGAGAGGCAGCGCCAGCACAAGGAGTTCGACGCGGTGATGAGCGAAAGGGACATTTTGGGCAACCAGCTCATCAAGAGGAACGCGGAACTGACGAAACTGTACGAGAAGGTCAAGGTGCAGCGGAGCATCCTCCACCACGGGGAGCTGCAGTACCAGGACAGGGTTGCAGAGATCAACCACTTGACCAAGAATTTGACAACGCTCAGGAAAGAGAAGGCCGAGAGCGTGAAGGAGTCGAGCAATCAGAACGAGTTGAAGCACGCGTGCTTGGTGCTGGAGAGGGAGCTGTTGCATGAACGGACGAAGATCAAGGCGCTGAGCGAAGAGCTGGGCAGACCGCTCAACGTGCACAGGTGGAGACACTTGGAAAGCAGCAACCCGAGCAGATTTGAAATGATACGGAAGATCCAAAGCTTGCAAAAGAGGTTGATCGTCAAGACAGAGGAAGTGCTGACGAAGGACAACCTGATCCAGGAGAAGGAGAAACTGTACGTGGAACTGAAGAACATTCTGGGAAGGAGCCCCGGGCCGGAAGTCCAAGAACAACTGATATTATATCAGCAGAACTTGAAGGAGAAACACAAGCAG
>Ga0302114_10001206_pt1 | contig 17227 bp, 9 predicted proteins | sample AG5_Surface_MG_FD_203107 | JGI IMG/M metagenome (GOLD analysis project Ga0302114, IMG submission 203107) | Marine microbial communities from Western Arctic Ocean, Canada - AG5_Surface | ecosystem: Environmental > Aquatic > Marine > Oceanic | place: Canada: Western Arctic Ocean | collected...
TGACGCTGGATGGGACGTGTCAGCGCGTGAGGAACGTGGAGGTGCACGGGCGAAAGCCCGACGCCGCCGAGGGAAGGCGCGGCGTTTAGCCAGTTCTACACGAACTTCGGGTGTCCCTTCGGATTTGCAGACGGACCGCAAAACTAACATTAACTTTTGGCAACGCGAAATCTGCTGGGCCTCTCTCGCCCTAATCGCCCCCCTGGCTGGCGTCTCGCCCCATAGACCCATGGCACCGGCGGCTGCGTCGACCCTCGCGTGGCGCGACCGCCTCGTGGACGCGCCCGTCGCGTCCACGAGCGGCGGCGCGCGATGCAACCCTTCGCGCCGCACACGGGCTCCCAAGGTACCCGTCGCCCCAAAGGCTTTTTACTTTCGCAACACCGGCGGTGCCGGGCCGTCAACCGGGGAGGGCGCCGCCTCGAAGGCCGTCCGTACGGTGCCCTCCACGAACAACGCCGCCCTCCCCGGTCTAGCGTTCACCAGTAAGCCCGAGAACATCGACCCGCGCCGCGCCGCCCAGCTCCTCGGCGGGTCGGGCGACGACACTCGGCTCGTGCGCAAACTCACTTCGATGTTCGCCGCGAAAGAAGGATGCGTGATCGGAGCCTTCGCGCGCGTCGGCACGGATTCCTCCACCGAGGTTGACCCGAACGACCCTGGAGGATCAACATCAAACTCCCCCGCGAACCTGAAGGGGATATGGGCGATGGGCTTCGACATGCTCGCGGGGGAGGGCAACGTGGACAACAAGACGCTCATCGGGTTCGCGCAGGCTGCGACGGATGGCGCCATGGTGGCGACGGTCGACTGCGTAGTCGTGGACGAACGGTACAGACGAACAGGCCTCGGTGGTAAGCTCGTGAAACGGCTCGGGGATGAACTCCGGTACCGTGAGATCTTCGACATCGGCGTCCGGGCGCCGAATGAGCACCAAGGGTTCTTCGAGGCGTGTAACTTTGGTCCCGACGCCGAGGGCGCGGTGTTGATGTCGCTGCCCCTGACCGCGCTGGGTGACGAACGCATCAAGTGCAAGTCGGACGCGTCGGACGCGTGGATCGGATCGGAGGTGAGTCTGCGGCAGCTGGGTGAGGTGATCGAGCCGGGGCGGACGCTGAAGGACGGGGGCGAGGGGTTGAGGGAGATGCTGCGGGGTGAGAGACGGGAGAGGGAGGAGGAGGCAAAAAGGTTCCCGTTGTGATTGCCAAAAATGAAATTTATCGCGTCCCGGGCTCGTTGGCTCGAGTGCCTCAGCTAGTGCCTCGCCTCCACGACATCCTTCGCGCGCCTTCGCTCAGCAGCTTCAACTTCTCGCTGGTTTCGCCCCTCTTCTTTGCGTCGTGAATCCAGCCCAAGCTTTCGGCGGTTCTCTGCCTCGAGGCGAGAACGAGATTCCATGTCGCGTTGCACGTCGCGTTGCAGCCTTTGGATTACGCCCTTTACGTCGCCCGTCTGCGCTGTCAAAGCCGCCTGACCCGGAGTGTCATTGACCGAAGCCTCTATCCCGTCCAGGTGGTGCAAGATCGAATTCACCGCGCCATCTGTGCTGACCGTCTCGTCGATGCCTAAATCAGTTTCACCGTGCTTGTGCTTGTGCACGACACCGGCGCTGTGCCTGGCCATGCCGGGGAACCTGTCGCCCCTTTGCTTCTCCCTTCGCTCGAGCTCGGCCTGGTTGCAGGTCATAACAACGTTGATTACTTTCGCGCCGGAGATATGTATGGCCTCGCGCAGATCGTCCGCCCAGTGCTTCTCCTGCAGGAACGCGTCGATGAGCAGGTTGGTGCCCAGCTCGAGGTGCTTGCCCCAGCCCGCGGTCTGCCCCTTGAGAAATCGCTCGCCAGCCTCGGATAGTTCGAGCCTGGCGAGTCTGTCGGTGGTATCTTCGTCGTCGGCGCCGGTCATGTCGACGTACTCGAAGCACGCGAGGCCGTCGTGCGGCTCACGCGACGCGCAGCCTTCGAGATCACCGCCCGTCAGCTCGAGGAACGAGCGGGGCAGCATGCTCGGGTGGACCGCGTAGAGGAAGTCGTCGAAGGCGACTCGGAAGAAGGCGAGGCGAGGGTCCGTCGCGCACCTTCGCACGAGCGCGCGGTGCAGGGCGGTGCAGAGGGTGCTCTTGCCCGCGCTGGACGGGCCGTTGACGACGATCGCGGTGGCGCGCCTGGGGGAGGACATGATGCGCGCGAATGGGAGTGTGCCGATACGCGTGTGGCCGATTCGAGTCGTTGCTTGACGGGAGGTTTCTCGGAAGACGTGACTTTCAAAAAGTTCACAACGACGGCAGTCACTCCACTTCTTCTCTCGCCGCGCATGGGTGGACGTCTGAGCGAACGGAAGCGCGAGCAGCGCGGCGAGGAGAACATCATCGAGGCCCTCGCCGTACAGATATCTGACGTGTTCGCCGCCGAGATACTCCCCAAGCTCGACTTGTTTGATACCCTCAACTTGGCGCAGGTGAGCAAGAGGTGCCACGACGCGGTGTGGAGCGTTGACGGCGTTCGGTCGATGGAGGAGAAGATCAAGGCGAAGATCAAGGCAGCATCGCCGGGCTATTCCTCTGAACCGTTGTACTGGGCGGCAACTTACGGCAACATGCCCGCGGTCAGGGCCATCCTGAAGTCTGGGGTGGACGTGAACGTGAGTCGTCATCTCGGCTGCACGCCTCTGCACTACGCCGCTGGACATGGCCACACGCCGATGGTGAAGGTGCTGATTGAGGCGGGTGCCGACGTAGACAAGAAAGGTCACTGTGGCCAAACATCTCTGCACCGAGCCGCCGTCTGGGGTCACGCGCCAGTCATCATGGAGCTCATCAAGGCGGGCGCAGACGTGAACGCCACTGACGATTACGGCTCGGCCCCACTCCACTACGCAACCCGCAACAGAGAAGAGGATTGCATCGCCTTGCTGCTCGTGCTCGGAGCTGATGTCCACAAAGCTCCCAAGCGATGGATCACGCTGATGAGAATTGCCGTGCAACGCAAGTACAAGAAGATCATCGAGATGCTGAAACAAGCCGGCGGGTGATAGTCGCGACGACACAAACATTTGGGAAGGTAAAAGTCATGTTAGGGTTGACACATCACGCGATCGCTTCTATCTACACACACACCCCGCCCTATCCTCACGCGCTGATCGCCTCCTTCAGCTCCCCACCCGCCGCCATCTCCAGGATGATATCGCACCCGCCGAGCAACTCCCCTTTGTGGTACAGCTGCGGGTACGTCGGCCAGTTGCTAAACTCCTTCAGTCCTTGCCTCACGTCCTCGTCGCTCAGGATGTCAAACGTTGCGTACCCAACCCCGGTGCCGTTCAACGCCTCGACAACCTTACGGCTGAACCCGCACCTCGGTTCGTCCCGGTCGCCCTTCATAAACAGCATGACCGTGGCGCTCTTGACGAGCTTTGAGAGTCGAGTGTTGATGTCGACGGGCTTGGACGCCTCAACCGCCTCTTCGAGCGCTCCTTTGAGTTCATTCCCAGCGGCCATCTCGAGTATGATGTCGCACCCGCCGAGTAACTCGCCCCCCGCGTACAGTTGCGGGTACGTCGGCCAGTTGCTGAATGTCTTAAGTCCCTGTCGCACGTCCTCGTCGGTGAGGATGTCGAAGGTTGAGTAATCGAGCCCCGTGGCGTTGAGAGCCTCTACGACCTTGCGGCTGAACCCGCACCTCGGCTCGTCCCTGTCGCCCTTCATGAAGAGGACCACCGGGTCCTGTGTGGTGAGCGTCCGGAGCCTCGCGTCGAGGTCGCCGGGTCCGCCTGCACCCGCGTTGTTCGATGCGACGGGCGCGACGCCTCCGTTCGCAGCCTGCGGCGGGGCGGATGCGACTCCGAAGTGCTGCTGGGTCTTGCTCGAGAGCGCCTTGCCGTCGGCGCCCTCGAGCTTGTCCAGCGGGACACCGACGCCCTTGTGGAAGGTGAAGAAGGGTACCGCGCTCACGTCGTACCGCTCGGTGAGCTCGTCCACCTCCTCCGCCTCGACGCGCGCGAAGGCGACGCCGGTTGCATTGTATTGGACGGAGAGCTGTTTCATGAGCTGATCCATGGCGCCGCAGGGCTCGCACCACGTGGCCCAGTAGTGCGCCACCACGCCGTGTGGGGACGACGCGAGGAGGGCGTCGAACTCGGCCGCGGTCTTGACGTCCGTGACGGGCATCGTGCCTGAGATGGATGTCTGTCTGGGTGCTCGTACAAGAGAGTGGACGTCCCAGATCTCGTTATTCGTCTCGTTATTCCTCCAAAAAGCCCGCCAAAGAGGACTTTTCTGACTGCTACTCGTATACAGCGAATTAGAAATTAGAGATATCCCCTGTTCTTTGGTCAGGAAAATGCGCGTTATTGAGATTATCCTGAAAAGCAACCTGCGCCACTGATTTCAAGAGCTCCTGACAGACGGTCCCCGCGCGACGTTTGGCACGACAGAGGTTGCGGACGCGGGCGCCACCTGGTCGTATCCAGCGCACCGAACGATGACCGTCGGCGATCTCGTGTACACCGTCAAGACCCTTCCGGCGTCCGCGGACGAGACCGCGCGATGCGGCACCCTCCGCGACCGCGTACACGCGTGGCTGGCATCTCCCGATCGCGCAGGAAAGCACCGCGACGACCCCGAGCTGCACGAGATACTGGACCCGGGCGGTGACGCGTGGATCCGGTTCCTGCGCGCCAGGAACGGCAACATCGACAAGGCGTTCAAGATGATGTCGAACCACCTGACGTGGCGATCCAGTTACAAGCCGTGGACCATCACCCCGGAAGAGATCGAACACCAGAACGTGACCGGCAAAGTTCGCATGGGCGGACTCGACTCACGAGACGGGCGGCCGGTGCTCGTGTTCGACGACAGCAAGGAGAACAGTAAAGACCACGCGATGCAGCTCCGGTCGCTGGTGTACCACGTCTGCAGAATCGATCGCACGTGCCGACGGAAAGGGCACGACAACGGCAAGTACCTCCTCTTCATCCACCTCCGAGACTTTAAGCTCTCAAAGGCACCCGGACGGAAACAATCGACCAACACCCTCGGGCTGCTCCAAGACCAGTTCCCCGAACGGCTCGGACGCGCCATCCTGTACAAACCGCCCACGGTGTTCGCGGCGATGTTGTCCATGGTCAAGCCGTTCATGACGGAAGTGACGCGGCAGAAGATCATCGCCGTCACCGGCGCCGTCGACGAAGGCGGTAAAAACGATTTAAAGATGAGGGGCATCGCGGGGGAAGACTGGCGACAACTGACGGGAGCCACGATGCCACAGTCGGACCCGAGCATCTCACCGGGGTACGACCACGCGACCGCGTGGGCGGAGGTCGTGAGGGAACACGCGGAGGAGGAGACACGAAGACGTAAATGGAGGGAATCCAACGCCAAGGATGGCAACGCATTCGCATTCACGCGGAGTGATTCGGTTTCCAGCATGTCCAAGGTGGTGAGCACCCAGGGAACGAAATCGGGTACTTCGAAGCTGGCGCCTGTGGAGACTCTTCCGGGGAGCAGGCGGACGTCGCACGACGGGTCCGTGGACGTCTTCTTCGACGCGAAGGAGTCGATCAAACCGCCAAAGTCCAAGAGCTGGTTCGGGTTCTAGTCTGATGTATGAATGGATCTTCATCTCTGATTCGTAAATATAACCCCCCTAGTAGTTAACGCGTCGGCCGGCTGCCGACCGCGCCCTTAATCCCCAATATGCACAATCATCGCGTCGTCGCCGGCGTGAACTCCACACCCAGCTGCGACGCGTATCGTTTCAGCAAGTCTTCGTACGTTCCCAGCACCTCAGCCTGCTCGTGGTACGCCTTCTTCATCTCCATCACCTCGTCGAAAAACGCGGGATCCAGCGCGTCGAGCTCGGCCCTCAGGTCCGCGTTCTCGTTCTGCATCCGCTTAATCTCCACCTCCGCGGACGCGATCCGCGCGCGGGCTTCGTCGGAGTCGCCGGACCCACCCTGCGCCAGCTGGCGGGCAAGCCGGTCGGCTTCCATCCGAGCAAACGACAGCGCCTCCCGGGTCTCCATGAGCTGCAGCGACGTCGCCGCCGCCTCGGACTGCGCCGCTACTAACAGCGCCTGGTCGTCGGGCGACATCACGGGCGTGTCCGGCTTGGATGCCGCCCCGCCGCCGCGTCCGCCGCGCTTGACCTCATCCTTGAGCTCCTTGACCTGATTCTCCAGCTTTTGCGAGCGCTGGAGAAGCTCCTTGTGCTCCTTCTCTGTACGCCGCAAACCAACCGCGTCACTCTCCACGTCGCGAAGCTTGAGCCGGAGCTCCTTCGCCGCGCGCGCGTGCTCGTTACCGCGCGCCGCGGCGGCAGCCTGCCCACGCAGGCCCGCGAGTTCACCTTGCTGCTTCTCGACGACTTTCTTGAGCGCCTCCACGACATCCTCGAGCTCTTGCGTCCGCCGTTGGTGCTTCCCGCCGGCGTCCTTGCCGTGTCCGGGCGCCTTCGCGACGCCTCCGCCCTCGGCGAGGTCCTTGAAGAGCCTGTCGACGCGGCGCTGGAGCCGGTCGGCGCGCGCGGCCGCCTGCTCAGCCTCGAAGCGGAGTGACAACGCGGCGTCGTCGCGGGTGAGGACCTCACCCTCCAAACCCCGCACCCGTTCCGCGAGCTCCGCGGCTTCGTTGGACGGGTACGCTGACGTGGCGAGTTTCGATTGGTCGGAGGATGCCAGCTGGCGCTTGAGCCGAGCAATCTCCGCCGCCTGCTCCACGTCCACGACGCGCTGAAGCGCCGCCACCTCGCGGTGCAACGCCTCGTTCTCGTCCACCACCTCCTTCACCGCGACGGCGTCGGGGCCGGAAGATGAACCGCCGTTTCCGGCTGAGCTTCCGGCGTGTTCCAGCGCGGCGGTGAGCCTCGTCGTCTTGGCCGATAGCGCGTTTCGCTCCTTCGTGACATCCTGCAGCGCCCTGTCCCGCTTCGCGCATTGACGCTCGAGCTCCTCGTTCTCCTTGGTCCGAGTCGCGAGTTTCTTGGCGAGCGTCTCGGCTCGCTTGCGCAGTTTCACGCCCTCCTCCCATCTCGCCAGCGTTTCCTCCCGTTCCTTACTCGAGCCGCCGACGAGCGCCGGGGGCTGGTTCTCGATGTGTGACGATCCCCCGGGGTGTACGGATGACCGTGGGCCGGATTGGGTCGTACCTGTGACGGCGGACCCGACCTTTTCGCCGTCCAACATGCGGTTCAACTTTGCGTTTTGCGCGGTGAGAACCTTGACGCGTTTCTCGAGCTCGTCGGCTCGCTCGTTCGCCGTCTTGGCCGCCTCGGCGTCTTCCCGTGAGTGGTCGCCGCGCGTGCTCGGCGCCTGGAACACGGATGAGGTTCGCGTGCCTCCTTGGACGCGGAGCTTGAGGTCCGCCTCGGCGATCTCCGCGCGCTCGCGAGCCTTGGCGAGGTCATCCTGGGTCTTCTTGAGCTTCGCGGCGAGCTTTTGCGCTCTGTCGTCGGCGCCGCGGCCGGACTCGAGCTCGGCTCTGGACGCGTCGCTGGAGCGAATGGTGCGCGACGCGGCGGTCTGCATAGCCTCCACGAGCTTCTTCTCGAGCGTCTTGATGGCCTCCTTGAGCTGCACGAGCCGTTTGTCCTTCTCAGCCATCTGCGCCTTGAGTCTGGATACCAACGTCTCCACCACTCGCGACGGACCTTTGAGTTTTTCGCGGTCAACCTCCTCGAACATGCGCGTGATCTCACCTTGCTGAACCTCGGCGCGCTCGGCGAGCTGCGCCTCGGCCGCCTCGTGCCTCGCGCGCTGTTGCTCGAACTTCATCGTGAGCGTCTCGATCATCGATTCGCGTTCCGCGAGTAGCGCCACGAGCTCGGCAACCGGCTTTCCGGAGAGTGTCTTGGCGTCTGTTGAGGTGCCTCTCGGTCCCCCAAAGTCGAGCGCTTCCTTCATGGACTTGATCTCCCGCTGGTTCTGCTTGAACAGCAGCTCGTTGAGCTCCTCGATCGTCTTGCGGTCCTCGTTCTGCTTCTTGAGCGCGTCCGTGCGCAGGTCCGCCATCGCCGTCTGCGCTCGGGTCAGCGCCGCGTTCTTCTCGGACACGAGCTCCTGTAACCGCGCGATGGTGCTCTGCGCCACGGCGGTGACCTGCGCCACCGCGGACTCCTCGCCGAGGGACCCGGGCGCGCCGATACCGTCGAGGCCGCCCGCGGACGCCGCGATGTGCGCCTCGAGCCGCCTTCGCATCGCGTCGCGTTCGTTCTCGGCGTTTTTAGCGGAAGCCATCGCGTGTGAAACCTCGCGTTCGAACGTGGCGCACTTGCTCTCAGCCTCTGCGGCGCGGACTTTGAGGGATCGGATCGCCTCGATCTGCGCGAGGACCATTCGTTGGGTCTCCACGGACGCGGCGCCGGGCTGCACGCCGACGGCGGCGGCGGCTCCGACGGCGGCGAGAGCCTCGGCGTTTGCCCTGCGTCGTGGAGCTGGCATCGTCTCTGAGCTCGCGGAGGATGATCCGTCGACCAACGTAGGGTTCCTGGCCTCGATGAGCTCGCGTTGCAGGGCGCGAACCTGCCGTTGCAGGTCATCGGCTCGAACGTCGCCAGCCTGCGCCTTGGTGAGCGTCGCCTCTTCGATTTTGAGGACGTGCTCCTCCCGTTCCGCTTCTCGCGCTTCGAGGAAGCGGAGCCTGTCCTCGGCGGCAGCCTTGGCGCGTTGCGTCCGCGCGGCGGTGAGCTTGGACTGGAGGAGCTCCTCGCTGAGGGAACGAATCTCGCGGAGGGGCGCGTCGACGTCGCCTCCCGCGTTGGCGGCGTCGGCGGTCCTGGTGTACTTTTGGAGGTTGGTGAGCTCGAATTCAGCCCTGTCGGCTCGCTCGGCGGCATCCTTCACGGTGGCGTGCGCGTTCGCGAGGAGCTCCTCACGCCGCGCGGCACCCTTGCGAAGGTCGTTGAGCGCGCGTTCCCACTTCTCGGCATCCGCGGCGTCGATGCGCCCCGCGAGCGCAGCCTCCGCGCGGGCGAGTGCAGCCTCTTGCGCCTGCAGCAAGTTCCGGGCGTCTTCGCGCAAGCCGAACAGCCTGGAGTCCTGCACCTGCAGCCGCCGGTGGAGCCGGAGGCAGTCGCCGTGCAGCCGGTCAGCCTCCGCCTCGGCAACCTGCTTCTCGTGCTTGAGCTGCGCGGTTGACGATTTAAGCCGAACGTTGTCCTCGTTGGCGCGAGCGAGCGCGGCGGCGGCGTCGGATCGTCGTTCCATCTCGCGGACGGCGGAGCGGAGCGAGGCGAGCTCCGCGTCACGCGCGGCGTTGGTCGCCGCGCGCTTGCCGAGCTCAGTCTCCGCCTGGGCGCGGGCGTTCTCAGCCTTGATCACCTCGGACCTGAGCCTCGCGGCTTCCTCCTCCGCGGCGACCACCGCCTCCATCTCGGCTCGGTGCTTATCTTCGCTGACGCACCGTGAGAGCTTTTGCAGGTGCGACCGTTCAGCCTCTCTGGACTCGTGGAGCTGAGCCTTGGCGCGTGAGAGTTCCGTCTCGAGCGCGCGGTGTGACTCGTCGAGATCATCCTTGGCCTCGACGACGCGGCGGGTCTCTCGCGCGGCGAGCTCGGCGGCGCGCTTGCCCGCGTCGAGCTGCGCTCGAACCTCCGCGATTTCCTTGCGCGCCTCAACCTGCGAGAACGCCTCGCGGCCTTCTTTCGTGCCGACGGCGTCGAGCGCGTGTTGCAACTCGCGAGCTAAGGATTTCTGGCGCTGCGCGTTGAGAACGGCCGCTTCCGCCTCGGCTCGCGCGGTGGACGCATCTTCTTTGGCCGCGCGGAGCTGCGCGGCGGACACGGCGTTGTCCGCCCTGAGCGCCAGGAGCTCCTTGAACCTAGCCTGGAGCGTGCGGTGGTTATCCGCGAGGACGGCGTGTTCCGACTTTGGAACGCAGAGGTCCAGCTCGCGTTGGCATCGAGCCGCTCGAAGCTCAGCCTCGGCGGCTCTGCGCTCGTGAAAGGCGAGCCTCTCCTGCGCGGCTCGCGAGAGCTCCTGGACGTCGCACTCCATCTCCTCCTTGTCCTTACGCGCGCTCGTCTCCGCCGTGCTGGCGGCTTCGAGGGCTCGGGAGAGACGAACCTCTCTGACCTGAAGCACGGCGAGTCGCGAGTGCGCCGCCGCGAGCGCTTCTTTGAGTCCGCTCTCGGCACCGGGCTTGAGGCGTTCCACGAGCGTCTGCGCATCCTTCGCCTCCACAGCGTTGGTCTCCGCCTCAGTCTCGGCGCGTCTGGCGCGCTCCGCGAGGGTGCGGCGCTCCTCCGCCCACGCCGTCTTGGCCCGCACGTGTTCCCTGTACAACGCGGACCGCGTCGCGCCCATGTCGGCGAAGGCTTGCTTGTACTTTGCGACGTCCATCGCGAGCTGCTCGAGCTGTTCCTCCTTGGTGGCGAGGTCGGAGACGACGCCGGCGAGCGCGCGGTCCGCGGCGGCGCACTCTTCCCGCGCGCGCTGAGCCTCGGCGTACGCCGCGGCGGCGACGGCGGGGTTAGCGCCGGGGTGTTGGCCGGGCGGTTGGCCCGGCGCCGCTTGGATGTTGAAGGACATGGGCGCCATGGGCGCCGGGGCGGCATCGAGCGCAGCCTGGAGCGCGCTGACCCGCGCGAAGAGCGCGTCGCGTTCGCCCCGCAGCCTCTCCACGGTTCGCACGGCGTCTCCGTACATGGAGGAGGGCACGACGGGTTCGGCGGGGACGGCGGGCTTGACGTTCACCGCCGGCGGCGACGTGACCGTTCCGTGCGTAGCGGTTCGTGAGCCCATGGTCTGCGCGAATGTGCTCTTGGTTGGCGTCTGCGGTCGCGATGGGACTGGGGACGCGAGCGGCGGCTCGAGCGCGGCGGCGGTGATGGGCGCGTACGGCGCGGGCGCGACGGCGCCGGCGGCGGCTACGGCTTGCGTCTGCGACGCCAAGAGCGCATCCTGTTGCTGCTGCGACATCTGCGCGAAAGCTTCTTGCTGTTGCGCGGACATGCGCTGGAACGCCTCTTGCTGCTGCTGGGACATCTCGGCCATCATGCGCTGCGCCTCGGCAGCTTGCGCCTGAGCCGCGGCTTGAGCCTCGGCAGCCTTGGCGTTGGCCTCGGCGACCGCCTGCGCTCCCTTGGCCTCCGCGAGGGCGATGGCCTCGGCGACGGAAGGGTGCACGGGTGAGCCGGGCGGCGCCGGCATCTGGTACATGCTCGACGGCGTGGGTTCCGAGCCGAACGATTGCGTGATGTTCTGCTGGCCAGTGTACAAGCCTTGCTGTCCCGTGGACAAGTTCTGCTGGCCCGTGGACAAGCCTTGCTGCCCCATGGACAAGTTTTGCTGTCCGGCGGTGAGCGCCTGTTGACCCTGCGCCAGCTGCGAGTACGCCTGCTGCTGCTGCGTGGACATCTGCTGGAACATCTCGCGCTGCTGCCTGGACATCTCCGCGAGCATCTCCGATCGGGACATCTCGCCGCTGACACCACCGTACGCGGGCGCCTGCTGCGTTTGAGGCTGTCGCATCTGCGGCGGCATCTGCTGCGTCGACGAGCGCATCATAGCCTCGTGGTATCCATCCTCGAGGCGCATGATCTGCTGCCTCGCGCGCGCCAGCTGCTGCTGGAGCTCGGCAACCTGCGCGGCGGCGGCAGCCTCCGCCTGGCTGCCGGCGAGTCCCGCGGTGGCGGCGGCGATGGCAGCAGCCGCCGCCGCGCCGTAGTCGGGCTGCGGCTGCTGCTGCTGCGCCGGGTCGGGCGCGGCGGGTTGCCGCATGTTCGCCATGAGACCGTCGATGCCAGTCCCGCCGCTCTGCAGCCGCTCGAGCGCCTCCGCGAGACGCTCCTGGAGCTGCTTGTTCGCAGCCTCGAGCTCCTTGACGGCGCGCGCGCCGATGCCGACGGACGGGTCGTAACGCACCGAAGGGGCGCCGTCGCCGTCGCTCGCGGAAGAACCGTCGTACCGCACCAAATCCTCTTTGAAGACGGCGTCGTTGCCGAAGCGAAGGGCGTCGGCGTACTCCTCGAGCATGGCGAGCTGCCTGGCGGAGAGGCCGAGCCTCGCGGCGTGTTCGCCCTGCCACTTGGCGCGGTAGCGTAACTCGTTGCGGAGGCGCCTGCGGTCCTCCTCCAAGTCCGCGACTTCCCGTTCCAGTTGCGAGTTCAACGCCCGCAACTGCGCAGCCTCAACCTTGGACTTGAGCTTGAACCCGCCGAGGTCGATGTCGGCATCTTCGGGGATACCAGCCTGCTGACGCAGGAACCGGGTCTCCTCGGTGAGGTCCTCAACCTTTCGACCGAGCGCGTTGGACTGAGTCACGGCGTCCTCCACGGATTGGTCCGCCGCGCGAACCTGCATGCGGAGCTGCTTGAGGTCCCGCATCGCTTCGGATAGGCCGTACACGCCAGCCTCGTACTGCGCCAGGCGGCCTTGCGCTTCCGCGAGATCTTCCTGCGCGTCGTGCAGTGCTTTATCCATCTGCTTGAAGCGTTTGGACTCCGCCTCCAGCGCTCCTTCCTGGACGTTGACCTTCGCCTCGAGGTTCGCGTGGTGTTTCGCCTGGCGCTTGAGCGCGATGTCCACCTCGCGGCCGACGTCGCGCTCGAGCTGATCGTACGCCTCGAGTAAGAGCACGCGCAGGTCGCGGAGCTCCGCCACCTCGGACTCGAGTTCCTCCACGTACCTCGGGTCTTCGGGGTTCGCCTGTCGGTTCCCGCCGTCGCGAGCCGCGTTGAGCGTCTCTCTGCGCCGCGGGGACGGCGCGGCAAAGGCGGACCCGCCGCCGCCGCCTTCCTCGTAGGCGCGCGCGACGTCGAGGCCGCCGGACGCGCGGAGTCCGGCATTCTCCGCGCGCAGATCCGCCCGTTCCTTTTCCCATCGCGCGAATTCTTCCGAGAACTTCTCCTCGAAGGTTTGGAGCAAAGCGGTTCGTTCCTCGAGGTCCATGCGGCATGTCTCGAGCTGCGCCGCGAGCTTATCGCGCTCGCGTCGCAGTCCCTCCGCGGCAGCCTCGACGTCAGCTTCGCGGCCGCGCCACGCCTGCGCGGCGTCGTCCATCTGAACCAGCGACTCCGACAAGCCGACGCACTCAGCCATGAGCTCCTCCATGCGCCCGTTTAAGCGTTCATTCTCCTCCGCCAGGAGCTTGTTCTCCTTCTGGTACCTGCTCACCTCCTGGTTACGCTGCTGCGCGCGCTCCCTGTCGGTGACGTCGTCGCGTCGGCGCGATTGTTGCTTCTGCCGCTCCGCCGCGATCTGTTCCGTAAGTTCCCGTACGTCATCCTCCGCGGACTTAACCTTGGACTGCGCCTCGGTGCTTCGCTTCTGCTCCTCGCGGATGTCGCTCTTGGCGCGCTCAAGCTGCTCGCGCATGACGTCGAGCTCGGCGGTGAGGTCGCCGAGCCTGCGCTCGGCGGTTTCCGCTTGAAGCCGGGCGTCTTCGACGTCGCGTGCGAGTCGAGCGTCGGATCGGCCTCCGCCCTGGAGCTCCATCTGCTCGAGTTCTTCTTGCATCATGTCCAGGTCGCGGTCGCGTTGCCTCACCGCGTCTGAGAGGTCCTGTGGGTTGGTACGTGGGTGGGGTGGGGAGGAGGAAGGGGCGAGAGAGTTAGTTGGTCAGGGATCGATGATGAATTGCGAGCGATTTGATTTGGAAATTCTTCATTCATTTCGTCGGGTCCAACGGGAATTCGAAGGTGGCGCGCCTCCCGCGGGCGCGGGTCCTTCGGGGACGACGCCGGGGCGAATGATCGTTCTCGATACTTCGATGCGTGCGTGAGGGACCCGCGGGGGCCCACATCGGAGCCTCGGCGCGGTCATCGGGGTTTGTGTGGGCGAATCGATGTGACTTGAATCTCACCTCTGCGCGTGTTCCCTGGTACTCGCTTGAGAGCTGCAGGATGGTTGCGAGCCTGGCGAGCTGCGACGCCTGCTGCATGCCGTCCACACCTGGCGGTGGCTCGATCCTCGCCACCTCCAACATGCTCGCCACCTGGTCGAGCGCGTTGAGGTCCTGCGGGCTCACGTCTCGCCCCGACAGGAACGGGTCGAGGTGGAAGTCACTCACCACCCGCCACTCCACCGGCGCCTGCTTAGCGGCGAAGGAGTAGGCCGGGGGCGCGCCGCCCGGGGCTCCGGGGGCCGCCATGGCTGAACACCGACGGACCGCTCAAACGATGGCGGGTCTCGAGTCGGCGCTCTTCGGTTGTGTCGCCCTTCCACGCGTCTGGCAACGCCGGCGGGTCGCGCTATGGATGCCAGGGCGCTCACGCTTGACCCAACTCTCAAACGGTCGCTTTTTCATGCTGCCCATTTCAAATCCTGTAAATTCGTTTCGATGTCTATTTACGGTTTAGATCAGATTCGTCGAAACTCTTATATACGAAACACTGTTAGATTACGTGCTATTTCGAGCGAAATACGCTAAATCTTTCGTCACCACAAACGCATACGAGCTTCAACTTCGCTTTACGATATCCATTCGGGCGACGTGTCACCGATCGCACGAACCGACGCTCACTCACACTCGGCGCGGTCTGAACCTCGACGCACGCCCCGTTCCACCATGGCGTCTCCCGTCGTCGCCCGCGCCCCGGCGGCTTCCTTCGGCGCGCACTCGCTCGCATCGAGCCGGCGCGTGGGCTCGCGTCGTGCGCTCCGCGGCGACGTGCGTCGTCGATCTCCATCTGAGCGTCGCGTCTCTCATCTCACCGTCGTTTCCGACGGCAAGAAGGTGGTCTTCGTCGGCGGCACCGGCCGCGTGGGCAGCTCCGCCGCCGCCGCGCTCCTCAAGCAGGAGCCCGGCGCGTCCATCGTCCTCGCGGGACGCAGCGACGCCTCGTTCGCGGCCGCGGTGGAGCGCCACCCGTCGCTGCGTTCAGCCGCCTTCGCGAGATGCGACAGCGCCGACCCAGCGTCGCTCGCGTCCGCCATCCAGGGCGCCGACCTCGTGGTACACTCCGCGGGTCCCTTCCAGGGCGGCGGCGACGAGTGCGCGGTGCTCAACGCCGCCATCGACGCCAAGGTCCCGTACCTCGACGTCTGCGACGACGCGGAGTACGCCAAGAAGTGCAAATCACGATCGCCCGAAGCCGCCGCCGCGGGCGTCCCTTGCGTCACCACCGGCGGCATCTACCCCGGCGTGAGCAACCTGATGGCGGCGGAGATGATCGACCAGAACCGCGCGTCCATCGAGGACGCCGGCGGCGAGTCGGACGGCGAGGTCGAGTACGTGCTCTACAACTACTTCTGCGCGGGCAGCGGCGGCGTCGGCGATACCATCCTCGCAACTTCTTACATGCTCTGCGGCGAGGACGTGGTGTGCTGGGACAAGGGCGAGAAGGTGGTGACGCGGCCGGCGACGCAGCGCAAGGTGGTGGACTTTGGCAAGAAGTGCGGCAAGCGGGAGGTTTTCTTGTACAACCTCCCGGAGGTCGCATCGGCGCGGGAGGTGTGGGGCGCGGAGACGGTGAAAGCTCGGTTCGGTACTTCCCCCGGGTTGTGGAACGGGGCCATGGCGTTGATGGCCGGTTTGGTTCCCAAGGAGACGTTACTGAACAAAGAAACGGCCCGGACGCTCGCGACGTTCACCGCGCCGATCGTGAGGGCCGTGGACGCGATCGTCGGTGAGCGGACCGCGATACGGGTGGACGTCAAGTTGAAAGACGGAGCGTTGGCTGGGAGCATTTATAACCACCCGAAGCTGTCCGAGGCGGTCGGTGACGCGACGGCGGCGTTTGTGTGCGCGATGCTCCGCGGGGAGACGGACCCGGGGGTCTGGTACCCGGAGGAACCGGGCGCGGTGAAGGACAGGTCACGGGTGTTGGAGGCGGCCAGCGCCGGGTGCAGTAACTTCGAGATGAACAAAGCGGCTTGGATGCTGGAGTCAAAGCCCATCAACCTCGGCTTCGGCATGTACCTCGAGCTCTGATTGCATTGTGTGACTCATCGACGTCCTATTTTTTATATCACGTATACGCATAACACTTATATCACGTATACGCATTAAAGGTGAGCTCACGCTAGTACATCGATCGTACCCTACCTCACGCCTTCATGGCTACGCATGCGGTGGATACGATTGCCATCAGCTGCAGGGATTCGTCGGCTCCGTCCACGAGAGCCTTGTCCGCCTCCGCGATGCGCTCGCATATCTTCCCCTTGACCGCATCCGCGACGCCCTCGTCCTCCACGACCGTCTCCGCGAACTGCGTCATGATCTGCAAGCCGGGGAAGCCGTCTTTGAGGATGGAGTCGATGACCCGGTTGGCGTTATCCACCTGGTTCTTTTTGCACGCGGCGACAACCTCTCGCACCGCGTTCACGTCCACCGCGCCCGCGACGGCCGTGATCTCCTTCCCCGTGAGCGTCTCCGTCCCGAAGAGCCTCGCGGCGGACTGCAATAGCGTGATGGCCTTGCGCATGTCACCGCCCGAGTGCGTGGAGCACGCTTGGTAGCACCCGTCGCCGAGGCTCAGTCCTTCTTTGTCGGCGATGAATTTGAGCCGATCGCTCATGACGTCGGAGCCGAGTGGTTTGAACCTGAACTTGGCGCATCGGCTCGCGATGGGTTCGATGATGCGCGAGATGTAGTTGCAGAGGATGAAGAATCGTGTCACCTTGGAGTACGTCTCCATCGTTCGCCTCAGCGCCGACTGAGCGTCCTTGGTCATGGAGTCAGCCTCGTCGAGGATTAGGATCTTGTAAGGCGGGGATGGGTACCCCGGTGCGCCCTGGCCGACGGCGGTGGACGCGAATCCCTTGATCTTGGTCCGTACGACGGAGATGCCGCGTTCGTCCGAGGCGTTGAGCTCGAGCATGCGGGATTTGATCAGGTCGGGGCCGTAGAGTTGCCTGCAGATGGCCAGCGCGCAGGTCGTCTTGCCGGTTCCGGGCGGGCCGTAGAAGAGCATGTGGGGCATGTTCGCGGTCTCGAGGGCCTTCTCGAGGCTGCGGGTGACCTCATCCTGGTGCGCCACGTCGTTGATGGTGCGCGGGCGGCTGGGAAAAGAAGGGAGGGGCAGGCACGGAGGTCAGCATCGATGAGAGTCAGATCCGAGGAATGATTTGGTGTTTATGGCGGGGCAAGATCGGAGATGGAGGGTGAGCCCCGGGCGTGATCGGTCGCGGGTTTAGGGTTAACGGGGACGCACTATTTCTCCACCCATGGCTGGCTCGTGGACGTCATCGCGTTCGAACTGCGTTTACGACGCCGCGTGCGCGACACTGCGCTCGAGCTGGCACACCGTACACGGCAAAAGTTCAAAAATTGGGGTGACAGAGGCCGATACCAGCC
>Ga0302114_10001208_pt1 | contig 17208 bp, 18 predicted proteins | sample AG5_Surface_MG_FD_203107 | JGI IMG/M metagenome (GOLD analysis project Ga0302114, IMG submission 203107) | Marine microbial communities from Western Arctic Ocean, Canada - AG5_Surface | ecosystem: Environmental > Aquatic > Marine > Oceanic | place: Canada: Western Arctic Ocean | collected...
GGAGGGGGGGGGGAGAAGGCGGCAAACGCTGCGTGGGGAGAAGTGACCGTCTTGGACGAGCTGAAAATTGTCATGGCGGAAAAGAAGATCTACGACGGGTGGAGTGAGCAAAAAATACTATTTCCACCCAGCTTCCGGAGGAAAATGGGTATAGAAGCGGGGGCGTGCGGGGACTACACAGATGGGGCGAAGTTGATGGAGAGCTACACAACCAACGTTAAGGAAACAGGGGCAGCTGAGATAGCAAACTACAAGACCGAAGAGATTGAAGCGATTGCGTCCACGACAAGCTTAACAATGGCCAAGAAGCTCAAGCTGGGGGAAAGGGTACCATCATATACTGATAGGGTGCTGTACACAACGCTGCCCGGTAACGAGGGATGCGTGGTGCCCGGAGGCTACGAATTGTGCGATAACTGCTGCAACTCAGACCACAGGCCTGTCACCGCGGTTTTTCGTGTTATGGTTAATGGCGATGTGCTCCCCGGGGGCGGGGGCGGGGGCGGTAGCGGGGGCGGTAGCGGTAGCGGTGCGAGGAGTGGCAATACGTTTGTCAGGTTGACAATTGAGCAGGTGGGAGTTGGGGGGGGGGGGGGAGAGGAGATGCAAATTTTTTTTCCAGTGCCCTATGAAGACCCGCTCTTGAACGAGAGGAAAGTTAACGCCCTAGCTGAGAGTATGCTGGGAGTGGGGAGGGAGGGGGGATTGGTACAGTTGGAAAACCGAGCGGGGAGGCTAAAAGTGACGAAGGCAGAGCTTAACTCGACTAGTTCACGGGGATCCTGCGACAGAAAAGTCGAGATTGTGAGTGAGGTTTCGGTAGTGAACGGCTTCCACGCTTTGTTCAAAGTATTTCAAGTGGGACAGGCAGTGCTTGATTTGAGCGATCTGCGGGAGGAGGTTATTCAGAACGGGGTTGCAACCAGGATGAAGACTGTGAACTTGACAGACGGAGGTGCTTTCATGACTGATGTCGTTTTGAAAGTAACCGCTGACGAGTTTTTCAAGAGGGAGGACGAGGGGGGGAGGGGCAGCTCCGACACAAATATTGTATAAAGAAGGTTTTTTAAATGCAAGATTATCATTCAGTCTATATCTCCTCGACGTTCGACTCAAACCCGCTCACCTCCGAAACTTCGCTGACGAGCGATGCTTCAGTCGCTGCGCTGCTTGCTGTGCTGCTCGCTGTGCTGCTCGCAGCGCTGCTGAGAACGCTGCTGGCTCCACTACTTCCACCTGAGATGCTGGCGCCACTGCTGCCCCCTGACTGCTGACTGTTCTTACTCTTCTTCGACGACTTCCGCGAGAACAGCGTACTGATGCCCCCGGGCGCGACTGAACTTCCCCTCTTTCCCCGCCCGAGAATGCTTGAGTTGAACATGCCTCTCCCACCAAAACTGCTTTTGGCTTTCATCTTGTTCCTCTTGCTCGTGTTCGACTCCTCAAAAAAGTTCAGCACTTTGTGCGCCGTAAACGTCGCAGAAAGGCCAAATATGCTAATCGTGATAACTTGCTGGAGCAGATTTCGCTCTCCGATGTTGTAGACCTTTTTCATTGTCACCGTGTAAAGCAGCGCAAAAATAACGTACACGGGGAATGCAACAAGGAATGCAATCACGGTGGTTTTGATCATGGCCGGGAGATCCATCTCTCCCTCCTTCTTCACGTCATTTCGGTTCACGGTTCGCAGCAAAATCATCAATCTTCGCCCCCCCACTGAAAGCACCGGAGCTATAATCATTTGAATCAAAATTGCAAACTGCCCTATCAAACTTCCTCTCCCAAGGAAGTAAAACGTCCAGCAAACAATGAACACAGTTCCCATCATGAGTCGGACGGCCAGCTTGCGCTTTCTGTAGGATGAGTTCATTCCCCCCTTGGCGGAAGACTTGACGGCAATATCGAGCCAGGCCAGGCCGAGCCCCATGTACGACTCTGTGATGAAGATCGCGCTAATGGGAGCAAAGACGAGAAATATTTCAAACATCTCGTCGTCTATTCCGCCCGGAAACGCCCGCAAAAGGTAGGAGAAATACCGCATTGTCTCACTGAACATTCCGCAAGAAATCAAAACTGCCGAGATATTCGCAGCATTCCACTTTTTCCCGGCGAAATAGTACATGTAGTAGGCAATACTGGTGCTGCGGTAGAATTCATACGCGTTGATCAGAGTGACAGAAAGCCATATTAGGACCATGGGCCAAAATTGAGGGTGTTTCTCTTCACAACGTGGGCCAATGAGAGGCCAAACATGGCTGCAGGTACACCGCCACTCAACGGTGGTTTCGTCGACCTGAGATTGGGCGCACATCTTCTTCCCCGCATTGGCTTCGCCGATTGTTGGATCGTGACAATTTCCCCAACCTGAAATGATGTTCTTCATCATTTCTGGGTCACGGTCAGGGTTTTGCCAACCCGGTATGCACTCGATGGGCCCAAAATCGGACTGTTTGACAGCAGCAGCGAGTGAGAGGAGCAAGTAGAATTTGATGTTCATTTTGATTTTTGATTTGTTGTGGTTTGTGATAATGATTTTGGGAGTGTTGTTTCACTGAAGTGTTGTTAAATTTGGGAGCGTTGTTATCACGTTTAAATCATTTTGAGCTGAAATCTGTAAAACGGAAAAAAAAAATCATTGAACTCATTTTTCATTTAATTAAGCTACCTTCCCAAAGACCGGCGTCTTCCGCGTACCCCATGTATTTGGTAAACTCTTTTTCGTCTATATCGCCAAACTTTGCTATTGCATTGAGTTTGTCCAAGTCTTTTTCAACGAAAGCTTTCCGCATGTTTAATGGCATTTTGCTTAAAGCTTGCGCTTTGGTCAGCCCGCCGGGTCCAACGTCACCATCCTCGTTCAAGATGCAGAAGGTTTCATCCTTTCCTTCACCAATCTTGCCGAGCTTCGAGTTGCCGTAATGCTCCTCACTGGTTGCTCGCTTTCGTGTCGTCACCGAGGGACGCCTTGCTTTCTCTTTTTTGCTGGTGTGAGTCCCGGAGCGGTCAGAATGACCCTCTTTGTGACTGTTTCTACGCTTCGACTTGTGTTCTTCCTTATCCTTGTGATGTTGTGTTGACCTCCTTGAATGTTCATGGTGGATAGTATGTTTTTTATCAAAATGTATATCGTGATAGTCATCTGGGATTGGATGGCCTAGTATCCCAAAAGAATACAAATCACTGTGATTCCAAACGTCTCGTGTGTGTATTATAGCTTGGAAAGTCTCCAGCTTCTGGTCCCACCACGCATTACCAAAAAATGCTTCACGAAAGATTTCTTGAATTTTCGTGGCAGAGTGGTATAGTCCTTCGCCATTCAACCGTCGTTCTGCATTCACCAAAGAAGGGAAGCTCACCATTTTTTCATTGAATATTGCGTGCGCGGGATCAGTCATCATTGCGATGAAATCCGGAACCTGCTCGCCCATAGAGTGAGCCACTAAGCGAACGAGCCTAGAATCTAAAAAGGGGGTTGTTTCATCATCACCAGTGGCAGTTGTCGAGGCAGCGAAGGACAACATCTCGCTGCACATTACGCTGAACATCTTTGGTGTCATTCCGTCACTATCCCCTCCGTACAGCTCAAACAAGAATCTCGAAATGAAATCCCCCCGTGGCAATGCAAGGAAGTTAAAAGATTTCAGGAAGAATTCATCAATCGAAAAGTCATGTTGGGTTAAATGATCAGAAAGGCGCACACTTTCGTTTGCACCTGAAATGTGCGCCAAGTAGCCCAGGAGGCGCTGAAAAATTTTGAGAGGGGGAGGCGTCGCCGTATCTTTGAAGACATGATCATAGATCTGCTGAAAACCAATTTTATTTGTGGACCTGGCAAGTGGGATAGAATTGTAGAGGGTTGCAAATTTCTCTTGGTCAGGTAGGCTAAGGCCAACCAACAGCATGAATTGGATGGTTTTATGATCAAATGAAGATGGCGAGGAGTGGTTTTGAGATGGGGAAGATTCAGGATCTGGCTTGGAGGTGTCATGAAGTGTAGCAGCTGAGTTCCCACATCCCATAAGTTATAGTTTAAAAGGTCGAGGAGAAACAGCTTTGGTCCAACGCCAAGGAATATTGTTTGCTCAATCATTTATTTGCAACGACAAATTTTTTCTATCTTCTGTTGTATCTTGTATCCCAGAGCAACACATAATAAAGACGGCCAGTCAAACATTTTTCTCTCCTACTTCACCCAATAATAATAAACTGAACGATGTCTGGGAATTACGTAAAGGCCTTTACAATGCCAGAGGGCTTTCCTGAGATCCTGAGGGAGTTTTCAAAGGAGCTGCTGAGGGAAAAACCTGATGATGTCTACAAGTATGCTTACGAGCTATTCATGAACAAGGTTGAGGAGGAGCTGATAAAGAAAGAGACTCTGTTGGAAGAAAAGGCAACAGCTGAACCTGCCTGAGCAATTGCTCTTACATATAGAACAAACACAACAAGCAGATACTTTGATCATTTATTAATTTTACACAATACAGAATGAAGTTAACTGCTGGGTGTCATGTGTGTCGTCTTTTCAGCATTTGCAATTTATGCAATTGCTTCATTAATCCGAACACAAATCGTTTCACAACCCATCCAACCCCAAAACCCCCAATTCAACCCCAAATAAACTCGAAAGGCGAGTAACCAGCGATAACACACTGACATGTGAGAATGTCACATGTCAGCGAATCATCAAACGTGGCTACTCTTAACCTCATCCACCAGCCATACCACAGTCAGCCGCACCGATATCCTTGACACCTCTAATATTCGCTCCTCGGCCGCGGAGCTGATTTCCTCCACCCCCTCCACTCCCAGTACCACTGGTGCCACCAGACCGATAAGTTTGCCGCATTGCATACGTGCTTCGATCATCTCGCGATCTTGTCTCTAATTGGGAAGGGTTGAGGAAGATTGAGTTGAAGAAAAGAGAGACCAGACTAATAATGTTGTTACAGAATTCTGTTACAACCCAAAAGCCCATAGGACGAGAAGAAGACACCGAGCCATCCTTGTTGAGATACACCATTCTTGGATGGCAGGTGAATCAAGCAGATAATCGTTTTTATTTGGTTTTGGGTGTACGACGGAAGTCTAAAGCTGAGGGGTGGGATAAAATTGGTATTGTTTATGGTTTGGAGGCTAATATTTGAGTAGGGCTATAACATCAAACACCTTTGGAAACCTAAAATTTGTTCTGCTGGGAAAACTAAGCGATTATCAATGTTAATGCAGACAATACAGACAAAACCACTGTTGCTGAATTTCCTCCTCCTCCCAACCAACCCAAGGAGGAAAAGCCTAAACTGACTGTGGTCCGTCGAAATCGCTTATGCTGCCTTCTCCCAAGACAAAAAGGGTCGTAATTTCATTATCCGCCCAACCTGGGATCACTTTAGTCCCGTACCTGCCTATACACGTACCAACTTATCACAAATGGTTGTCGGACCCAGTTCTCCAGGAGATGACTGGGAGCGAGCCTCTCAGCATGGCTGAGGAGTATGAGATGTGCTACTCGTGGCAAGTTGACGAGAGCAAATTTACGAGCATTATAGTTTTCGATACATTTAATCCCGCTATCAGCACCACCCCAACCAACAACATAAATTTTGTTAACAAAATGGTAGGTGATGTGAACATGTTCCTGAGCTTCTATGACCCCGGCGACTACATAGACTACGAATCAGACGATCCTTCTGAACTCTCTCCCCCCACCCAGCCCACCCCGCTACCCAAAGTTCTCCAGGGTGAGCTTGAAATTATGCTCGCGGATCCTACCTCACGAGGCAAAAACGTTGCGTACAGGTCCCTCCGAGCTTTCATTTCGCACCACCTTTCCACAATGCCGGAAATTTTGCGTCTGTTCGTAAAAATAAAGGATGGGAACGACAGCAGCATGAAGCTTTTCAAGAGGCTCGGTTTCCAGTTCGTGAGACACCTTGAGTGTTTCGGCGAAACAGAGCTGGACCTTTTTGATTTTGGCCGCCTTGGGCTTGGAGGTGACGTAGAAGAATTCGTGGCACAAGAGTTCTAGACTAAGATCAAATAGTTTATTTTTGATGTCGTTTTCTTGATCTAGAGGAAATCTGGCCTTATTTGCAACACCACCTTTTCAACTCCCTCGTCTTCTCCTTCATCGTTAAAAAAATCATCATCCCGGTTCATGTCCACTATTGTGTCTAACCTGTGCATATCTGCCTCGCCCGCCTCTCTCTCATCTTTTCTCAACTTTTTCTCGTCTTCACTCCAACTCCCACTCCCCTTCAATACCAAAAACTTCCCGTCTTTAAGCTTCACCGTCCCCTTTCCCGTTCTCGTCGCGGTCAACTCTGTGCTCCTCCTTCTCGATCTCTTCATGAAGGACTTGTGAAATTTCGACTCGCTCAGCAACCTGAACAACTCTGTTAGACCCACCACCGACCACAAAAAGAACACCAAGTTGTAACCCGCCTTGTGGTATTTTGACGCTTTCTCGCCCTCGTTCCTGAAGCCAAACAACGTTAGGCCACAAATCATCGCCAGTGTCAGGCAGTGTAACTGGACGATCTGCCTCCAATTCAACTTGCCCGTAACGATTTTTCTAAGAGTCAGCATGTCGTTTCCCAGTTTGGGCACCAGCGCCACGGAGAAACAGTTCACTCCGAAGCTCATTCCGAGCTGCACACTCAGAGCTCTGACGCCAATGTAGACGCTTTTGCAGAAGTCGTCATTGATCTCAAAATCACCCTCCTCCTCTCTCCTTTTCATCAAGAACTTTTCTTGGGTTGCTGCATTACGCACCAAGCACGCGAAATGATCACTCGCTAGAAAAAGCACCGTCGCAAGCTGCACGAGTCCGACGGGGAACACAAAGGTGTACATGTGATTTTTCAACTTCAACAAACCAGCTGAGTTCGCTGCGTTCCCTTCCAAAAAAGTTACCACAATCTGCTGTTTCATCCTCAATATTCCAGCGATTCCAATAGCCACGCACCCAACCTTTGCCAGGTCCCCGATCCAATTCTTCATGTTTTTTGTTTCGAAATCCCTCAAAACATTCACACAGCCTTCGCACAAGATCAAAATTGAAACGAAAACGTCCCTCTTGGACAATTTCCGTGTCTCGTAGTGAGTGAAAACGAACATCATCGCACAAATGACGCTAAAGTCGCTGATCGTTAGGTGGGAATAATGCGTAATATAAACCCACCTCAAAGATAAGACCCCCCCAAACAAAGGCTCCGCCAAAGCGACCAACAACCCCAGGCAACTTCCCATCACCATGAAGAACTGGAAAAACCCTGCAACCTTGCATTCCTCGTCCCTAACTCGCCGCTTATCCATCCACCTTTCCACCGCGTTGTCCACCCCATCGAAGAATTTAAATCTGCCCCATTCGTTATTAGTTTTATTATAGTTTTATAAGACGAAATAAAAGTGTTTTTTTGGCTGCTCCACTCGCTTCACTCCGCTCACCTCCCGTCTCTCCTCGCCATGAAAAACGCTTGGAGAAAAAACACGAATAGCCAGCTCAAGAACAGAAAAATGAACGGACCGCTGCTCGTCAAATAATGGTCAAGCCTCGTTTTCGCCCGATTGTCAAAGTCTTCCTCCTCGAGTTCATTCGATCGGCAGCCGAACGCAAAACAGGCCAGCGCAGAGGTGAGAAAAAATACGAAGAATTGAAAAACTGCGACCCATTCCAAGTTTTCAAATGTGACCAAGCTCCTGATACTCAGGTGGTTGATTCGGAAACCAAACATGCAGTAACATGTCAAACAAAATGCGATCTGTGCTGATGCAATTTTGTTGCAGTCGCTCAGCAAAGAGCAAGCCACCACCGGATTCTCAACTCGCTGAATGCACCCCACTTGCTCAGCCAGCAAAAAGCAGGCAGGAGGAATCATTGACGATCCCAGAAGCAACATATTTTGCAGGTGTTTCTCGACAATTTCGATGTGAGTAGCAACTTGGTGCTTCCAATTGAATACCACCAACTTGTAAAAACCAAAAGTCAGCACAAAGGCCCCGAATAATTTTGCCAGTTGTGTTTTGGACGAGCCCAGCTGCGCCGAGCGAAGCCGAGTGGGTTGGGTTAGTTTTGGCATGTACTGTGTGGTGTGGCAAGTGCCCCCCCCGCTCCGCTCCGCTCGCTCACTCACTCACTCACTCACTCACTCACTCACTCACTCACTCACTCACTCACTCACTCACTCACTCACTCACTCACTCACTCACTCACTCACTCACTCACTCACTCACTCACTCACCTGGCAGTAGCTATAGCCCATCACCGAGTAGTACATGGTGCTTGCAGTCCAGAAGCAGATTTTTTCTTTCAACCTCGAGCTATTAAACGGAGCTGAGAAGCAGAACAGCACAACCGTGAGCAACAATATCGGCTGCACTCCTCGTGCCCGCATCTGGCTCCCCATCACCAAGTTGATGTCCGTCGAATCCATGTGAACGAAGTGGTAAAATGTCTCACCAAGTTGGGAAAGCAAAACCCCACAAATTGCAACAAGACCGATTCGGTAGATGGGAGCGAGTCTGCCCCTGAGTGTGGTTTGCAGAGTAATCCGTCGATTTGTTAGATTACCTCCCCAGCTTGTTGGAATTTTGTGAGCGCTCAGCGCAACAAGAATTGCAAAAAGGAACATCCCGGACTTGCCGTCGCCGATGAAGTTGTTGGGAAGGGACAAGTCTCGTTCTGCAGCAGCACTGTAAAAGGAAATCGCAATAAATAGCAGAATGCTCATCATCACCAGGCAAATTTGCTCGCCAATGTCAAAGTCGAACTTGAGAATATTCTGCAGAAATTGGTTTTCCTCTTCGTTTGAGGCAAGTGATAGATTTCTTGAGAATGGCAAAATCAGCAGACGCAAAAATGTAATTGCGCACAGCAAGGAACAGAAGTTTGTGTTTGCCGAAAAAACATTTTCGCAAGCGAGTGGCTCGGTCGTGTTCTCGGCGAGGCACCCGAATGACTCCATAGTGATGTAAATCATTGACAGCATGGTTGAAAAGATGATCTTGGGAGCTATTTCTAAGACGAATCTATTTTTTGAGAGCTGCGTCAGGTAAACCGTAGAGAGTTTTTGAACCCGGCGAACCACGAAAAAGTAACCAGAAACGTACACGAAAGACCCGAGACTGACAGCCTCGAACAAACCATGAGTGTGTGTGTTTTTGTTTAGGAAGTTGGTCTGGAATTTGAAGATTAGTTGGAGGAGGAGAAGGAGGAAGAAAATCGACAGAACAGGATCATGCCGGAGGAGGATTGCTCGCCATGGGAAAGGAAGAGAGAGAGTTCTAAGAGGTCGCGCCAGCGCAACCAAAAGAAAAATTATGATCGAGAAGGGGTGAAGTGAATCAGAGGCATATTCAAACACGACCATCATATCATAATTTCTTGATATAGTAGGGAGAAGAGGCACCATGTGAACAAAGGTGATGAAGAGGATGCAGAGCAGGAGAAGAATGATCCAATAATTGCTCATCTTTGGAGGGTCACTTCTGTGGAGGGGGGCAGAGGGAACATCATTCTCATGTTGTTTCATCCTAATATACAAAATACGGATGTTTCGTGCCCCTTATTTTTTTCTTTTTGGCAGTTTCCAAATTTCAAGTTTTTGTTTTTTGTACGTATTTTCTTTTGTTTTTTTCCGCCCCCGCGTGATAGCTTACGTTATTATATCTGGGCTGTATCTCACCCAACAAGAACCAATAAAATGGAATTCTTGAATTTTGCTCTCTTTAACTTCGTTTGAAAGACTTTTTTGCAATAAAATCTTGACTTGACTTGACTCTTGATATGGAAGCCATGGCCATGTCTTCCACTATTGAGCTAGAGTAAGTAGCAGTCATCAGCCGATGTCGACACCTTAATCAAAACAGCGCATGCTTACCCTATTTTCTAGAAGTGCTTGCCATCGGCGACATTCGGGAAGTCATCGGTTTCATCCAAATTTCCTTTCCCTCGTTACGCTTTACTAACCCCCCCCAAACCCCTCCTTTCCCACGCACCCTCCAATTCCCATCCTATTCAGATCCGACTTCATGGACCGTCTCAGAGCAATCCCTCCGTCAGCTGAACTCCAAGCACTAAAAGACAATCAAGCCCAAATCATCTCCCAACTAATGTCCGAGTGCTCCTCTCACATGACTGCACTGAAAGGCCTAAACAACCAAACGAGTCCTAGTTCTTCTCCCAATGCCACCAAGCCAAAGTCCAAGCCCAAACCCAAACATAAACCCAAACAAAAATCCACACCTACAAATCCCACACCCACACCCACACCTTCCGCATCAAACCCCAGCAACCCGATAGCTCTGAACCTATATGCCTGGCTACACATAATGAAACACAGCAAGTTCAAACCCGAGAACCTTCGGCACTACCTGGCCAATGGGTTCGTGGTGGCCGAGGTAATTTCTCGGTTTTTTCCTGCTCAGGTCTCAACCCACTCGTTTGACACCGCAATCTCCTCCAGCGCTAAGAAGGACAACTGGGCCCAGCTCAAAAAGTTCTTTGCGAGGTACCAGGAGGGTTCCAACATTTTGAAGCAGAAGGAAATTGATATTTTGATAGATCCTACGGTGGGCGAGAAGGGAAATGACACAGGAATTAGCGTGCTTCTCGCGGTGTATAGGTTCCTTTTCACGTGCAAGCTGGTGCCGAAGCTCTCTGAGTGGAGTAAGAATGTTACCAAGGACCATCCTTACCACCACGCCAAAATGGGAATGCAGCCCGAGGTTGACGAGAAGAAGGAGGTGAGCGAGCGAAGCGAGCGAGCCTTTTGGAAGACGAGCATACTCGCGATGAAGTGCGCGAATTGGCTACAGATGGATGACAACATCCACTACTAAGCTTACCCACCCAATTCGTTTGGCTCGCTCGTTTGGCTCGCTCGTTTGGCTCGCTCGTTTGGCTCGCTCGTTTGGCTCGCTCGTTTGGCTCGCTCGTTTGACTCGTCCTTCATTAAAAATGCGCCTCCCTTCGCTCGGCACAGTCAGTCATAATCGAGGAGAGCGAAGAGGAGCTTGCGGCGTTGGCGCAGATTGCCGCCGACGAAAAAAAATATAGCAATAGGCAGAAAGCCTACAAAACAGCCCTTCGGATGGTGAAAAAATTGAAGGAAAAGGTCTTAAAAACTAGCGAGGTCAAATCAATGAACGCAAAGGTGAGCGAGCGGAGCGGGGGGGGGTTGTGGAAGGGAAGGGAAGACGAGACTAACAATTTGCACCTTCTTCGCTCGGCGCGCAGCCTCACGTAAACTTCGCCAAGATGTTTTCTCACATGGACGTTGACCTCACCTCTGACATTGACGAGGAGGAATTTCTAATGACGCTGCGAACAAAATTGAAAATTAAGGCTTCAACGGACTCGGACGAAGTGATCAACAGCTTGTTCGAGTTTATCGACGCAGACAATAGCAAACGAATCACGATGCAGGAGTTTGCACGGTTCTGCAGGGAAGCGGAACGGGAATTGCAGAACAGCAAGGAGAGCCGATTTTCCATGAAGCCCAAGGAGGAAAATCAAAAGAATGTCAACAAAGCGAACCCCACAAGCAAAAATCTGAATAAGGACAAAGAGTTGGGGTCGTCGAAGGAAAAGGAGAAGCCAAAATCAGTGCCGTTTGCGACCAAAAATAACCTTCCAATCGGCCACGCTAGTCGGGCGAGATCGATTCCCAAGAAGGAGGCACACCAACCGAGCGCAGACGTGATGGCCCACGCCCACGCAGCACACGCTTCCAAACGGCTGAAGCTCAAAACGTTTATCCAACCGAATTTGGCCGGGGGCCACATCAAAGATACTTCTGACAACCAGCACGAGAAAATGATAAAAAAGAACAGGCTTGCGCACAAGAAGAGTGTCATGAGCAAAGGGCAATTGGGCAAGATACAGGAGAAGCAGGTGAGTGAGCGGCGAGCGAGCCTTGATGAAGACGAGCAAACTCGCGATGAATCCCGCGAAATGGCTGCAGACGGCTACATCCAATACTAAACTAACCCACTCAATTCGTTTGGCTCGCTTGGTTCGCTCGTGCTTCATTAACAATGCTCCTCGCTTCGCTCGAACGCAGAACGAGAAAAAGAAGGAGAAAAAGAAGGAGAAAAAGAAGGAGAAGAACACCAATGTCAACTCCAAACAAAAATCGCCACCGGCCAAGAATATGGCATCATCAGTTGCCGCGAAAAACGCCCCCGTGGACAAAGATCAGCAGCAGCAACAGCAGATGCAGCAGCAAATCCGAATACAGCGGCAGGTACAGCAGCAACGGATGAAGGATTTACAGAAAGAAAAAGAACAGCAACAGCAGCAGCAACAGCAGCAGCAACAGCAGCAGCAACAACTCCAACAACAGCAACAACTGCCCCAGCAAACTAATTTTGCACCGCAAAAACCACAGAACGAACAAAAAAAGGCATACTCACCTCTCCAACGAAAGCTGAGAACCATCGTTCAAACAGTGACAATACCCAACATGCAAATTTCGAACCCGGCGAAAAAGGCTAACGACGGAGGCCAAGAGAACGCTAGAGAACGCACAATGAGTTTGAGCGAGCAAATGGCAGCAGCACAGCAGCGCGCAACAGAGAAGAAGGCCCAGAAAATGGCCGACCAAAACATGATGCTTCAGATGCAACAGCAGCAGATGCAGCAGCAGATTCAGCAGCAGATGCAGCTTATGGGGGGAGGGTTCCAACCAAACCCGCAGTCGCAGCAGTCGCAGCAGTCGCAGCAGAGCTCCCAAATATCGAGCTTGCCAAGCTCCCAGCAGCAGAATGGAAATGGGAATGGGAGTGGGGGGGGGCTACATTTCGGCGATTACCAACAGCGCGTAATGATGCCTCCGCAATTTTACAGCGGAGGTGGTCAGGAGGGGCAGGGGGACGGTGTAGGAGAAGGAGAGGAGAGTTTTAAGCCGCTGATACAGGGGCAGCAGCAAATACAGATGCAACAGCAGCAGCAGCAGCAGTTGATGATGCAGCAGCAGTTTGCTGCTGCCCAACCGATCGCCAACGCTGGTGCGTTCGTGCCGGGCATGCCCATCATGCACGTGCTGAAAACTCCCCGGGACCCGATGCAGAGGCTGAGCGGCAGGGCTCTGGGGAACGAGTCGCCAGACCCTAATTACAGCGCATTTGCGCCGCCAGGGATTGACGGGGATGGGGGATTTATGAGCAATGCGATGATGGTGATGGTGGGGGGGGGGGGGGGAGGAATGGGAGGGTTGAACAATTACGAGTCATATAATGGGTACAACAACAACGGATTTAGTCCGGTTCCACCCGTCGAGGGGAGTGGTAGCAGAAACTTGTTGCGCCGGAACTTGTAAGTGTAATTTAATGAAGCATAAAAATATAAAATGGCTATTTTGGACAGGAAATTTGGAAGTTTTGCGAATCACTGAAGACTCAAGCTGGTTTGTGTGTGTTATTCAAACGACTCCGGCCCCGTAGAACGGTGGATAGAGCTGGGTCGGAAGACTTTGAGAACGCGCGGCTCTAAGTTGCGCGGCAGTTACCCCGTGCACACCCACCACCCCTCCCACACCAACACGCACTTGTGGGGATGACGCACGTGTGGACCACGCGTTGTTGATCACGACCCGTCGTTCGCGAATTGCTCGCAAATCTTCACCAGGTTCGTCTCTTTCTCCAACGTCAGTTCTGGCAGACCGAATCGCTTGCAGCAAGCTGTTGCGCGTGTCGCCACTGTCCCGATTTCGGACAGAGAACATCAACCATGAATGGGCATTGCGCATTCTCGCCTGTCTGACAGGATTTGAATCTCGAAGAAGCCGGTCGGTGACCCTAGGGGGTCTTGAGAAGCCAAGAAGAGTGAGAATTGATTCAACTACAAGATTTTTCCCAACACTTGACTTCGTCATCGGCTTTCGACACATCAAACAAGTTTTGTTCGACCGCAACCACTCCCAGAGACACGATCTACATGCTGTGTGTCCACAAAGCCCAACCATAGGCTCTATACAAGGCTCGAAGCAAACAGGGCAGCGCAGTTCGCTCATTAAGGCCGCAAGGTTGATTGGATTGGGAGTGGGAGTTAGATTGGGTGTGGGTGTGGAATTGGGAAGACTCATCGACTAAAGTTACACCCAACACGATTGTTTTAACATAAAACCAAAAAAACAAGATCGAAATTATTTAATGAAATTTTATGAGCAGGGTTCGTCTAAAATGCTATGTGAAAAGGGGTTCGTCTAAAATGCTCGCTCTTTTTACACATTTGTTACACACTCATTCTCACATTCTCTCTTCACACATTTATTCATTCGGTGGAGGATCGTCAGAGTGATCGGCGAAAGAAATTTCTTCTTTTCTCTTTACCTCCTCTCCAACTCCAACTCCCTCCTCCTCCCCCCCCACTCCCCCTTCCTCCTTCTCCTTCTCCGCCCCCTCCATCTCAACCTTTTCCTTTTCCATTTCCTTTCCCTCCTCCACTTCCGCCGAATTATTGCCATTCTTCTTTCGGTTGTTTATCTCAATTTTCTTTTCAACCCATTTTTCTTGCAGCTCAGACAGCCGCTTCTTCTGCTCTACCTCAGCAACCTTGATTCTCTTCTCGTAATCTGCCAAATCTCTCTTGTATTTTTCGATAGCTTTCACGTACTGCATTTCTCTCTCGTCCTTGCTCTTGAGCAAGTTCTCCAGCCTAGTTTCGTAAGCCTTGTTCGACCGCTGCATCGTTTTTTCGTACTCCTGTTGGAGCATCTTCACCTCACCGTACGACTCGTCGTCGGAGTCAACATCGGAATCTGTTCCGAAAAAACCAGTCATCGAAAACGAGGCGGACCCGGTGTTGTCAATTTTGGCCGAGTCCAAGTCCAAATCCAAGTCCAGCCCCACCTCATTGTTGTCGATGACCGGGTTGGTGTTCGCAGGCGATGATTGGGGCTCTGCTGCTGCATTCGCAATCGCCTCGCTGTTGGCGATAGCCTCCCCAATTCCTCCTTCACCGCCCACAACAATGTTCTCCTCGCCACTCGTCACAATCGCGCTCAGCACCGTCATGGCCGTTGGCTTGACCTTTTTACCACCGCCGCCCATTTCGTTCTTCCCCTTACGCTCCTGGTTCATTGCAAAGTGAGCGGTTTGCTTCGCCCTGGCTTCCTGGACCAAGGCGCTGATGGTGTGGGAAATTTCCAGTACGTCACTTGCAGGAACGTCGAATTCGTGCTGCATCTCCCGCGCGACTTCCAGGGGGTTATCATTGATCAGGTCGTACTCGAACTCGACCTTTTCCGTCTGATCAGCAAATGTAATTGCCAACCGCATCAAATTGCTGTTTTCATTGGCCACCCCGTTTATAATGTTGATATGGGTGTGGGTGGCTTCACCTCCCGTTTCAACCGTCGTTGCGCTATTCGCTATTAGCAACCCCCCCGTATCCGAGGTGTCGTCTTCTATCCCGCGGCCCATCAACACCTTGGGTTTCTTCATGACCGCTTCGGATTCTTGCATTGAGTTGAGTAGCATGTTGTAATCGTTGCCGAGGCTGTTGGACGAGGGAGATGGTGGGAGGGTGGCGGGGGTCGGAGAGGTGTCGGGATCGCTATTGTTGTTGTTGTTGGGGGTGATGGGGGTGGTGTTGGTGTTGGGGGTGGTGCTGTTGCCGTTGCCGTTGCCGTTGCTGTTATTGCCATTGCCATTGCCATCATTACCGTTGCTATATATATTTGCCGCGGTTGAAGCTGTGGAGGAAACATCTATCTCATCACTCAATCTCCCTTCTTCGGTTTTATTCTCATCGGACCCGGAGGATGGAATCGCAATTGAGGAAGAGGAGGCAGGGTTGGACGAAATTGGATTGCTGTTGTGTTTTTCGTCGAGGGTGACGGCGTCGTTTTTATTTTCGCTGTCGAGCTCGTAGTTTTCGTTCTCTTCATCGATGAGATCGGCCGACGGCGTTCGCAGCTTGTTTGCAATTTCGTCAGTGTCTGGGAGCGAGCTGAAGCTGCTATCGAGCGATGAGGTGGAGATGGAGGCTGAGATCGAATTTGTTGTGATGGTGGTTTTTGTGGTTGTTTCGGGTTCGTTAGCTGTTGGTGGTGGTGGTGGAGAGGGGGCTGAGAGGGTTGAAGAAGCAGTGGGGTCGGCCGTGGAGGACGACGGTATGGATGGTGGTTCCTCCTCTGTCTTTTCGGAGGGGGAAGGAAGGGGGGTGGACTTGATATTCTTGTCGGGCTGCTGCTGCTCAATACTTGTTTTTGCACCTCCACCTCCACCTGCACCTCCACCTACACCGACACTGCCGGTGGCTGAAACGTTCGAGTCGACCTTGGTCAACGGGATGATATTTGTTGGTGGGGGATTGCTACCGTCGTCTTTATTGTTGTCATCCTCATCGGGAAAAATTCTTTCCTCGCCAATAACATTAATGGCAGTGTCGACCAAAGGCTCGCAATCGTCACTTTCCTTCGCCGCGAGGAACGGGTGGGCGAGAAGATCCTTGACCGTCGGCCGATCGTTGGGATTCGGCATGAGCATGAGCATGATGAACTCACGGGCGGAAGGATCCCGAATTCGGGAGAGGACTGTTGGAGGAATTTTGTTGGTGACTTTTTTGAAAATTTGAGCGGCGTTGGCACACTCAGTGTAGGGGATCTCCTTCGAGATCATTTCGAGGAGGCACATTCCAAAAGCATAGACGTCGATCTGCCAAAAACTGAATTAGTTTCTTGATTTTTCATTTGATATTTTCTCGTGTATTTTCTCGTGTATATTTTCAATTTTTCACTCACCTTCTCGTCGTAACTTTCGTCGTAGAGCTCAGGCGCCATGAACTCGGGCGTGCCAAGAACAGAAAGCGCCTTGGAGCGGTTGTTTTTGACTGCGGTGGAAAGGCCAAGGTCCCCAATGCGAAGGTCGCCAGAGGTTCCATTGATGAAGATGTTATCACACTTCAGGTCGCGGTGAATCACGGGGGGATCCTGAGAGTGGAGGTAGGATAGCCCGCGGAGAATTTGGAGGCTGCGCCAAACGAAGCGAGGCGCATTTTTAATGAAGCAAGAGCAAAACGAGTGAAGCGAGTCAAAAGAATTGAGTGGGAATAATATAATATAATGTTAGTTTAGTAGTGGATGTAGCCATTATGTCTGTCAAGCCATTTCGCGAAATTCATCGCGAGTATTCTCGTCTTCGTCAAGGCTCGCTCGCTCGCTCACCTCCACCTCTTAATGATTCGCCAGCGGATTACTTGAA
>Ga0302114_10001210_pt1 | contig 17198 bp, 10 predicted proteins | sample AG5_Surface_MG_FD_203107 | JGI IMG/M metagenome (GOLD analysis project Ga0302114, IMG submission 203107) | Marine microbial communities from Western Arctic Ocean, Canada - AG5_Surface | ecosystem: Environmental > Aquatic > Marine > Oceanic | place: Canada: Western Arctic Ocean | collected...
TATCTCAAGGTGCGCGCGTGACACGCCACGTGCCAACCCGGCGCGGACGTCCAGATCTCCAGCCTGGCTTCTTTCAGAAAATCGCCCAATTCCCGTACCGACCGCTCACCACACCCGCGCTCCCCCGTCTCAGGCTCTGGTACGATGCGAAAAACTCAACGAATCCGCCCTGCTGCGCACGATCCAGCGCGGTGCGTCGGGCGAGGCTGCCGCGGGCGGGAATGTCCAAGACGCGGCTCGCGCCATGGGTGCCGCGGCGCTCCAGAACCGGGAGGTCCTCGGCACAGCGCAGTCGCCCGTGTACACCCAGCAGCTGGAACCCACGTTCAAGGCGCAGTTCTGGCGCACGCTTCGAACGTTGGGCACCGCGTTCATCGTGTTGAGCGGCATCGGCGCCCTCGCGGACGAGCGCGGGGGCATCTCACGCGGGATCATGGGCGGCGACAGCGCTCCCAAGCCGACTCCGGAGACCAAGACCAAGTTCAAAGACGTCAAGGGCGTGGACGAGGCCAAAGGGGAGCTCGTGGAGATCGTGGAGTACCTCCGCTCGCCCGCCAAGTTCACGCGGCTGGGAGGTAAGCTGCCCAAAGGTCTCCTGTTGGTGGGTCCACCGGGCACGGGCAAGACCATGCTGGCGAGGGCCGTCGCCGGGGAGGCGGGGGTTCCGTTTTTTTACACCAGCGGTTCAGAGTTTGAGGAGATGTTCGTGGGCGTGGGTGCCAGGAGGGTACGGGACCTGTTCAAGGCTGCCAAGGCTGCGGCGCCGTGCATCGTCTTCATCGACGAGATCGACGCCGTGGGCAGCGCGAGGAACCCGAAGGATCAGCAGAACACCCGCATGACCCTCAACCAGCTCCTCACCGAACTCGACGGGTTCAAAAAGAACGAGGGCGTCATCGTCCTAGCCGCCACCAACACCCCGGAGTCACTGGACAAGGCACTCGTCCGCCCAGGAAGGTTCGACAGGACCGTCGCCGTGCCCAACCCCGACGTGGACGGCAGGAAACAGATCTTACAGACGCACGCGGAAGGGGTCGTCATCTCATCGTCGGTGGACTGGGAGGTCATCGCGCGGGGCACGCCGGGTTTCTCCGGCGCGGACCTCGCGAACCTGATCAACGTCGCCGCGCTACGCGCCGCCCTGGACGGCGCCCTGGACGTCGGCATGAAGCAGCTCGAGTACGCCAAGGATCGGATCATGATGGGCGCCGAGCGGAAGAGCGCCGTCGTGGCGGAGGAGAACAGGAGGCTCACCGCGTACCACGAGGGTGGCCACGCGCTCGTCGCGCTGTTCACCGACGGTGCCAGACCGATACACAAGGCGACGATCGTGCCCCGAGGCCAGTCCCTCGGTATGGTCATGCAGCTCCCGGAGAAGGATGAGCTGAACCTCACCAAGAAGCAGCTGCTGGCGATGCTCGACGTGACCATGGGCGGGCGCGTCGCCGAGGAGCTCATCTTCGGCGAGTCCGAGGTGACCACCGGCGCGAGCTCGGACCTCAGGCAGGCCACGCGGCTCGCGAGGGAGATGATCACCAAATACGGCTTCAGCGAGCGCCTCGGTCTGGCCAGCACGGAATATTCCGATTACGGCCTCTCCCACGAGACCAGGCAGGTCATCGAGGACGAGGTGAAGCGGCTGCTGGAGGAGGCGAACAAACGGGCGACGTCGCTGTTGAAGAAGCACGAGAAGGAGCTGCACATGCTCGCCAAGCAGCTGCTAGATAAGGAGACGCTGACGGGAGCCGAGCTACGGAGGCTGGTGAAGGTACCCGCCAGGGCTGGGGACGCGAGTTTCATCGAGGAGGGGTTCGCCGCGTCCGCAATCTCCAAAGACAGAACCGGCGGCAAGAAGGCTGAAACCGAAGGGTCATCGCCCGCAGAGGCTGCCAAGGCGGCGGCGGCGGCGGCTAAGGCTGCCGCCGCAGCTGCCAAGGCGGCCGCGGGTAGAGCCGCTGCGGGAGCCGGAGCGGCTTAACCGAGAATCTTGTAATACTCTCACCTCCTATATAGTCTATTCATCATACGTTGCTCTCGCCGCCTGAAGAGCCTCCCCTGCCCCCGCCTCCTCTCTTACACAGCCACGCACCGATGAAACCACACGCCAGTCCATACGCCACGACGCCACCCGCGACGTACGGGGCACGCTCCATCAGCGGCTCCTTCATCCCTCGCTGCACGGGTTTCAACATGGGCTTCAATATCGTCGTCTCGAAGCGTTCCAACCTCGAGCTCTTTTCCGCGTCGCCCGTCTTTCGCGCCTCCTGTATCGCGTCCTTCGCCGGCGCCCTGGTGAACCTCACGAACCCGAGCGCGGACTCTGTCATCATCCGCCCCGACTGGTGCAGACTCGGCTCCAGCTCGTCCACGAATGACTCAAACTCGGCGAGAACTCTGTCCTCCACCGACCTGACCACCTGGGCCTGCCAGCGCGCAACCTCCTCGGCGCTCCCCTTGAACTTGCGTTCGATGTTGTCTTTCGTCAGAAGACTGAGCGTCTCCGCGCTCTGGGACTGTAACCCCGCGAGCGACGATGCTTCCCAGACGGCCTCCTCCAGCTTCTCGCTCAAGTTTTCGTAATGACCCCGGGCTTCGCCGCGGAGTGACTCAGCCTCCGCCAGGACCCGTTTACGCATCTGCTCCACATCGGCGAGCCACGGTACATCCGTGACGGTCGCGGCAACACTTCTCGTGGGCTTCGGCTCGGGTACAAGGACCGGCTCCGTCTCGCGGGGTCCTTCCTCCTCCTCCGCCATTATCGCCCCCGCTTCGTGCGTTTTTTAGGGGTTGCCCACCTTGTGCCCACCTTGTACCAGGGACGTACGTCAACAGCGACTGGGCTGCCGGACACGAGAGGACCCCCGCGGGTCCCCTCGGCTCAAGGATGACACACGGCGGCGCACGGGAGTTCTTGACTCACCTAATAGGAGCGCGGCCTGGTTCTGCGACGTGCTGACGTGAGCCAATGCAGTCGTCTGAAAATTTCACGTCCCTTTGTTTACCGGGCCGAACTTTACCGGGCTGGATATCATAGAGTGCCGAGGCACACAACCGGGCACGCGCGGGTCTCGCCATGGATGCCAATACGCTGTCGTCGATGTCGCACGATGAGGTGAACCTCGCGTGGCGCGACGTGACCTACGCAGTACCGGTGAAGGTCAAGGCTGCGCCCGCTAAGCAGAAGACCGGGGTTGCAGATTCCGATGCTAACAACGCCACCCCGCCCGCCGAAGACACACACAAGCGTATCCTGCACGGTCTGTCCGGCCACGTCCGCGCCGGTCAGGTCGTGGCGGTCATGGGTCCCTCGGGTAGCGGCAAGACTTCCCTGATACACGTCCTCGGCGGTAGGAGGGAGAGCGGCGTGACAGGGTCGTTCGTTATCAACGGTATCAAGTACCCCAACACTCGAACACTTCTCGGGGATCTAGGCTACGTCACCCAGGAGGACGTCCTACTCAACTCACTCACGACGAAGGAAACGCTCATGTTCGCCACCAGACTGCGACTGGCGGGCAGGAAGGTGAGCGGGATCGCGGGCAAGCCAACGTCGAGGGCTAAGGCCATCGAGGACATCGTCGAGCGCGCCATCGACGATTTCGACTTGTCCCGCGCGGCAAACTCTCCAATCGGCGTCGTCGGACAAGGGGGCATCAGCGGCGGCGAGAAGCGTAGGCTCGTCATCGCCATGGAGTGCGTCCACAGACCCAAGCTCCTGCTACTCGACGAGCCGACTTCGGGACTGGACGCCACCACCGCGCTGCTGGTGGTTAACAAGCTCCGCGAGATTGCAAACGGCGAGCAGGGTTCGGCGCACAGAGCGGCGGTCGTCACGTCCATCCACCAGCCCAGGTCATCGATCATGCCGCTGTTCGATCAGTGCGTGCTACTCGCGGACGGGCGCGAGGTGTACGCCGGTCCGACGTACACGGCGAACCCGGACGGGTCACTGAGCACCAACGGCGTCATGGGCTGGCTCGACGACGTGGGCTACCACTGTCCCATGTTCGAATCGCCCCCCGACTTCCTCCTGGACCTCATCAACACCCGCGTCGACGAGCCAGAGGTGGACGCGGTCGACGGTGAAGGCGCGAAGATCGACGTCGCCGAGGGCGGGGGGCTGGCCATTCGTGACAGGAGCGCGATGGTGCGGGAACTGACGGAGTGGTGGGCCAAGTCCGATCGCCGGAGCGCGTACCTCGCCGACGGAGACACAATCGCAAAGATGGACACGGTCAGGAACAACGATGATGACGTCGGTAAAGACAACGCGCGCCGACATTGGGCGGTGACATGGATTGCGCGGTACAACGCCTTGTTCGGACGAACCTTTCTGTACAAGCTCCGCGAGCCGTCAGCGGTGATGTCCCAGGCGGTCAACTCGGTCGCCCTGCCCCTCATCATCGGCTCGCTGTACTACAACACGCCTCTGACGGTGAGCGGCGCCGGCGATAGGCTTCGTGCGATATCACTCATCGTTCTCATGCAGTCGTTCAGTGCCTTTGACCAGCTTCTGCTCTTTCCGAAGGAGCGCGGGAACTACCTGCACGAGAGCAACGGCGGAATGTACCCGACTTCGGCGTACTACATGGCGAGGATCCTGGTCGAGATGGTCACCATCGTTCTCTTCGCGATCGTGTGTGCGGTGATCGCGTACGAGATGTTCGGGTTGAGCGACAGTGGTGAGGCAAGGATGGAGTTTTACTGTATCATCGTGGCAGTCACCGTCGCGGGTGCGTCCTTCCTCACCATGGTCGGCACGCTGTGTAAGACTTTCGAGCAGACCAACGCGATGGCGGCTACGATGCTCATCGTGCTCATGCTCTTCGACGGCAACTGGATCAACCGACGAAACATACCGGTGTACTACAGGTGGCTACCTGACGTGTCGTTTATTGGCTACGCAGTCGAAGGCGCGGTGGCGAGCGACTTTAAACGTCACTCGTTCACGTGCACCGAGCGCGCAATCGCCGAGGAAGGATGCGTACCGCTGACGGGTGACCAGTACCTTCGAATGTTGGATTTCGACCCGGATTCCACATGGCCCATGTTTTGGCTACTCGTCCTGGTCAGTGCGTGCTACCGGATCGTCGCGTTCTTCGCCCTGCACTTCATGTGGACCGGACAGACGTACGCGGAACGTTGGGCAAAGCTGATTCATTCCAGCGCGTAACAATTAAATGCAAATACTTTTACTCATCTCTCAACCGCGTGTCGAGTCTCGAGCAACTCCTTCGTCCGTCGCGCTATGAGCTCCGCCGACTTATCGTGCAAAACAAACGCGTGGTCCACCCCGGGTGCGGACTCCAGCACCGTCTCCATCCCCGTCAGTTCCTTCATCCGCCCGAAATCCTCCATCTGACGCAACGGCGCCCAATGATCATCCGGGCAATACAACAGGGACGTACGGTCCTTGTGCCTCTTCCAACGCGACATGTCCAGCGCCGTCAACGCGTCAAACTCCGTCCGTCCCATGAACGCCATGTTCCGAATACTGTCCGGCCTGAGCCACCTCCTGGTGAGTTCCGCCGGCGTCGAGCTCATCGACCCCGTGATTGGCGTAAAAGCGAGGCGCTTGAAGAACCCGGGGAGCGAACCGAGGAACCCGACGATCGACGCGACCAGGTACACCAGCGGCTTGATGTGGACCAGCGCACTCAGGAACTTCTGCAGCGTCGACTGCGCGTTGACCAACACGAAAGGCATCAGGCCGACGACGCCGCGCACCGCGTCCGTTCCGAGCTTATCCATGGCGGCTAAACACAACTCAGCGCCGATACTGTGTCCCACCAGCACCGTCCCGTTCGTCGAACGCGGTTTTCTCAGGCGCAAATACTCGCGCAGGTGGTCGTGCTGATCCCGCAGCGTGAACCAGTCCCCGGTGGTGTCCGCGTGCCTATCCGTCGTGTGGCCCTTGTATCCGAATATCTCAATGTCTACGTCTCCACCGAGCAGTGTGTGCAGGGTCTTGGCGTAGTGCTCGTAAAACGATGGCACACCGGGGTTACCGGGTACGATGACGAGGTCGTACTTGGGTGTCTCAATGGACGGGTCAGCGGGGATGTTGATAAACTCCGCGGGGACCTTCCTCGGCCCGACCCTGACCACGCGACTCGCGACCTCGACTTCGGGCGTGGAAACATCAGCGATCGACGCTTTCGTTCGAGTCGAGGGCGCGTCCCTTCTCGCCGAGCGAGTACGAGGCGGCATCCTCACCGGCTGTTGACACCGGGACCGAAGTGGAGTCCCGCGGGTGATGGTCGACGCCGGAAAACGCGCGACTGATCGACTCCACGCGGCGCAGGTCACGAGCATCTAACCGGCGCACTGAAAACTGAGCCAGCTGGGCGCGAGCCGAGCGGTTCGTGGGAAAGTGCAGGGCTGACATTGCGATCGGCACCACGGGAGGGCGGTGACCTTCGCCGTCAGTGCGACCGAGTCGACATGAACGACCTTCTCTCATCCGTCAAGGTGAGCTCACCCGCTCCGTCACCTCCATCGCCCATCCCGGGAGCGCCCTGAGCCGCCTCCGCCTTCCCAGCAGACGAAGGGACCTTTTTTCAAGATGTCCAACGTCTCTTCCTCGAAAGCGCGTCGCCGTCGACTGACCTTCGCTTTCTCCCACCTCTTCTTCTCGATTTCGCAGGGCACCGATGCGGCGGCGCCCGCCGCCCGTTCCGCGAGGGTGAGTAAAACCACTTCTGCCCTCTTCAACCCTCGATCTCGCGTCGTCGGTGTCCTCGACCGCTGACATCACTCTTTCCTACTCCACAGACACGTCCCGAGGCGAGCGGCAACCCCTTCGAGCAGTCTACCGCGCCGCCTCCTGTCGACGAGGAGGCACCCCCGGCGGCCCCCACACCGGGCGGCGGGGACTCGAGCATGGAGGCGTTCTTCGCCGACGTCGCCACCATCAAGTCCATCATCGGCGAGATCAGGAAAAAACTGGTGAAGCTCAACAAACTCAACGACGAGGCCAAGACGGCGACGCGAACGGAGACCATGAAGCGGTACAGGGACGAGATGAACGGCGTGATCGAGACGGTATCCACCACCGCGCGCGAGTGCGTGCTTCGGTTGGAGAACCTGGACAGATCCAACGACACAGCTGTGAAGGGTGCGGATTCGGGCCCGGGTTCGAGCCAGGAGCGGACCCGAACGACGATAACGTCGTCGCTGAAGATGAAGCTGAAGCAGCAGATGGCGGAGTTCCAGGATCTACGCGCCAGGCTGCAGTCGGAGTACAGGGAGGTGGTGGAGCACAGGTACTTCGCGGTCACGGGGGAAACGGCGGACGAGAAGACGCTGGACCACCTCATCGAGACGGGAGAGTCGGAGACGATTTTCCAAAAGGCGATGATGGAACAGGGACGCGGGCAGATTCTCGACACCGTGGCGGAGATTCAGGAGCGCCACGATGCCGTCCAGGAGTTGGAGCGGAAGCTTCTGGAGCTGCATCAGATTTTCCTCGACATGAGCGTCTTGGTCGAGGCGCAGGGGGAGATGCTGGACAACATAGAGAACCAGGTGAGCAAGTCGGTTGACTACGTGCACAGGGGGCAGGTGTCGCTCATTCAGGCGAGGAAGTACCAGAAGAGCAGCAGGAAGTGGATGTGCTGCTCGCTGATTTGTGTCTTGCTCATAGCGTGCGCCATTCTGCTGCCGGTGCTGCAGCCGTGGACCAGCGGCGGCGCGTGAGTCGTCGCTACGATGATAGTCTACTTTTTTTCCAATTCTAAAAATGTACGTCGCGCCGCCGACCGACCTAGTCCTTGTACTGATACTCCGCCTTGTTGTGCATCACCAGCGTGTCCCCGACGTAGTAGAAGCTGTCGCTTCGCGTCTCGAACGGCGATGCGAGTATATCCTCCTCTCGCGCCTTGGTGAGCTCCGGCATGTCGTAGATGGCCTCCCACGAGTTGACCGACATCGGGATGCAAAAGCCAAAGTTGAAGTCGTACGACCGCACGAGCTCATCCTTGAAGTAATGCCTCTCGATCATGCGGAAGTTGGGCACCGGCTCCGGCCCGACGGAGAACACGAGCGCCGTTCGTATCGTCTTCCGCCCCAGGAACGACGTGGGAAAAGTGTACCGCACGGTGCGCACCGCCGCCTCCATCGCGGGATCGATGTCGTCTGGCACCGTCGGTAGCGCAGCCTCGGGGTCCCGCTTGACGTGAAACAGCGACTCGCCGCTGTCGTAATCCTTGATCTCAAACTCCCTGAAGTCAATCTTGTACTTGTTCGCGGACATCGCGCAGAGGAACCCTTCCGTCGGACGCGTCAGTCGAAGCGCCTGCTCGGGAAGCACCGGCTCCCGCCTGTTCACCACCGGGGGAGTTGACACCCCGGGAGTTCCCGGCGAGTCCCCGACGGTCAGGTTCGACAACCGCTCGGCGACCTGGTCGGAGCCCATCCCGGCTGGACCTAAACCTAAACGACGCGTCCCCTGATGAAGTCAAACGGCCCGGTTCGGGCGGCGACGCGCTTCGGTGCGCTTCGCACTGGGAAGGTGGAATCCAAAAATCCTCGTTTGACCAAGTCGAAGCGAGCTCGCCTCGAGTGCGGCATCAGCCAATCACAGGGCCGGAAACACGTAATATGGCCCCAATCAGCGCTCGCGGCCGCGCCAGTACCTCGCGCGCGCACGTACAGGCTGCGCACAAGAGCTACCGAGAACCCATGAAGTTCTCCAAGAGCCTCGCGCTCATCTTCGGGCTTTTGCTCGTGGCCGGCGCCGCCGTTCCTGGTGCGTGAGCCCGCGATCGATCGTCGCGCAGCCGTCGCCGTTTCTCGCCTCCGATGTTTGCGCGGGGCCGATCGAACCGGCACGAAACCTGACTGTCCGATCCCTTTCTTCCCTCCTTCGCAGCCGTCCACGCGCAGGATGCGACCGATGCCGACGAGTGAGTACCTTTCGCCCGTCTCGAATGTCCTTCCCTCGAATATCGCGCCGGCTTCACCCGACCCGCGCGCGCGAGATCGGCAAAGCAAGCGGCGGAGAAGCAAACTTCCAAGATCTTCTCGACTGACCGATCGCGCCGTCCTCCTCCATTCCTCCAGGCCCGCTTTCACCGGACACAAGGAGAAGTCTTTCAAGTCCGGCGCCGAGGTGTCCGAGTTCCAGGCTGAGGTCTCTCGCCTGATGGACATCATCATCAACTCGCTGTACTCCAACAAAGACATCTTCCTTCGCGAGCTCATCTCCAACGGGAGCGACTCGCTCGATAAGATCCGATTCCTCTCCCTCACCGACGAGTCCGTGCTCGGGTCCGGGGAGGAAGCCAACCTGGATATCAGGATCAAGGTTGACAAGGAGAACGGCGTGCTGTCCATCCGCGATCGCGGCGTGGGCATGACCAAGGCGGAGCTCAAGGAAAACCTGGGCACCATCGCCAAGTCCGGTACCTCCGCGTTCCTCGAGCAGATGCAGAAGGGCGGCGACATGAACCTCATCGGCCAGTTCGGTGTCGGTTTCTATTCCGTCTACCTCGTCGCCGACTTCGTCGAGGTTCGCTCCAAGCACAACTCCGAGGACAAGCAGTGGATCTGGGAGTCCAAGGCTGACGGCGCTTTCGCCATCTCCGAAGACGAGGGCGAACCCCTCGGCCGCGGCGTCGAGGTCAACATCTACCTCAAGGAGGAGGCCCAGGAGTACCTCGAGGAGGACAAGCTCAAGGAGCTCGTCGAGAAGTACTCCGAGTTCATCAACTTCCCCATCTACCTCTGGAACAGCGAGGAGGTTGAGGAGGACGTGCCTCTCAGCGACGAGGAGCTCGCCGAGCAGGCTGCCAAGGCCGAGGGCGAGGAAGACGAGGAGGACCTCGAGGAGACCGAGGAGAACGACGAGTCCGAGGAGAACGACGAGGATGACGACGAAGTCGAGGACGAGGACGAGGAAGAACTCCCCCAGACCAAGACGGTCAAGAAGACCGTCTGGGACTGGAAGACCGTCAACGACAACAAGGCCATCTGGCTCAGGTCCTCCACCGAGGTTGAGGACGACGAGTACACCAAGTTCTACAAGGCGTTGTCCAAGGACGACAAGGAACCCCTCTCCTACACCCACTTCAAGGCTGAGGGAGACGTTGAGTTCAAGTCCATCCTCTTCATCCCGGAGAAGCCCCCCAGCGACCTCTTCGACAACTACTACAACAAGGCTGCCGCGCTCAAGCTCTACGTCCGCCGCGTGTTCATCTCCGACGAGTTCGACGAGCTCCTCCCCAAGTACCTCTCGTTCATCAAGGGCATCGTCGATTCCGACACCCTGCCTCTGAACGTCAGCCGCGAGACCCTGCAGCAGCACACCAGCCTCAAGACGATCAAGAAGAAGCTCGTTCGCAAGGCGCTCGACATGATCCGCAAGCTCGCCGAGGAGGGCCAGGACGACGACGAAGACGAGGAAGCCGCGGTAGCCGCCGACGACTCCGCCGATGAGGAGGAGACCAAGTACGACAAATTCTGGAAGAACTACGGCAAGGCGATCAAGCTCGGCATCATCGAGGACGCGTCCAACCGCACCCGCCTCGCCAAGCTCATGCGCTTCTACACCTCCAAGTCTCCCACCAAGCTCGTCTCCCTCGAGCAGTACGTGGAGCGCATGAAGCCCGGCCAGAAGTCCATCTACTACCTCGCGGGCGAGTCCCGCGAGGCGCTCGAGAAGTCCCCGTTCCTCGAGAAGCTCCTTCACAAGGACCTCGAGGTGATCTACTTCACCGATCCCATCGACGAGTACACCATGCAGAACCTGACTGAGTTTGACGACTTCAAGTTCTCCAACGCGTCCAAGGAGGATCTCAAATTCGGCGACGACACCGAAGCCGCCAAGGCTCGCCTCAAGAAGGTCAAGGATGAGTTCAAGGACTTCATCAAGTGGTGGAAGGAGATCCTCCCCTCCGAGGACGTCGAGGCTGTGAAGATCTCCAACCGCCTCGTCACCACCCCGTGCTCCGTCGTCACCAGCAAGTACGGCTGGTCCGCCAACATGGAGCGCATCATGAAGGCGCAGGCGCTCAGCGACGACGGCCGCATGGCGTACATGCGCGGTCGCAAGACGCTCGAGATCAACCCCGGCCATCCCATCATCAAGACCCTCAAGGAAAAGTCCGAGGACGACGCCGACGACGAGGACACCAAGAGGACCGCGCTCATCATGTACGAGACGGCGTTGCTGGAGAGCGGCTTCATGTTCGAGGAGCCCAAGGGCTTCGCCGGCAGGCTCTTCGACATGGTCCGCCGCGACCTCGGCGTCGAGGCTGACGCCGAAGTTGAAGAGCCCGATGTCGACGCCGAGCCCGATGCTGCGGCCGAGGAGGCTCCCAAGGATGAGCTCTAGGCGCTGGGAGGGTCCCTATCGATGAACTAATTCAGCACGCGACGACAATTTTAATACCAAAACCGACGCTATTTCTTCTTCCTCTTCTTGTCCTCGTCCTTTCCGCCACTCATCTTACCAAGTTCCGCGGACCGCGCCGCTGATGCCATGACCGCACTCATGACCGTCGCGCGCAGGCCTCCTTTCTCGAGCTCGTGCACCGCTCGGATGGTCGTTCCGCCCGGCGAGCAAACTTTGTCCTTGAGCTCGCCGGGGTGCGATCCCGTCTCCAACACCATCTTCGACGCTCCCATGACTGTTTGGGCGGCGAGAAGGTTGGCATCGACGCGGGGCAGACCCGCCGCGACCCCACCGTCGGCGAGCGCCTCGATGAACTGGAAGACGTACGCGGGTCCAGAGCCGGAGACTCCGACGACGGCGTCCATGAGCCTCTCCGGGACGACGACGCACTCGCCGCAGCCGCGCATGAGTCGAACGACGGAATCGAGGTCCGATGCGGCGAGCATGGGATCCGCCGGTTCGTCCCCGACGCACGCGGCGGAGGCTGCCGCGCCGACCATGCAAGGAGTGTTGGGCATCACGCGCACGACCCTCGGCGCAGATTTTCGTTTCTCCTCCTTCTCAGCCTCCTTCGCGAGTTCCTTCTCCTCCTTTTCCCGCATCTTCATCATCTTCTTCTGCTCCTTGCGAAGCCTGCGCTCCTCCTCGGTCTCGACGGGCATGATGGTCGGGTCGGGCGGACCGACGGACGCGGACTTGGCTTTGAATTCGTCTCGCGTGATGACGCCGTCCTCCAGGAGGCTCTTCAGCTTCTTGAGCTGTTTGCGCTTCTTCTTCTCCTCCTTCATCTTCAATCTCATTCCATCGTCCATGTCGTCGTCCTCGTCGTCGTCGGAGTCCGAATCCTCATCCATGTCGTCCATCGCGTCGCCGTGGTCGATGACGGTCACTCGCATTTCCTTCATGTCCTTCTTGTTCTTCTTCTCCGTCGCCTTGCGGAGCGTCTTCTCGATGAACTCGACGGGAACCCCCGCGGCGACCGAGACCAGCAGGTGACGGCTCGGGTCCACCGCCTCAGCGATCTCCTCCAGCACCACGGGGAGAATGTGGGGCTTGACGGAAAGGAACACGACGTCCGAAGACTCCATCACCTCGAGGTTCGAGCCCACGACGGTCGCGCCCACGTCCTCGCTCCAGGACGCGTTGCGATCCGGCTTTGTCGACGGCGACACGGAGATGTTCGACGCGGACGCGACACCGCCCTGTACGAAGCCCCGTGCCATGGCCTCGGCCATGGATCCGGCGCCGATGAACCCGATTCGCGGCTGGATATCCGCAGCGGCAGCCCTCGCGGTGGCAGCCCGGAAATTGACAACGACGCGTAAGGGCCGCGCGTCCCTGCGTGTCGACACGCGCGGGTTGGCGTGCTTGTAGGGCGCGAGGCGCGACAGCCGAGCGAGCGAGAACATCGCGAGCGTGGACCCGAGTGCAGTCATCGTCGACGGGCGAAGCGCGACGGTCGACTGGCCCCATCCGAGTCAGCTTGACGCGCTTTTTTTCCCTCGGCGATTTCGGGGGGCTGTTTTCGCAGGCACGTTCTCATCGGTCAAGTCACTCTTCTGGGACGACGACAGATCACGATGAGGGTCCTCATCGTCGGTGGCAGCGGCTATCTCGGCCAGTTCCTGCTTAAGCATCTGCTCGAGAGTCCCGAAGATGACGTCATCGCGGTTGGATACACCTACGCGGACGAGACGACAGGCTCGATCGACCATCCCGTGACCAAAAACGATCGGTGCCGAGCCTTTCGCGTGGACGCGGCGACTGGGGAGGGGATGGACGCCTGCGTGAGTGCTATGTCGCCGCTTGATCTTGTGGTGAATTGTGCGGCAATGTCTAGCCCAGGGAAGTGCGAGAAGGAGGCTGAGCTGGCGATGAACCTGAACGTGCCGAAGCATCTCTGCAAGTCACTGATGGATCACCACAGCAGGGCCGTCGCTCCACTTTTGGTGCACCTGTCGACGGACCAAGTGTATGATGGGGAGTTTGCCAACAGCGTCGAGGACGTCAACGCGCCGTCCCCGGTGAACACGTACGGCCGGAGCAAACTGAGCGCGGAGGTTCACATCGAGGAGAACTACGTCGCCGGGAGACACGTCTCGCTGAGGAGCTCGATCATCACGGGGTCGCAACCGCCGCTGCGCCCGGTGTCCAGGCCGCTGTTCCACGACTTCATCGTGAACTCGCTGAAGGGTGATGCGATCGTGACGTTCTTTGAGGACGAGTTCAGGTGTCCAATCGCCGCGGTGGATATAGCGGCACACGTCGTGGCGCTCAGCAAACTGGCCGGTAAAGACGCAAAGACGGACTGGCTCGCGCGGTATAACATGGGGGGTCCCGACCGATTGAGCCGTGTGGACATGGCGAAACAAACCGCTGAAGTACTTGGCGTGAGTGATGCGAACGTGGCGGCGGTGCCGAGCGCGAGCGTAGACAGGGGTGTGAAGTCTCCCGCCGACATCTCGATGTTGAGCGACAAGTTGAACTCTTTGACGGGGGTGACGCCGATGGGTTGGAAGGACCAGATGCGACTCGCGCTCGGGTTGGCTCAGAGTTGAGGATGAGGAGACGTCCATGGCGCGCGTTGCGAGAACGTAGCCCTTCGAATATGATTCGTACCTAGCGTAAACTCCGCGGACCCGTCCGTTTTAGTCCCTTGCCAACCATGCCCAAAAAAGAAGGTGCCCAGTCTGCCAGTGGAAAGCAAATTCGGAATATTCGGAATGACGTCACCTCCTGTGGCCCTCGTCACTGTCGCCCGCACGAGTCGCAGGGTTCGGGCCGGTGCGGCGTGTCTGACATGCGTCGCGAGCGCGATCTCAGGGTCGCACCTAGCGTCGCGCGCTTGCTGCTATGCGTCGTGGCGCTCGCGTCGGTCCGGGAATCTGAGGGGCTGGCGAACTGCGTCGCAAAGGCAGATGGGAGCTACGTACCCTGCACGGACCTGGTCAACGGCACGAGCACGGCGACGTACATCACGACCAAGTCGGAGTACGAGCTGTTTTCCTTCGACCTGCCCGCGGACACCGACGCGACGCTGTCACTAACGGTGAACGACGGCGACGCGGACCTGTACGTCTACGGCCCAGGCTACGCAAAGGACGAATCTCTTCCGGGGCCTTCGTATTACGAGTGGCGTTCACACCATGCGGTGGGCGATGATGTGGTGCACATATCACGGTACGACGAGGGAGGAAACCCGAGTGGTACGTACAAGGTTGGCGTGTGGGGATGGTCGATTCGGAGCAAAAGCGACAGCGGGGGCACGTCGTGGAAGCTCCAGTTGGATCTGCAAAGCTCGGAAGTAAATAACACAGCCGCGCAAAAGGCGGCGATGGAGCTCGTATACGACGAGTGTTGCAATGCCACGGGCGGGACGTCCCCTGGCTCGGGGAGCGCCGCGACGGGAGGACCCGACGCGGATAACCCATTCGTCAGGTGTTCGGCGTGGAAGGAGAAAGGGAAGGAAGGGACAGACTTCTGCCACATGCGGGGTTCGATGTGCAACTCGGCGGGCGAGCTTACCCACCTTCACCTGGCGGGCTTCGGACTGAAGTGCGAGCTGCCCGTCTTGGCCTTGCAGCCGGTGCTTCAAACGGTGCGCCGATTGGACATAAGCAGTAACCCCGATCTGGAGGGTGGCACCAACGCGGCGTATACCTTCATGGCTCTCAGCTCGACGTACGCACCGCTCATGACGCACTTTCACGCGTCGTATTCGCCGGTGTTCAGATCCGACGCCGGCACGATAAACACCTTCCCCGATGCGGTGTGCTCCGCGTTACCCTCAAGCCTGATCTCCGTTCGAATCAGCCGGACAGGCGCCAAGGGCGTGGTTCCCGACTGCATGATTCAGAGTCATCTGCGCGAGCTCGAGATGTCTTTCAACGACATCTCGGGTCAGATGCCGGGTCCGTACAACGCGGACGCGAACAATCCGAGTGAAATCGAGGTGTTCATCGCGGACGGCTGCAAGCTCATGGGGAACATCCCGTCGGAGTGGGCCGACCACGCTCCAAAACTGAACGTGTTCACCGCGAAGAACAACGAGCTGACCGGGCCCATCCCCGCGTTCAAGGAGGTGACCATGGACATGATCCGGCTGCCGGGTAATCTTCTCACCGGTTCCATCCCGAACAGTTTGGCTTCGCTGTCCAGCCTCCAGGAATTGAACCTCGAAGATAACCAGCTCACCGGGTCCATTCCGGAGGGACTGTTCAGCGGGAGCTATTTGCGCTACGCGTATTTGGATGACAACGCCCTGTCTGGCACCATGCCCAGCCAGACAGCTTACGGCGCCAAGCTCCGGTTCCTCGACGTTCGGAACAACGCGCTCGAGGGCGACCCGCTTCCGAACGTTTTGCTCGACGCGCCCGCGCTCTTAAGCTACAAGGCTGGCGGCAACATGTTCTCCGCAGAGCTCCCCACGGTGACGGAGTACGACGAGGCTACCCAGACGCACACGCTGACAAAGCTCAAGGAGCTGCGTGTCCTGGACTTGTCGGATAACAAGATGTACGGAAGCGCCCCCGCCTCGTACGAACATCTCGTCGTAATCGACCCGGGGGACAAGGGGTACCTCCTTTACAATAACGGGCAACCGTACGTTCACGTCCTGGACCTCAGTTCCAACCAACTGACTGGCGAGATCCCAGCGTGGTCGATGCCTCCGACCGGGCAGTGGATGAGGTTTTATGACATCAACATTACCGACAACAACTGGGCCTGTCCAATCCCGGAGAACATCGACATCGAAGGTTTGACCTGCGTCGACGATGACGGAAGGCGAAGGGACAGGTTCGGTGGGGTCGTGTTAGCCGATGGCACGGTGAGCTATCTTGAGGAGCCGAGGAAGAAACCGAGCGGGTTCTTCGAAGGGAAGGACTCACTCGGGTGGTCGGTGGTCGTGCTGATCATGATCATCGTGATAGTCGTGTACGCGATGGCGTCAATCAGGAATTACGTGAAGAGGAAGATGTACCCGCGAGATGAGGACGAGGACTTCGTGAGGATGGAGGAAAACTTCTCGGGACCCATGGCACGGATGGATGGATTAGAGCTCACAGACGTCGGCATACCGCCGCAGCAGGAAGGCGCAAATCGACCGCGCATGACGTCGCGAGGGATGCCCCTTTTCAACGATTAGAGCTGCTGTAAAATACAACTTGTACTTGTAGAACAAGCCCTTATCTATTCGCAAAAAATATCCTCAGAGTGCCGAGCTCCGAGCACGGGGCTCGCGACGACCCCCGAGGTTCATTCGATGGCGCCCTCAAAGCGGCGCAAGACGTCCGCCGTGTCACAGCCGGCATCCGAAAACGCGAGCTCCGGTGTGCAAACCCGGCGTAAGGGGTTAGGGTTAGGGTTAGGGTTTATGTGGCGTGATCCGTCGCCGTGCCTTGACCCTAACTACCGTTTTCATGTTAGGGCTTTTTTTCCGCACTGCCGAGCAGTCTGCCGTTTCTGCGTAATTCACGTTAGGCCCTAACTCACAGGCCATTAGGACTTAGGGCTACAGCTCGCCGATTTCGCCCGATTTCGCCGATTACAGCTGTAATCGAGCTGTCGACAGCTTTCTCAAAATCGGCTCGAGCTGTCGAAGCTGTAATCGAGCTGTCGCGGCCGGTTGCACACTTGACGCCTTGGCCGGACAGTTTTTGGGTTTAGGGTTTAGGGTTAGGGTTTAGGGTTAGGGTTTAGGGTTTAGGGTTTAGGGTTTAGGGTTTAGGGTTTAGGGTTTAGGGTTTAGGGTTTAGGGTTTAGGGTTTAGGGTTTAGGGTTTAGGGTTTAGGGTTTAGGGTTT
>Ga0302114_10001211_pt1 | contig 17192 bp, 17 predicted proteins | sample AG5_Surface_MG_FD_203107 | JGI IMG/M metagenome (GOLD analysis project Ga0302114, IMG submission 203107) | Marine microbial communities from Western Arctic Ocean, Canada - AG5_Surface | ecosystem: Environmental > Aquatic > Marine > Oceanic | place: Canada: Western Arctic Ocean | collected...
TACTCCGTATACTCCGTATACTCCGTATACTCCGTATACTCCGTATACTCCGAGAGTTTTTATTAATTGTACCTTCAATAACAAGGGTATAGAGCGGCTACTAGGTATAGGCACACTTTTGAAGGTTAGCGTTGCGTGCATAAACATAGCGACGCACGACCAGTGTACATAACTTTATTATAACAATAACGTCTTTTTTACTTTACGTATAAACATAAACATAAATCATGAGATCACTCAACCCCCTCTCAAAGTCTGACCGAGCACAGCCGCCGGATGTCACTACCCGCGACGCTATTAGTACCATAATACTACTGCTTACGGTACATCCCCACGCCCCTGACTCTATCTTGTTCGTGCAAATATGGCTTGCTCCGGACTTCGTTCCTGAACCAACGACAGACCTCAACGTTACAATCGATGCCATCAACGCCTTGATTGACGGACACAACCATCTCCCCGGCCCACGTACTAACACGTTTCTTCACAATTCTCCAGTCCAACGTATTTGTATAAGTTATGTGGACTTAGATGGGTCGGTTTGTAACACGATTCTTGGGGAACTTACTTTGAAGGATTGTATGTGAGACGCGAAGTTTTCAAACATTGTGGTACACGGCAGGACCGGAAGTTCCATATCGTATAATATCTACGCATAAATATATGCAAATCCAATAAAAACGTTTTAGTAGCTCAGTTGGTAGAGCACAGGGCTGAAAACTCTGGGGTCGCTGGTTCGAATCCAGTCTAAAACACATCTCAGTAACGTTTAAACTTTTTTTCAAATACCTTTTCTGAAAAATTAACTACGCAGTGGTCAAAAACATGTCACAAAAATCTTTAAACACGGACATATACATAAACAATAACGCATTGTTTTACGCATGTACCCACATGAAGATGTCAACTCCTTTTTACAACACACAACTATGTGACATGTTTGCTTACGAGGTTGTGTCGCCTCAAAGCAATACAAAACTAAATTTACCAAACTCATCTTGAGCAAAACCTCAGTCCACTATAGTCGCGTACAATTTTCATAGTCTTTATTCCCAAGATAGGTTTTTTTTTTTTGTACAAACACCTACAAGCGGCGGGTCAAACTCCTCTTACTTACCAAATCACAGCTCGTCTGACTCTATCGCGGAGTTGTTTCCGGCCGCGAATTGACTCGAAAGGGAGGTTGCCGAACTTCACGGTGTACCATTTAGTGGTAAAAAAGATTTACGTAATCTGTTACTACAGTACGGCGATACTACAGCTCCATTCCAAAAGTTATTCCCCTCAATAGGACTTAAAGAACTGTTTTATGATCCATTAAAGGACACTCTTGTACAAAAGAATGTGTCGGTGCAGGTATAATTTTAAAAAAGCAAAACCTATAAATTCTTTCAACTTACCCCCAATTAAGTAATAATAGAGGTTATCGCTCTGACATACTAGGCTCAGCACCCCTTAATGTGCCCACTTCTTTTTGAGCAAATAATTGTAATTAATGATTACGGCGAAGCGAGCTCATACGCGAGTAGCGATTACGCAAGAAGTTTTATAATTAAAGCCCGTGTGGTGAAATTGGTAGACACGCAAGGCTTAAAACCTTGTCCGAAAGGGTCCTAGTTCGAGTCTAGGCATGGGTAATCATTCGAGCTTTGTGCACTTACACAGTCGTTTTAGGGGTATGATCTACTTTACTTTGACGCCGGGCCTCGGGAGTCACTAGTACCTGCGTTGAGCAAATCACGGCACCATCCTTACCGCTGTGGCTACTACACACATTCCTGGTCTACGCATTTCTTATCACCCTATGGAGACTCTTCAGTCAAAACGCACATTTACGTGCTGATTTATAGGTTTTAAGGCATACTAATTACGGTGCGGGTGGGAGAACATGCGACGAGTTTCTCTGTTCGGTCGTTGCTTAACTATACGACTGTTCACCGGCAGCCTCCTAACTTTAAAACTATAATCTCAAGCTATCGTCTAGCCTGGTCCAGGACATTAGTTTTTCACTCTAATAACGCGGGTTCAAATCCCGCTAGCTTGATTCATATGAGCATTTTTTTAAGTAAACAACTAGTAAATCCGCTACCAAATAACTATAAACTTAACAGCATAAGATATACTTTAAGGTTCGCTTCGATCATTACTCCGGCAACACTGGCAAATATCCGTTTGCTACAGACATCTTCACACGACAAGGTCGGGTCTCATAACAAAGTTTTAGTGAAGCAATCTTACTTACTACTAACGTGACTTATCTACGTACAAGGTGCTTACTCTCCGGCTGAAACTTCACACGTTCCGTCTTTTTTTGTACAGCCTGTGTCGCAATCTAAATTAACGAATCTAAAAACACCTATGGCCCATAAAACATTTTCACAAGAACAATTCCTCTTTAAAAAGTATATCTTAACGGTATCCTTTAGCCACCTAAACTCACCCGCCCATAAAATAAATACCATCAATACGTCAATGTTTGCGGCGTTAATAATGCGTGCCGAGACCCCGTTTTTCAATACTAATCTCCTTTTCTTAAAAAAATTTACTTTACAACTGAAGTCCTCGGACGCAAAGTTTTTCACATTAAGTTAATTAGTGTCAGTATTTTTACACCCATAAGTTTTAGGGATCGTTTATATTTGCGCTGGATTGAACGTGTCGGCACACCAACTTCCAGCCCGTACGATGACTAAAAGCGGGGGGTTAGGTACTGCCTAAATGGTAACTTCCACGCTCGTAAGCTTAATTTACTAGATTTACGTATAACTTATGCTATTTTTAACTGCATCAAATGTTTGAAGTGTTCTTTTCTTTTCACCTACCACCTACTTTACCCTACTAATCTCATTTATTTTGTACTCTCTCCCAACCCTAACAAATAAGACTAAGTATAGCAGCTCAAGCAACAAGTTTAGCTTTGTCTTAATTAATTCTTTCGACTTGTTTGGATTATTAATATCTCCGATTATCGCATTTACGGTACTAGTATTATTATGGTCTTGCACTACAACTTCGGCCTGGTTTGGTCATCTTTTGATCGGTTCGTTCCAACTTAAAGTGGTATACCTCATCCTATTCGTTTTTAGTGCCGTAGTTGCTGCGTTGGCCTCCACGTCATATTTTTCCTCTCGCGAATTCTACGATTTTATTACTGTCCTATATAACTTTCTTTACTGGTTAATACTTATTTTCATGTCAAACACAATATTCACTTCTATTTTTGTAATCGAAGTGCTATCGACGTTGATTTTCTTGCTTGTTATAACGTCAACATTCTCTTCGAACTTCTTTTACCGCAATTTAAATTTCTCATTTGGGCACGTGTTTCAGCAATCAACGCCCCATACCTACCTACAGTCACTTCTGTATTTCTTCTGGATATCTTTGGTCTCCTCATTAAACTTGTTTTTATTCATTCTACTATTATATACCAAGCTCCTGACTCTCGACTGGTTTCTTATAGAGCACGTGTTTAGCTTCTTGGTATCGGCTTCGACAATAAAAGATATTATAACAATCGGTGTTTCCTGGTTTATTTTATTAACGTGCGTTTTTTTAAAGTGCGGTGTAGCCCCCTTATATGTCTGAAAACCTACATTTTTCAAAGGATTACCGGTACACACTATATATGTTTATATTTGCTTTTTTTATTTCTTCCTCTTCTTGTTCTTAATCCAATTACTCACGTCGTACTTTTCAACGGTGTTCTATTTTTATTCGTATATAATGACTATTTTTATTTTGATAGGTCTCGTCACCTTGTTATTTATTATATGCGACTCGTACTATATTAAAGCATTCTTAGCTGTAAGTAGTATACTAAACTCACTTTTTGTCTTAATGGCGATGTCAGTAACTCATACGATATCGACCACGCTGTGGCTATAAACCGCCCCTCAACACCCTTACGCGTATAAATGGCAGTTGTAAAAAGTCCTAAAAATAACAAGCGTAAGTTCCTATGAATTAAGTCCCTAGAAACGAAAAATATAAAACAAATCGTCGCTCGCAAAAAAGTAACAGCCCATAATCGTAAAATAACCTCTACCTATTGAACCGGCGTTAACATGCGTACGCGTTTATTCATAAAAGCTTCCCACAGTACCCCGTATTTTATCTAAACCTCTGCCATACTTTGACACGTACCCAGTACTATGCACTACGCAACTCGGCAACTTTACCTAATCACGTACCTCAACGTACCATATGCGCAACTCTTCGCTTAACAGTTTAGGTTAGTTCTTGCCCTCATACATACACATAAGGATTCTAATCAGATTTATGGATCTAAATGGTACAAACAACAATTTACTAAACATAAGTTATAAACTGCACAAGTAAAACATCGACGCCTGTAAAGCGGCGGGTGCGTACGTACGTAAGCATTTGTCTCAATAACTCGTGTTCTTGGAGCCGCACAACATCTCTCATTATACCAGACAGCGGCAAATAAGTTTCTGCACGGGCCCGACCGGAACCCCAAAGACTTAGGCCCGTCCGGTACGGCCAGCGCCGAAACCCGTGGGATGGGTTTCTACGATCCCGCTTTTAACTGGAGCGGGTCTATCGGTCAATGATTTCCGTGACCTGAAGCCTACGTATAGGATTATCTAGGCTTTAGTCGAAGTCAGGCAGCCTCGAACACCTACCAGTGTCTGGATATTTCATCTTAAGCCGGCCCCATCCCGCTTGAAGACATCGTGCGAACTGATTCTATAGTAATGGCAGGCTACTGCACGACTGGCTTCTTAGTGGATTCGGCCTCGGGCCTAAATTCCCACATTATTCATAGCCACTCCCATCGTAGGCTTATGGAGGAAAATCGAGTGCGTTTACGTTCTTTGTATAAATGCTATTTTACAGCTTATTTACCGATAATAACACACTATTGTTTACCTACATGTTTGTTTACAATATGTCCTTAATTGTTTTATTTTGGACGCTTTTCAACACAATAACGACATCGCTAAAAACGCTCCAGTCTTTCACAGGTTTCAGCTTTAATAGTTTCTTTCTCACAACAATAACCATCCTAATTTTTTCGATGGCAGGGGTGCCACCGTTCGTAGGATTCTTTACAAAGCTTTTCATACTAACTTTAATCACTAATAATTCTTTTGTATTATTTTATACGCTCTTCTTCGTCACAATGTTCATAGGCCTCTATTTTTATATACAAAACGTTAAGTTTATCCACTCCACAAACCATGGGACACTTAACTACCCACACCTTAACTCTAATGAGCGCCTAGTACCTATCTTCTTTTATTCCCTAGTGTTTACGTTGACAATTCTTATACTCGGCGTTGTATGCATTGAAGATTTATTATTAATTTTTAGTTGAGTACTCGCCTAGAAACACCGGTACAAATGTCATTAAGGCCTCGTAAGTTCACTTTTAAAAATCGGCATAAACGTCGCAGTTTAATAAACTTTAAAAAAACAACACTAAGTTATGGTAATTTCGGTCTGCGCATACTACAGCCGCTTTGGGTTAATAGTAAGCAAGTGTTTCGCTATAAACTTTTCATTAAAAAATCAGCGCGCCGGGCTGATAAAACGTCACGAAAAGTCTGGTTTAACTTATTCCCACACCTACCTCTTACTCGAAAAGTTGAAGGTTCTAGAATGGGCAAAGGTAAGGGGAAGTTGGCCGGCTGAGTCGCACAACTGGCCCCCGGTGTTAACATGTTCGAGTTTAAGAACTTGCGCCCCGGGCGTGCTAAATACTATTTTCAGCAAGTCCAATACCGATTACCGGTTCGCGCAGCATTCATCAAAGAGTCTAATAGTCGTCTCCCACTTATTTGGAACAACTCTATTAAGGTGTCGCACGAGAACTTTTGATAAATTTTGTGGTATGGTTACATATATTATCTCGCATTTAACATCCTATTATTATCCTCCGTTTTATATCTGGTACGTCTTTACGTGTGAAATGTAATCCCGCAACTAAACATGACACGCGTGTTATCAAAATTATTTATGGCAGCAACACTTTTCTTTTTCTTTTGTGCGTTTACTACACTACACTATCTATTAGATTATTACCAGGAAACATTGCTATTAGTAAATGTAGAGTCGGATATAAACGTGATATGCTTGTGGTCATTCGCAAAACTTGTGAATATTAACGCTACCAGCTTAAATTTACTACAGGTTTATTTCTTCCCATTTATATACGTTTTTTTGTTTGTAACCGTACTTTCCATCGTCTTTTGCCTATCTTATAATACGGACGAACTTGCAAGCTTTATGTTCTATTGCTTAATCATACTAGTGTCCGGTTACGCACTCTTCTTTACAGACTCGCTAATCTTATTTTTTTTCGCCTACGAGATGCTACTAGTGCCCTCATTTTTTATTCTGTATAAGTTTGCTAAAACTCGTCGATGTGTCGAAGCTGCGTATCTCATGTTCTTTTGAACTCAATTCGGGGCACTTTTTCTAATTTTAGGACTACTATACCTATTTTTTACATGTAATACGTCTCAATTTTCAACAATAACCTATTTCTACTTCAACCCGTTTGAAATTAATTTCTTATTCATTTGCGTCCTTCTAGGCTTTGGAGTTAAACTACCGATTTGGCCCTTTTACGGCTGATTACCTAAAGCGCACGTCGAGGCCTCAACGAACTTTTCGATTTTCCTAAGCGGTGTTCTAGTTAAATTCGCCTTTTTTGGCTTTCTTAAGTGTTTATTAACACTCCATCTCGAACCCACATTTATTTACGTGTACCCGTTCCTGGTAGTTGGTATCGCGGACGCAGTCTTTAAGTTGTTTTACCAAATTGACCTAAAAAAACTCGTAGCATATTCCACCGTTGTAGAAATGCATTGATTAACCATGTGTGTGGTGTCTGGCCAGTCTAACCTAATGTTGGCAAGCTTCTGCATGATGATTAGCCATGCTTTACTCTCGACGAACTCTTTTCTACTCGTCGATGCGATCGCTAGGCGGTTCAAAACCCGTTTACTAACGGAGATTAGTGGCCTCAATTTTATGTGCCCTAAGTTATTTCTTATGACACTACTAAATACCTTGATTTTCTTAGGGTTCCCTGGGTCGATATTCTTCGTGTCGGAATTCCTCTTCTTTACGTTCTTTTTCGATCTGTTCCCACTGCTTGCCCTATTTCTCCTCGTACTATTGTATTTGATAGGTCCTACGTTCTTCTTCCGTTCGTGGATGAACGTTATGTTCGGCTTTTCAAAGTCCCTTTCTTATAAATCCCCAGCAGACCTAACAACGCGCGAGTTCTTACTCTTCTCGTTTGTATCATTTATAATGTACTGGTTAGGTGTGTCGTGACAAGCCCTAGTTATTTAAGTAACTGGCACACACTCGTATAAATGGCAACGTCTTTACAAGCAACTAAACGTAAGCGCTTAATACGTAAACCCGGGTTAAAATACAAAAACCCGACATTTTCCCGGACCCCAATACTCAAGCGTTGCCCACAAGCTAAAGGTATCGTAACCAAGCTTGCAACGATGTCACCAAAAAAACCTAATTCAGCTGTACGACATGTCGCCAAGGTCGATCTTAATAACGGGTTACGGTTAACGGCTCGCCTCCCCGGACGGGGTTATTTGTGCTCTAAGTATAACCGAGTTTTGGTCGAAGGTGGCCGTGCAAATGACCTACCGGGCGTGGGTTATACAGCTGTTCGTGGAGTTTTTGATTTCTCGCCGGTCGTAGGTAAGAAAAAACGTCGATCGGTGTACGGTGTGAGTCGTCCCAGTGGGTACTCAAAACATGTCAGACGATGCTTCCGTAAATAATATAATTTATGAAATTAGAATGACTATCCTCAAGAGTTTTATCACTAATAACGTGGGCCCGTGCCGGGTCTCTCTGACCACTAACGTTCGGTTTAGCGTGCTGTGCCGTCGAGATGATGCACGCAGCCGTCAGCCGGTACGATATGGATCGTTTCGGAATTATTTTTCGAGCTTCGCCTCGTCAAGCAGACTTAATCATCGTAGCAGGAACACTTACTAATAAAATGGCCCCATGCTTAAGGCGTTTATACGAGCAAATGACTGAGCCGCGCTGAATTTTATCTATGGGTAGTTGCGCTAACGGTGGGGGCTATTACCACTATTCATACTCGGTAGTAAGGGGCTGTGATCGTATCTTACCGGTAGATACTTACGTACCGGGATGTCCACCAACCGCAGAAGCACTAATTTTTGGGCTCATACAACTACAAGGGAAAATCGGGTTTACGCTTTCTGAACTAAATTCCTCAAACGAATGGTACGGAAATGATCATATCTAAACGCTTTTACTCACATCAGTAACAAGGGTTTAATGCCCCTTGAGGCGCTAAAGACTTTTAAAGTTTTTCGAAAAACTACAAGGTTTAAAAAGTTTAATAGGGGTGTAACGCTTATGGTCCGTAAAAAATATGCCAAACGTAAGTATAAGACAACCTGACTTTTTTTAACGTATACAACACAGGCCTGGACCAGTCATTATCTAAAATCGAGGCAGTTCGAACGTTTTTACCAGTCACTTGGCCTATTTAACGCAAAAGCTCATTCGGCGGATTACGACGTATTTCGCGTCAGTACGGTGGGTTTTGGGAATGAAATTGGTATAAATATCTTCTCGTGTTCGTGAGGAATCGCCAAACACCATTTAAATCTTAGATCCCCCTTACACGCAGCAATCCAAACACGGCTAGTTAAGGATTCTAAATTATCTTATGTTCAGGCATCAAGTCTTACCGATTTATCAAGGTCTGACTCAGCCTACCCTTTAGCAACGAACTACGACAACATACTTTATCACCCACACACGGAGACTGTTGAACCAAAAGTCTATTCGCAATTGCTTATGGACTTGGGTGCTACGTCGTTTTTGTACAGCTCGCATTACGCTGTAGTATTTAGGCAGCTATTAACCCTACTCACGCTAAAATCCCTAAGATAACTTATGAAATTATCGAGTTCGCCGTTTGCACCAAATTTAGAAATGAAGAAAATAGGCGTAACCTCGGGAGCCTCACGAAACGTAACGAAATTCGTAAGCCCGTTCCCTTTGAATTGGGGGCATAAAAAATTACTATTGAATAAGAAGTGGGGCGCGGGTCGAGGTGCGTCCGGCCGTATCGTTGTTTGGACTAAGCGAACGCGATCTGTAAAAATTCGCTACCCCTTTATCAATTACACGTTTCGGTATATAGGCGTAGGCTTTATTGCGGGTTTTATTATCTTACCGCGAACAAACAAGTTACTCAGCCTACTATTTACTTCCTCAGGGGCGGCGTCATATTTACCCGCTTCGACAAATCACGAAATGTTTAAGCTGACGCAATTCACGAGCGTCTTCTCGGAACGAAAGATGTTTCGGAAAAACGCTAACTCATTTTACCCACTCAGCCTCCTAAAACAGACTTTCTTCATAATTCGTCAATTACCAAAAAACAAACCAATCTCACTAGTAGAGTCTTTACCCGGTAAAGGCGTCCAGTACGCCCGTAGCACGGGTACGTTTGCGACAGTCTTAAAAATGGATTCGAGAGTTAGTACCGCGCTCGTAAAGCTCCCATCCGGTGTAAAAAAAGTTCTTTCCACGTTCTCATTAGGGTCTTTAGGTAAGGTTGCCCTTCCAGAAAACCGTAAAAGTACGAACACTTCCGCAGGTTTTTATAAGAAGCACGGTAAAAAGTCGAAAGTTCGGGGAGTCGCTATGAACCCCATTGACCACCCCCATGGTGGGCGAGCAAAAGCAATTAGGTACCAACGTACTCCATGAGGTAAGACAACGAAATTTAAATAACCTTATAATTATTGGGTCATCTTTATAACCTCAAAACAAGTTTTAAGAAAAAATCAAGGCCCCAATATTATTCCGCTGGCATGTGGCGACTTATGCATTTAATTTCGGGAAACCCGGTGCACCATACACGTGAGAAAAAAATTTATTCGCGCTCAACTACCCTACCCTCGGTGTTTATAGGTCACGAGGTGGTTATTCATTCTGGCAAGCGGTGGCACACGCGCCGCGTTAACCGGTGGATGATAGGATATAAAGCTGGGGAGTTTACATGAAACCGTAAGTACGCCCTTTATAAAGCAAAACAGCTGCGTAAAAAAAAAACAAAGAATAAAAAATAAGTGCGTTTTGAACACATATTACAGATTTACTGGACTAAAGGGTACTTTTTCGGTGGAAAACTTTTCTACTTTGACCAAACGTTTGACGAGGTTCTTCTACAAACACCGGGTCTTGGACCAACGGCGAAAACTTTATTAACTGATCGTTTCGAACTTGACTACTTTGTACAAAATAGGCGTACTGAATTCCTTATCGATTACCAAACAACAAACCACACGCCTCTAGATCGCCCACTCAATATTATATTCTCCCAAATCAATACAGTAAATAATCAGCATAGTGACTTACATAGACTAAATGTAATAAGACTCTACTTAATAAAATCTTATCGAGGACGTTGCCACGCTTTAGGAAAACCTGTTCGCGGGCAACGTACATGGTCCAATGCTTGAGGCTCATACAACACAAATACTACACTCCGTGGATTTGTGAGTGAAATGCGTCGTTTGATACGTCAAAATAAAAAAGTCGAAAAAATTAATTACAAAGTCGTAAAGAAAAAATATGCCTCACGCAAAAAAAAAAAACAAGCTATAAAAAAAAAACAAACCCTTTGGTTTTAGTCCAAAGTCTGCATTTTAGGTTTTATTATTAAAAAGTTCTCGTTCAAAAAATTCACCTATATAACGTCATTAAGTACGTCCTTGCAGTTATTATACTTGTCAAAAGCATTACGGCCCTTTAAATTTATTTCGAAAGATAATAAAGGTGTTGTGCCTAGTGATCTCCAAAATACCGCTAAGTCAGTACTTGCACTACGACGCCATAACACAGCACCGTCAACAGGCACCCCCTACTATACCACGAATTTTAGCAATAATAACTTTTATTCGTCTAAAGGCTGACTTGCTTCGACAAATTGGGTTCTGGTCGGAAGTCTTTTCAATGATAACTCTGCAGAACTACTCCCCTTAAGGGATTGGCGGTTCGCAGGCTTACTTAATTCGACAGAGGATCAACCCTCAAAATTAATTACTAAAAAACGTTACCGCTCTTGGTCCTTTAAAAAGTCACTCACCAGTTTCGATCGGCGTAAAAAACTACCTTTTAGGAAAGTAGTCGGTGCGCCCCTCACAAAAACTAACCAACGACAGCCTTTTAATGCCTATCACCGCCGTTTCATGAACCGTAGGTACTTCAAGCTCCGTATTAAAAGCAGTTCATTTCTACGCTGGGCAGCGCTCCGGTCGTTATGTCCTCAGTCAGTAACACGCAAAATACAAAGAGCTTGGGCCTCTACAGTGTCGTTAAAGCGTCGACACTTGTCCCGACTACGTCGCCTAAAGAAAATCAGGTACAGATCAACTAAGCTTAAAGCTCGGTTTGTGTATAGTAAACTACGCACTAAGCGCTTAAACGTGAGGGCGTACCTCCGTAAGCGCTCTCGAAACCAATCTATTAACCAAAATCACCCCTCCCGATTAAATACAACTACTCTTTTGCAAGTGCCGAGCTCGTATAGTCCCCTACTAAGGTTACGAGGTATTCGTCGCCCGCTTAATCAACACCTACGTAAGCCTTTAGGGCGCCCTTATGTAAGGTTTAGGTTGACACCACTTACCAAACCTCGACGTTTTCGCAGGCGAGGTCGCCGCTACCGTAGTTTATTTCAAAAAAACTTCTCTGCCCGTAGTAAATCCCTAATTAAATCGGGGCTAATTGTTCGTATGCTACGACGCGTAGTACGCGGTCAATACAAAACTCGACATCTTCGTCTTCCACCGACGGATTATACAAGCGGGAAACTTAAAAAACCCGGGCGGTGAAAGCACTCCTACCCTTACATGTTCACGAATAACGTCCCAGCGAATAAAAAGCTAGGGCGCAGTACAGTTCAAAATCTGGCCCTACGTGCACTTACACCTACCCGATCAAAGCGCCAAAAAAGAACTAAATTTAACACGTATAAAAGATTTGCAAAGCTAAAAACCCCCCGTTGAGTACTGTTTAGGTCCCTAAATCGTACACACACGAAAAATCTCGCGACTAAAGTTCGATCAAGGGCGGAAGTCGGGTCGGTACGGGAGATAGCACTTTATGGTTTCCGCCGCTGAGTAGGGGCGGTACACCAAAATACAGATAAGCGACGTAAAACTAGCGCATCACGCAAATACACCACAACTTATCAACCTAGCAACCCCACTCATCGCCCAATAACTCGATCTACCCCAACGAAGTACAAGTTAGACGTAGGCCGCCGTCGGCCACTACGAATTTATTACGTAAATGCCGTCGCGGTCAAAACCCGCAATGTTAAATTACGGCTCAGATGGCTACGTACGCCGGCTCGCAGTACCCAATACCGATTACCGGTCCGTACACGCCAACCAAACTTAACGACTCTTCAGACCCGCCGTACTTCTCGTACAGGCCAACATCGGGCTAAAATTTTGGACAAATCTAAAGGTCTAATGTGCTTGCATCGGCAGACACCTCTTACTCCCTCGCCACTACTGCAAATACCCGTAACAATACAAACACCTCTAAACTCGCCAACATTAACAGCCCCGCGCTACGTCGTTACCTCGCCGCGTCTGCAAACGAGAACCAATATTAATTTCGTGCTCAAGCCCTACCTCCAATTCTTCAACCGCTTACTGTTGCGCAATCCGGGGCAACCTTATGCTTATAAGTACATGTTTAAGAAAAAACTTTACTCATTTTTGTACCCTAATCAGGTACGAAACGCGTTGTTATCTCGTAAAAAAAAAATAACTTTTTATAAACTTGTTTATAAAACAAAACTTATAACCAGGTCAAGACCTTTTTATTGACCACGTAACCTAAAAAAACACCTTAATCTGAATGAGTGTGTACGGGGGATCAACCGAACAGGGTCTATTTTTGGATCTACGTCACCGTCTTCCCCCATTAAACCGATAGGAAATTTTAAAAACCAACTTCACGACGTCGCCGACGAAAACCACTTCAGCTTCAGAGGTGCGGACAACAGCTTTAAGACTTCGGAAGTACGTATACCAAGAATAAGGTTCAAGCCCGGTTACCAGCGTTTATGGCGTCAAGCACGTACAGCCTTAAAAGAGTCTTTGAAACTGCGGTTCATTTATCAGAAAAAATTGTCGCGGTATATTGTGCGATTTTTTAAACAAACGAACTCATACACCTTTAGTCAATCGGAGATGTCATTAGAAAAAACGCTCATGTACTCCCGTTTACTGCCCGATTTACCGACAGTAAATGTGTTCCTACAACAAAACCTAGTTTATTTAAACGGTTTACCTGTTACCGGCGCCAAAGCATCCGTATTCCAAAACGATCTCTTACAGCTTATCATATCCAAATGGTATTATGTAGCTTATCGATGGATAGCTAATTGAACCCTCAAGCGCCATAAAAAATTTAAACGACTCGTATACCGAAAAGGTTTAGCAGGTAAACATAGAGTCATGAAACTCCGTAAACAGAAAAGTTACTACACACCCCACTGAATTTACCTAGCGCGTTACGACATATCTGACATAAAGCCCTACCTCGAGGTCGATTATATGACTTTGTCTGTGTGCGTCGTTTATAATCCCTACATACTTTACTACTATTCCCCGGACGATACTCCCGACCTACGATCTACCATATATAGACTTTATAACTGAAAATATATTACCTAACGACGCGAAGTAGCAATCCCGGCGGGCCAAAACTCACTTTTATGAAATCGTCAATGTTTAATTTCTGACAATCACCTTTACCTGAAAATTCGTTCTCGGAGCGTAAAATCAAAAATTTTGTATTAAACTTCGGGCCACAACACCCTGCGGCTCACGGAGTCCTAAGGTTAGTACTGCAGTTGAGTGGTGAGCTAATTGAAAGGGCTGACCCTCATGTCGGTTTTTTACACAGGGGTACTGAAAAATTAATTGAAAAACGTACCTACCTTAAATCAGTACCCTACTTTGATAGGCTTGATTATGTTTCGATGATGACCCAAGAGCATGCCTTTTGTATAGCCGTAGAGTCCCTACTAAAAACTACCTCACATACAGCATTATATGTTCAAATCCGAGTTTTATTTGACGAGCTAACGCGTGTACTTAACCACCTATTAGCCCTCTCATGTCATTCACTGGACGTGGGAAATATGTCGCCGGTCTTTTGAGCATTCGAAGAGCGTGAGCGTTTAATGGAGTTTTATGAACGGGTGTCGGGTGCCAGAATGCACGCAGCGTTTTATAGGCCTAACGACTTAGATTGGACAGGTCTTAACCATCAATTTTTCCTTGATGTAGCGCTTTTTGCTAGAGACTGTTTCAAATCGCTAACCGAGATTTTCGCCGTATTAACAACGAACGGGATCTGAAAAACACGTCTAGTAGGGGTTGGTAGCGTAAATCTAAATGACGCTGTTTCCTACGCAGTCTCAGGCCCTGTGATTAGAAGCGTAGGTGTTCGGAAAGATGTACGTTTTTATAAATCCGAAACTTACGCTTCCTATTGGTTCCTGTCACTGCATAGCTTTCTCGGGAAACGGGGCGATAGCTACGACCGTTTCCTAATTCGTGTGCGCGAGATGTACGAAAGTATAAACATAGTATTTCAAGTCTTAAGCAACTTAACTAACAGCCGAAACGCAGTAACGGACTCAAAAACTTCCCAAGTAGATTTTTTTTCGTTCTTTGATTTTTTATATAAAACGAAAAAGAATCAACTCAACAAAAAAACAAAATATACATCAATGGAGGGGTTAATACAGCACTTTAAGAAGTATAGTGAGGGTATTAAGGTACCCAAAGGCTTTGCGTATGCGGCTGTTGAAGCCCCAAAAGGCGAGTTCGGAGTAGCGTTACTATCCGATGGTACCTCAAAACCTTATAGGTGTAAAATTAGGACACCAGCTTATCATCATATGCATATCATGCCACGAATGCTGCAAGGTCACTACATGGCAGACCTGGTCACAGTCTTGGGTTCCCAAGACATTGTATTCGGGGATGTAGATAGATAACCAGGTATAAATAAATTATAGATCGACACAAGTTATGGATAAGCGTAGACGCATATAAACGCAAACTATTTTTAAAAAACGAGATGAAACGGGTTCTATTAAAGTCTGTGAAGGTGAGCCGTTTCGCAACCCCGTCAAAACAGAACTTAGCCTCTTTTTACTTGACGGTTCTACCTCGTTTTGCCTCTTTGCCAACAAGTAATAATAGGTGCTACGTGTCTGGGCGCGCTCGGGGTGTTAATTCTCGGACTAAAGTGTCCAGGTTCGTACTACGCTCAAAGATTTATCAATCGGACATACCGGGTTGCCGTCGCGCAAGTTGGTAGTTTGATGTACATATGTCAGCTTTCCTCATATCTTTACCAACAAACGCAATTAAATACCTCGCCGATAACCTCAGCTGTTTGTCATACGCCGGTGACGTAGTCGTAAGTAAGTACCTAATTTATACCTCGTACTACGATTTGTTAGTGGACATATCCGAAGGCTTTGGCGTTTGAGTGTCTGTTACAGTATTAATCCTAGCACTCTCATCACTGTCTGTCGTAATTCACGATACCGAACTCCCCACTACCACCCTCTCGTCAAGTAAAGGAGGTTTAAAAAAATCAAATTCAGCGAACTTACTAACATATTCGTCTTTTGTACGTTTTATTGGGTCCCTAAAAACACGCCTCTAGTGGGCGTCTAATTTATTAATTATAATTTATGAATCTACTAGAGACTTATCTATACGTTTACAATAACTACCTACCCACCGACTCTGCTTGGTGAAATGTAGTCGGCCTCAGTCACCAAACCCAAGCAGCGGTGGCACAATTTATCATGTCAATACTCCCCCACACCAATTTAAAGTACACGTCTATGGCAGCATTGGTAATGGCGATCAAGTTTATACTATTGATAGCACTCTTAGTCTTTATCCGAGGCGGCGTACCTCGTTATAGGTACGATTTTTTAACAAAGATTGGCTGAATTAAGTTCTTAAGTCTAGTTTTGGCAGTGTTTCTTTCCTCATTACTCCTCGTAACTCTATTTTAAACCGCTTCACGTATAACTTATGAACTTATCTAACTACACCCTAAGCTACTTAACGCTAATTAGCTCTAAAATATCGACGCTGAACAGTTTTTATACAAGTTTACTAGTCTCGGGATTAGGTGAGTTACAGATAAACGCGAATTTTTCCTGAAAACTCGGTAATTATGCGGACTCGGTATGATTTGTTTACTGCGAAAAGGTATTACACACACAAACTACAACCTTAAAATAATTTTGGAAACTAGCTTAACCGGTAAAGCAGTAGACTTTGGATCTAAAGAGTGCGGGTTCGAGCCCCGCGTTTCCAAATATTCAATATAATTCTTTTGCATACGTAATAAACCACCTCAATATTGCAGCTACTCGTAAAAAACCAAAAATCAAAATACTTATAACGCGTAAGACTCTCGCACTAATTAACACCCTGTATCGGGTTGGGTGTGTACAACGGTTTCTACTTGCAACCGAGTGCGTAAAAGGTCGTAGAGTTAGGCTAGCGTACGTGTCCACACCGTTTTATAAACAGACGCCGTACTTTAAGTCGGTACGGCTTGTTTCGACACCCTCGAAACGGCATACTATATCCTTAAAATCCTTACGAACAGTTGCTGCGTCGATTCGATCGTCAATAATTATACTCTCAACACCTTATGGGATTGTGAACCACAGTGAGGCGTTACGGTTACGCACCGGAGGGTTAATCCTATGCTTTATTAATTAATAGTACGTATGTCACCCACTAAAAGTCTGCTCGTAGTAAAAACCCAGTTTTTATGACCTAAAACGTCGAAGGCTACCGCACCGGTAAAGACCGACCACGTCAAACAATCACGCTCAATTAAGTCTGGTCTCAGAGTTAACCTATCTCAATCATCACAAGTAATACGTCCTACATACCGGTTTATACGTTTTTGTAGTCACTCGTGGCACCCAAAACAATTAAACTATTCCATAGTACGTAACCACCTGTTAAACATCCTGCGAGGTACTTATAGTAAGCGTAGGAGCTGACTGCAGCACCCACAACGTTCCTGTAATACTACGTACCTACAACTACTAT
>Ga0302114_10001215_pt1 | contig 17111 bp, 10 predicted proteins | sample AG5_Surface_MG_FD_203107 | JGI IMG/M metagenome (GOLD analysis project Ga0302114, IMG submission 203107) | Marine microbial communities from Western Arctic Ocean, Canada - AG5_Surface | ecosystem: Environmental > Aquatic > Marine > Oceanic | place: Canada: Western Arctic Ocean | collected...
GTGCATCGAAGTGATGTTGGCGTACCAAACCGAGAACGGCCTCGCGAAAGATTTTGCGTTTTACGACGAGCGAGAAAGAACGAGATACGAATCTCGAAAACTAAACGCCTCTCGAGACCGTCGCACGACGGTATCGTTCTCGCCTCCAAAACCTCACGCGACGAGCGGTAACGAAACGACGAGCTGCAACAAAAACAAACTGCACCGTTCGAGCAGTAACTCCACCATGACGACAACCACAACCACAACCACGACAACGACAACGGTCGTTTCGTAAAAGAAAGAGAGAGAGAGAGAGACGTTGAGAGATGAAGGCGAGTTCTCTTCTTCGCCTTCACAAAGCCGTTCGCGAGAGAGAGCGCGAAAAGCTCGAAAGCGCTTTCTCTCGCCCCTGTATATAATAAAGAAAGAAAGAAAAAAAGAAGCGCGTAAGTAGCAGAAAGAGAAACACAGAGAGAGAAAGAGAGAGAGATGCAGAGGTATTCTTCCATTTTCTTCATGTAACGACACAAAACAAAATCAACGCATCATCATCATCATCGCAGATCAAATCATCACATAAAAGGGTATAAAAATATCTCGCGTATAGCCGACTGCTTTCGTGTGCTTTCGTTCGCTTCGTATTTTTTCTTCGTCAAATCGTCGCGTTTTCTGCTTCACAAAAAACGCTTAAAAATGCCAAAAACGCCTCCTTTGCGCGGAGGAGGAGGAGGTAAAGGAGGATTCAGAGGAAAGAAGAAAAAGAAGAGCAAAGGCCCGCAACTCCCGAAATACGTTCAAGAGCAGCTGGCGAGTCGAGAAAAAGCGGCGGAGGCGGAGTCGTCTGATGGTTTCGGGAATGCGAATTTCCGAGGACGGGGAAAAAAAAGCGATGTCGACGGCGGCGGCTTTGATGATGATGATGATGATGACGATGAAAAAGACGGGAAAGAATACGGACGAAGAAGAGGAGGAGGATTCGAAGGTATCGGAGGACGGTCGTCGTCGTTGTCCAGAAAACAAAAGAGGGCGGAGATGAAACACGAAAAGAAGATGAACAAGAAGCGACGGTTTGAGACTTTGAGCGCGAAGAAGACGACGACGAAAGCGAAAGCGACGACGCCGGCGAAGAGAGACGACGAGAAAACGAAAACAAAGAAAAAGAAGAGAGAAACGACGACTGCTCCGGAGAAGGAAAGTAAGAGCAAAAAGAACGGGAAAGAAAAGAAGATGGCTCCCGCTGACGGCGCGCGCGGCGTCGGCGGCATGCGACAAAGTTTACTCGACGCGTATAAGGAAGACGAGTTCAACGCGAAACAGTTGGAAAAGAAGATGGGGAAGAAGAAAATCGATGATGGGTTGGATTTGTTCATCGAAGGGTTGCCGGGGCTAGAATTGTTAGGTGGTGGTGGTGGTGGTGGAAGTAGCGGAAGCGATGATGAATCGGAAGAGGACGATTCGGACGACGCGATGAGCGAGGAGGAAGAGTACTCGTCTTCGTCGGAGGAGGAAGACGAGGAACAAGGAGAAGACGAGGAGGATGAAGATGCATTAGAAGCTGCGCACGCGAACTTTATGCCGTCGGCGACGAAATACGTGCCCCCAGCGCAGCGCGCCGCGATGAAAGCAGCGGCGGAAGCAGCGCCTGCGACGGAGAACTACAACAAAAGTAAGAAGAGTAAGACTGCCAGAGACATCGACGACCCTTCGTTTGAAACGCAAAGAAGAATTATACGCGGTTTGCTCAACCGTCTCGGTGAAGCGAACGTTGCAAATATCGTGGCCGAAATCTCCGCCGTGGCGAGAGAACACCCGCGGAAAACCGTCGGCGATTGCGTCAGCGAAGAGCTGGTGCACAAAGCGCTCGCCGAAGGACCAAAAGCCTCGGAGAGTTATTGCGCAGCGATTGCATGCTTAGTCGCGGGATGTAGCGGTGAGATTGGTCCAGAGTTTGCCGCTCGATTTGCAGCAAACGTGTGCGAACAATTCGAGCGCGAACGACTGAACGATGAGTCTTCTCGACCGGCGTCGAACTTAGCCTTGTGTTTAGCCAAGCTGTACAACATCGGTTTGTTCCCAAGTTCAGTCGTTTACGGGTGCTTGATTTCCCTGGCAAAGACGCTCTCGGAAATGGATGCTGGTTTGACGCTTACTATTTTGAAAGTCTCCGGAGGGAAACTTCGCGGCGAAGACCCGGTGGGTATGAAATCATACATCGACGCGTTGAGCGAAACCGCTCGTGCGTTGAAAATTAAAAACGGAGCAGCCGAAGGTAGTGGTGTTGGCGGCTTATCGAAACGCGCGCGTTTGACGTTAGAGCTCGTTCTCGACTTGAAGAACAACAAAGTTTCTAAATCTGAAAGCGACGCTTCGGGTAAAGACCAATACGGCATCCCTATCGCGTTATCGAGGTGGGTGAAAACGGCCAATCGCGTTGGCGAAGTCACCGTCGCCTTGCGAGCGCTCACGTACGACATACTCACTGACAACGCTTTAGAAAAAACAGGTAACTGGTGGTTACCCGAAGCCGCTGGAACGGAAGAGTGGTTCAAGAAACGCAACGCCGAGAGAAGCAGCAACGCAAACAACGACGGCGTCGACGGCAACGAAACGCAACTTTTGCAACTGGCGAAAAAGATGCGCATGAACACGGAAACCAGACGCGCAATATTTTGCGTCGTCATGTCCTCGGAAGACTACGCAGATTGTCTGGAAAGATTGCTAAAACTACCACTCAGCGGTCAAGGCGACCGCGAAATCGTCCGCGTCATCCTCGAATGTTGCTTGCAAGAAAAAGCGTTCAATCCGTACTACGCCATCTTGACCTCTAAACTCGTCGAGCGCCAAAAGCGACACAGGTTGACGTTACGTTTGTGCATTCAAGACCAGCTTAAAGAAATCAAATCCGGCGAAAACGAAGAAACCTCGTCCGTTCGTCGCGTGGCCAACCTCGCCAAGTTCTTCGCGCATACCGTCGCCTCCAACGCGCTCGGCGCAAACGCCTTGCGAATCTTAGAGATGAGCGAATTCGAAAACATGAACAGTCGAATCAACCTCTTCAACCGCCTCTTCTGTCGAGCAATACTCGAAGACCGTCAACGAACGGCTAAAATTGACCTTCTCTTCGCGAAACTCCGAGAGAAAAAAGAATACAACGACCTCGCGCGCGATTTCGCGCGCACCTTCACCTCTCGAGAAATCACGAGAGGCGTCGAGGACGAAGCCGCGCGCAAACGCATCCGCGGGAGAGGTTTAGCGTTGAAACAAGTCATCACCGAACAACAACAACGGTTTGCGACGCGGGAGGAGCAGAGATTATGATCGATAGCAACAACTCAGATTGTAGTATTTTAGCAACAGTATTAGATAGATTTAGACGTGTGCAGATGTACGTGTATAAGGTTTATATTCGTACATTTTATGTCGCAGAGTAAGCGACTGCAAAACACCATCCGTGTCAAAGCTCTGCTTGCCCATTTGCACAAAACTTGCTTCACAAAAAAGAAACGCGCGAAGACAAAGAAGACAAAGAAGAAGATAGAGATATAACTCACGCAATCGTCATGTCTTCTCGCGTCGTCGCCCAAGTTTCGTCGCGACGAGGAGGACGCTTTTTATCTTCGTTGTTGTTCTCGTCGTCGTCGTCGTCTAACACTCCTCACGCTCGCACGTTTCCCGACGCCTCCCTACTGTGGGGACAAATTCATCGATCGTCGTCGTCTTTGTTCGTCGTCGATGATGATGTCGTTAAAGGTGGTCGAGCGACGAGCAAAAAAATGTTTTTCACGACGTGTGCGCGAGCAGGAGCAGCAGCAGCCGGTGGGGAGGAGGAGGAGGGCGGAGAGACGTCCTCTTCCTCTTCCTCCTCAGAGAGCGAAGATGTTGGGGAAAAGAACGACAACAACACCAGCAAGAGCAACAAGCGTCTGACGAGGAAAGACAAAGGGTCGTACGCCGGGATGTTGACTGAAATCGACTCGTACGAATCGCACGAGTTTAGGAGAACGAACTTATACGACACGAGAGAACACGTTGGGTTGGAGGAAAACCGCGAGAAAGTTTTGAACGAGTTGTTAGAAAGGGTCGAGGAGATTACGAGTTCGGAGGAGTACAAGGCGGCGTGGGCGAAAGAGCGGGCGGAGATGGAGGAAGAGGAGAAAAGCGGGACGGAGAGGATATTGGAGTGGGAGACGAATTTGGTTTTAGAGGCTGGTGGGACGCAAGATCACGGTTTAAATAAGAAGGTGAGTTTAAAAGTGAACGTGGACGCTTTGATGAAGGAGACTGGGTTGTCCGAGGAGGCGATGGACTACATCAAGGCTATTTGCGGGAAACGGTTTTTGAAAAAGACGAACGAGATTCGAATCGTGTGTCGGAGGTACGCGGATAGAGAACATAACAGACAGTGGTGTTTGAGAGCGCTTTATGAGCTGATAGAGGAAGGGCAGAAGGAATTCCCGAGCGGCGGTTTCAACAGGGAGGATATCATAGAGTTGAACGCCAAGCGACGAAATGAACTTGGAGATTCGGCGACGTACGTATCTCAGAACTAAACTGTTGAACCGTGATGATTTAGGTAGTACCCATTATAGTCTTCTCCGTATAGTCTTGTATAGCAGATATTAATATTAAAACAACACATTTTTACGTAATCTTTCTTTTCCTCCTCTCTCGTCGCGTAGTAATACCCCAACGCGAAAAAAGAATATTTCCTCGCTCCCTCATACACATCAAAAAAGATGCATATACTTCTTATATATATATATATAAGCAGTATTCAATATCGGTAGTACCTTACGCCGTCTTCTTCTCGGCGTATTTAGCCTTGATGATACCGTACGCGGACGCGCCGGCGATGGCAATCGCAGAGCCGACGGCGGTTTGCGTGGAAATCTTGTTTCCAAACGCCAAGATGGAGAAGCCAATCACAAAGATTCTCTTACCGACGTTACCGACGGCGTGCGTGACTGGTTCAACCTTGCCCAACGCTTGGTATGCGACTTGGTTGTACATGTGGTAGTAGAAACCAACCGACAACAAAGACATGACGAAATCTTTTTGGCCTTTAAGGGCAATGGCGCTCGAGATGCCAGCCGCCACGGTGGAACCTTCGAAAAGCAACGCGAACGGAATGCAGAAGAGCAACGCAACAATCGTCACGTAGTTATACAAGTTGAGCGGAGACATTTCAGACATAAGCTTCTTACTAAAGATCGCTCTCGCCGCGAACGCAACGTTCGAGGACATCGCGGTAAGAAAACCCAACCACGTGAACGACAACTCCGTCGCCGAGGCGAGCGCGACGCCGCCAATGACTGGAATCAAAGAAAGGTACACCGGTAACGGGTACACGGTACCGGAGACTAAATACACGCCAAGAGCCGAAAATACCGGTTCCAACGTTTTCACGGTGTGCGTGAACGAAACCGCGACGGTGGCAAAGGACACGTTCGACAAGCAGTGTCCAAACGCGTGCAAAAACGCCGGCAACGTCAACGCCTTCAAAAACGTCGGCGAGGGTTTTTCAAACTTGACCAGCCTCGTCGTCCAGAAGAACGTCATGATGAGTAAACCAACGCCCAAGTGCACGCAAGACACGAACCACGGAAACGGGAAGTAGTTGTAGATGGTCTTGTTGATGATGTTGAACTGGACGTTGAGAAAATACCAGGCGGCGAAATAAAACGCGGTTTCCGCCGCCGGAAACTTTTCCTTGAACTCAGACAACGCGGAAGCTCTGTTTTTGACGTTGTGCATCATGTGTGTGCGTAAGTATTGAAGAATAGAAAGAGGATATCGTCGTCGTCAGTAGTTGTTGTTGTTTGTATCATCATCATCGAGACGAGACGCATTAGGGAAAGAAGAAGAACAAAAGAATAAATTCGCGGAATCGTACCTCGCCCCGGTCGCTTTCGTCTTCAACGCGCGTCTCGACAGTCTCTCTCTCTTCAAAATGTCTCTTTTCAAAGTATTCGAGCCTCGAATGGAACCAGACTCCCTCGCGGAGGAGGAGGAAAAAGAGAACGCTTTCGGAGCGAATTTATCCATTTTAACGTTTACGGCATCGCATCTTCTCGAGTTGGTTTTCGAAGAAGTCGCGCGCGAAGAGGCCAAGACGCGAACACCGCACGGTTGCGCGATCGATTGCATTATCTGCGTGAATTATTAGTGTTTACGTTTATGCGTAAATAAAAGTCTCTTTTCTCTTCTCGCGTATACGGAGAGGAGTGTTGGTGCGTAATGAAGAAGAGAATAAATAAAAACGGGGAAGTAGGACGCTTTTTCACTCATATCTGCAAACGTGTTTTCGCCGTTGGCGAACACCTCAATCGGAAACTCTCAAAACATGACAAATGGCAACACGACAGCTGGCAAAAACGAAACCAAAAATCAAAATCTCTCATCAGCACCTTCAGTTATAGGACGACGAACACTTGGACGTCACGAGGACGACGCACACAAAAGTAAGTGTTTTTGCTCGTCCTTATTACTCTATCACATAATACTACTTTTAATCATCATCACCACATAATAAGAAAAAGAAGAAGAGAAGAAAGAGAAAGATGAGTGGAACAACGACAGCGCTTCAAACGGTGGGTGGGGCGCGAGGGGATAACGCGAGAACGACGATTCAGAGAAACAGGATTAGTCGAAGTTTGCAAAGAGAGAATCATCGGGTTTTTTCTTCGAGGAATACGACGACGACCACGACGACGACGACCACCACCACCACCACCACCACCGCGGCAATGTCGTCAGAGAGCAATCCGACCGGTGACGACGAGAATAATAACAGTAACAAGGACAGATTCTTCTTGAACTTTTTCGGGTTCCCATTCCCTTTGGTTCCTTTGCTCTTTCGAGAAACAAAAGTTGAGAAGATTTACGAAAACGTCTATGCCTTTACGCAGCAACAAGGCATTGGATTCGGCCTGGGAGTATCAACGAACGTACGGATGACGGTGATAAAATTGAAGGACGGCACGCTGTGGGTGAAAGATCCGATCGCACCAACCGAGGAGTGCATAGCTTTGATGAAAGAGACATTTGGAGAGGACTATCGAGTCTCGAGCGTCGTGCTCGGAACGACGATGTACGAGCATAAGATTTTTTTGCCGTCGTTTGCTCGCGCTCATAAGAACGCGAAAGTCTTCGTCGTACCCGGTCAGTTTTCGTTTCCCGTGCAGCTTCCGAACCCGTTGTTGGGGATTTCTAACGCTACGGAATTGTTGGACAGCTCGAATCCGCCTCCCGAATGGCTGGACGAAATCCAATATGAAATTTTAGGCACGTTCAATCTGTTTTGGTCGCAATATCGGTATTCCGAGGGGACCTTTTTCCACAAGAAGTCCAAAACGCTGCTCGTGACCGATGCGGCGGTATACGTGGACGGTGAGAATCCACCAGACATCATACCGAAAGAAGAGTTGAGAGATTTAGGAAGTGAGGAGTCGTTTACGATCAAGCTTTTAAGAGGATTAAATTTTAAAGGAGGAAGAGATGTCGAGAGAGCGAACGACGTCAGCGACGAAATCAACGGATGGAGACGCATGACCCTCTTTTCTCTCTTCATCGCCCCGGATGCTAAGAATATTATCAATCCAGCGAAGAGCTTTAACGCGATGAAGAATAAGTTTGTCGTCTCGCCTATTGTATACGTAATTGTCTTTCAATTCTTTAGAGAAGAAATTCGCGAGTGGAAGACAAACTGCCAGCGAAGATTTATTGGCGCAAATAGGGTCGTAGCGTCGCATTTTCCCGTAAGTAAGAAGGCGACAGCGAAGGACTTTTACTTAGCGTTTAAGTTTGCGGATAATGATAGCGAAGTGCCGAGTTATTACAGCGATCCTCTAGATCTAGGCAGCTTAGAACTCGTACAGAAAGTCTTGAATTTCATCAAGGTCTACGATTAGTGTATGTGTATGTATGAAAACTATCTAATAGAGGGCAGAGCCGCGTCGTCTAATACTATATATTTTGCTTTTTCTTACCATTCGCCGTCGTCTTCCACTTCTTCCGCGGTCAAAGCGCCGTGTTTTTTGTTCCATTCTTCGTGAAACTCAATATCAGCCCGGGTCACCGACGCGCGAACCTGTTTTGCTGCTTTACGAATATCATCTATGCGAATCTCGCGCAGTTCTTGCGCTTCGTCTTCGCCCGTTTTCGTCAAGTCAACGACATCGCCGCCACCGTCTTCTTTCTCGCTTCCAGTTTTAGCTTTCTTCTTCACAAATAACTCGCGCAGAGGTGCTCGAGCAGCTTCTTGCACCAAGTTCTTCAAATCCGAGCCGGAATATCCATCGGTTTTCTCACAAATTACGTCTAAATCTTTCTCGGTTAACGCGTGTTTCACTTTTCCATCGCCATCTGGATTTAACGTTTTCAAAATCATATCTCGTCTCGCCGCCGCGCACGGCAAAGGAATGTAGAGCTGTTTGGCCAGACGTCGTCGCGCCCCATCGTCCAGCTCTTGCGGTCTATTCGTAGCTCCAATGAGTAGCATCGGTTTCGTTGGATCTTCGCCTCCTAATCCGTCCATTTGGACGAGAAATTCCGTTTTCATTCGTCTCGACGACTCGTGTTCGCCTTCAGATTTTCGCGCCGAGAGTAAAGAGTCAATCTCGTCCACGAATATCACTGAAGGCGCGCAGTGTCTCGCGACCGCAAACAACGCGCGCACCATTTTCTCGCCGTCGCCAATCCATTTAGAGGTTAATGAAGATGCTGAGATTGAAAAGAACGTCGCTTTGCATTGCGAGGCAACAGCTTTACCGATCATAGTTTTCCCGGTACCGGGAGGACCAAACAAGAGCAAACCTTTGGGCACTGCGCGAGCGCCGGTGAAGAGTTCCGGATTCGTCATCGGCCATACTGCGAGCTCTTGCACGGCATTCTTCGCGTGTTCGAGACCAACGATGCTGTCCCAAGATACCGTGCCCGGTTTATCGAGAACTTCGCCGATGACGCGTTCGACGATATCGCGTTCGAGTTTCAAAATTTCATCTGGAATGACTTCTTTACCAGTCGGTTGTAATCGTTTCAACGCGAGCTCGGAAAATGCCGGGCCGGAATCACCGTTCGGATCGTCTTTGTTTTTCTGTTGACCGTTGCTATTATTATTATTATTTCCACCGTTCAGATGGCCGAACGGACCGATAAACCCGCCTGGTGCACCCGGAACGGAACTTCTACCGCCACCGCTACCCGCTTTCAGTAACGCTTGCTCTTTCGCCTCGCGATACGGCTGCATGACTGGAGCCAGTCCTTTTTGCGCGCGGTCGAAATCTAACTTATCGCCCGCGGACATGAACCTTGCAGTTTTGGGTTTCGCTCCGGGTGCTTCATTGGCGTGGTGGTGTTCGTCGTCGCAAATCACAACGTCTTCGTCAACGTCATCGTCATCGCGCAAGGCGTCCGCAGATACCCTTTTATTGTGTCCTCTTTTTCTAGTGTTGTTGTTGTTATTGTTGTTATACGTCATGCCGTTATCGTCATCGTCATCAACGCGGTACCGCGAAGCTCCAGACGTCCCGCCGCGTTTGTTATTTCTGTGATTTTTCCTCGGCGACTGTCGGCGGCCTTTCTTTTCCTCCTCTCTCGGATCGATCGTTCTCGTAGTCACCAATTTTCGTTTCTCGTCGCGTATCGATGGTGGTGGTTTCCCGTAGTTCACCACGCGTTGAATTGGTGGAATCAATAGCTTTGCCTCTCGTTCTTTCCTCGCGTTTTCTTGCATCTGTTCCATTATCGTCAGAGTTTTCTTCTCTTTCTCTTCTTTTTTCTCTTTCTTCAACTCTTCGTAGGATTTTTCTCGCTTGGGGTCTTGCTGTTTCGCAACCTCAATCACGCGGAAAACCTCATCTTCTTCGTCTCTGTTCTCCTCTTCTTCGTCACTCGCGGGTATCCCCCACGCCGCTTTTGTTTCTAACACGTTAGCGGTGGTGGTTTTTGCCGTCGTTTTGTTCTCGTTCTTGTTCTCGTTCTTGTTCTTGTTTTCTTCTTCTTCTTCTTCTTCTTTTCCTTTTCCTCCTCTCGTCGTCGCGCTCCTTCCCTTCACTCTCGCGGCCGCCGAGGCGGCTGGTTTTATCGCCGGTGGCGGCGACGAGAGCACTTTCGTCGAAACCGTGTTTCTATCAACTTCGACGAGCGTGTTTTTACTCGTCGTCTGAATCGTCGTCGTTTGCGGAGGAGCACCGGCATCGGCACCACCACTCGCGGTGGTGCGAACGACGTCTCTCGTATCGTTCTCCTTCCTCTTCGACGCTTCTTCTTTAACTTCTTCTTCTCTTTGCACCTTCCCTCGCATCTCTTCAATCTCCTCCAAAGCGGATTGAATCAACGGTTCCATCGCTTCCTTTTCGTCTTTGCTCAACGTCGCTTGAATCTTGAACAATCTGACCTGTTCGAGCATCAATTCCACGGCTTGGCGAAACCGATTCGCGTCTCGAGCTGCGTCGATTTGGTCGCTCAGATCGCACAAACGTTGTATCGCTTCTTGTTGTCCTTCGTCCATTATGTGTATTATTATTATTATTATTATGTATTACTTATTCTATTTGCGCTCATAAACAGCGCGCAAAACGTATCAAGAATGAAGAGAAGAGGAGAAAAAAAGAGACAGACATCAAAGAAATTTTGAATTTTTTTGAGACAAAGTTGGCACCCGAATCAGAAGAGAAAAGAGAATAAAAGGAGAGCTTTTTTTGTTTTGTTTTTTTTGCTTTGGTCATGTTTGGTTGTTTTTCAGAACTTTTTTAAGAGAAGAAGCCACAAGAACCCACATAAAGATTTTGAGGTGTTGTCTCCCTTTACTCGTATACTCCTGAAGGATCTTCTTCATTATATATCTAGTATTATTATTATTACGAGTTATTTATTCAACAGAGAGAGGGAGAGACAGACACGCGTCTGACGTAGTCTTGTTGGGCGGCGGCTTCGGCGGCGGCAGAGAACAACAACAACACACACATTAATATTATTATTATAACACGTCAGTGGTGATTTTTGACTTTCGAAGAACGTTTCCGTCAACCGTCAAACGGCGTTCTCTTGGAAAATTTGAACAAAACTTTTCATTAGCGGTAAAAAATGGCACCGAAACCAGACCTGGCGGCGTTCGGGGACTTCTCGCAGGTAGGACACGTCGCACCTGCAATCGGAGCGAAACTCGAATACGCCATCTCGATGATTCCGTGTAAAAAAAACGAAGATTACGCGTATTGTCACTTGTCGAAAATTGAAGGCGTGTGCGACGGGTGCTTTCTTCTCTTCGATTCGCACTGCGGCAAAGACGCGGGAGCGAGATGCGCGAAGAAGTTTCTGGTGTATTTAAACGAGATATTTTGGTCTATGGTAGAAAATCAGCAGTACGTGGACGACAGAGCGAACGCGCCGGTGTCGGAGACGACCGGGTTCTCGGCGTTTTTGGACGAAGCGGTTGAACGTGCGTGCGCCAAGTTGGACGAGGAGATTAAGAAGAAAACGACGAGCGGGACGACTTTGTGCGTGTGTTTCGTAAGGTTTGGAGAGAAGAAAATATTTTTGAAGTTTGCACACGTGGGGGATTCGCGAGCGATTGTGAAGAACGCGAAAGGTGAATGCGTGTTTGCCACGAAAGATCACAAGCCAAACTCTCCGGAGGAACAGGAAAGAATTCGAGGACATTACGATTCGCTTCACGGGAGCGAGTCGTACGCGAGGTTTCAAGATTTAGAACACGTCATGCATTCGCCGAGTAGTTCGAGAGCAACGAGTCGCGGTGGAAGCTTGAGAGGTGGAAAAACAACCGGCGAAGGAGGAAAAGGGAGGCAACCCCCCTCCCCTTTGACTCCTCGATCGAGCGGAGAAGAAGAACAACAACAACAACGAGGAAGTGAGGACAGTAACGACAACGACGACCATTCGCTCATGGATAACATTCCCGCAAACGTAAACGTAATATTAGGGTCAAAACTATCGCAGTTAGCAGTAGCGAGTAGTGGAGGAGACGTGAGTAATACCAGGAACGGCGCAAATGCAGCCGCCAATGTCGATGAGAATGCGAAAAATCCAAACAAGTACCAAGTCGCAGATAAGCGCATTTCTTTCATCGGTCAATTCGTTTCCGACGATGCCTCTGGTTCGAAACTCTCGGAAATACGTCTCTTTAGTCCCTCGGGAGCATCTTACGGCATGTCCAGATCGATTGGTGATCGAAACTCTCCGCGTTCTATGATTCCTGTACCGGAATTTTCAAACTTGAGCTTTGATTACGATACGTTCGCCATGGTCATAATTGCCAGCGACGGTTTGTGGGACACGCGAACGAACGAGCAAGCGGCGCTTCTTTCAGGAACAGACGTTCAAAAAGGGTCGAAGAAACTGTGCATGTTAAGTTGGGACGACCGAGCGTATTCCGGAAAAGCAATGGATGATATTTCCGTCATCGCTTTCAGTTTGAACGCGGACGCGATGAAGAAGAACACCGGAAGCAGCGGGAGCAAAAGTCCAGAAGATGGCTGTTGCGTGATCCAATAGAAATACTAGATAATAATAATATAATAATAATAATGACGATAATATTTGTCGTTTGTACTATTTATAAGTCGATGAATGACAAAAGTTTATATACTCTCAAGACGAATACGTTCGCGCCGACATTTTCTCCAACTCATCTCCTAAGGAGGAGATGCCCCCCCCGGACGGTGAAGATTCAAATCGATCGCAAGGACGGCACAGTTGTCCAATCGATCCATCCACGATCATCTTCTCGTCCATCTCAAAGAAATCTTCGTACACGGCTCTGAAATGCTCGACGCACAACCTCGTATCCTCCGTCCCGCACATCTCGCGAATAGAGTGCATCGACAGCTGCGGCATCCCGACGTCCACGGTTCGAATGCCACTTCTCGTGCTCAAAATTGGACCGATGGTGCTCCCGCACCCCAAATCCGAACGAACCACAAACTCTTGCGATTTAATCTTTCGTCTCTCGCCAATTTCTTTAAAAATGAAAGACGTGATTGCATCGGTTGAATACCGCTGATTCGCGTTGTGTTTGATCACCACGCCGTCGCCAAATTTCGGTTTGTGCCCTGGCTCGTGTTTATCCGCGTAGTTTGGATGCACCGCGTGCGCCATATCCGCGCTCACCAAGAAAGACTTCCGTCTCGCCGTCGCTAACGCGTCCGCGTCTCCGTTTCCGAAGGCACTTGTCACGCGATCGACAAACTCATCCGTCAACGACCCTCCGGCTCCGGTAGTGCTCGCGCTTCCAACCTCTTCGTGGTCAAAATGCAACAACGCCCGTATGCCTTTCTCCTTCTTCAATTTCTCCTCCGTCGTCGCTTCCACTAAAGCCGCTAAACTACAATAACACGACGCCAAGTTATCTAATCTCCCAGATAATACGAATTCTCCGTTCAAACCGCCAATTTGCGACGGTTGCACGTCGCATAGCTGTAAATCGAAATCTCGAATCGAGGACGGGTCGCAGTTCAACGCTTTCGCCAGCTTCTCGAGAAATTCCGAGTGGTGGTGGTTATTTTCAGCGTTATCTGTATCATCACCGTCTCCTCCTTGCTTCTTCTTCGTCTTCTGTGTTTTTAACCCTAACAACGGCGCCATGTGCGTTTGAAAGTTCACCTTAAATCCCTCGGTATAGATGTCCCGATTCAAATGAATCGCCAAGTTTGGCACGCGTAACATCGGTTCCTCAATCTTAACCAATCGATGCTCCACTTTCCCGCTCTTCTCGTCCATTAACACCACTCTCCCAGCGACGCCTAAATCTCGATCAAACCACGTGTGCCACAACCCACCCCCGTACGGTTGCACCGCCACTTGCATCAAATCCGTCTGCGAATTCACCCCGACTTTCGTTTTCGGTTTCAGTTTGGGACACGGCGAATCCGTGTGCGCACCAATCATAACAAACCCGTTCCCGGGTTCGTATTCGCCCCCAATGGCGAACGCGACGATGGAGGATAACCCTCTGGTGTAGAAATACTTCCCCGTAGGTTTCAACTCCGAGTCGATGAATCGGTCTTTTTCCGAGATTTCTTTAAACCCATTCGCGAGTAATATTTTCGCCGCAGACACCACCGCGTGGTACGGCGTCCAACTGTCGTTCAGAAATTGCACCATCTCTTTTGCGCGCTTCATCTTCTCCTCCTCCGACATCTTCTCCTCCTCTATCTTCTCCTCCTTCTTTTCCTTCTCCTTCTTTTCTCTCTTTTGCTTCTTCTTCAGTTCTTCTTCTTTCACTTCTTCTTCCGAGAGACGAGAGAAAAATAAAAGTAGTATTGAGCGTTCGTTGTGTGAAGACGTAAGACCAAAACCGAGAGAGAAAAAAGACCAGAAAACAGCTGATTTTGAACAAACAAACGAAAAAGGAAAAGGAGAAAAGGAGAGAAAAAAAAACGAGTGATGACGACAGACATTTTCATGCAGAAAAATATCTTCAAAATTTGATGATGACGCGTGTTTCTTCTTCTTTCTCTTCTTCTTCGGTCGGTTTTGTCACCAATAATACTAGGAACAGTAAGAAGAGGTTAAGAAGGAGGAATCGAGGACTCGCTGTGGCCGCCGCCGGGGAAAAAAATGACAGCATTTCCACATCATCATCAGAAGAAGAATTGTTCGATTTCTTTTCCATCTTGTCCTCCTCCATCGAAAAAAAGATGCGAAAAGATTTCAACGAGTTGATTCGAGAACCGATACTGAGTGGGAAACCGGAGGAATTGAGAGATACCATACCGGTGGAGAAGTTAGCGGACCAAGATTCGAAGTTTCTGGAGGTGTATTTAGAGAACGAATCAGACGCAGAGAAGAGAAGGATGGAGGAAGTGAAAGTGCATTATAAAGAGCATTTGCCACCAATAGGGAGTTTCCCGAGGAATACTTTACTCAAACCGCAAAGCGCGATTGTGTTTTTACACGGCGCGAATGGGTCTACGTTTTCGTTTAGGAGATTGTTACCGCTGGTGGCGGCTAGGGTAGGCGTGCGCAGCATATCAATCGACAGACCACCTTACGGGTTAACTTCGAGGCCGATGAAAACGGGCGAATTCGCTTATTCCAAGCGCGGGCAGGCGAAATTAATGGTACAGTTTTTGGAGAAGTTGGAGGTGGAGAATGTTATTTTAGTCGGCCACTCTGCGGGCACGAATGTGGCGATGGAGATGGCGTTAAAAATGAACGAGTTAAAGGGGAAGGAAAGTCGGTTGAACGTGGCGGGAATGATGTTCATCTCGCCTGCGGTGTTTGTTCCAAAACCGCCGTCTTTGAACTCCTCGAGTACTCATTCGTCGACGAAAGAGACCATATCGCCTTGGTCGAAACAAAGTAACAGCATGTCTCCCGAACGCCTGGCGAAACTGTTTTGGTTTCGAACGTTGATTAATAATGACGATTATGGATTGAATTTAGTGCGTTCGTTTACACGGAGAAACGCGAATCAAGTGCAAACTGGCGAAGGCTCCTACGCCGCGTTATCGACCCAAGCGAGAGAAGCGTATACCCGTCCGTTAGCCGCAGAAAACTGGGACAAGGCTTTGCTGCAACAATTTCGCGCCTCGATAAACGGCGGCGGTGGTTTTGGCGACGACGCGTCGCTCGTGCTCGAATGCGAAGCGTCTTTGGACGTAAACTTCGTAGACGTTTGCTGCGGTGAAAAAGATGAAACGACGCCCATCAACAAAGCCAGAGACTTACACGACACCCTGGAAATGATCTCGTTGTCCAGAAAGCAGCAACAACAACAACAACAGCGGTCGTTGAATACCGATAGTAATAACAATAGTTCTAGCATCGAGGCGACGACGAGCGGTAGAAGTAGTTCTTCTCCCGCCTTTTCGGCTTTCCAAACGTCTTTCCGAGCGCTCGAAAACTCCGCGCACTTGCCCATGGAAGAAATCGGAGACAGTCGAGACGCGTTCGAATCCTACGTCGTTCAAACGTTAGAGAGAAGAGTCGAGGAGAATTTTGTCATTCGAGTTTAGAGATTTAATAATTAAGGCTGTGTGCTTACTGCATACTATTAGAAGAAGAAGAAGAAGACAAAGAAGAAGACAAAGAAGAAGAAATTTTCATTGATTTTGCTCTTTTTGGTCTCTTTTTTCTCATCTGTTTTTTTTCGACCTTTTTCTCTGCCGAGTGAAAACCCCAAGAACTCGTCTGTTTGGACTTTTTTTTCCGATCGAAGCCTCCTCAAAAATTTACACGCGACGCAAAGAAAGATGGTACAACTGGAGATCCCGTTATCTTTCCCTCGCGGACCGGTACGTTGTTTACACTCTTCATTTTCCCTTCAATAGTAGTATTTATCTCTCGATTTTTGTATTCTTTTGTATCATCGACGACGGGCTTTGTTGCGTTTTGAAAACCACAAATTTTTTCTTTTAAGGCGGGGGGGGTCCCGGTCTAAATTTCATTCAGATGATGAGGAGGATATGAAGTGTTGTTTTGTCGCGCTTTTGCTGTGAATGAAGACTTATAATTCTCTTTTCTTTTCTCTCTCTCTTTTGAATGCTACGAATAACACAGAATGGGTACGTCGAGTGGGACAAAATAGACATAGATTCCATAGATTTGCCACCTTCGGAAGATAATTACGGCATCCCGTCCGACGACGAGGATTTAACGCAAAAAGACGGCGCAAATAAAGATGGGCCCAAAGATGAGAGCTCCATGATGAGCACCGCCATCATCGTCGATAATCTCCCGGAAGTGCCGGAAGCAAAATTCGTAAAACTCACGAACGTTTTGACGAAAATTTTCGGGCAAATCGGGCAAATCAGGGACGGCGGGTTGCACATGCCGATGGACCCGGCGACGAAGATGTCGTGCGGGTACGCCTTTATCGAGTTTTCTTCGAGGGCGGAAGCGGACGCGGCGGTAGAGCAAACCGACGGGTACAAGTTGGATAAAGCGCACGTGTTTAAAGTGAGCAAGTTTGACGATTTCGAAAAGTACGCTAAGATTCCGGACGAGTACGTCTCGCCTGAACCGAAACCGTACACGCAGCGAGAAAACACGCAAGCGTGGATGATGGACGAGAGAGGGAGAGATCAGTTTGTCTGCCGATTCGGGGACGAGACGGAGATTTTCTGGAACGACGCGCAGAAAAGCACAGCAGTAGAGGAATATAAGAG
>Ga0302114_10001222_pt1 | contig 17053 bp, 10 predicted proteins | sample AG5_Surface_MG_FD_203107 | JGI IMG/M metagenome (GOLD analysis project Ga0302114, IMG submission 203107) | Marine microbial communities from Western Arctic Ocean, Canada - AG5_Surface | ecosystem: Environmental > Aquatic > Marine > Oceanic | place: Canada: Western Arctic Ocean | collected...
CGCGTTCGCATGGACCCTCTCGTGGATGCGCGCGAGCACTCCGGGTTAGCCGCGATCGCGAACCCGCCCATCCGCGCGCGTGAAGCCACCCGAGGGGTGTTTTCCCGGTGCCGAAAAATCGCCTAACAGTAAAATGACCCAGTTATCGTATGGGCATTTCAGTTGGTGATAATTCGCTAATTGACGTGGTTTCACTCGAGAAACGTATGTGAACTAGTTAGAATCCAGATTTTCGTTATTCAGGCGCTGTCAATCGGTCTGATCTGCTGATCCAATGCTGTCCGAGTCAGATAATAAAGTGAATGCCTCGGACGACCCGACCACTTACACGCGACGCCAGGCACGGGAACTGACCCCCCGCGCTCGGTATCGCGCGCGACGTGAACGTCACATCGACACACTCCGCCCCGTCTACCGCGTCGAACCCACGCGTGGAAACCCGCGACCGCCCGCACGCGACGCCCCCATTTGTTAAACGAAAAGCCCCCGTTTGGACGCATTATGCCAGGGCAACAACAACAACATGCCAATGCCCACCACGTGGGCGTGGGCTCGCGCCTGCTGGAGCTCATGAAGCCCGACGGCGTCGCGCAGAGCGGCCGCGTCGTGCCCCACGGTAAGCACCTCTACGGAGACACGGGCGACGGCGCGAACGCCGCGGGGTTCCGCGAGGAGAGCGACACGATGGGAGTGGTCCGCGTCCCCGCCGACAGGTACTGGGGCGCGCAGACGCAACGCTCGCTCCAGAACTTCAAGATCGGCGGCGAGAAGATGCCCATGGAGATGCTCCGCGCGCTCGCCATCGTCAAACACGCCGCCGCGACCGTCAACGAGCGCCTCGGCAAGCTGGACTCCAGGCGCGCCGAAGCGATACGCGTCGCCGCGCGGGAAGTCATCGAAGGGAAACTCGACGACAACTTTCCACTCGTCGTGTGGCAAACCGGCAGCGGCACGCAGACAAACATGAACGTCAACGAGGTCATATCCAACCGCGCCATCGAGATCCTCGGCGGGGTCATCGGATCTAAAGACCCGGTGCACCCGAACGACCACGTCAACATGTCGCAGAGCTCCAACGATACCTTCCCGACTGCAATGTCAGTCGCGACTGCGTACGAGGTACAAGAGGGTCTGGTCCCGTCTCTGCGGCTGTTACGGGACGAGCTCGACGTGAAATCGCGCGAGTGGGAGAGCATCGTGAAGATCGGGCGGACGCACTTGATGGACGCGGTGCCCATCACGTTAGGCCAGGAGTTTGGCGGGTACGCGCAGCAGTTACGTAACTCCTTGCTCAGGGCCAAGGCTGCGATGGTACACCTGACGGAGCTCGCCATCGGAGGCACCGCCGTCGGCACCGGGCTCAACTCGCACCCGAGGTACGCGGACATGATGTCGCAGGAGATATCGGTGCTCACGGGTCTGCCGTTCGTGTCCGCGCCGAATAAGTTCGAGTCCCTCGCGGCGCACGACGCGCAGGCGGCGCTGTCGGGGATGCTGAAAACGATGGCGCTGTCTCTTTTGAAAATCTCAAACGACATTCGCATGCTCGGCAGCGGCCCCCGCGCGGGTCTCGGCGAGCTCAACCTCCCCGAGAACGAACCCGGGTCGTCGATCATGCCCGGTAAGGTCAACCCCACGCAGTGCGAGGCGATGATGATGGTGTGCGCGCAGGTTGTGGGTAACGACATGGGCGTCACCTTGGGCGGAGCGGCGGGATCTCATTTCGAGCTCAACGTCGCCAAACCCCTCATCGCGTTCAACAACCTACAGAGCATCAAGCTCCTCGGACAGGCTTCCGTATCGTTCGCGGAGAACTGCGTGCGGGGCATCGCGCCCAACCTGGAGCGCATCGATGAGCTCATGCGGTCATCGCTCATGCTGGTCACCGCGCTCAATCCCCACGTCGGGTACGACAAGGCTGCGAAGATTGCGAAAAAGGCGCACAAGGAGGGAACGACGCTGAAGGAGGCTGGGGTTGAACTCGGTATTCTCACCGCGGCGCAGTTCGACGAGTGGGTACGGCCGGAGCTGATGACGTCGCCGGAGGGTGAGAGCGCGGGACACGCGGGGTTGGCGCTGGCGTCGTCGTCCAGGCTGTGAACCTGCTGTGAAGCGGAGAAGTCTTTGCGGTGCTCGCGCGACTTGAGGAGCTTCGATAACGCCTCTTTGTCCGCTGCATCCGCTGCTTCATCGTGAGTCGACTTATTTGGTTTGTATGTCCATGACGTATGAGCTCCACGACGTGTGCTCCTTCCATTTCTTCAGCACGTCGTGGAGTCACGAAACAGTCGACTCACTCGAAGCAGCGGGTGCTGCGGATACCGTCGCAAGTCGCGCGAGCCCCAGGCCGAGTCGGGTGTTCGACGAGCTGGGATGATTTTGAACTGCGACAACTTCTGCTTGTTTTTCAGTGCAACGACTGATCGTGTTCCTACGTTCCTCTGCTTCACACCGAAGCAGCAGTCGTTGCACTGGAAGCAGGAGTCGCCGCCGACCACACACCAGCTCGGCGAACCTCGTGCTCTGTTTTTAGCGTGTACATTTTCTTTACCGATCAAATTCTACAACTCGTGGGTCAACCTCGTCGATGAAAAAACGAAAGTATCGATGAAACCGATCGATTTGAAAGCGACCTCCACCCGTTGACGTTGCTTCGACAATTTTTCGACACGGGACACGTTCGCAAACGTCGGCCAAGGCACGGTCACTCTGTGGGTCGCACAGCCCACGAGGGTCGCTCCCTAGTTTCACCTTTCATTCGCCATGTCGGTGATCGATCGGTTCCCGCACTCGACCGCCGAGCTTCGGCGCGTCAAGGCGGTGCAGTTCGGCGTGCTCAGCCCTGATGAGATCGTGCGTCCCCGATGCGATCCACCGCCTCGCGCTCTCTCCACCGCCCGCCAAAAATAATTCTAGGGTTGAGGGCCACCCCTCGCGCCTCCCTCGATGACAGCGCCCCTGACAACCTTCGTGTCCCCCCGACCGTTCCGTTTCACAGAGGAAGATGTCGGTGTGCGAGATCGACACGGCGGAGACCTACGAGAAGGGCCGGCCCAAGCGCGGCGGCCTGAGCGACCCGAGGATGGGCACGATGGACCGCGCGATGGCGTGCGAGACGGACGGGATGAACAGCACGGACACGCCGGGGTACTTCGGGCATCTCGAGCTGGCCAAGCCGGTGTTCCACCACGGGTTCATCAAGAACGTCGTCAGCGTGCTGCGATGCGTGGGTTTCTCCTCGTCCAAGCTGATGATCGACAAGGTGCGCGCCGGGCAGAGACACGCGTTGGTCGATCTTTACCAGCCGCCCAACGTGTTTCAGACTGGTTCCCATAGGTTTTTTGTCGCCCCGGATCGCCCGCGCGATCACGGCGGAGGCGCGTTTACCCGGCGACGTGTCGGGCCCACGTGGGTCGACGCGCGATCCACGTGACCCGACCGCGATGTTCGCCGCGCGAGAATGCCCGTGACGGCCCGCGTCGCGCGCTCGCCACCGCCGCTCGGCGCGACCTCCCACGATTTTTTCCCGTTTTACGATTTTGTCCTCGATCGATCCCAGTTCATCGTTCATTCATTCGCCCGCGTCCGTTCGACAACCGCTCGCGTACTCACGCGCGCCCCATTTCTCCTTTCTCCTTTCTCCTTTCTTTCTACAGAACGAGGATCCAAAGTTCGCGCAGATCATGCGCATCAAGAACAACAAGCAGCGCCTGCGCAAGTTTACGGATTCTTGCAAGACGAAGACGATTTGCCCATCCACCGGAACCCCCCAGCCGCAGTACAGGCTGGAGGGCATGAAGATAACCGCGGAGTTCAAGAAGCTCGACGAGGACGATTACCTCCCCGAGGGCGGCGAGCGCAAGCAGGTGATCACCCCGGAGAAGGCGCTGTCCATCCTCAAGAACGTCAGCGACGAGGATTGCAGGATCTTGGGATTCGACCCGATGCACGCGCATCCCTCGTGGTTCATCCTGCAGGCGCTGCCGGTGCCCCCGCACCCAGTCCGCCCGTCCGTGGCGTTCGACAGCAGCACACGGTCCGAGGATGACCTCACGGTGAAGCTCATGGAGATTGTGCGCACGAACAAGAACCTTCAGCGGCAGGAGCAGAACGGAGCGCCGCAGCACGTGGTGCAGGAATTCACCGAGCTGCTCCAATACCACATCATGACGTTCATGGACAACACGGTGGCGGGTCAGCCGCGGGCGATGACGCGCTCGGGGCGGCCCATCAAGTCAATCTCCGAGCGCCTGAAGGGCAAGGCTGGGCGCATTCGCGGTAACCTGATGGGAAAACGCGTAGACTTCAGCGCCCGCACGGTGATCACGCCGGATCCCAACCTCATGCTCGACGAGCTCGGCGTCCCTTGGTCCATCGCGCTCAACATGACCTACCCGGAGACTGTCACCCCGTACAACATCGAGCGCCTGCGTAAGCTGGTGGAGAACGGCCCGCACCCGCCCCCGGGGGAGACCGGCGCCAAGTACATCATCCGCGAGGACGGGCAGCGACTGGACCTTCGGTTCATGAAGCGCGAGAGCGACAAGAGGCTCGAGTACGGGTACAAGGTGGAGAGGCACATGATCAACGGCGACTGCGTGCTGTTCAACCGTCAGCCGTCCCTGCACAAGATGTCCATCATGGGCCACAGGGTGCGCATCATGCCGTACAGCACCTTTCGAATGAACATCTCGGTGACGCCGCCGTACAACGCCGATTTCGACGGCGACGAGATGAACATGCACCTGCCGCAGAGCATGGAGACCCGCGCGGAGGTCCAGGAGCTCATGATGGTGCCGAAGATGATCGTCTCACCGCAGGCGAACAAGCCGGTGATGGCCATCGTGCAGGATACGCTGCTCGCGTGCCGCCTCATGACCAAGCGCGACACCTTCATCAAAAAAGACGTCTTCATGAACATTCTCATGTGGCACACCAACTGGGATGGCATGGTGCCGAAACCGGCCATCTTAAAACCCGAGCCCCTCTGGACGGGTAAGCAGGTGTTCTCCATGTTCACCCCAGACGTCAACGTCATCAAAACATCAGCGTGGGCTCGCGACGCCGACGACCAGGACTTTTCCGTGGAAGACATCGGCGTTCGAGTGGAACGGGGTGAACTGATCACCGGCATCATGTGCAAGAAGTCGATGGGAAGCGGCGGCGGCGGCTTGATCCACACCATCTGGGAGGAGTGGGGTCCGACGGCAGCGCGCGATTTCGTGTCGCAAGTGCAGTGGCTGCTCAACTACTGGCTGCTCCACTACGGCTTCACCATCGGCATCTCCGACACGATCGCCGACGACGGGACCATGGGGGACATCAACGACACCATCACCAAGGCCAAGTCCGACGTGAAGGAGGTTGTGGGCATTTACCAGAAGGGCGAGCTCGAGATGCAGCCGGGCATGACGGCTGAGCAGTCGTTCGAGCAGAAGGTTAACCAGATTCTCAACAAGGCGCGTGACAACGCCGGTAACTCGGCGCAGAACTCGTTGGACGACACCAACAACGTGAAGATGACGGTGACGGCCGGTTCCAAGGGTTCGTTCCTCAACATCTCGCAGATGATTGCCTGCGTCGGCCAGCAGAACGTCGAGGGGAAGCGAATTCCCTTTGGCTTCACCGACAGGTCGCTGCCGCACTTTGCCAAGAACGACCTCGGCCCCGAGGCGCGGGGCTTCGTCGAGAACTCCTACCTGCGCGGGCTGACCCCGCAGGAGTTCTTCTTCCACGCCATGGGAGGCCGCGAGGGTCTCATCGACACCGCGGTGAAGACCTCCGAGACGGGTTACATCCAGCGCAGGCTGGTGAAGGCTATGGAGGATATCATCGTCAAGTACGACGGAACCGTTCGCAACAGCGCCGGTGACGTGATACAGTTTTTGTACGGCGAGGATGGCATGGACGCGACGTACGTGGAGTCGCAGAAGATTGACACCCTGCGGGACTCGCGTGAGAAGTTTCGCAAACGGTTTTACATGGACCCGGATGAGTCCGGTTTCGGCCGCGGGTGGATGTCGGAGGCGCAGGTGAACGACCTGGCCAACTCGGCGGAGAAGAGGGCGTTGCTCGAGGAGGAGTGGGAGACGCTCCTCAAGGACCGGGACGAGCTACGAAGGACGATGGACAAGGGCGACCCGAACGTGCACCTGCCGGTGAACCTCAAGCGGATCATCTGGAACGCGCAGAAGAACTACGGGAAGGTGAAGGACGTGAGCGCGGCGGGCGGGAGCCGCGGCGGCGAGGAGCTCCAGGCGGTGCACGTCATCGAGAGCGTCAAATCCATGCTCAACGGCCTCGTCGTCGTGCCCGGCCGCGACGCGCTCTCCATCGAGGCGCAGAGAAACTCGACCATCCTATTCTTTGCGCTCGTCCGCTCGACGCTGAGCGCTAAGAGGGTCATGAGCGAGTTCAAGCTGTCGCCCGCGGCGTTCAACTGGGTCATCGGCGAGGTTGAGTCCCGCTTCAAAGTGGCGCTCGCGCCACCAGGCGACGGCATCGGCACAGTCGCCGCGCAGTCCATCGGTGAGCCCGCGACGCAGATGACTTTGAACACCTTCCACTTCGCCGGTGTCTCCGCCAAGAACGTCACGCTCGGTGTGCCCCGCCTCAAGGAGCTCATCAACATCGCCAAGAAGATCAAGACGCCGTCGCTCACCGTGGCGCTGCGAAAGGACCTCGCGGGTGACCGCGCGATGGCCAAGAACGTCCAGTCCATGCTCGAGTACACCACCCTGCACTCCGTGGCGGCTGCGTCTGAGGTTTGGTACGATCCGAATCCCACCGACACCGTCATCGAGGAGGATAAGGAGTTTGTGAGGTCGTACTACGAGATGCCCGACGAGGACGTGGACCCGAGCCGGATGTCCCCGTGGCTGCTGAGGATCGAGCTGAACCGCGAGATGATGGTTGACAAGAAGCTGCTCATGGCGGACATCGCCGAGCACATCAACCAGGACTTCCAAGAGGACCTCTCCTGCATCTTCAACGACGACAACTCCGAGAAGCTCATCCTGCGCATCCGTCTGCTGGACAACGAGATGGAGGAGAAGGACGCCGGACCTTCCACGACGGAGGACGAGGTCTTTCTCAAGAAGCTCGAGTCCCAGATGCTCACCAACCTGGCCCTGCGCGGTATTCCCGACATCAAAAAAGTGTTCATCCGCGAGGCGAACACGATGGGCCTGGACGCAACCACCGAGACGTTCGCCAAGAAGAGCGAGTGGATGCTGGACACCGACGGCGTGAACCTCCTCGAGGTGATGAACCACGAGGACGTCGACTTCACGCGCACCACGTCCAACCACCTCATCGAGGTTATCCAGGTGCTCGGCATCGAGGCTGTGAGGAATACGCTACTGAAAGAGCTCCGCGGGGTGATTGAGTTTGACGGCTCGTACGTCAACTACCGCCACCTCGCCATCCTGGTCGAGGTGATGACCTACCGCGGACACCTCATGTCCATCACCAGGCACGGCATCAACCGGGTTGAAACCGGCCCGCTGATGCGGTGCTCGTTCGAGGAGACTGTGGACATCTTGATGGAGGCGGCGGCTTTCTCGGAGCGCGACGGCATGAGCGGACTGTCCGAGAACATCATGCTCGGGCAGTTTTGCCCCCTGGGCACCGGAGAGTTTGGCCTCCACCTCAACGAGGACGTGCTCAAGGAAGCTGTGGATCTCGACCTCGGGCTCGCCGAGGGCGGCCTCGGCGTCGGCGTCACGCCCGGCCGCGGCATCACCCCGGGACGCGAGGGTGCCATGTCCCCGTCGTTCCTCCTGTCGCCAACCGCGCACATGTCACCCTTCGACGACTCCATGAGGTTCTCGCCGCAAGGTGAGTACGGCGGCGGCGGCGGGGGTGGGCAATCGCCCGGGTACTCCCCCACCTCGCCGGCGTATTCGCCAACCTCACCGGCGTATTCACCAACCTCACCGGCGTACAGCCCGACGTCTCCTGCGTACTCGCCCACGTCTCCGGCGTACTCTCCGACGTCACCGGCTTACAGCCCGACGAGCCCGGCATATTCACCGACTTCACCGGCTTATTCACCGACAAGCCCGGCTTATTCACCCACGAGCCCGGCTTACTCACCAACGTCTCCGGCGTACTCGCCAACGTCTCCGGCGTATTCGCCGACGTCTCCGGCATACAGCCCGACGTCACCGGCGTATTCACCGACATCACCGGCGTATTCACCGACGAGCCCGGCATACTCACCGACCTCTCCGGCTTATTCACCGACGTCTCCGGCTTACTCGCCCACCTCTCCGGCGTACTCTCCGACGTCACCGGCGTACTCGCCGACGTCGCCGCAGTACTCGCCGACTTCACCGCAATACAGCCCCACGAGCGTGGGACTGTCCGATGCGGACGCGCCGACGAGGTCACCCACCTCGCCGCAGTACTCGCCGTCCACGGAGCCGGGCGACGCGTAAGAGAAAAAAAACACAAAAAAATATAGAAAAACATTCAATACGACGTAGCAGCTTATTACAAACACGACTAATACTCATCGTCCGCCAGCACTGGCTTGGCGAACCGTAGCCCGGTAGGCGTATCGCACCGCTCCACCACCACGTCCGCCTCCACCGTCTGGCTCATCGCCGCGGACACGGTCCGTCTCGCCACCGCGCCCGGCCTGCCACCCACGGGTTCATACGAATAGATGGCGCCTTGCCCGTACTTGACCGCGAGGTCCACCACCGCCTTCTCCCCGGCGTCGCCGTGTTCTGGATCGTACGCGAGCACGAAGCCGTCCTCGCGCCAGTCGTGCGCGAACCCGAACGCGCGCCACCACGCCTTGGGCGCCGGCGTCATCGCCTGAATGTCGACGACGAGTTTTTCATTCGCGGCTCGGTTTTCGCCGACTGGTCGATCCTCGCCCATCGGGTTGAACCCGGTGAGCGCGAACAGCCGCGAGGATGCGACGATGTGTGGGAACGGAGTGGGCGCCGGGTCACCGGGCGTGGCCACCGGCTTGGTGTACACGACGACGCCGGCCTCCTCACCCGGGACGTCGATCCACCCGTCGTAGGCGTTCGCCCACAAGCCCTGGAGCTCTTTTTCTCGAGAGGCGTCGTCGGATGAAGACGAAGCCATGGACGAGACGCGGGCGCCGCGGAGGGCCGGGGCGGCGACGTTCCGGGAGAGGGTGAGGGTGGTGAGGGTGACGATGCCGGCGGCGATGAGGGACCCGCCGCACGTCGCCGAGTCGCTCCGTGCCAGTCGACCGAGAAGGAGGGAGGCGACGGACCGATTCGCGTTGTTACCTGCCGCCGCTGTTGGGAGTCGGGTGAGGATCCTCTGCACACCGAGCATGAGAGTCACGGCACCCACGAACGCCGCCCAAGCCGATATCCACGATGGAAATGTGGACGTCGGCGCGCTCTCAAAGGCGCTCGGAATCGATGACGGCGCCGAGGAGGACAGTGACGACTGACCCACTCTTGGTGTTGCCCAAAAAATGGAGCAACAGCGAATATATTTCCGCATCGATGGCCAGGCAGCCAGGCGCCGAGCCGAGTTGAAACCACTTCTAGCTAAGGGTTTAGCTACGCTCACGACGCGAAGTGTCATTACGAGTACGTCCACCTACTAAAGCAACGACGCGTCCGGCTTGGCCTCGTCCCACGGACCGTTTATCTGCTCCTTGAAACCCATCATCCGAACCAGCCACGCCGGACTTATCACCGCGATGCCCACAACCGCGCCGCCGTACCACGCTGCCAGTCTCGAACCACGCGTGGAGTCCCCGGCATCACCCGTGGATGCCTCTAAACCACTGCCGTTCAGCGCGAGCAGCGATGCGATCGCGGCGAGGTGCAACAAGGCGGTGAGGGCTAAATGTCCCGGACGGCTCCGCCTTCGCACGTCCCGCCGCATGAATGGAAGCAACACGAAGAGCGTCACGGCGAGTGTCATGTCGGCAAACACGGCCGTGTTGGGGGTCAGCGGCGACCACGGCTCTTCGTTCGGGGGTAGGCGCGAGGTGAGCACGGCGGACGCGAACATGGCGGCTCCCAGGGAGACGAACGAACCCAGTCGCGAGTTGGTGTGCGAGTTGAGAAATGCGTAATCGTGCGTCAGCAGGTGCACCGCGAGCGAGCACACGGCTGTGGCCACGGCTGTGTCGTCGCTGATCGCCGCGGTCATGGTCTGGAAGAGCGGGGTGAGCGCGAGGATGGCGGCGAGCATGGCGGGGCCCACGCGGATGCATCGTGAAACGGCGCGCGTCGGCCCGTGCATGGTCGCGATGGCGAGTACGCCGGCGGTGAGCATCCCCGCGTCGATCGTCACCAAGTCGCGCGGCGTCACGCGGCCGGAGAGGAGGTGCGCGACCGCGGTGGACTTCAGGGCGACCACCGCGAGCTGCTGCGACACCGTCGTGGCGTCGAGCATCACCTCGGACAGCACCCTCGGGGTGATCCGCCCGTTCAGCACCAGCCCCGCGAGGAACGTGTCGTCCGTGTGATTGTCGGGGAAGCCCTGTTTGCGGTAGAGGACCCTGTCCCAAGACGACCCCGTGCCGTTCGCGTCGGGTTCGGACGTGGACGCGGCTCTGTTCGAACGCCGCCTGGCGTTGCCCTCGGATCCCATCCGTCGCGCGTCTCGCCCCGGTGTCCGGTGTCGAGCGGCGCGTCCGAAGAGTGGATGGCACCATCAGATTGTTGGCACCCCCGAGTAAGTTTCGCCAGCTTTCGTTCCAAGTTTTTGAATTGAACAAAGACAGAACACGCGCCAGAACCCCCGGCGCGCGACTGGCGCCGCCGTATCGCGCACCAGCCGCGTTTGATCATCACAGGCTAGGTGTTTCAGAGCGTACCATGGGTGAGTCGCCGCGAACCCCGCCCCTCATCTCCCACGCGACCCCCTCGACGTGTCCGAGAGCCCTGTAAATTCCGGATTGTTTCCCCTGACCCACCCGATGATCTCACCTCCCATCCATGACGACCAGGCGCTCGCGGCAGGAACATGCTGGCCGCGGCGCACAACGCCATCCAGACGAGCGCGCAGAAGAAGAAACGCGACGACCTGATGTTCTCCCCGGGACGGAAGGCGAAGATGCAGGCGGGTCTGAACAACACGGCCGCGCAGACGAAGACGAAAGGATCCGGCGTCGCGCGCGATTGGGGAGTCCTCTTCCCGCGCGAGTCCCCGGGCGGGTCCAACGCGGCGCTTCGCACCCCTCCCGCGGCCACCCCGCGCGCGGACCGCGACAACTTCGCCGCGCGCAACACCGGCGGACGCACCATCGCGCCGTCACACAGGCAGCAGAAGCCCCGCCCGCCAGTTCACGCCGAAGGACCCGCTCAGATGACACCGCTCAGGCGGAACGACGCCGAGAACGTCACACCCGCGGGCCATCCACGGTCCGCGACGACCGCGACGCGCACCCCGCTGGGCGGCGCGTCCACCATCCAGCGCGCCGCCGCGCCGCCCGCGGTCCTCCGCGACGGCCACGCGCACGCATCGGTCAAGCGCATCGGTCATCCCGCGCAGCCCGAGAAGGTGGCGCGGCGCATGTCCTTCGACGACGGTTCAGTCCAACTGCCCGTACCGAAGCGGCTCAAGGTTTCCGTGGCGTCGCTCGAGGGACTCAAGGACAGCTCCGACGGGGACGACTCGAGGCAGCCGCCCAGCACCCACAGGTCCGCGACAGGGCATGGCAAGTCCCAGTGCTGGCTGCCGCAGGCCAAGCCCGGGACGGGTCCCCCCGATCCTTTCAAAGATGGCGCCGACGAGGACAGCCCGAGTACAGCCGCGGGTCCCGCGCACGTCACGAACCCGCCCCCGGTGTTCAACAAGTTCGGCAACCCCTTCGCCCAGGCCAAGGCCAAGGCGGCGGCGAGCGCCAAGGCTGACGCCGAGCGCGCCGCCGTCATCGCCGCGCGTCCCATGCCCCGCACCCCGGGCTTGAGGAACCTCGGCAACACCTGCTACCTCAACTCGGCGCTTCAGGTGCTCTGCGGGCTCGACGAGTTCGCGACGGATACCGAGGCGGCGCCCCTGGCGGAGGGCAACTTCGCGCCCGGGTCCGTGTACAACGCCGTGCGCAGGCTCGTGGCGGCGAGGAGGGTGTCGCACGAGCGGGCGTGCGCGGCCAAGACCGCGGGAGCATCGACGTTCAACGCCGCCGCGGCCACTCCCTCCGCCGCTATGACCCCCGACCCCAACGCTCCGGGCCCGTCCGCGGTGCTGTCACCCGCGGAGGTGAAGACCGCGGTGCAGCGCAGGCACGCGCACTACGTGGGTAACCAGCAGCACGACGCGCACGAGTTCCTGTGCGAGTGCCTGGACGCCCTCGAGGAGGAGGTGACAGCCGCGTACGACCGAGGCCGACTCGTCGAGAAAAGGATCCAGGGCCCGGAGACATCCGGAAACATCGACAAGATCGTGCCGCTGCACAGGACCTTGTGCCCCACGCGCAGGAACTTCACCACCGCGGTGGCCGCGACGTTGACGTGCGAGGCGTGCGGGGACGAGTGCACGCGCCACGAGACGTTCCGCCACCTCTCCGTCGAGCTCCCCGAGGACGGGGGAACGTCCACGGATCTCGCCGCGTTGTTGACCGGGTTCTTCGCGCCCGAGGCGTTGGAACGCAAGTGCGAGAAGGGCGGATGCGACGGGACACGCGCGGTGCTCACGCGGAAGATCGTGAGGCTGCCGAGGGTGCTCGTGGTGCACCTCAAGCGGTTCAGGTACGTGGGGCAGACGGGGGGGACGAAGGCGATCGGCGGCGGCGGTGAAATCAACGATGAAAACGCGGGTGCGAACAAACAGCCGCCGGCGCCGTTCACCATGCGCATGGTCAAGGTGACCCGGCCCGTGCAGCTTCCCAAGAAACTCACCCTCGAGGCTTTCGTACGCGGTGAGGAGGACGCCGGGGGTGAAGGGGACGCGGCGTTGCGCGGTCCCCCGCCGAGGTCCACCCACCTTCCGGCGGCGGCTGTCACCGAACCTCCGTCTGCGTTCACCGCCGCCGTGCCCGCCAAGGCTCGATCCGCCTTGGCCCCGATGGACGCCGCCACGACCCCCGCGGTACCCCGGCGCCTCAACCTCGAGCACGAGGACGACTCGAAAGGTGCGCACGGGTCGTCCAACCCGACCCCGCGCGGCCCGAGCCCCACGAACGTTAACCTCCTCGGCGGCGGCGAGGTTAGCAGAATCGCCGCGGACGGCGCATCCGACGGCGCATCCCACCGCGTTTCGGACTCGAACGGCGCGAACGACGAGGCGACCGCGGCGGTTCGCGTCTACCCCGACGACGCTTCACCTTCCGGTGATGACGCGAAGGCTTTGGCTGGCGGGTACGAGCTCCGCGGCGTCGTGTCGCACGTGGGGTCGAGCCTCGAGTTTGGACACTACCTCGCGCACGTTCACGGCCCGACGACGCGCGGCGGCGTTGGATGGACCACGTTCGACGACGAAGCCGTGGACGAGGTGGAGGAAGGGAGGGTGCTCGGGGACAGGACGGGGTGCTACGTCGCGGTGTACGCGCTCAGGGGGGACGAGTTGAGAGACAGGACGAGTGCGTGATGTGAGTTTGCGGCGAGACAAACGCTACAGGACGATTGTTTTTTGTACGACGGTGAATTCGTTTGTTTCCGTCGCGTGTTTCCATTTAACACTTATTTGGGGTAGAAGTCGGTGCGTTCCCGCGCGGGTTTGCCGTACGCTCGGTCGAACGCCCTCGCGTGCTTGACGATCGCCTGTAGCGCCAGCCCGCTCGCCGCGTCCAGCCCGTCCATGACGCTCGCGTCGTCGCGTTCGCCCCGCCAGATCCGCTCCACCCGGTTCTTGTCCAGCGCCCATCCCTCTTTGGCGAGCCTCGGCACGATTTCCGCGTTGATCACCCGCACGCGGTCGTCGCCCTGCGGCTCGGGGATCCATGGGACCGCGGCGATGGCCTCGAAGAGCCCGTCGGCGATCTTCAGCGCCGCCACGAGGTCCCCGCGCCGCCGCCTGTTCGTTTCAATGGACCCGTCCTCGCCGGTTTCATCGTCGTAACTGGTCCCCTTGACGTTGCTCCACGGGTTTTGCGACCGAGCCACGTACCCGGCGTCCGCGCGTACCTCCCAGTCCCCTACGTCCCACCTGAAGTCGCTCGATGTCCCAACCTTGGCCATCACATCCTTGAGCTGCTTCGCCACGAGGTTACGGCAGTCGCCGCCGGTGGTTTTGAACGAAAACGGAACCACCCTGACGCCCTGCGGGGATTCGTCGTCCTTCACGAAAAATTTCAGGCGCTTGATGCCGGCGTTGGGGGTGGTCTTATCGCGCGTCACGGAGTCCAGCACGGTCTGAATGGCCTTGAGGGACTCGTCGTTGGTCTCGCCGGCGCCCGCGGGTCCCGACGCGAACAGATCGGGGTGGACCTTCTGTACCAGCTCCGCCATCGCATCCTTCAGCGGGATCAATTTTGACGATTTTGACGATTGTTGAGCCGGCGATTGCTGCCCCTTCGACTTTGGATTGGGACCCTCCGTTCGCGCGCGGTTCCGTGCGGGTTTGGCCCCGAACTTGGTCGATGCGAACCTGTGCGAGGATGGCACGGCGCCCGGCGGTGAGGTCCACGGCGCGAGGTGCGAGTGACGCGTCGGGAACGACCCGCAATCGCCGTCGTCCCGAATCATCGATCCTCCGGTGCCCAATCCGTACTCGGCCCGCGGGCTCGTGGAGGCCAGCGCGGCGCTCATGCCGCGACGTCCGCCCCGCGACGCCGCGCGGAGCAGGGACGGTGTGAACATGTTCCACCGCGGCACGCAGAGAACGGTGGGAACCCGCCGCGCGAGTGAGGGCGTCCACAGCCCTTCGCGCGGTCGGGTTTGGATATTGTTCCTCGCCTGTTCCTGTTTTTCTCGGATCGAGAGTTAGAAAAGAGCCCTTCGAAAAGCCACGACTCACCACTTCGCCCCGCACGAGTACTCAAGCATGTCGCACACCCACCATGATGAAGGAAGGTTCTCCTTTGAACCCTGCGCGGACGTCGCGGCTGTTATCTTCGAGCACCTTAAAGACACCGAGACCCGCGCGGCACTCTCGTGTGTTAGCCGGACGTGGAGGGAGGCGAAGCAAAGAGACAGGGCTCGATACAGCACAAGGACGACCTGGATGGAAGAATGGCCTTTGGAATACCCCTTCAGGATCTTCGTCACAGACGTGCGACCAAAGATCATCGCCGAGAACCCCGAAGGCACCTTGGGCGAGGTCGACAGGGAGCTCGGCCTCGCCAGGGAGCTCGAAGCCCAGTGGGCGAAGCTCTCCGACGCTGAGAAGAGGAAGTACATGTATCGTACATCATACCGATGGGTGGACGAGTATACGAGTATAAGCTATGCATGCGATGTAAAACAGGTAAAACAAGCAGAAAAGGGGTACCTCCGGGGAGGTGGTTGGACCTGAGGATGACACGGTGCTGCGTCGTTGTTGTCATCTCTAGTGCTACGTTCTACTCGTCTACGTTTAATGAAAGAATAAATGAATGTCAACTCGTCGACCAACCGCTCACACCGAACGGCTCAGCCCTGAACGCCGGCGTGAACACCACCGGCGCGCCCGCGTCGCGTCGACCGATGACCCTGCGCCCCTTGGCGTCCACCTCGTACCCTTGGCTGCCACCGCGTCGACCCCGGCACATCGCCGACGCGCAAGACACAAACACGACGGCGCCGACCACGACACCGACGACGACGCCAAAACTCGGCGCCGTCTTCGCGGCCGACACGGCTTCGTCCTCGTCGCCGAGGTCCACGTGCAGCGGCGCCTCGGACGCCGCCGCGACGGTGGACACCCCGGGCGCGTTGGGCGGTGTCGGGGGCGGCGGCGGCGGGGGCGCCTGCGCCACCTCGATGGCGGGCAGGCTCCGTTCCGCGACGTTCACCGCGGAGATCATCCGGGCCGGTTCCTTGAGCTCCGTCAGTGTGGCGAACCCCGCGCAGTTTTGCGGATCCGAACCGACGCTCGCGACCTCCGTGATGGCACCCTTGACACCCGGGCCCTGCATCACGGCCGTGACGGACGCGGCGACACGAACCACCGCCATCGGGTCCGTGTCCCCGGAGTCGATCGCGATTTGTTTTAAGACGCGAGCCGATCCGCTGGAAACTTCGGCGACGGCGGCGATGGCATCCGCGCTCACGACGGTCGAGGGGCTCATCGCGCCGCCGGCGACCGCGCCGTCGATGGAGTCGACGGCGAGCGCGGAGACCGTCGCGGCGGACCCGAGGTCGACGTGCGAGTCGAGAAGCCTCCTCCTCTTTCCATCGGTGACGCCCGATGAATACATTTTGTCGGCGACTGCGTTCACCACGAACCTCTCCGCCTTCGCCGCGTCCCCGCCGCACGCGTGCGTCAGCAGCGCGGACAGCGTCGAGACCAGGTTGGCGACCGACGACGTCGCGACCACGAGCTCCGCGCCGCCGCCCGTGGACGCCAGCGCGAGCGGGTCGACACGCGCGATGTCAATCGACGAATCCAAGCCGAGCGATGTGACGACGATTGCCTTCGCGTCGCCGGGATCAACCCCGGCGTTTCTCGCCAGCGCCGCCGCGACGGTGGTCAGCGGCGTGACCATCACGTTCGCGAAGGTGGCGTCGGGGCCCACGGGTTCCGCGGAGCTCAGGTGGAGCATGCCGGGCGCGGCGTTCGTGAACGTGTCGACGCATCCCGGCGTCGACGTTGAAACCGCGATTTGTCCTCGGCGATTTGTCCATGCGGTCGTCCTCGGCAGGACAAATCCCCCGAGCCTGTCCGTCACCGCCGTTGGCTCGTTCCAGCCCGCGGTTCCGTCGCCGTCGAGATCGACGAAGACGGCGCACCCGGCGAGGTAGCCGTCGACCGCGCGACCCGCCACGGGCGGCGGCGGTGGCGGCGGCGCGGGGGGCTCAAAGCCTGCCGGGTACGGCGGCGGGGACGGCGGCGGGGACCGCGGGAGAGGCGGTCTCGGCACCGGCGGAGGCGGAGGGCTCGGCGGTGGAGGCGAAGGGCTCGGCGGCGGCGGACTCGGCGGCGGCGGGCTCGGCGGCGGTGGCGATGGCGGCGGCGGCGG
>Ga0302114_10001224_pt1 | contig 17030 bp, 9 predicted proteins | sample AG5_Surface_MG_FD_203107 | JGI IMG/M metagenome (GOLD analysis project Ga0302114, IMG submission 203107) | Marine microbial communities from Western Arctic Ocean, Canada - AG5_Surface | ecosystem: Environmental > Aquatic > Marine > Oceanic | place: Canada: Western Arctic Ocean | collected...
TCGCGCCGTTGGTCGTCTTTGCCGGACCTCTCGGAATATCGTCCAATCGCGCGTGTCTCTCCTCCATACTCGTCGCTACGTGTTCAGAGATGTTGTGCAAGTTTAACAAGTTCGAATACGCCGAGGATAACATCAACGTTTCGTCCAACTTCAACGCGTCCAAGGTGTTTTTCAACTTGTCAAAGTCCTCCGAGGAGTGTGACTCGCTAAATGTTTCCGAAATCTTATACACGTCCATTATTTTATTCAACATTTCCTCCCCGGCGGTTTCCTTCACTATGGAAAAGAACATTTCTCTCATGAGCTCGTCAGATTCCGCGACAGCTTCCGCGGTATCGAACGTATTCGTTTCCCCAGTCCCAGACAAATAACTCGATTCGTTGATGAGTTTGGACATGAACTTCCCAGTCTCCGTGTTGATCATGGATTGAGAGAGTCTCCGACCGTGCGGAGGCTTGCTCCCGCTCGGCGGCGCGTTCTCGTCGGTGTTCTTGTTATTGCCGCCGAATAAAGCCATGATTGATTCGTCTACTCTCTCCTTCTCGCGCTCTCTTTCTTCAGTATAAAATTTTCTCTCTCTCGTTCTCTAGATCGATGATCAAAAGTACTTTTCTCTCGCGCCTTTGTCTTCTTTGTCTTCTTTTCCTTTCCGAAAGAAGAGCGGAGGAGAACGCTTTTTTTTGACGACGAGAGATCGCTTTTTCGAAAATTCTCTCGCGAACGATATTTTTTCCCTAAAAAACCTTCCTTCACTCCTCACAACTACAACTTGGAAGGAATAGATAATGCTCGCTTCAACATCATCATCAACAACACCATCTATTATTGCACAACATCATCGAGATCAACAACAGAGGACGACGACGACGACGCGAGTGGGAGGAAAAGGCTTACAACACACGTACCATCATCAAGTATCGAAGAGGAGAGGCGCTGGTATCGCGACGGTCGTTTCGTATTCTTCATCCTCAACATCTTCATCATCGTTAGCAAAAGTTGTTGGCGGCTTCCGTAACAAAACAAATTCTTCTTCTTCTTCTTCTTCTTTGTTCACCACTGATAATACGAAGCGAGGAGGACGAGAAACGATGACGACTCATGCTACAGGTGGTGACGGTGGTGACCCTGGGGGAGAGCCTAAGAAGTTATGGGGTGGAGCGTTCAGCGAAAAGATCGATCCGCTCATGGAAAAGTTCAACGAAAGTTTATCCTTTGACCGACGAATGGCGTTGGAAGATATCGAAGGGTCCATCGGATACGCCTCTGCGTTAGCCCGGACTGGGATCATCACCGAAGAAGAGAGAAACGAAATCCACAAAGGTTTAAAGAAAGTCTTGGAGGAGTGGCAGAGCGATGCATTTGTCGCGAAGGAAGGCGACGAGGACATCCACACCGCCAACGAACGACGGTTGTGCGAGGTCATCGACTCAAACATTGGAGGGAAGTTACACACGGGTAGGTCGAGGAACGACCAAGTTGCCACGGACACGAGAATGTGGCTGAGAAAAGAGTTGACGGTGTTGAGAAAGTATTTAAGAACTTTAATTGAAGTTGCGATCGACAGAGCGGAAAAAGAAGTGGATCACGTGATGCCGGGATTTACGCACTTACAGTCGGCGCAGACGGTCCGATTTTCGCACTGGTTATTGTCGCACGCCGCAGCGTGGCAAAGAGACGACATGCGTTTGAAAGATTTGATGCCGAGAGTTAATACGATGCCGCTGGGAAGTGGTGCACTAGCTGGGAATCCATTTGGTATCGATCGACAGCTGTTGGCGAAAGATTTGAACTTTGAACGCGTCTGTCCAAACTCCATGGACGCAGTTTCCGATCGCGATTTCGTCATCGAAACTATGTTTTGGGCGAGCATGACACTCATGCACATCTCGAGATGGTCGGAAGATTTGATCGTGTACTCTTCCCAACAGTTTGGCATGATGCAGATGTCTGACGCGTACTCAACCGGAAGTTCCCTCATGCCGCAAAAGAAAAACCCAGACGCGTTGGAATTGTTGAGAGGGAAAGCCGGGAGACAAATCGGAACGCTGACGGGTTTACTGTGCATCTTAAAAGGCACACCGACTACGTATAACAAAGATTTTCAGGAAGGTTGGTTGGGGATGTTTGAAACCGTAGACACGATGTCCGATTGCTTACAAATAGCCGCCGGATGTTTAGCGACGATGAAGTTGAACCCGGAGAAGATGAAATCGTCTCTCGTCGCGGAAATGTTGGCCACGGATTTAGCTGAATATTTAGTGAGAAAAGGCATGCCGTTTCGCGAAACGCACCACATTTCTGGCGCGGCGGTGAAATTAGCCGTCGATAAAAAAGTCCCGTTAGACCAACTCACAGTGGACGATTTGAAATCCATTTGTGACAAGTTTGAAGATGACGTCGCGGAAATTTGGTCGTACGAAAAGTCCGCGGAGAGCAGAGACACGGAAGGCGGGACCAGTCGCAGGTCAGTTCTCGAACAGTGCGCAAAGTTAAGAGCGTACTTGAAAGAAACCGAGTAGTCATGAACGGCGCCTATGACGACGATGACGAGAGAGAAACGATGGCATCAAACGAAAATACACTCATTAGAAGATGTTTTTGACTCATTATTAATACACTTACCATCCTAAGGTACTATACCTCAACTTCGTCAGAAAAACGGACAAGCGACTACTTAATTTTTAATAATGTCCAGGCCCCTCTTCCTCTTCCTTTTTTTCCTCCTTCCAGTGGCTTTGATAGTACTCCCAGCAGTCGTCGTCGTCGAGGCATCATCGTCCTTCGACGACGCCGTGAACACTCGCTTACACGACTTGAGAAAGAGAAACCAAGCTTTGAAAGATTCTCTTCGGAGGAAATTGGAGGAAACGTCCACGAAATTGGACGTGGAAGACGCGTTTATCGTCGCTTTGAACAACGCGCACGAAGACGAATCGCTGATAACGAGCGAACGATTAAAAAAGAAAACGAAAGGGAAAGAGTTGGAATTTATCACCGATCACGAGGGGCAAACGTTCGCGTGCGTTTTACCTTCTTCGTCGTCTTCGTCTTTAAAGAAGAAGAAGAAGAAAGGAGAAGAAGGAGAGAAAGAGAACGGAGGGGGAGACAACAAACGAGAAGAAGGAGATGCCGAAGAGGAAGAAAAAGAAGAAGAAGAAGAAGAACCAAACGCTCCATCGATTGCGTCGCTACTGCAGCCGCTCACGAACGCGTGCTTCTATAGATTTGAAGGATGGTGGACGTACGAGTTTTGTTTCAAGAAACACGTTCGACAGTACCACGTAGAAAGTAACGCGAAAGTTTCCGTGGACTACTCTTTAGGTAAATTTAACGAAGCTTTGACTAATAAAACGCGCGACGATGAAAATGAAACGGAAATTAAGAAACGAGAGGCATCGGTGGGTATTCCAGCGACGGCGTTTCATGTGCATCATTTTACAGACGGTACGGAGTGCGACATCGGTTCGTTAGAAACGAGGAAAACGGAGGTACACTTTGTGTGCGCAGAGGACGGACAGAATACAGTTTTGAGCGTCAAAGAGCCGACTACGTGTTCTTATAACTTACAATTCGCGACGCCTTTGCTGTGTTCACACGAAGCGTTTGTTACGAAGGAGAAGAACATCGAGCCAATTCGGTGTTACGCGTACAAAAATGAAAAGGAAGACGAAAGAACGTTTCAAGAAATACTCCTCGACGCTGGTAATTACGACGAAGAGGACATTAATAGCAAAAATAGCGAGCGAGAAAATAGCGACGGCCACGGTAAAAGCGACGAGTTGTAATGTAGCAACATTTAGAAGAGAACACTGGTACAGTAATGGGTTTTGTAGTGAAGCTATTATGATTTTCAATTAAAACGAGAGAGAGAAGAGGCTCAAATGGAAAATGTGCCCGGCGCATTCGCGGTGTCCGCATTGCTATCATTCACTCTTCCCTTTAATTGCTTCTTCGGGATTTCTGTGATGACGGCTTGCGTGGTCAAAACCATACCGGCAATAGAGCAAGAGTTTTGGATGCCAGATCTCGTAACTTTCTTCGGGTCGATGACGCCGGTTTCAATCAAGTTGGCGTATTCGCCAGACATGGCGTTGTATCCAATCTCCCACGGTTCTTGCGCCACTCTGGACACGATGACATCACCTTCAACGCCAGCGTTGTTACCGATCCATCTGCATGGCGCGACTAATGCCTTTTGAACGATTTCACAGCCTAATTTCTCCTCCGGGTCCGTGAGAGTTTCCTTGAATTCCTCAATCATCACAGACAAGTGCACCAAAGCGGCGCCGCCTCCCGGAACGATGCCTTCTTCGACAGCCGCAAACGTAGCGTTCTTCGCATCCTCAATGCGCAACTTTTTATCTTCTAATTCAGCCTCAGTCGCCGCACCGACCTTGATGACGGCAACACCCCCAGCCAATTTTGCGATACGCTCTGAGAGCTTTTGCGTGTCGTAAACGGAATCGGTTTCAGAGAGTTCTTGTTTCAATTGCGCGACGCGCAAGTCGATGTCATCTCGAGAAGCAGAATCGGCAATAAAAGTCGTCGTAGTCGCAGCTTGCGTAACTTTACGGGCAAAACCCAACGAATCAATCGTCGCCGTCGCGACGGATAAACCCAAATCCTTCGCCAAGTATTGCGAACCGGTAACGATGGCGATATCTTGGAGTAAAGCCTTGCGTCGCTCGCCAAATCCCGGAGCCTTCATGGTGGTGATGTTCAAAACGCCTCTGAGTTTGTTGACGACCAACGTCGCCAACGCTTCACCGACGACATCCTCTGCGATGAGTAAAACCGGCGGCGAGCCAGCTTCGGTGATTTGCTCCAAAAGCGGTACCAAATCCTTCACTTGCTCAATCTTTTCGTCGGTGATGATAATTCTTGCATTTTCCATTTCAACCAATAACTTTTCGTTATTCGTGACAAACTGCGGCGACCCGTAGCCGCGGTCAATTTCCATACCTTCCTCAATCTCGACGATAGTTTCTAAACCGTTACCATTTTCAATGGACAAGACACCATCCGCACCTACTTTTTCTATCGCGTCGGCAATCATGTCGCCGATTTCGTCATTGTTCCCCGCGGAAATAGAGGCAACCGCCTTGATGTCTTCCTTACCCTTGACGTCGACGGCTAATTCGTTCAATTTCTTCGTCAAAAAGTCAGACGTTTTATCGATCCCTTTCTTAATGTTGACCGGGTTAGCACCCGAAGCGACGGATTGCAAACCAAACATGATCATTTCTCTCGCTAAGATGGAAGCAGTCGTCGTGCCGTCGCCGGCGGAATCGTTGGTACGACCGGCAACTTCTTTAATCAACTGCGCACCGGCATCTTCAACCGGATCTGGAAGCTCGATGAATCTCGCGATAGAAACACCATCGTTAATAACTTGCGGAACGCCGAACTTTTCTTCTAACACGACGTTTCTGCCTCTAGGGCCTAAGGTGATAGCCACCGCGTCGGCCAACTTGTCAATACCAGCTTGCATTTTCTGTCTCGCCGCCATATCAAAGGTTAAATTCTTAGCTTCGGCGCGAACCATCAAGTTCGGTCTTTGACTCGCTCTTCTCGAGGTAGACGACGAGGCCGACAAAGAGAGCGGTTTAGCAACGAGCGCCTGATGATGTTGAGGATGACGATTTGATATAAGGAGAGGGTTTGTTTTTGTTAGTCTTCTAGAGGAGAAGATGATAAAAAAGCGCATTATCCAAATTGGGCGAGAGGAAGCAAAAAGCGCGTAATCAGGCACCCGTGTTCACTGCGAGCGAGACCACAGATGCGGTCATACATTGCTCGCTTGTATCTATAAACGCGCACAGAATACGAAATTGAACAGTTTGTGCTTCAAAAATGTTCGCAAATACAAACTTTGTTCGTTTCGTTATCATCCCGCGATTTTTGTCAAAGGCATCCGACGGCGCCGGCGTGGAAAAATCGAAGCAACCTTCGAATTTTTCGTACGAGACGGGGAAAGTCAGACGCGCGAACGTGAAAAGAGAATTATAAACGCACCGTGCGCATCGTAAAGGAATGTGACATCATATTTATGTTTGATGTATGTATATCAGAATAGACTTATCGGTCTTCTTTGTGACGCAGAACGTCGGAGAGACAAGTAAAGTGGAGTTTTCACTCGAGAGAAAGGCGAAAATACCCTGCTTTTGCCCGTGAAAGAAACCTCAATAAAAAAGAAATTTTTCAAGGAGAAGAGTCCCTTTTTGCGACGTGGCAAAACAGTCATTGGCATCATCCCCCGAAGCAGACGACGAAAAAAACGTCTTCGAAGATGTTGAAAATTTGGCAAAGGGTGTCAGTCATTATTTTATGATGTTACTACTAGTACTACAAAAATAAAGGCGTTGTTCGAAGCGGTAAAAACGTTCTCCTCGTGCACTCTGCTGTCCTTGTCGTCCTAATCATCCTCGTCTTCATATCCGTCTTCTTCGTTCCAGCGGCGAGTCCGATGACGTTGAGTGTCGTCGTCCTCGTCGGCGGAGGCGGCGACGACGCGGAATAAGAGTTGATCTTCTTTGGTCGTCGTCTTCGTCCTCCTCTTCCTCGTAGCCGCGAGTCGAGAGAGAGTTTCGCCTGAAATTCATAACGCTTCGGCCAGACGTTGTTTAAAAAGAGTTCGTTACTCAAACTTCTCGCGTTTGGCGCATTCGGTCCTCTGCTGCTGGAATCCTCGTCGTTCTTTGCGGCGGCTTCATTTTCGTCGATACTATCGCTACCACTATTACTGTTTTTACTATCGCTATTTCCTCTATCGATTGATAATACATCCTCCTCTTCTGATTCGCTCTTAGCATTGTTCTTGAATATAACATCCAACATGGCGTCGATTTTATCCGCGACCGCACCTTTAAACGTCGTGTGTGGACTTGGCGAGAGATACTCGTCCAAGAAATATCCCGCAGAAGCGACGACGCCGGCTAAGATCAACAAACAAAAAGGAAACAAAAACGGTCTGCTCGCCAAGTTCATCGTCGCCGCGAAGAAGAGCAACATAACGACCGAGGCGATTTGAGAACCAGAGACTAAACTTGCGGCGAGATCGGCGTCCAGATTATTCTTTACCGCTTGTTGGACGACAACAGATGGAACCGGCATGACGCACAGCGCCGCTAACGTACCTCGAGCGATGGGGAACCCGCTCGGTATGAAAACAGACACAACCGCGGCGCACGCTAAACCAGTCGCGTATTTCGCGGCTAAAAATCCAATGCAGTCTCTCGTTTGTTGTCTCCTCAATCCTGCCTCAAACAGCACGCCGACGGTGATCAAAACCAACGGATTATTCGCATTCGCTAACGGTTCCGCCAATTTGTGCACCACAGTCGGTAAACTGTGCCCGATGATTTTGGAGACGAAAACAACCGCCAACGCGATAAAAGGCGGGAATTTCAACATGTTCAAAGCCTTCTTCTTTAAAGTCTCTTCCTTTAACGATTCAACTTTCATTCTAGCAGCTTCGGCGCGCAACGTCGCATCTCTCACCGTTGCCGTCAACTCCTCCATGGGTACTATTTTTTCCAACTCGTTCGCTTTCCAAATGCCAGCTTTGACGATGCCGCTTCGAAGTTTACGAACGCCGAAACCGGAAAATTCACCGGATTTAAAATTCCCTACGTACGATCCTCCTTTGGCGTATTTATACACCCCTAATCCATTTTTAACGTTTTGTTGCCACTCGCCTTCGTAGATGGCACCGGACGGATACGTGTAGCACCCCAACCCACTCTTGACGAGCTGCGTCGTGAACGTTGTCTTTGGTCCGGTTTGTTCGTTTTCCTTTTCCAGTTGTTCCTTCCTCTTTGCAATCGAAGTAAGTCCGTTATCTTTGGTCATTCTCGCGTCTTCTTCCTCGGACACGTTCGCGGAACTTCTCTTCGCGTACGTTTCTTTCTTGATTCTTTCTGTGATAAACTCGCCGGAATACATCCCGCCGTCGTCGTGACGAAGCTCAACGTTTTCACTTTTTCTCGTCTTGGAGCGTTCGTAGGAAAACACTACCGCGGAGATGATGAACACGAACACAGAGTTCGGTAAATCGTATAAAGTGGCTAACCGTAAGCCTTCGCTCCCCCAAATTGCTTCTATGAACGGATACGAGTACGTTCCTAGATTCACGCCAGCCATGCTCCCGACGAACAAACCTCTCTCGTTGGACGGTCGTTTAAAATACAAATACAACGCCGAACCCATCGCCGTCAACGAAACGAACGCAGAGCACAAAACGATTGGCAGAAATTTGCTTACAAAATATTGTGATTGACCACCATTACCATTAACGTGAGGAGTATACATGCTCGCGCTCGTCGAGAGTGTGTGCAACAGAAGCGCCGGTAACGTCACGTTCACGACAAACTTCAACATGACTAAACCGTCTTTTTTGGAAAACAAATCCAATCTTTTCATGGCGAAACCGAGAAACGAGTAGCCGCTGAACACGCACACTCTGCCAATGACGGACATGGCGTCGAACCCCATTAAACCCGAAGGCTCGACACCTGTTGTCAGCATTTTGAGTGATTTTTAATGATTACGATACCAGTATTATTATTATTATTATTTACACCGATAAATACCGTATGGCTTTGAAGGTTTGAAAAAAAAACAATCAACACAACAGTTTTGAAGAATTATTTTCCCACCACACACACAAACACAGCAATTTAAAAAAAGGATATAGAAAAGAAAAGCGGCTTTCGGCGTTCTTTGTCTTCTTCTTTGTCTTCTTCTTCTAGAGGATACGCACGTGTTTACACGCAGTTGTAGTAGTGGTTTCCTAAAAGAGAACTCGACCGACCGACCGGTGTTCTATTCATAGTGTTGTTGTTGCGAAAAGAGTAGGTTCGCGTCGGCGTCGCCCCCCCTTTTTATATAAAGTAAAAAAGAAATGGCTGCTTTTGCGGCGGGAGGAAGACGGGGAAAAGACAGTCAAACATCAACATCATCAACGACGACAACAACAACGTATCATCATCATCAAAGATGGAACGTGCGCGCCTTCGCGCAACGAGGACGAACGATGGTAACGAGAGAGACAGAGAAGATGAGAGAGAAGATTCGCGAACACAACAACAACAACAAAAAGAACAGAACAGCGGCAGCTGTGGACGACGACGGGGTGGTGGTGCCAAGAACACGAAGAAAAGAAGAAGAATTAAGAGGACGACGAAAACGTCGTCGCCCGGTCTTGGCCAGCGTTTCGCAAAACAGCAACATCGATACTAACACGGCGAGTACCACCACCACCACCACCACCACCATCGACGCAGACGAAGACGAAGCGCCGTCGACTTCGTCCAAGGACGACGAGGTGCCGGCTTCGATTGGCGAGACGTTGGTCACCATCGCCTTAGACGAAGAAAGTGGGTTGAACGTGATCACAATAATCACCTGGGACCGACAAGGGTTAATGTTAGACATAGGCAACGCTTTGAATAGTTTAGGAGTATCGGTGAGAGAAGTAGTGATGAAAGCCGGGGCGGACGGTTTCGTGGAGAGTAAATTTCTCGTCTCGAGCATGGATATGGGTCCTTTAGCGGAGAAAGAGTGGGATAAAATCAAGGAGCGTTTACGCGTGAGTTGCTTGCGCAGAGGCGTACGAAAACCGTGGCAAGAACGCGAATCAAGATTGAGAGAATTGTTCAACAGAATTGATTCGACGGAAGCCGGATCTATTGGTCAGGACGATTTAGAAAAGTTTGCGCAAAGTTTGAGAATGCCGAGAGCCTTCGTGCACGAATTTATCTCGGAAGCGTCCTCGAGACAGGACGACGACGAGACCGGGAAAGTGAACTTTGAAGAGTTTGCCGCGTTCGTTAGATCGAAAGAAATAGCCTTAGAAGAAGCGTTTGATAGTTTAGACACGGACGATGAAGGTAAAATTACAGGAAAGAAAATGAAGCAAAGTTTGCGGACGTTAACTTTACGAAGCGGTAGAAACAACACGAGGAAACGCATCGCCAGGAAAGGTATCGAAAACATGTGTCGATACATTAGCGATGATACCGTTTTGAATGCGAACGATTTTCGTGATTTGCTCGTCCTTATTCCATCTGGTCAGCTAGAGACGGTAACGCCGTACTACATGAAAGTTGGTTTAGATATCGGCCCGAGACGGTTACCGATTCCAGATAAACGAAAAGAAGGCGCGCCTTGGGGTCACTTGATCGCCGGAGGTATATCCGGGATAGTCTCTAGAACGGTAAGTTCTCCGTTGAATGTCATCGCAATTCGCATCGCGGCTACATCTGAAGCGACCATTGCGGCAGCGAATGCTGCTGCCGCTGGGACGGTATGTGCCACATCTGCCGCGGCTGGCGCGCAGACGACGATAACGAACGGAGCAACCGCGCACGCGTTCCAAACTTTAGGTTCGGGCTTCACGTCTATTTGGGCCAAGGAAGGATTTCGCGGTTTCTTTAAAGGAAACATGGCAAGCTCCATAGCCTCAGTTCCCGGGAAAGCTATTGATTTTTTCGCGTACGATTTTTATAAGAAACTCTTGACGAAAGGGGGTGATCGAGATCCGGAAAATTGGGAAAGATTTGCCGCCGGCGCTTTAGCCGGGATGACTTCGGATACAATCATGTACCCTCTCGACGTGATTTCCACGCGAATTTCCTTGAATCGAACGCGCGATGCGAGGAACTCGCTGATGCAAATGGTCAACGTCGTCAAAGAGACGGGATTGCGTGGCTGCTACGCCGGTTGGTCGGCGGCTATGATTGGCGTCATTCCGTACGCCGGAATCTCATTCGGCGCGTACGACACGTTCAAATCGCAATACAAGAAAATACAAAAAATAGATGAAGACGAGAGCATTGGATCCGGACCGACGTTGATGTGCGGCTTAATGGCTGGTTGGTTAGCCTCCACGGTATCTTATCCTTTGTATTATTGCACCGTTCGCTTACAAGCGGGACAAGTTCCGTTACTTCCAAACGGGAAGTTACCCAGAGTGGACCAACTCATTGTGAACACCGTTCGAACGTGTGGCTGGAGAGATTTGTTTCGCGGCTATTTGCCATCGTCTCTGAAACTCATGCCACAAGCTGGATTTTCGTTTCTCACCTACGAGTTAGTGCAAGAACAACTCGAAAAACGTTCTAAAGCGCTCTCTCGAAAAATGAACTACGACGATAACGAGGAGGAAAAGAACGACGTCGTCGTCTTTGCCGACGTCGCGGAAAAGAACGACAGCAAGAAGAAGAACTGATTATAATAGACCGAGAGAATTATGAGAATTACTAGATACTAATAGCACTAATAAGCGCACACGTCAGCAATCGTTGTATTTAGAAATACTTTTAATTGTGCGCACATGTCCATCCCAAAAAAAACGAAAGAGGGGGAACGAAAGAAAAAAAATTCTGGCGAATAGAAAGGCACATTTTTACTCACGTCCACCGTCACAAAAAAACTCTCTTAAACACATCACCTCAAAACGAGCGAGTGATACGTGGAAGTGAGATAGAGTAAAAGAGATGTCGGACCCGTGGGTATTCGATAACGAAGCCGATTATCCGCAGAGATGGACGAGAGGGGTACGTTTTCTCCTGCGACTACCAAAAACTCTTTTCTTTCTCTCGCTCTCGAATTTTTGGTTTTTCCAATTTGGAATTTTGCGCGCGCGCGCGCTCGGGAATATACTCATCTCAGTTCTCCCATCATCGGATAGAATCTAACATCGACGTCTTCTTCTCCTTCTTCTCTATCTTTATCTCGTTATTTATCACTTTTAACATTCATCGGATCATCATCAGGCGGCTGCGAAAGCGTCCAACGGTGTGAAACGCTCGTCGGCGTTTGATATCGCCGCTTCCATCGAAGTGGCGAAAAGAGAAAACGTGCCGCTCTCGGCGCACGGGAACAAACGCACGACGCGCTCGCAACTGAAACGACAAACGCAACAAATGAGCACTACGAACACTAATAATGACAATAATAATAACGTGTTGAGGAACTCCGAGAACGATTTGAACGTGAAAGCGAACACTTCTTCGAAGACTGCGAGAGTCAATAGTTCCACCTCAGCGGGCGATGAGGAGGAACGAGGAGGCGCGAGGAAAACAAGGACGACGAATACGAATCTGAACGATAAATTTGAAGACGCGGTGGAAAGCCCGCAAGGCTCTTCGCAAGTGCATCCGAGAGAGAGCAGAGATGATGACGACGCATTTAGTGGGAAAACTATCGACGCGGCCGACCCTTGGGCGGTGCCGGAGACGGAATATGAGCACCATCGACAAAGAAATGCGTCCACATCCGATACGACGAAAAGAACGCATTCACCATCGGTTCGTTCCGCTGGTATTGCATCTGCGCAGCAAAGTTTACACTCGATGCACCAGGTTGAAAATATATCGCCGGCAAAGATACGGAACACGTGGTCGCCGAAAACGAAGACGACGCCGACGAAACAAACTTCCGTCGCCGTGCCTCGACCAGTTTCGCCATATGCGCACGTTAAAAACAAAGATGGTACGCATCATCACAATAAACAACACCAGCAACAAAACCGTCAATCGACGAAAGTCATCGTCAAAAAGCCACAGCACCACCAGACGATAAATCGAGAGAATCTCTCAAACGAGAGTTATTTGGGACCATGGCGAGGCGAAGAAAGAGCTCGTTTATTCGCGTACGAGGCATGCTTACAGTCGTGTTTGGAAGGATCGCTCGGCACCCAAGCTGCGCAGTCTAAAGTAGACATGGCTGTTCGATTTCTTACGGACAGATGTCGCGAGCTTCGCGTTGGATTCGGTTTAGAAACCGTGTTGGTTGGGACGAGACCACAGAACGAGTATTTTCCTTCGCATCAACAAGCGTCGACGTCGAATGAAAATATTAACGATTTAGGCGAACACAACGGAAGAAGTGGAAGTGCGAATGTAGCATCAAAAGCTGGTAACGATGTGAGCATGCTTGGCGGTGCGGGTGGTGCAAAATGGGCAGCTTTGAATATTGACGTTTTGGGTGTAGATATCACCGAGCGCGGTTTGAAAAAATATTCCAAAGGTTGGGATCCGCGGATGTCTATGAATACGAACGATCTCCGCGGCCGTAAAGTAAAGATACAAACAACCGGCGGTCCGGGAAGCGCTGACTCCGTCGCGGATTTCATGTTTGAGAATTTACACGCGAACGGAGGCACCTCCGCGCCGCAAAAGCCTTCGAACGAAGACGGGAATAAAAAGATGAGAAGTTTCAACGAATCAATGTCGATGTCGAAAACGATCGATAAGAGCGGACATTCTTCTTCCATGGTGTCCAAAATCCAGCGTTTGCCGCTCGGGCCTGGCGATGAAATGCTCGTCGTTGAAGTGTACGTTCGATCTGGTAAAACGGCTAGAGCGCAAGCTTCGCTTGAGGACGTGTGCGAGTGGTGCAGAGCGAACGGCGAAGTTGATTTACCGTTGTACGTAAACGCGACGGTCAAAGATAAAGAAAACGACGGCGCGATGAAAAATATCACGTACAATAAAGGGAGCATAAAATTGAGCGTGAACTTTGAGGTTGCGGTTGGCATCGGCGCGTCATCGGCGCCGCCGGGTTCTGATCCAGGTTTTTTTGGCAAGAATTCGAGTAAAAATGGCGTCCAATTATCCACGTCGGGTGCATACGACATCGCTTTAGCAGCTGCTTTGAGATCCTTACACTTTACGAGGAGACGTTTGCAGTTGCACGGACACTGGGCTTGGCTACTGGAGGAGTTACGTTGCAACAATAACGTTTCCGAGTCCTACGCGAGTTTACGATACGTTCAGCACTTGTTAGCGGTTGCGACTCCAACGGCGGATTGCTTGTCTTTAATATGCCAGCACTTGAAGTTACCTCTGCGTAAAGAAGCTGAAGGTACCTTGTCTGGTATGGAATTACAAACTCTGAATGGGCACGTGAGAGGAGGCGTGTTGTCGCTCGTGTGCGTCTGCTTTCAAAATTACAAATCGTTGGACGAATCTGAGTTTCGAGGGATCGTGGATGCAAACTCAACTCCGCACGAAATTCCAGCACCTGCTCTGGATGTTTCATTGGAGTTGTTTAGAATGTTGAAGCGAAACGAGACGAACGACCAAGTATTTGAAATTTTGGCGAGCAACTTATCGAGCGCAGCGCGAACATGTTACAAGAGGAATAAAGCAGTAATTTTAGGAGATGCGCAAATGCTCGCCATGCAAGATCCTGAGACGAACTCGACTTTATACCAGCTCATCGGTACGTTGTGCCAAAACATTTTGAAAGAGTTGGAAGTTGATCACGTCGTCCAAGACTCGTGCTTGATGCCGATTGGATTTTCCTTACCGTTAGTTTCTTCTGATATTTATTGTGCCGAATTGACATCCACGGTGTCGTACGCTTTGAAGAAAACGCCACCGAACGCTCCGCCGACGAATGAAGTGCTCGGGTGCATTGATTACTGTTGTGAAGTCGAAAGCGCTTCGTTGCGAGAAGAAGGCGAATCACCGAGCGTTCCAGCAAGATTTGATACCAGAGGTTTGTTTCAATCGCACATCGATCGATGGATCGAATCCGCTCGATTACGCTTAGAAGCCGGTTGTTCGAACGCGTTGAACAATAAAGGTATTTCAGAAGCTGCTATGGACGATATTTACGCCGAAATGCATCTCGCTTTGGAAGGTTTTGAGAAAATTGTGACGCGTTGGCCAGATATCGGTTTGCCTTTGGAGGGGATACTCGTCGGCGCGGAGCGGCTGGTGTTGCTTCGCATTTACGAAACGGTCGAGCACTTACAACTCGGTCGTGACTTTAGAGATGCGGTTTCTGAAACGACTGCTCAAATGAATGGCCACAAGAGAAACTCCACAAACTTTAAATCGAGCGCGCGAGGCGGCGTCAGCAAATTCAGTCACAACAACAACACAAAGATGGATAATTTCATGAGCATGGCGAAAGATGCAAAGCGCGCTTTAACGACGTTTGGAAAAGCCACGACGTCGGCAGCAAAGGTTGCAAAACGTACGGTGACGAAAACTACGCAAGATTTGAAACGATTCGCTACGTTTGAGCGTCAACCGCAAGGTTTGCCCTCCGAGCTCGCGGCGGCCTTGAGTGCCGTAAAAGCCATGGAAATGTTTCGTCCAGAGTTGTGTCAACGCCTCTCAAAGTGGGTTGAAGCTGGACACGGTTGCGACGAGGAGTTTGGCAGAAGAATGGTTGAAGTTCTCGGCGAGCTGAGAGCACAGTACGCGGGATACATGCGAAGAGCAGTTGCTGGTGTTGCCGCGAGCGGACCGTCATTACGTTTGGCGTTGAGAGATGCGAGACCGGATGCGCACATTGACGCGGTATTAGACCCCGTTTTAAAATACGTGGATGACATCTCTTCGATGCTCGCCCGCGCTTTGTCGCACAGAAGAGCGTACGTAGGTGTTCTCAGAGGTTTGTGGGATTCCATGGGGAGTGAAGCGCTGTTATTTTACGAAGAGGATTTGAAGCAACGCTCGAGCTGGACTCGTCGCGTCCTTGCGGCTGGTGCAGTTGAACGCATCGGTGAAATATTTCGCAGCATGATTCGCAACCAGTTGGAACAAGAAGTCAAGGAGAAAGATTTAGAAGCGCCCGCTCCGATTGCAAAACTGAACGAGTTGAACTCCTCGAGTGCGAATGGAGGAAGCATAAACGTATATTAGCTTAATTATGAACATATTAATTTCATCGTCGCCAAGTATTTATTCAATGTGTATTTCAATCTTTTCGTTTGATAAAATCTAACGTCGCCGCAGCTCTTTCGCTCAAAGTTGAAGAGGAGACGTTTGCGTCTTTGCTATTCGATCCATCTCTTTCATTCAACTGTCTTCTGAGCTTTTCTGCTTCGTTCTTTGCTTCCTCCAATTCGAATCGGAGGGCTATATCGTCCGCAACACGATCCCCGGTGTTACCTGTCGCGAACTGTTTCCTCTCTAACTTGTTATTCAACGCTCTCGCTTCCAAGCGTTCTTGAGCGCGCACCTGGTTCACGTGGTCCACCGTTTGTCTCACGTACACACCTATCCACAAAATGATAAACGCAAACGCAACGACAAAGTAGCCCGAATCTGGATTTCTATCCGCCACCGTTTTCAAGTGTCCGTGCACGTTCAAAACTTTGTGCAACTTTCTCAATCGTTTCGTCTGTTCGCTCTCATCCTTCGCACCGTTTTGGATGTGTTTTAACAAGGCTGGATTTTCGTTCCTCACTGGGTTTTCTAAATCATCCGCGGATGGAACGATCGTCCCTTTACCCAACACGTTGTTCTTCTTCTGTTGCGCGGAGAGAGCTCCCCCTTGTTGTTCCGCCATCGCTTGTTCCATGCCCGCGAATTGTTTCAGCGTTCTCGCCGCTTCCCCTGCGCCACACAAAGAAGAGAAGAGCAGAACGCATAATACCATCGACGACGAGAGGAGAAGGAAAGGGAAAGAAGAGCGTTTTTTGCGCCTTGCCATCGTCGCTCTCATGATGATGATGTCTCTTTTTCTTTTCTCCTCTCTTCTTGTTGTTGTTGTTCTTGTTCTTGTTGAGAGGATCTTCTTCTTCGTGTAATCCGCAAAAACACAGAAAGAGGTGTATTGCTGAATAATGATGTTTTCTTCGAATCTTCTTCTGGTAAAAGTTGTTTCTGTTGTGAAAGAAACGTCACAAGAACACATTTAAAAAAAAAGTATTATGCGGTCGTCGTGTGCTCATCATCATCACTCGTGCAGCAGCACGTTACCATCATCGTCTTCATCTTTTTCTTATCAGACGTGTTCTTCTCCTTCTTCGCGTGCCGCATCGCACCTAACTGGAAGAAGAAGCCATCATCATCCTTCTCAAAGAAATAGCATCACATCAGTTAAAATTTTCCAACAAGATAATGGACAGAAAACAATCGACGATGGGATGCCCACGAGAGACGAAGAACAGGAAGCGATTGAAGCGTTAGAGGCTATATTAGAAAAAGACAAGTTTAAAAAGTTGGTGTATGAACCGCAAGGGTATCTGTTACAAACTGTTCAGGAAGGTCAGAGTGGTGAAC
>Ga0302114_10001226_pt1 | contig 17006 bp, 19 predicted proteins | sample AG5_Surface_MG_FD_203107 | JGI IMG/M metagenome (GOLD analysis project Ga0302114, IMG submission 203107) | Marine microbial communities from Western Arctic Ocean, Canada - AG5_Surface | ecosystem: Environmental > Aquatic > Marine > Oceanic | place: Canada: Western Arctic Ocean | collected...
TAAGAGAGAAAGAGAGAAAGAGAGAAAGAGAGAAAGAGAGAAAGAGAGAAAGAGAGAAAGAGAGAAAGAGAGAAAGAGAGAAAGAGAGAAAGAGAGAAAGAGAGAAAAAGAGAAGAGAGAAAAAAAAATTGCTCACATCACATCACATCACATCACATCACATTACCCCCCCCAACCCCCTTCCCTTTCCCTTTCCCTTTCCCATTTCCCTTTCCCTTTCCCTTTCCATTTCCATTTCCATTTCCATTTTCCATTTCCCCATTCCATTTCCATTTCAATTTCCAGGCAAAATCTACGTCGAAGCCTGGAACGAGCCCGCCGCCCTGGCCGCAGTCCAAGGCGTCCGAATGCTAATGGGCTACGCCGGGAAGGTCGTCCCCATCAGCGACATGACTTCCCTCCTGTCCTTTTCCTCCGCCCCCTCCAAGCCAGTAAAAAAGGACGAGTTCGTCCGGATGAACCGCGCGCCGTTTCGGGGGGACCTGGCGCAGGTGGTCGAGGTCCGGGAGAGCGGGCTGAAGGCCGTGGTTCGGGTCGTGCCCCGAATCGACCTCGGGCTGTACAAGCTCAGAACGCAGGAGGAGAGGAAGAGGAGGAGGAAGGCCGTCAGGCCCCCGCAGCTCACCTTCGACAGGGCGAAAATCAACGAAGCCACGGGGGGCGCGGTGGGCAGCGGGAGGATGCCAGGGGGATCGGACCTCCTCGACACGTTCGAGAACAACTTCTACGCCGGGGACGGGTTCCTGCTCAGGGAGGTTCAGGTTGGGAGCGCCGTCAAGGCGCTCACCGGGGACGGGGACCTGCCGACGATTGAGGAGCTGACGAGCTTCTTGAGGAAGAGGAGGAGGAGGAGGAGGAGGAAGAGGAAGGGGGAGCAAGAGGGGGAGCAAGAGGGGGAGGAGGAGGAGGATCGGGGGGACTCTGAAGGGGAGGAGGATTGGGGGGAGTTTCAAGGGGAGGATGAGAATGAGAATGATATTGAAGGGGCTGAGATGGCTAGGGTTAAGGCAGTGTCCCTGCTGGACGATTTGAGCGAGCTGCAGGTGAGAGCGAGAGCGAGAGCGAGAGCGAAAGCGAAAGCGAAAGCGAAAGCGAAAGCGAGACGAGAAAATAATACCCCAAAAATAACCAAATTAACCCAAACTAAACCCAAAACTAAACCCAAAACTAAACCCAAAACTAAACCCAAAACTAAACCCAAAACTAAACCCAATCAATCGCACAGGGAAAAAACAACCTAAAAAAGTCCGCCGGAACTTCCAACGGTCTCCTGGTCGGCGAAACCGTCAAGGCCGTAGTCGGCGACCTAAAGGGAATAATGGGCAGAATAATTTCCCTCACTCCCGAATCCGTGAAAATCGCCCCCATCGGCGCTGAGGTCGCGGGAATGCGCGAGATCGAGTTCCTCATAAACCAGGTTCAGAAGCACTTTGAGATTGGAGCGAGGGTGAAGATTACCGTGGGGGCGAACGGGGGTGATACCGGCGTGGTCATGGCGATAAAGAAGGAGGAAGGCGTTGGGGCCAACCAGGACGGCAACGCCCTCGCGATCATCCTAACGGACATCACCAACAAGGAGCTAAGCGTTCGCCTCAGCCAAATTACGACCACTAACGATATTACGATGAGCAAGAACTCGTTGGATGGGTACGAGCTTCACGACCTCGTTTTCCTGAGCGGGACTGGAGTTCAGAACGAAGTTGCGATTATTATCAGGGTTGGGAGGGAGGACTTCAGCGTCATGAACGGGTTTGGGATCGTTAGGCTGGCCACCCCGGAGGAGCTCAGGGGGATTTGTAAGAGGTGAGGTTTGATAATTGAGGTTTGATAATTGATAATTGATAATTGATAATTGTCAAGTCAAGGCGAGATCGCGAGATCGTATGCGCACGCTTGGCCCCGCAAAAAGCTAAAAGCTAAAAGATGCGCCTGGCCGAACCCGCCACCGCCTCCAATGTTGAGCGTCTAAACCCTCCATATCCATACGATGGAGTTACGGCCGAAACATTAACATTAACACACAACAACACACAACAACACACACATTACACACATTATACACACATTAACAATCATTAACATTAACATCAACATTGAACAACATTTATCGCACAGCTCCAGACACTCCGCAGCGATCGACGCGAACAACGACACCCTCAAGGGCGGAGACACCGTCAACGTCGTCGGCAACGGAAAGAACAAGGGCAAGGCTGCGACCATCAAGCACATCTACAGGACCAACCTGTTCGTCCACAGCCACACGATGGCCGACCACACTGGAATATTCACCGTCAGGAGCAGGGACTGCGTTCTGGCGGGGAACAAGAGCGACAAACAAGCGGCTAGGGGGGCTGTTGGACAGGGGAGGGGTAGGGGAGCCGCCGGGGGGGCGGGGGCGAGGGCGGGGGCGGGGGCTTTTGCGGGAATGGGGGGGGAAGACCCGCTCATGAGGAAAACGGTCAAAATCACCCAGGGGCAGTGGAAGGGGTACATGGGGACGGTATCCGACTGCACCGGGACGCACGCCCAGGTGGAGTTGCACAGTCGGCTGAAGAAAATCCACGTGGTCAAGAACCACGTACGACCAGTCGGAGACAAGTTCGGATCCATCCAAGTCCAAGACTCTCTCCGACTGGCGGTCAAGGAAAATAACATGAACCCGAACGTTCACCGCACCGGCGGAACGACCCCCAACTACAACTACGCTGCTACCCCCCTCCACACTGGCCAGACCCCCGTTCATCCGTCTTCCACCCCGAACTACAGTAACGCCGGGGCGGAGGAGGAGAACGTCTGGAGGCCCGGAGCGGACGTCGACAAGACTCCGGTCCACGTGCCTGACCCGACCATGGGGATGGAAATGGGAATGGGAATGGAAATGGGTGGGATGGACGGAATGAACGACGCATACAACCAGCAGTTCCAAGACGCTAACGGATACTCGAACGTGGCGCCCAGCCCGCACACTTTGGGGAGCAACACGTACGACAACTCTGCTAGCGCTGGCGGAGGTTCGGTCGGGACCAGCCAAATCTGGAACCCAGAGGTGAGCGAAAAACGAAAAAAGAAAAGAAAATTTGACGCACTTATCACTCACTAACCCGCGCTCGACACAAACACAGGACGACTCCAACGCGGACACGTTCTCCACCCACTCCGCGCAGCAGAGCGTGTATAGTGACAGCTATAGCATGGGGGGGAGCAGCTACGGGGGAACTGGATCGTATGCTAACTCGAGCTATGGGGCGAGCAGCAGGTGAGCGAGCGAAGCGAGCGAGCTTTGAGGAAGACGAGAATACTCGCGATGAAGTGCGCGAAATGGCTACAGACATAATGGCTACATCCACTACTGAACTAACATTTTCCCACTCAATTCGCTGCTCACCTTCTTCGCTCGGCGCAGCGAGGGAGGCTACATGCCGCTCAATTCCCAAGGAGGGAACTACGGGACCGAGGCCCAGTCTTGGTTCATGGAGAAGGTGTGCGTCGTTTGGCAGACGAATAACTGCGTGATCCAGTCGATCAATGGAGCCACGAACCAAGCCACGATCAAACTTCCAGACGGAAGCACAAATACAGTCCAGCACTACGAGCTCGGGATGCAGAACGTGGAGAGCAACGACGACGTTGTCGTTACGGGCGGGGACCAGGTTGGAAAGCAGGGGACGTTGGTGTGCATCGATGGAGCTGATGCGATTGTAAAAGACGATGCCGGAGAGTACGTCATTGTGGATGTTGACCAGGTTGCGAAGTATTCACAGAGCTGAGTCAAGACAAAGACAAATAAAAATCATAAAAAGGGTCGTTTTTCCAAAAGCAAAATTTATTGTGTCAAATTGGAACAAAATAAATAGTGTTTAACATCCTCGAAAGAGGGGCTAGATTATGTATGCGAAATCACAGCGAAACCTTTTCTCTGGTTCAGCTGAACCTCCCAAAAAACCAAGCACACCGGCTCCTGGAGCCAGTATACTTCCCATGCTATCCAATAATGAAGTGACTGCTTCACTTTCGCCAACTGAAAAAAGAGCGCAAGTCCGTGCACCAGCTCCAGCTCCAGCCCCTGCCCCTGCCCCAGCCCCAGCCCCTGTCCCAACCCCAGCTCCAGCTCCAGCTCCAGCTCCAGCTCCAGCTCCAGCTCCAGCTCCAGCTCCAGCTCCAGCTCCAGCTCCAGCTCCAGCTCCAGCTCCAGCCCCAGCTCCGACACCAACACCATCAAGCGGTGGTTGTTGCATAATATCATAACCCCCGTCCAGTCCTCCCAATCTATCAACGACAACAATCATAACAATTCAACCCAGACTCTAGATTACTTTATAGGATAGAAACAATTTTGCAAGATCCACACATTCTTACACATTATCACATCCTCACTTCACTTCACTTCACTCCACCTCACTCCCACTCCCACTCCCACTCCCACTCCCACTCCCACTCCCACTCCCAACCTCTAATTTTTCTTCTCCTCCCCTCCCTCCGCAATCCCCCGTCCCTCAATCTCAATCAACCTATACTGCATTATGGCCCTGTTGTGGGCCGCACATGTGACAACGAACTCGTCACTGGCATTGAATTTCACCTTGCTGACGAAGTTGCTATTGCCCACAGCCTCAATTCCCCCCATGTCCTTGATTTGCGTCGGGAAGTGGTACACCTTGACGCTCCCGTCGTCACTCGCGCTGGCCAAGATTTTCTTCTTGTTTGCCCTGTGCACGCTCGCCACGTTGGCTTCCTTCCCTTTCCCCTCGGCGTCCTCCTTGGGCCAGCAGCCCTGAACGGTCCACCCCAGCGTGGCCGTTTGGGTCGCCCACACGGTGTCCCTGAGCTTCGCGTTGCTGTTGACCGCTTTTCCGTCGCTAGTAGTGTAGAAAAGCAGCTGGTAGTCTTGCGTTGTGGCCTGCAGGAACTCTCCGCTCACGTCAAAGTCGAAGCCCATGATTGGGCTCGCGCACTTTTGGGTGACGCACTTCAGCTCGTACTTGCTGCTATCATGCAGATAAATTCTACCGTCGTAGCTGCTCATAGCCAGCATCTCCCCGCTGGGCGAGTACTTAACCTCGGTGATCCAGTTCTTGCTCTTCCTATCCTCGTGCAGTGTTTCCAACTTCATGCTGTCAAGAATTAAGAACGTCCCGTCCTTGACCATGGCCGTGCTGTCCCCTCCCAGCCCGACGCAGATCGTCTTTCCGTCTGGGCTCCAGCTCAGGCTCCTGCTGCTGCAGTCAAGCTTCATCTGCGCCGAGCGAAGAAGGTGCGAATACGAATTGGGTGGAACAATATAATGTTAGTTAATAGTAGTGGCTCGTATGCTCGTATTCCTCAACCCCCCCCCGCTCCGCTCCGCTCGCTCACCTTCCTCACAACTCTTCTCGTGCTAATGTTCCAAATTTTGATCATGGCATCGTCGCCCGTCGTAGCGAAGATGTTGCTGTTTTTGGGGTGCATGGAGACGCCGTACAACTCCTTACAGCTGTGCCCCTCGTTCTGCAGAATCATTCTGCCGCTGTCTTTGGCAATTTCGTAGATCTCCCCTCCCTTGCACCCTACCAGGATCTTGCTGAAGTTCACGTCGCAGCACACGCTGTGCACCACCGACGAGTAGGGGACGCTGTCCACGCTCCCAGGATCTCTCATATTGAACGTTTTGATCTTGTTCAATTCGCCATCCCATAAAAACACGTAGCCGTCCTTGCCTCCGCTCACGACACCAAGCCCCGCTTTTCCAATGCTATAGCAAGCCCCGGTGTGCCCCATCACACTTCTATCCACCTTCATGTCGCCGTTATCCCTTTTTCCCCAGGCGTACAAATGGCCCGAGGCCGTTCCAGTCACCACGCAACTCTTCTCCGTCCCCTTCATTACCACGCCGCACAATAACGGTTGGATTTTTTTGCGGTAGCCGAATATTCCTCTCTTTCTGTTCAACGAGTGACCTGCTTCGAGGGTGAGGAACTGAGCGCGCTTCACGGATCCGATCATCAGGGGGAAGTTGTACTCGCCAACGAAGCAGCAGAACAGGACTTTCGCGCGATCCTGCGCCGAGCGAAGCGAGGCGCATTTTTAATGGATCAGGGGGGAGGCGAGCGAACAAAAAAGAATTGAGAATAATGTTAGTTTCGTAGTGGCTCGTATTCTCGTCTTCATGCTGCGTCTCGCTCGCTTCGCTCGCTCACTCACCCCCGTCTCCTTGCTAATTCGGTGCCCGTCGTTCCACTCCCCGTTCAACGTTTCGTACACGCACGTCGTGTGATTGTCGTCCATGCCGATGCTCACAAGATACTTGCTATCAGGACTGAACGCCAAGTGGCTGACCCCCCGCCAATGAACCTTGTCCAAATTGTTCAGCAACTGCCCAGTCAGCGCGTCCCAAATTCGCACGCTCACGTCTTTGCCCAGATCCCCGGTCGCGCAGAATCTTCCGCAGCTCGATACCGTCAAGGAAATTATGTCGTTCTTGTGGCCGAAGTGAAACAGCTGGCTGTGGTCGGCGGGCTTGTAGATAACGCCAACAGCTGCACCGAGCGAAGCGAGGTGCATTTTGAATGAAGCAAGAGCAAAACAAGCGAGACAACAAATTGAGTGGAATAATGTCAGTTAAGTGGATGTAGCCGACTGCAGCCATTTCGCGAGATTCATCGCGAGTATTCTCGTCTTCCTCAAAGCTCGCTCGCCCGCTTCGCTCGCTCACCCGCCGCGGGATACAAAATTTCCCCCTGCCCGTTGTAGCACAACGTGTTCCTGCAGTCCTCGATCCTGAAGCCGTGCACGTAGTCCAGCTTCAGCTCGTACGGCGGAGCAACAACGTTTTCCATTTCCAAGCTGGACGGCGGAACCATGGCCTTGAACCACGGTTTCACGCCCAGGAATGCCTCGACAGCTCCACTCACGCCCTCCTCTTCCAGAATGATTTTGCTCGCGCCAGACATTCCACCGTCCAGCTCAAGCTCGCTGTCATCACCAGAATCTCCCGCCTCGTCTCCGCTATCTTTTCCCGTCTCCGCAATCACCTTCCACTGCATTGCGCACCTGTCCTTGCCGCCAAGAGACACCACGAACGAGTCCTCTGCCCCCCAGGCAACGTTCCTGCAGTTCATGCTGTGTCCTCTGTAGCTGAGATGGCCGGACTCGGTTTTGTGACAAGGGAAGCGGCTCAACTTCAAACGACCGAAATTGTCGGTTGTGCAGATTTGCTCACTGTCCCTCGACTTCCCGCAAGCTGTAATTTCCACGCCCAGCTTCTTGTTCTTGGGCCAAAATCCCTGAGCAGCCCAACCGAGCGGGACGGTCACTGTCGCCCACTGGACGTCCTTCAAGCTCGCGGGTGTGGGAATTTGGATTCCGTTTGTGCACTCGGCGAACATCAGACTGCATTATGCCGAGCGAATAGGAAAAGACCGGAATAATGTTAGTTTAGCTCTTTTCTTTCCCACAACCCCCCCCCGCGCTCCGCTCCGCTCACTTACCTGCTGGCCCCGTCGCTCATCTGAACGTACTGGCTGTCCACACTGAAATCGAAGTGGGTGACCCACGATTGGCAGCACTTGATTACCGCGCGCTTGCTGTACCCGTCCTTGACGTTGTACAAGTAAATATTCGTGTCGAAGCTGCGCCGAGCGAAGCGAGGTGAATTTTTAATGGAGCAGGGGGGAGGCGAGCGAGCCAAAACAATGAGAATTATGTTAGTTTAGTAGTGGCTCGTATGCTTGTCTTCCAAAAGGCTTTTCTCGCTTCGCTCGCTCACCTCCCCACCGCAAGGCTCTTGTTGTCCGGACTGAACTTGATGTCCATGATGCACTCCTGCGAATCGCGCCCCTCGTGCACCTGGGACAAGTCAGTCGAGTGAAAGATTATAAAGGTGCCGTCCTTCTTTCCGCTCTGCTGGTGACCGGGCATGCCCATTCCAATAGCGATCAAGTCTCCAGTGGTGTCGTAGCAGATGGCTCTCCCCCCCGTGTCCATAGCAAGGTGCTTGGTCTGCTTGTACTGCATGGCGTCCCAGATCCTCAGCACGCCGTCGTCTCCAAGGGTGGAGAAAACCTTACTGGTGGGGTGAGTTGCCAAGCCCCAGCACTCGTTCTTGTAGTGTCCCTTGATCAGCGCCCCTGTTTCGGGGTTGAGGTTCGTTCCGTCGACGAGATTGAGCTGCACCGAGCGAAGCGAGGTGCATTTTGATGAAGCAGAGCAAAACGAGTGAGCCAAAACGAATTGAGTGGATTAGTTCAGTAGTGGATGTAGCTGTCTGTAGCCATTTCGCGGGATTCATCGCGAGTATTCTCGTCTTCCTCAAAGCTCGCTCGCTTCGCTCGCTCACCTCGTAGATCTCACTTCCCTGGGTACCAACCAAAATCTTGTTATTGTCTTCGTCGACGTCTACCGCCCTCAGGCGGGTGTACAGACTTCCCTTGCAGTTGCGGATGTCAAAGGTGTGGGTGTTCTCCATCTCGTCGTCGGTGTACTTCCAAAGCTTCACCAACCCGTCCCTAGCGGCAGACAAGAGCAACCCACTTTTCGTCGCCACCAAGGAATTGACGAACGATTCGTGGGCCTTGATCGTTTTGGTTAGCTCGTTGTCCTCGAACAGGTACAGGTGCCCGTCGGCGGTCCCGGCCACCGGAAGGAAGTTGGGCGTGCCAAATTCTCCCCCGGTGTTCAAGAACACCGCGCTCAAGAAAGCCTGGAGCTTTCCCTTCCTCCCAACGATGGCCTTCTTGAAGGTCATGTTCCTTCCGCCGGTCTCAATTTGCCAAAAGTACACGTGCTTCAAGCCGACCTGCATGAGCTTCTCTCCGGGGCAGAAGGCCAGCCCGAGGACTTTTCGCAACCCACCCTGGCTGCGCCGAGCATAACGAAATGTTGAGTCAGGTTAGGTTAGTTCAGTAGTGGATGTTATCGTCTTCCTCGCTCACTTACGTGGTGGAAATTATTTTATTGGCCATCCAGTCGTAAACTGCAATGGAGTGGTTGTCGTCGTTGCCCGCGGAGGCTAGTAGGGATCCGTCGGACGAAAAGGCAAGCTGGGAAACCGCCCGTTTGTGGAAACCCGTCAATACTTGAACAGTCTCTGCCGTCTCCGAGTCGAAAATGACGATGCTGAGAGTGAAGTTAGTTATAGTGTTCTGCTGGACTGCGTGCGTCCACCACTCCACTCCACTCCACTCCACTCAACTCAACTCACCTCGGTTTCTTGCCAATCTGACCTGTGGCAATGTACCTCCTGTCGGGAGTGATCGCGAGGCAGATCACCTCGTCGGTGTGGTGGAGGTTGTGCTTTTGGGACTTGCCCTCCTTGTTGTAAATGACGCCAACGCAAGCCGCAATGTAGGCGATCTGGCCATTGGCGGTGTACTTGAGGTTGTGCCGGCAGTCCTGGGAGCGGTAGCCGTAGATGAAGTCGAGCTGGAGGGAGGAATCTGGGGTGTTGTTGTTGGCTGGGACCGGGAAGGAGGGAGGAACGACAGTTTCGACCCAAGGCTTGAGCGCCTTCATTTCGTCGGGGTTTGTGGATTTTTCAAACTCAATTTCCCAGTCGTAGGTTTCATCGGTCACGGCGGAGAACTCGGGAGTGCGGTCCAGCTCCTCGCCGTCGAGGAGCTCAGCACGGTAGTCGTCAGACTCTTCCTCGTCGACCATGTCGGCGTCGTCCTCCATGTCGTCCTCGGTGTGGCGCCACTGGAAGACGCACCTGTCGTCCTGTCCGATGGAGATGAGGTGAGAGTCAGAGTTGGCGAAGCGAACCTTGAGGGGGGGGGGTTGGTGTTAGTTCTCTTGTAAATTTGTCTTTTCTTTTCTCTTCTCTTCTCACCTTTGCCACGCGGGCGGAGTGCCCGCGGTAGTCGTGGGAGAGAGCAGCCTTCGCCGCTGACGGGAACCTGAGGAGGCGAACCTTTCCCTGGTTGTCACCCACGGCAAGGATGCTCTCGCTCTCGCTCCTGTCGGCGGAGACCGTCTGGTTGGCGTCAGCGTGGCGGCTCCAGGAGCCGAACGCGGGCCAGCCGTAGGGGCAGTTCTGGGAGCTCCAGGGGGTATCCTTGACGGCGTTGAGGTTGCTCTGGAAGGCCCCGTTGTTCTTAAAGAACATTAGCTCGCCGTCGTCGCACGTGGCTTGGATCCACCCAGAGTCATCCGAGAAGTCGAAGTTGGTCACCGGAGCCTTGGCGCGCTTGGCAACGCCGAGCTGCTCGTAGTCCTCGCTGGTGTCATAGAAGTAGATGTAATTGTCGGCGCAGCTCAGGGCCAGCGCATCTCCGTTGGGCGCGAACTTTGCGTCGAGCACGGCCGCCTTGGCGTCCTTGGCCTCGTAGACGATGGTCAAATCCGCCTCGTTCAAAATAACAAAGGCGCCGTCCTTCTTGCTCAGCCCGGTGGTCTTCTCGTCGCCGCCCAACCCCACGACGATGAAGTCCCCGTCGGGGGCGTACGAAACCGCGCGAGCGGGGGTGTCCAGGGTGGTCATCTTGACCAAGTGCTTGGTCACCAAATCCCAAACTGCACCGAGCCGAAGCCAGGCGCATTTTTATTGAAACAAGAGCAAAACGAGCGTTTGAAACGAATTGAGTGGAATAATGTTAGTTCAGTAGTGGATGTAGCCATTATGTCTGTAGCCATTTCGCGGGATTCATCGCGAGTATTCTCGTCTTCCTCAAAGCTCGCTCGCTTCGCTCGCTCACCTCGCACGGTCTTGTCGTCGCCAACGGTCACGTACTCCTGCTTCATCGGGTGAACGGCCAAGCCGCACAACGTGCCTTGGTAGTGGCCGACGGTGATTGGGCCTCCCTGAACGTCGGCTCCGTCGGCGGCAGAAATCTGCGCCGAGCGAAGCGAGGCGCATTTTTAGCATTTTTAATGAATTACGAGCGAAACGAGCGAGCCAAACGAATCGGGTGGGTTAGCTTAGTAGTGGATGTAGCCATTATGTCTGTAGCCATTTCGCGCACTTCATCGCGAGTATGCTCGTCTTCATCAAGGCTTGCTCGCTCACCTCGTAAATCTCGCAGCCCTTTGTGCCCACCAGGATCCGAGTGGCGTCCGACGACAGGCACACGGACCGGATGGACGCGCAGTTCCCGAAGGCGGAGAGGTCGAATGTGGCTCCCTTTTCCAAGGAGAGGGTCCACATGCGGACCTGAAGTTGTTGTTGTTGTGGTAGTTGTTGTGGTAGTTGTCGTGGTTTTTGTCGTGGTAGTTAGTTATTGGAAAACAAATAGGGTTGGGGGGGTAAATTCTCATCCTCACTCACCTTCATGTCCTTACCACCGCTAACTACCCCCTTGTCGCAGTAGTAAAGCGCGTTGATACTGCCGTGGTGAGCCTTGATGGTCTTGACGCAGTTCCTCCCGGCCCAGACGTACAAGTAGCCGGAAGCAGTTCCGGAAACCATCTTTTTCCCGCACGGAACAATGCACAGCTGGGGCTGGAGCTTGCCCTTCTTGCCGAACAAGCCCCGCTTTTTGGTGAAGTAGCGCCCCTCCTTTGCCCAGAAGAAGATGTGGTCGACTCCGCAGGCGACGACGACGTCCCCGGCGCCAAAGGCGACGTCGAGGGTCTTGGTGGGGCAGATTTTGCTGCTGAAAATCTTCTTCCCCGCCTTCCAGTCGTAGAGGGCCATGCAGTTGTCCTTCCCCTGCCCCACGCTCGCGAGCTTGTTCCCAGACGCGTTGAACGACAGCTGGGTGACCGCCTGCGTGTGGAAGCCCTTGAGCACCGCGACCGCCTGCGCCGAGCGAAGAAGGTGCGAAGTAAATTGAGTGGAATAATGTTAGTTTAGTCAGTAGTGGCTCGTATATATTTCTCGTCTTCATCAAGGCTCGCTCGCTTCGCTCGCTTACCTTCATCGTTTCGACGTCCCAAACAATTATCTTGGGAAGGGAGCCCGCCTCCCCCGTGGCAATCAGGTTGCCGGAGGGGTGCATCGCGAACGACACAATGTCGTCGCTGTGGTCCAGGTTGTACTTCTGCTTGTGCTCGATGGAGTTGTAGATGATGTTGATCTGCCCGGCATGGTAGCAAATCTCGCCCGAGGAGGAGTACCGAACGTTGTTCTTGCAGTCCTCGGCGCGGTAGCCGTGCACCCACTCCAGCTCGAGCTTGGAGTCGGGGGCGGAGGCCTTTATCCGCTCGTTCACGTACTGGGTGGGGATTAACGACTCAATTGTTTTTACCCAGGGGGAGTCCAGCTGGGCGGTAAGGGCTTCGTTGTTGCTGAAGGAGAAGCTATCGGATTCGGAGGCGGCAGTTGTCTCGGGGGAACGGAGGGGGAATTGGCATTCTTTTGCGTGGTCGATTTCGGTTTCGAGGACCTCCTGGGGGAATGGGGAATGGGGATGGGGGGTGGGGTTGGGTAGCGGGGTTTAGAATGGGAACAATAAATAATTTTTCTGTTGCTGGCTCACCTGCTTGTTGAGACCTATCTCGTTGGGGTCGTCGTAGTACTCCATCCAACTACGGCACTCGGGATTCTCGGTGCAGTATTGGAGAATGGCCACCATCGTAATCTTGTCGTTGCCCTGCTCGTCTTTCCCTGATTGTCTGAAGGCATCCATCGCCTGCATTTCGAGCTCCTCCTCCCTGGGGGGCGAATCGCTCGACAGTTTCGTTAGACCCGTGAGGGTGGATTTCATCGCAAGGGTAACCTCGTCTATCGTGAGCTCTTGGGAGCCGTCGAAATCGTAGCACTTGAATACAAAGTCAAGGGTGTCGTAGTTGGCAAGGCCGGATGCCACAGCGAGCGCCGCAAGGAACTCGATGGCGTCGATCAGGCCATTGTTGTCGGTGTCGAGAAGCTTGAATAGCGCTTGTGACTTGTCGTCCATCTTCACTCTGTTCACTCCCAGCTCTGTCGTGAGCTGCGCCGGCGCCCAACGGAGCGAAGCGAGGCGCATTTTTAACGAAGCACGAGAGCAAGAGTGGGTTAGGAGTGGGTTAGGAGTGGGTTAGGAGTGTTGCTGGCTCGCTTCGCTCGCAGCTCGCGAGCTAGGCACAACAGTGTACGGTGTTGCTGCTCACCTCAGCGCAAATCTCAGAGAATTCATACAAAGTGATCCCAAAACCATCAGCCACATCGTTGAACGCTTCCCAGAGAGCTTCGATAGCGGAGAAAGGGAGCTGCAGAAGTTTTTGGTTAGAATATGCACGCTGCAAGTTTAAACAAGTTTTTTACAATCCTTGAATATCACTCACATTTATGAAAGGGTAGGCGGCTTCGTGGTAGTTGGCCTTGCCATGTTTTTGCCCCATATGATGTAGTTTCTATTGTTGAAGGAGGGGGGTGGGCAGGAGAAGCCTGGAACTGACGGGTCAGTGATTCACGTTACTTGAATTTGATTTGCTGTCGCGCTGTCAAAAAAAAAAATCTAAAATCCTAATAAATTGTACTAGCCAGTGCCATGAAATTTACTGCTGCTGCCGCACTTCTCAGCGTTGCCAATGCGGCAACTATTTGGCCGCTCCCCCAAACTTTCACGACAACTTCTGAGGGAGCCAACTTGGTTTTGACAAACAAATTTGCTTTCGTTGACACAAGTGGTGCTGTTTATGATTCGCCTGCCACAAAGCGGTATCTTGCCCAGATGTTCCCTCATAATGTCGACGCGAGCAGCGGAGACGCACTTAAAATTGAGGTGACAATTGACAACGAGGACGAAGATCTTCAGCTTGGGGCTGATGAGTCTTACTCTCTCGACATCCCCACAGATGGATCGAGCATCAAGATCAAGAGCAAGACCCAGTTTGGTTTCTACCACGCTCTCGAGTCGCTCTCTCAGCTTGTTGAGTTCGACTTTGACGAGGAAACGTACTTTGTGGCTGAGACTCCTGTTGCAGTGGTGGACGCCCCGAGGTTCCAGCACCGTGGACTCCTCATTGACAGCAGCCGTCACTTCGAGCCTGTCTCAACCATCAAACGTGTCATCGACTCTCTTACATTTGCGAAGCTGAACGTTCTCCATTGGCATCTGGTGGATTCTCAGTCCTTCCCATTTGACTCCCCTTCCTTCCCTCTTTTGGGGAAAGAAGGTGCGTACAGCAACGAGGAGCGTTACTCCCCGAACGACGTGAAGGAAGTTGTCGCGTATGCCAAGGCCCGCGGGGTCAGGGTGATGGTCGAGATCGACACGCCCGGGCACGCCGCTGCTTGGTGCAAGGGCTACCCCGAAATCTGCCCAGACGCTGCGAATGGCTGCTTCGAGCCTCTCAACCCCATGGAGGACCAAACGTTCGACCTCATCGAGGGCTTGTTCGGAGATTTGACGGGAGGAGCCCGCGGAGAGGGCTTGTTCCCGGAGAATCTGATGCACTTGGGCGGTGACGAAGTCAACACAGACTGCTGGAAAAACACCCCCAAAATTGCTGACTGGATGGAGAAGCAGGGAATGAACGAGGATGATACCTATGCATTCTTCATCAACAAGGTGCAGAAGATTGCCAAGGATCAAGGACGCGACGTCGTTGGGTGGGAAGAGATTTGGAATCATTTCGGCACGGATCTCGATCCTTCCACCATCATCCACCAGTGGATCCCCGGATCGCACGTGGGAGGAAACGTTACGGCAGCTGGATATCGCTTGATCTGGTCCACAGACGACAAGTGGTACTTGGACGGCCTCGCCAACACGTTCACGAGCATGTACGAGAGCGACCCCACGGAAGGAATCGCTGATGAAAACGTGCACCTTTTGCTCGGAGGAGAAGGGTGCATGTGGGGAGAGACTGCCGATACGAGCGACATTATGCAGACGATCTGGCCAAGGATGGGAGCCATCGCCGAGAGGCTCTGGTCCGACCCAGCCCAGGCAACCACTGCTGAAGTGGCTCTTCCCAGGTACAGCGAGTTCAGGTGCATGATGAACAGGAGAGGATATGCCGCAGCTCCAAGTCTGAATGACGATGCCAGGAGCGCGCCTCCCGGACCCGGCGGATGTTTGACACAGAGGCTTTAAAAGAATTCGTAATGAAGAGGGGGACGTTTAAACTATACCGCAAATATACGCTGGACTACATACCACAATTTCACCCCTTCGAATACCGTAAATATACGCTGGACTACATACCACAATTTCACCCCTCCTGTCGAAACTTCTCGTCGTCAAGCTCGGTTTCTAATTGACCATTTTGAATAGCAAGAACAAAACTCGCCAAACAAATTGGAACTCCAACAGCGACCTCACCGAGGCCTACGAAATTGTTGGTTGAGTCGGGAGTTGGAACGAGAACCGAGAAGAGCCCAGAAGCAGCAACTATTCCAGTAACAACTGAAAGAGAAAGGAAAGCTGGGGATGGAAAGATGACAAATGGCTCTGTCTTTGAGGGGTCTTGAGAATAAATTCTAGTTGTTGAACGAACTGAGGGTCGAACCAGAAAACTCGTTGCGGGAAAATAGAAGAACAGCAATGAGAAGAAACTGTTTCGCATCTTGGATGTGTCGATGGAAAACTGATATTCAGGGCTCAGGAAATAACAAGATTTTTGTGAATTACCTTTTCAGTTACTGAACCATCCTGACAGCCCCTTCTCGTTTCAATTTCTCAACAGCACGACATGAATAACCTGACCAAGATTCCTCTGCTCCACTCCAAAAACTACAACCGCTACCTTGTGATAATCTGCAGCATTGGAGTAATAGAAGATGAACTTTCGTGTCCAATCCAGAAACAACAAATGAAGGTTAAGTACGAAACCGACTGTGCCACCCAAAACTTTTCGCCAAAGGTCTCAATTTTGCTTGACATTGACCAGAATTTTGCTCACAAGAACAAAATTCGTAATTTCTTCCACGTTACCCAAGCTGGCCTCCTCTCTAATCTCATCCAGCAAGAATCAGACCGAACGAATCTACTCAATTCGCTCGATAAAACCTCCCAAAATAAACCCGATTTGGATTACCTCGCTTCACGGTGTGAAAAAAGCTATGTCGAGATTGCCCTCCAGTCGTTGCGATCAATAGAAAAAAGCGATTATGCTGACCTGAAAACAGAAGCAATAATTTCCGAGAAGGGCGGTACCCATTATAGAATATTTTGAGATAATCTATCTCCTACTTATTTAGCTTTTTGCTTTAGAAAACTTGCCCTCACCTCACCTCATCTCACCTCACCATTGGAATTGGAATGACGCTCAGCCCGACGATGAAGAATGAAATTGCCACAATTGCCAGTCTACCGTTGTCCAGCTCGCTAACCTCGTCCTTGCACAGGATTTCGTTGCCCCCCTGTAGTATGCTGGCGAACGCTCCGAAGAACAGAACATTGTCGTTCCCGGTGAACAATCCCAGCAGTAGAATAATTGGCGTTACAAACGCTTGTGCGAATCTGAAATTCTTTCTCCCCAACAATGCCAACATTGCCCTCCCTCCATCCGTCGTGCCGAACGGCAGCGCGTTCAGCGCGTTGATGATTAATCCTGCGAATCCGGCGACTGCGAACGGGTGCAACGGCACGCCGCCGCCCCCAAATTCTCCCCCGTCGCCGTCCAACACACCTCCCATGAGTAGATTGATTAGCCCTCCCCCCAGTGAACTCGACCGCAGGACTCCGACCGGAAGCCTGGGGAAGGTTGATAAATCGGCTCCAACGCCCATCTTCAGCCCCACCGTCAGCAACAGAATGCTAACGAACATTCCTCCCAGTGGCCCAGCGACCGCAAAGTCGAACAGGCTGTTTCTGTCCTTGGGGGGGGATTTCAAGTCCAGAACGCTGCCGAAGAAGCCCAAGCTCAGTGACGGGACGAGCGTCGGGATGCCCACCTGCGCCGAGCGAAGAAGGTGCGAAATAAATTAAGTGGGTTAGTTTAGTTTAGTTTAGTTTAGAGTGGCTCGTATAAATTTCTCGTCTTCACTAAGGCTCGCTCGCTTCGCTCGCTCACCTTGAACTTCCCAAACCAGCTCACCAACAAATGCGAGAACTCGTGGGCGAACTGCGTTAGCAGCAACGCGCCGACGGTCGGAAACGCTAGTCCGTTCAAGTAGTCCAGAGTCACTTCGTTGCTCAGAGGGTTTTGGAGAATTGCCATGACGC
>Ga0302114_10001227_pt1 | contig 16999 bp, 20 predicted proteins | sample AG5_Surface_MG_FD_203107 | JGI IMG/M metagenome (GOLD analysis project Ga0302114, IMG submission 203107) | Marine microbial communities from Western Arctic Ocean, Canada - AG5_Surface | ecosystem: Environmental > Aquatic > Marine > Oceanic | place: Canada: Western Arctic Ocean | collected...
AAAAAGGAAACAGGCACAGTAAAACCACGAAGACGCACGCAATTGCTTTTAGCAGCCTATCTCTCATCTCTACTAGGTGAGATACAAAAGTTTGCTCCTTAGTGGAAGATTGGCTATCACTTTCAGCTGAAGAGGCATCTTGTTTATTTTTATTTTTTCTAAAAAACATGGGTAAAAGCCGATAACTTCTTTAAACGAGTAAGTGAAATTTATTTGTCGTTAGCGAGTTTTTCATCAGGAGACTGTGAAGGCTGGTCCTGAGAAGAAACGCCATCATTTAAAGGTTCGCGAGCCAAGTCTTTAAGCTGCTTATCTTCTTCCAAAAATTCCTTATTAAGTTGTCTGTATTCGGCCGTTTGCGCTTCCTTTTCTATCTCATAACGCATGCTGCGCACTGTTCTTTGAATTTTACCAATCCATTGACCGGCACCCTTTATTAACCCAGGCATTTTTTCCGGCCCGACCACGATGAGAGCAATCACAAAAATAACGCCAAGTTCCCAAAAACCAATATCAAACATAGTGTCTAGGTATCAGACTCGTTCTTTTTCAACAACAGCCTCGCTATCTAGAACGGCCTCGCCATCTATAGTTCTTGCTTCACTGTGTGCTTCACTGTGTTCTTCGAGTGGGCTAGCGGGCTCTTCTTTCATCGCTTTTTTAAAATCACGGATCCAGCCTCCTACGTCGCTACCTACACCTTTTATTTTCTTAGTACCGAACACTAAGGCAACGATTACCAAAACGACTACCAGCTCTTTTATTCCAAAACCCATCTCAATCTCCAATATATATAAGCTAATTAGTTCTCTATAACTACATATTAACTTTTTCTGCTCGCTTTTTCTTCTAGCCCCGAGCGTTCAAAACGTCTTTCTAGCTCAGACAGGACATCTGAAGGTTCAATACCCCTATATTTCAGAAGAACCATCGAATGAAACCACAAATCAGCAGTCTCGTATACAACTTGATAGTCATCCTCATTTTTTCCAGCCAGCACAACTTCGACAGCCTCTTCACCAACCTTCTTTAAAATTTGGTCCAAGCCAGACTCGAATAGGCTCGCCACATATGATTCTTTCGAGTCCAGCCGGGAGCGCTCTTCAATGACTTTACTTAATTTTCCTAACACATCTGACACTAGGTTAATCCTTTACTCTGCTGCCGGAGGAGTAAATGACATCGGCATCTACTAAAACAGGCTCTGAATCTATCCATTGTTCGTCATGGTAGCGTTTATAAAAACATACTTCTCTTCCGGTATGGCAAGCTACATTTCCAAATTGCTGCACTTTCAAAAGAACCGTATCTTGATCACAATCGATTCTTATTTCTTTTATTTTTTGTACAAAGCCAGACTCCTCCCCTTTACGCCACAATTTTTTCCTTGATCTAGACCAGTAGACTACACGGCCTTCTTTAATTGTAGCTGCGAGAGCCTCTTTATTCATCCAAGCTAAAGTAAGTACTTTCAATGACTCAAAGTCCTGAGCAATCGCAGGAATAAGACCATCGCCATTCCATTTCACTTCATCCAAAACGCTCACAAGCGTACCTCCAAACCAAACTCACGCATCAATTCCTTAGCGTCAGACACAGTATACTCTCCAAAATGAAAAATACTTGCTGCTAGAACCGCGCTCGCACGTCCTTCCGTAACACCTTCAACGAGATCGTTTAGACTACCCACTCCACCAGAGGCTATAACTGGGATTTCGACTGCGTCAGCTATCAGTCTCGTTAACTCAATGTCATAACCATCCCGTGTGCCATCTCGATCCATGCTCGTCAACAGTATTTCGCCGGCACCCGCCGAGGCCATTTGACAAGCCCAGTCGACAGCATCCAGGCCGGTCGGCTTCCTCCCTCCATGGGTGTAGATCTCCCAACAGTGAGGCTTACTCGTCGAGCGACGAGCATCGAGCGCCACTACGATACATTGAGAACCAAAATAATTAGCGGCAGCTTCAATTAACTTGGGGTTTTCTATTGCGGCGGTATTTATAGAAACCTTATCCGCCCCAGCAATTAGCATCCGCCTGACATCATCAACTGTTCTTATGCCACCTCCGACTGTCAGAGGTATAAATACTTCCGACGCCACGGCCTCTACAACTTTCACCATCGTATTGCGGTTGTCTTTGCTGGCGGTAATATCCAGAAAAGTTATTTCGTCCGCACCTTGCGCATCGTACCGTCGAGCTATTTCAACAGGGTCTCCCGCATCTCTGATGTCAACAAACTTAACGCCTTTGACAACGCGACCAGCATCAACGTCTAAACAAGGAATAATACGCGTTGAAACTGCCATTACCCTAGCCTGTAAGCTCGTCAGCTAGCTTTTGGGCTTCCGCGAAGTCCAAAGCCCCCTCATAAATTGCTTTCCCTGTGATCGCGCCACTAACTCCATCATCTTCAACTTCAGCCAGCGCCCGAATATCTTCGAGATTGGTGACGCCACCCGAGGCAATAACGGGTATTTTAAGCGCCCGGGCCAAGGCCGCAGTAGATTCTATGTTTAACCCCATCATCATCCCATCTCTACCAATATCTGTGTAAATAATTGCCTCAACGCCATCATTTTCAAATTGTAAGGCAAGATCTAGGGCATTGTGTCTGGAAAGCTTCGACCAACCGTCGATTGCTACTTTCCCATCTCTCACATCTAAGCCAACAATAATATGATTTGGAAACTCTATACAGACATCAGAAACGAAATGAGGTGCTGTAACCGCTTTGGTTCCTATAATTACATAGCTAACGCCAGCATCAAGATATGACTGTATCGTGTCTTCATCACGGATACCTCCGCCCACTTGTATTTCCACCTCTGGGAACGAGCTCGCGATCTCATGAATAACCTGTCGGTTGGCCGGTGCGCCACCAAATGCGCCATCCAAGTCAACGACATGCAACCTTTTCGCACCTTCATCTACCCATCGGGCGGCCATTGCTAAAGGGTCATCAGAATAAACCGTATCCTTTGTCATGTCTCCCTGCACTAAGCGCACGCATTTTCCGCCCTTTAAATCGATAGCGGGGATTAAAATCATAAACTACCTCATCAATTTACTTTAAATTAAAAGATTACAAAGTAGGGTTCCCCATACTTAGCTGCGATATCAACTTGAATAGTAACACGACGTTTTTCATGAAAGAATTACGTCTCTATTCTTCTTCAGTGTGCTTCTTCCCAATTTTCTCCGTGCCCTACATCTACCAAAAGAGGCACATCAAGGCTGGCCACGGACTCCATGATGTTCCGAACAGAGTCGATGGTACTCTGCAAAGATGAAGTCTCCGCTTCGATAACTAATTCATCATGGACTTGCATTATAATCTTTGCCTGTGCGCCAGAGCTCTGCATCCAATCGGAAACTCCTATCATAGCTAACTTAATGATGTCTGCTGCAGTCCCTTGCATCGGTGCATTGATTGCCGTGCGCTCCGCATATTGGCGGATCTGGGCTCGTCGAGCATTGATGTCTGGCAAATATAACCTGCGCCCATAAACAGTTTCTACAAATTCTTTTTCACGAGCAGAAGCTTTAGTCTCTTCCATAAACTGCAACACTTTTGGATACCTAGAGAAATAAGTCTCGATATACCTTTGAGCACTAGCCCGATCAATCCCTAATTGTTTCGCCAACCCGAAAGCTGACATTCCGTAAATCAAACCAAAATTGATAGCCTTAGCGGCTCTTCTCTGATCACTCGTAACCAGTGAAATTTCCTCGGAAAAAACCTCCGAAGCAGTCGCACGATGAACATCTAACCCTTCGTTAAAAGCCGTGCAAAGGCCCTCATCTGAGGAAAGGTGCGCCATTATTCTCAGCTCTATTTGAGAATAGTCAGCAGCAATAATAGTTTTCCCAGATGGTGCTCTAAAAGCTTTCCTAATCCGACGACCCTCTAGGGAACGTATGGGGATATTTTGCAAATTAGGGTCTGATGAACTAAGACGGCCTGTAGCCGTGACGGCCTGATGATAACTAGTGTGTACTCTTTTGGTGGTTTGATTAATCTGCATTGGTAATTTATCGGTGTACGTGGACTTTAGCTTACTCATCGATCGGTACTGCAAAATAACTCCAGGCAAAGGATAGTCATGGGAAAGCTCTTGGAGCACTGACTCCGCAGTAGAAGGCTGTCCTTTTGGGGTCTTCGATAGAACTGGAAGCTCCATCTTTTCAAAAAGAATAGCCTGTATTTGTTTGGGCGATCCAATATTAAAGACTTCTCCAGCCAAATTATGCGCCTGGATCTCCAGCTCATCTAAGGTGATTGAAAGTTCGGAACTTTGATGCGCTAGCATCCCAGAATCAATATTAACTCCTTCTCTTTCAATGTTGCCTAACACACTCAACAACGGTAACTCTAGGTCTCTATACACCTGCGCCAACCTTGGTTGTTCGCTGAGCATTTGACTGAAAATTTTATGTAATCGCCAGCAAACATCTGCATCTTCTGCGGCATAGGGAGTCGCCACATCTATAGACACTTGAGAAAAGTTAATTTGCTTAGCCCCTTTCCCAGCGACTTCTTCATAGTGAGTCGTTTTCACACCCAAGTATTTCAAGGCAAGTGCATCAAGATTGTGCCGTGTTGAGGTACTATTGAGGACATAAGACTCCAGCATAGAATCGTCTAACTTACCCTTCAGTGATATCCCATGATTTAGTAAGATATGACGATCGTACTTAAGGTTATGCCCTAGTTTCCCAATTTTCTCATCTTCAAGTATGGGTTTTAATTTGCCCAGCGCGACCTCAATCGGTATCTGACTGGGGACGTCTGGATAGCTATGCATCAATGGTAAATATGCAGCATGTCCACTTTCAAAACAAAAAGACACTCCCACTAATTCAGCCTCCAGATAGTCCAGGCTGGTTGTCTCAGTATCAAACGAAAAGTGCGCTTGGGAAGAGAGCTTGGCTATCCACTCTTCAAGAGCGGGAAGTTCCAATATCGTCTCATAATTAACTGCATCCTCTTTCTTCTCGCTAGACTTTGAGTGAGCCCTCTCTATATCTCCTGCTACGGTATGCCCTACATCCTGCTGGGATGTGACAACGTTTTCACGGTCTAATGAGGCTAAAGCTGACTTCAGCTCATACTTGGTATAAAGTTCGCGTAATAACGAATTATCAGAGCCTGAAAGACAAATATCTTCAACTTGAATGCCGACATCAATATCTTTAACAATAGTCACTAGACGGCGACAAAGGGGTAATTGATCAATAGATTCTCTTAAATTCTCTCCTACTTTTCCTGGGATTTCCCTAGCATTTGTAATAATATTCTCGAGGGAGTCATATTGTTTAAGCCATTTTACAGCTGTCTTCGGACCAACTTTTGGCACTCCTGGTATATTGTCGGCGCTATCACCCATCAACGAGAGGTAGTCGATTATCTGATTGGGACGAACGCCAAATTTATTCATCACTCCTTCTTCATTAAGGGTGCTCTTATCCATTGTGTTGACGAGTGAAATTTTTTCATTGACGAGCTGCGCGAAATCTTTGTCGCCAGTTGAAATGACTACTCGCATTCCTTTATTAGCTGCCTTATCAGCTAAGGTACCGATTACATCATCTGCCTCCACCCCAGGGACTTGGACAAGAGGGTAGCCAAGAGCTCGGATCATATCAAATAAGGGTAAAATCTGCATTGAAAGCTCTTCAGGCATTCGAGGTCGCTGCGCTTTATAATTAGGAAAATATTCATCTCTAAGAGTTTTGCCTTTGGGATCGAACACGACGCCAAAAAATGCCGTAGGGTAGTCAGACTTCAGTCGACCAAGCATATTTAGCACACCGTGAATGGCACCAGTGGGATGGCCTTGTGAGTTAGTTAATGCCGGAAGTCCATGAAATGCTCGATAAAGATATGAAGAGCCGTCAACAAGGATTAAAAGATTCTCATCCATTTTTTTGACCAAAAGTTCAGTTATGTTTTTTCAAAGGTTAATGTCTTATAAGTAGTTTCAGTGCTATTCTTCTACACAATAGTAACAGCTAAATCTACTTAGAGAGAGAATGCTCGGATGAAAAAATTTACGGGAATAGTTTGGTCAATTTGGATAATGCTGGCAACCATTAGCTACGGGACATTGTTGGCTGCGGAAGAGTTTACGGACGCACCACCACCACCTATAGTTTTGGTGCCAGACGATGCGTATATAAATGAAGCGATTGAGCCGGACATCACTATTGTCCAAAAAAAGGGTGCGACCCATGAGGAATACCGTATAAACGGCAGACTTTATATGGTTAAGATTACCCCTAGCGTCGGACCGTCTTATTACTTTCTTGACCATGATGGGGATGGGTTACTTGAAACGAAACTGGATGGCAAAGTTGAGCCTATAGTCAACCAGTGGCTTATATTCAGCTGGTAATACAGTCGTAGAGACCATAGCCAAGTCTAGCATGAGCTGCGGGCACACGAATTCCACACAGCTCATAGAGCTTAGCGAAATCAGTCGTTCTTGATAACTTAGATTTTAGAAAAGAGCGGGCGTTCTCAGCCCACTCTAAACTTGAATGATTTTAGTCGTCACCTGCAGTGCATAGAAAATGACCTAAACCAGCACCTACTGCCGCTCCAAGCATCATCGCACCCTTATCGTCCCCATCGAGACCACCAGCGACTACACCAGCACCTAATGTCCCGCCAAGAAGTGGGCATAGAATATCAGTAGGCTTTAGGTCGCTGTTAGCACAGCCTCCTAAGAGCAAACCGGCTATAAGAACTGCTGACAACTTTGAAATTTTGTACATTTTGTAGGTCTCCCACGAACTTTAAATTTTTGCCTTATATTTGGCTTCTATTCACATTATAGATTAACAACAACCCAGTCGTTGCAAAAGCTCCCTGCTTCTTTCCATAAATGAAACATTATTAACTTTAGCCGGCGCTGTTGTATCATTTTTACAACATAACGTCTGCATCAAACATACTAACACATAAATACTATATTCCTAGTTTTATTCTCTCTACACCAGAAATTGCGACGCGAGTCCTAAGAAAGCCAAAAAGCCAACAATGTCTGTCACAGTCGTCAGGACTACCCCTCCTGCTAAAGCTGGATCTACATTTATTTTTTTAAGCAATAACGGTATAGATGCTCCAAAAAGCCCAGCGGTCACCAGGTTCAGAATCATGGCACATCCTATCACTACTCCCAAGCCAAAGTTGTCAAACCATAGCGCTGCTATAACAGCGACAACAATCGCCCAAATAAAGCCATTTAAAAGCCCTACCCCAACTTCATGCCAAATCACTGCTCGGGCATTAGTGTCACCCACATGGCCCAAAACTAACCCTCTCAACACAATGGTTAAGCTTTGATTTCCAGCAATTCCACCCATGCTTGCAACAATTGGCATTAAAACGGCTAAGGCAACTAACTCTTTAATCGTCGCCTCAAAAAGGCCTATTACCCAGGCAGCGGATAAGGCAGTGCCAAGATTAACCGCTAACCAAAGAGATCGCTGCCGCGTAGTGGTCAGGATCGGAGCAAAAACATCTGCCTCGTCGTCTAAACCCGCAGCCAGCATGAGGGAGTGATCGCTCTGCTCTCTGATAACATCGACCACATCATCAATGGTAATCCGGCCTAATAATTTACCACTTCTATCAGTTACAGGAGACGAAATCAGATCTCGCTGTTCAAAAATAGTCACGACTTCACTGATATCACTATCAGCCCAAATAACTGGTTGATCTATCGCCATGATATCTTTTACTTTTGCGTGTGGTTGAGCTAGGACGAGAGTAGTCAATGGAAGGACACCCAAAAACACATCTCTACGATCCACCACAAAAAGCTGATCAAAATTATCAGGCATTTCTTTAAGCCTGCGCATATATCTCAGGACCACATCCGCATCAACGTCAGACCTAACAGTAACAGTGTCAATGTTCATCAAACCACCTGCCGTATCAGGAGGGAAGTTGAGCACGACGCTAACTCTCTGACGATTCTGGTCATCCATGGACAACAAAATTTCATCTGCCATATCTTCTGGGAGATCTTGCAGAATATCCGCCACATCATCAGAATCGAGGAAATTGGTTGCGCTAGCAACCTCAGCAGGCTCCATTTGCTGAACAAGGCTGTTCCTAACTGATGTATTAGCGTATGAAAGTATCTCACCCTCAACATTTGGATCAATATATGCCCATATTTGATGACGATCGGCCTTTGCGGACGATTCGAGGACATCAGCTATTTCAGAGGGATGAATAGTGACCAACAGATCTCTTAATCCTTGAATCTCATTGGATTCCAGTAATATTTGGATATCTCTCAGCAGCTCTTGATTACGATTATTTTTAGACACGAAGATTCTTACCTAAAATTGAGGCCATCTATGCTTTCGCACGTGTTTATGTTTATAACACTAAAGTAGTTATAAGCTTTTATTATCTATCAGTAGTGCAAAACACTACTATGGCCATGAAAGGAATAACCACTCTTTAGAACTTGATTCCCTCTCCACCAAATGCTTGTACTATACTCGCGCTTTTTCTGGAGTTTTCCAAACAATTTTGACTACAAAGATGAATCTACCAGCATATTGTCGGAAGTGTCAGAATTAGTCGGCTTATATATTCGAATAAACGCCGCGAAAAAAGAAAGCCTTTCCATTAATTTGAGCATCAGAGGTGCCCGCCCAAAGTCTAGAGGTCTAATTCTTAGCCTCTGCATAGTAGTGATCCCTATAAACGTAAGCCGAGGAGCACTTCTGTTCTCGTAAATGCTTAATTACTCTCCTGATATAGTTTTTTAGAATCCAGCGGCTCGTCTATAAATCCGTCAACTAGAGGAGACACATGCAAACCTTGGACAAGATTTTTTCCTCCGGCACCTTGATCGTTGCAAAGACATCCGTCTCGTTAATTAAACTTTCGTCTCTCCGACGAAGCTGGTATCGAAAGAAGCTCTCTATACTTAGCTACGGTTCGTCGAGCAACTTGTATCCCATGAGAGGACAAAGCTTCGGATAATTTGTTGTCACTTAAAGGCTTTAATTTGTTTTCAGCAGCTACTAATTTTTTAATTACCGCGCGAATTGCCACGGAGGATACTATCCCCAGATCACTGCTCAACTGACTTGAAAAGAAATACTTCAATTCAAAAACACCTCGAGGAGTATGCATATATTTATGTGAAGTGACTCGGGATACTGTCGACTCATGCATACTAATCACTTCAGCAATTTCATGCATTACAAGCGGCTTCATTGCTTGATCTCCAAAAGCCAAAAACCCTTTCTGTCGCTCGACTATTGCTGTTGCCGCAGCTAGTAGCGTGTCATTTCTACTTGCTAAGCTTTTTATTAGAAAACGAGCTTCTTGCAAATGTCTCCTCAAGGTTTTTTCTACAGCACTACCTCTTTCTCCTTGCAGCACATTAGAATAAGATTTATTAACTCTAAGCTTAGGTACAACTTGCTCATTAAGCTCAACGATCCATCGGCCTTTCTCACAGGACACAAAAACATCAGGGATCACGTAATCAATCTTCTCTGTTCCGTATTCACTACCCGGCCTGGGATTTAGTGATCTAATTAACTCCAGAACTTTCTGAAAGTCATCAGGCGAGACTCCTAAACTTCTAGATACTTTCTGGTGCTCTCGTCCTGCGACCATCTCCAAAAAATCTCTGACACATGTTTTTGTAACTTCCAGAAAAGGAACTTCTGAAGAAAGTTCGCGGAGTTGAATCAATAGGCACTCAGAAAGTGTTCTAGCAGCTACGCCTGTTGGTTCGAATGTCTGTACGACTTTCAGAACTGAAGAAATCTCATCCTCGTGTGGCACCTCTTGGCCAGGCTTTTTTAAGGAAGCCCTGATCTCTTTAGCGCTTGCACCTAATCTGCCATTTGAATCTATTGCATCTATGATAGCAACGCCAATGACTACATCAGATTCACTAATGGGCAGTAAATTTAATTGCCACAACAAATGTGCTCGTAAAGAGAGCGTCTCCGTTCCAGAAATCTGATCTACATCAGTTGAGTGACCTTCATAAGCAGGCTCTTGCCAGTCTGAATTCTGAGTACGCGTTTCAGAGACAACTTGCTGTTTAAGCTGACCCTCGTCGTGTATCTGGTTGCTGGCGGTGGCATTGGGAAACTCATCTTCGACAAGCTCTAGCATTATGTTCGTCTCTATACAGTCTTGTATTTCTTGATGTAATTCACTGGCAGAAAGCTGGAGCAACCGTATCGCCTGCTGCAACTGCGGCGTCATAGTAAGACTTTGTCCAATTTTTAATTGCAGTGATGATTTCATAGTAAAATTAATATTTTTAGCAGGTAAGTGAAACCTGCTTTAGGAAGTCAACAAACAATAAAGCAAATTAACTCATTAAGTAATCGAGAAATTTTCTCCCAAATATACTTGACGAACCATTTTATTTTCTAGAATCTTCTCAGGTTTTCCTGAGGCTATTATCGTTCCTTCATTTACAATATATGCACGATCGCAAATTTTTAGCGTCTCCTGAACGTTATGGTCAGTAATCAACACTCCTATCCCCAAACCCCTTAGGTGCGACACTATCTGTTGTATATCTCCAACAGAAATCGGATCAACTCCCGCAAAGGGCTCATCGAGCAAAATAAAACGCGGCTCACTTGCTAACGCTCTCGCGATTTCTACCCGTCTGCGCTCCCCTCCGGAAAGGGACATTCCAACACTATTACGAATGTGATCAATATGGAACTCTTTTAGCAAGGACTCGAGCTTCTTTCTTCTCTGCTCTAAAGACAGGTTTTTTCTGATCTCCAAAACTCCCATTATATTATCTTCGACCGTTAATTTTCTGAACACAGATGCTTCTTGCGGAAGGTATCCAATACCTTTCCGAGCACGAGCGTCCATAGATAAGAAGCTTATCTCTTCTTGGTCAAGCATGATTGACCCATGATCGCTTTTTATTAACCCAACTATCATATAGAAACTGGTTGTTTTTCCAGCACCATTGGGGCCCAACAATCCAACTACTTCACCGCTTTCTAAATCTAAGGTTACATCTTTCACAACCATTCTGGATTTAAATGTCTTGGACAAATTTTTAACTGCGAGCACACTCATCTATTAGCTACTCCGGTGACAATGACTAACACAACAAACGCGAGCCTGAAAAGAATATATCCAACACATCTCTTTACTTAGTCCTTTTCTAACAAAGAAGACTTGACGCTCTCTTTAGGAGGAATAATTATTCTCACTCGCCCGCCTTCTCTAGGATCCAACTTTCCTCCACGACCGTTACCCTTTGAAGCTCTTACCGTAGCAAGGCTTCTCTCAGTATCATAACTAATGCGATGCCCCTGCGTTAATCTTTTTCCTTGGGTGACCTTAGCTTTTCCCGTTAAATAAAAAATATTTTCAAATGCATGCATTTCTACTATCTCAGCCTCCCCTTCTATATCCATCCCTCCCAAATCGGGAGTCTGTTTAAACGTTGCAAGCCGTCCCTCCAATACCGCATCTTCTAGCTCTCGTTCTGATGTGAAACGTGCAGTCAAACGGTCACCTGTCATTACTATAGACCCCTGCACAACGATGACCTCACCAATGTACACAGTAACTCCTTTCTCGTCATCGAGTTCTGCAAAATCTGCCTCGATCTCAATCGGTTGCTCAAAGTCACTTGATAACCCATAAGCATGGCTGAATAGCGCGAGGCAAAATAAACTTGCCAAAGCGGAATACTTAATCCTAAAAAACCAGGTAATAATCACAATTTGACCCTCAAACTTTTTTTGCTATATTTGGTCCTTACGCGCTCAATCAATTCCAGATGGTTGAGAGAAAAATTAGCCCTGAAGCCTAAAGCATGAGTTACGTAAGAAGGACCGATGATTATCGCTGTATTATCAGTTTCAGCGTACTCTTGGTTGGGTAAAATACGAAGCTCAGTTGTAAGTGCCTGTAAGATGCGCTCCCTATTCTTCCCATTTTTCCATATTTCTACTTCACCGTGTAGAAGAATTACCTCGTTTCCTGAGCTCACCCAGCCTGTTTCAGACTTAATGTGCCATGGCTCAGCAGAATCGTTATAAATTTTCAAATAAGGCCGAACCAACTCCATAGAGTCATCTTTAGGAAAGTGTTCCACCAAATCGGCATCGAGTACATTTTTCAATCCCCCAAGCTCGCTTCCGGTTCTCCGATTCATTTCTTCGAAAGAATAGTCCGGCGCTCTAAAGTCTTCTTTCGTCTCATAAGAAACATCATTATCTGAATCCAACAGTAACCAAAAACTAGCAATGGCAGCAAAACTGGCAAAAAGAAGGAATCCCCAAGCTTTTATAATGTCAGGCATTTCAGAATACTTTTGCTAATAATAAATCGTGCATATTCAAGATGCCGGCTAGCTCTCCTTGGGAATCAATTACTAAAAGAGCATTGATTTTTTTATCCTGCATTATATTGAGGGCCTCTGCAGCCAGAATATCTGCGGCAACCATTTTACAATCCTTTGTCATGAAGTTTTCAACGGGCGCGATCCGTAAATCGTGTCCAGCATCTAACATGCGCCTCAAATCCCCGTCTGTAAAAACTCCAACAATATCCCCCGATGCCGATAAAACGGCCGCCACTCCCAATCCTGCTCTACTAATTTCTCTAAGCACTTCGCTAACGAAGACCCCGCTCATAACAACCGGCATTTGGGCGCCCGAATGCATAATATCCTCTACCTTTATAAGGAGTCGTCGTCCTAAAGCACCTCCAGGGTGGGCTTTAGCAAAATCAGATTCAGTGAAACCGCGAGCTTGTAAAAGCGTCACAGCAAGCGCGTCTCCAATTGCTAAGGCTGCTGTAGTACTCGAGGTTGGCGCGAGCCCAAGCGGACAAGCTTCCTCTGATACTTTCACATGTAAATGAACAGTCGACGCTTTCGCTAATGAAGAAGATTCACTGCCAGTCATACTGATAATTTTCACGCCGAGTCGCTTAATCATTGGCAGTAAGACTGTCAGTTCGGCGGTTTCCCCGGAATTAGAAATTGCCACAACTAAATCAGCAGAAACGATCATACCCATATCACCATGACTGGCTTCGCCAGCATGTACAAAAAATGCCGGAGTTCCTGTACTAGCAAGGGTGGCCGCAATTTTACCACCAATATGCCCTGATTTCCCTACGCCGAGAACAACTACACGGCCGGTGCAGGCGAGTAAATGCTCTATAGCAACAGCGAATGAATCGTCTACCCCTCTTGAGATAGAAGTCAAAACACGAGCTTCTATCTCCAAAACTTTTTCACACATTTTCTTCAAGTCAGACCGACTAATTTTTTTTGGCTCACTCATTTTTTCTCGATTCATTAGCTATACCTTCGCGAAGATGCCACAGTATCCCTTGGCATTAAATACTCAAATAAACTATAAACTGATATGAGATAAAACTGACCAGCATAACTCCTCCAGACGTCCGCGAAAAATAGCCTTTTTCTCTTTTCATTAAGACGACTAATAACAACATTAACCCTATACCAAGCATATAACAAACATCCCTGAAGAAAATCTCTTTCGAAATGTCTGTAGGTGCGAGAAAGGCTGGCATCGCTAGAACAGCCAAGCTGTTAAAAACATTAGAGCCAATAATATTGCCTATCGCAATATCAGATTTTCTTTTAAAAACTCCAATCAACGAAGCGGCGAGTTCGGGAAGACTCGTTCCAACTGCAACTATAGTTAATCCAATTACTGTCTCGCTTACACCTAAAACTCTGGCTAAATCAACGGCTCCCCAAACAAGCATCTTCGCGCCAGCAAGTAACATTCCTAAACCAAGAAACAAAACGAAAATCGCTTTATATAAATTCACAGGACGGGAGTAATCAGGGAGTGAGGATCGGGATTCGCCCATTTCGTGAGCTCGCGCAAAACGAATCGACAGCAGTAAACTTAACGCCAAGACAGATAAAAGAAGGACTCCATCAATCACGGCTAATCTGAGGTCGTAAAGTACAAAAAAAGCCACCACCATAGAGACAACCATTAAAGCAGTGTTACTCAATGCTTTGGGCACTTCTAAAAGCTTTGGGCTAAGCATTATTGTGAGGCCTAGCACCAATCCAATATTCGCGATATTCGATCCCAAAGCATTTGCAATGCCTAGAAGTGGCTTACTTTCCAGCGCAGCCCCAGCAGACACAAATAACTCGGGGGCAGAGGTCGCTAAACCTACAATCAGAATGCCACATAGAAGCTCTGAGATACCAAGACCCGCAGAAAGAGAAACTGCCCCATCTACAAACTTGTCAGCCCCCCAAACCAGTATGACTAACCCAAAAAGAATAGACGCGACAATAACTAACAAGACTGATCAAAACACATATTTATAAGCTTCATATAGCCGTTCTCGGCAAGAGGATTACATTGTAGAGGAACTTTGGGTACCCTTACAGTGCCTCTGGTATTAACAAATTCTGGATGAACAACTTTGAAAGCAATGATATTAGCAGCGGGCCGTGGGGAACGACTCATGCCCTTGACAGAGAAACTTCCCAAACCTTTGATAAAAATTAACGGTGAAAGCCTATTAGAGCGACACTTGAAGCGTCTAAGACTATCAGGCTTTTCCGAGGTGGTTATCAACACTTCTTATTTAGGCGACATGATAGAAGAAACCATTGGTCAGGGAGAGAGGTATGGGTTGGCCATTGCATATTCTAGAGAGCCGACTCCTCCACTTGAAACTGCCGGCGGTGTCGTTAAAGCTCTCCCTTTGCTAGGGCAAAAGCCTTTTCTACTGATAAATGCTGATATTTGGACTGACATGAGCTTTAGCCAATTGAAAACAAGCACTAACTACCCTCATCTCATTTTGGTGCCGAACCCCGAATACAGCTCGGAGGGTGATTTCAGTATCAATGGACCGTGGGTTATGAAAGCCGATAAAAATCTTTACACCTATTCAGGAGTTGGTATTTACCCTCCATCATTTTTTTCTCACCCCACTAGTAAACGTCAACCACTAGGACCTATGCTTTTTACCGCAGCAAATAAGAAATTACTACAAGGTACAATTTATGGTGGACAGTGGTTCGATATAGGCACCAGGTCGAGGTTGACAGATGCGCGTAAGAAAGTTCATCTACTGAACGCGCTCCGATAGAACCTTCTCTCAACTTCTATGGGGATTCAAACATTAATCTCTTTAGCCGTCCCTCGGCAAGCTCAGCAGCCTTGGACCCAGGAAAGAACAGCTTAATTCTCTCAAGGATGGCAAGCGACTCTTCAGGCTCTCCTATCTCATAGTAACAATAGGCTAGTTTCAGCATCGCATGTGGTTTAACAGCATTTTCCGGGAAGACTTCGATCAAACGCTCATACTGTAGTATCGCTTTTTGAAAGAATCGCAACTCATAGTAGGCTTCACCCAAGCGATATGTCGCACCACCCACCTGTGTGTGTGTAGGATGATCTTTTATGAAGCTGCTGTAAGCTTCAATTGCCTCCAAATAGAACCCTGTTTTGAAAAAATCGGCACCCTTCCGATAAAGAGTATCTGGATCTAAAGCCATCGGCTCTTGTTCCAACAAAAATGGCTTCTCCGAAACCTGAGGGGATACAAGCCGCTCCTTGTCAAGAATTTGACGGTCGGGCTCAATTCTCTCGGGAAAACTCTCAGTACTAGGAGAGTTTACAACATTCGAGGGTGTAATTTTTTCAGCACCTTCCATCACGTCAGAAAAATTGGACACGTGCAGCTGAACCTCTCTCAGAGAACGCTCTAAGGAGAAAGTCTTGTCTTCAAGCTCTGCACGCAAAACCTTGATCTCATTTTCCAGATTTTCAACTCGCTGCAATAATGTAGCAATAATCTCGCCATCGACCTCATGACTACGCGGCGGCAGCTTAATCTCCTCAGAACTTAAAACGGTAGCGTAAATACCGCAGGCAAACAAAACGCCGAAGATCATAAGCCTGCAAACACAGTTACACCCAAACAATTGCATTGTTTAGTACCTTAACTCTACCCTGCGATTTATCCCATATGCAGCATCATTATGGCCATCATCCGCTGGTCGCTCCTCGCCGTAACTAACAACAGTTAATTGACCTGCGGATACGCCAAGTAGAACAAGCTGTTGACGGACCGACATTGCCCGCCGCTCACCCAGTGCTAAATTATACTCTCGAGAGCCGCGCTCATCGCTGTGTCCCTCCAAAGTAACCGATATACCAGGCTCACTGACTAGGTTAGATGCATGCAAACGAACCAAGTTAAGGAATTTCTCAGGAATCTTGGAGCTGTCATAATCAAAATAAATAATTTTTTCTTCTAAACTAGCCTCTGTATCAGATGCTCTGGCATTGCCATTTATCGCTGTCGCCTGATAGTCCCTAGAGCCCATACCCTTAGTGGTCACAACAGGGTCAGCCACAACCACTGACGAAACTGTTGCTGTTTTGATCTTTTCGTCCTTCTTCATAAAAGAAGTCCCACAAGAGCAAAGAGGTATTGATAACAAGATAACGGGCAATACTCTTAAAAATTTATATTTCATCTGTTTCTCCATAATTAATAACGCTTTAAGAATCCACTTAACGGATCAAAGGCCCCCACACAGGCTCACGTACCTCTCCTATTTGCTGCTCCAATGTTTGTTGCATATAGCCGTCAACCGATGCGGCGGCTAGCTGACTACCTTTATCGGTCATTGTGGAATAGATAATCATACTTCCATTAGGAGCGAAACTTGGTGATTCATCAAGTATTCCTGTGGTGAGCATTTCATAAATATTACTTTTCAAATCAAGCACCCCAATCTGGTACCCATCTCCGCCCCCATGTACGACGGCAATTTTTCTACCATCTGGAGAATACCTTCCTCTTACATTATATGTCCCCATATTATAGGTAACTCTTTGCGGCGCCTTACCATCAAACTTATAAGAGTAAATCTGTGCTCCTGCACCTCGGTCGGACGTAAAAATTAATGTATTTCCATCCGGAGACCAGG
>Ga0302114_10001231_pt1 | contig 16973 bp, 15 predicted proteins | sample AG5_Surface_MG_FD_203107 | JGI IMG/M metagenome (GOLD analysis project Ga0302114, IMG submission 203107) | Marine microbial communities from Western Arctic Ocean, Canada - AG5_Surface | ecosystem: Environmental > Aquatic > Marine > Oceanic | place: Canada: Western Arctic Ocean | collected...
CGCTCCTGCTTCTCCAACTCTGTCCGCGCCAGTCGCCGCGACTCCCTTTGGCCGAGGTGTAGATGCTCGCCGAGCGCGCTGTCGAGGTGCCGCTCGCGCTCGGCTCTTCGCCTGTCCATCTCGACGCTGTCGTCCCTGTGCCGCATCCAGCATCCGTACAGCGCCATCAACGCGAACGCGATGATGCCCACCGACACCACCGTGCGCAGTATCGGCCCCTCCGAATAACTCGTGCCAGGCGAGGGAGGAGGGGGACCGGGGGATGATGCCGACCCGTCCTCGCCGCGGGCGCCCGCGACGCACACCGCGATGCACGCCGCGCACAGCAGACACCGCCGCGCGTGCACCACCGGCACGCGGGCCACGCGCCCCATGAACCCCGGGGCCGCGCGCACCCTCCACTACTGACGAAGCGAGTCGAGTCGAAGGCGACGACGTTTGAACGACTCTCACGTTAAAATATTTCACAAAGAAAGTTTTGGCAATCTCGTCATCACAACTCGTTCTTGATCGCCTTGGCGTCGCACGCCTGCCCCGCGCCGAAGCAGTACGCATCCTGAAAGAACCACTTCCGCCCCGTGAACGCCTTGGCGCCCTTCCACCACGTCTCGTAGAGCCCATCCTCCGCGGCGGCGTCGCTCATGTCGAGGCAAACCTTGGCCAAATCATCCGCGTGATTCGTCTCCGTGTCCGTCTTTTGGTCGTGGTCGGTGGGTGACCACTCCAGGCCGGCGCCCGCGAGCACTGTCCCGCCGGTCTCCAGCGCGAATGACTTGTAGTGGGCCCAGTAGTCCGTGTCTTCGCACACGCCGTGCATGAACGCGCGGTACGTTTCGTCCGGGACTTTCTCTTTGGTCACGCGAGCCGCTTCGATGTGGGTTTGGTTGTTTTGGTGATGGCGGCGGTGCGCGGCGGCGAGGGCGGTTTGCAGGCGGTGCGCGGCGGACCTGCAGTAGGTGCACGGGCCGGGGTGTTGGTTGGGCCTGGCGTAGAGCACGCGCTTGGTCTTCTTCTTGACGAACGTGGCGTCGCCGGAGGATGAGGATGAGGAGGACTTTGACGAAGATTTGGTGGTAGTCGCGGTCGCGGTCGCGGTCGCCGTTGATTGGTAATCGGCCATCGGGTCTTCGTCCTCGACCTCGGCGGGGACCTCGACGGCATCCGTGGATGCCGGCTCCGGGGTCGATTCGACGGGCTCTGGGGTCTCTTCTTCCTCCTCGGGGATCTCGGGCACCGGTTCGACCGCGCCCGATCCCGCGGCGTCGCCCGCGGCCTCGTCAGCGACTGGGGCTTCATCGCCCGCGAGCTCGCCCGCGATTTCCGTGGGCTCGAGGTCGGGGTCGACGTCGTCGGCGTCCTGGAGCTGGCGGCCGGAGCCGTAGCCGTACCGCTGGGTGCCCTGCGCGGCGACGACGCCGACGAGGGCGAAGAGCACGAGGGCCCAAAGGAGGGCGCGCGCGGAACGGGTACGCATCGTCCGTGCTCGAGTTCAAATGAGGAATTTAGGGGATCCGGGGGGCGCTTTTTGCAATTTTTCTTGGAACGGGTGCGGTCAAATCGAAAGCGAGATGTTTTCAATCGAGTCGGTCAAGATGAGATGAAAAATCGATGAAACGGTAAGTTTTGAAACCGGGTTGAACTGTCTCATAGCTATTTACGTGTTCAACAACCGCGGCGACGAGAGACACCCGCCGGCGACCGCGTCGGAGCTCGTTGCATTTGAATTGGGTTTCAGAAAGATATGGTTCATTTGAGGGGTAACGCGTAGAGCGTCACGTCGACATGAAGTCCATGCCCTCAAATGTAACTTTGGCCCAGTTAAAATGCAACGAACCCCGCGCGCGTGCCCGCTCTCGCTCCGCCGCGGCGACTGTCAAGAACGCGGTGACACTTCCGTCCAACGCCGGACAAGTTTAACCAATGAGTACTTGAAGCAGATGTGTGGTCATCAACCAGGAGTCAAAGTACATCATCTGCTCCACTGAAATTGTCTGGCGCTGGACTTGAAGTTGAAGGTACCGCAATAACGCGGAGATCCCTAACCGCGTTCTTAACCGCCGCCGCCGCGTCGTCGTCGTGTCGCCACCCGCCGAGTCCGCACCCGCCCTCCTCCGGCTCGTTGCATTTGGACCACCCTCAAATATTTCATTTGCTGCATCTCAACTTAACGAAACATACAAGCAAAAAATGAAGCATCCATGATCCAAATGCAACGAACCCGAGCGCCCCCTCGTGTTCAACCTCCGCCGGTCACGTCACCCCGTCGCGTCGTCACCCGACCCGACCCCTTCACCTCCCCTTCACGGGTCCCAACACGGACCCGATACACGGCAGATCCTCTCAGATCAGATCCGTTCCAGGTCCGGCATGTCGTCGTCCGCGTCGCTCATGTCATCCTCGTCGTCGTAGAACTTGTCGTCGTAGGTGCTGTGTTCGTACGTGCTGAGCTCTTGGAGTTTAGCGAGGTCGAACGCGGCGTCTCTGTCGTTTTCTTCTTCCTCGTCCTCGTCCACCCACTTGTCGAAGTCGGTCTTGACGTGCGGGACCTTACCTTTCGCCTTGAGCAGCCGCGGCCAGTGCTCGCCGGAGAACTGCGACGATGGTTGGGGGATGGATCGGGGATGGATGCGATTGGTGAGCGAGGTGAGCGACGGGGATGGGGAAAAAGGGAGGCGACGGCAAAGGTTCGTGTTCTGGGATGGGCCGATCCGCGGGTGTATCGCGTCATTGCCATCAGCTGTGTGGTGTATCGCGACCGATACGCGCCTTCGTGATGTCGAGGGCCGTCGTTGGGATCGCGAACCGGGGGAACTGAACCGTGGTATCGGGGTTGGAGCGCGGGTTCGTGGGAGTCTGGATCGCGCCCGCTCACCTCCTTTGTCTTCATCACCATGACGAACACCTGCCTGTTGCCCACGCTTATCTTGCTATCTTTCGCGATGACGGGGTGCATGAACTCGAGGGATACCTCGTACCGCCGCCGTTCCTCGCCGTCCTTCCCCGCGGTGGCGCTGAACGTCATGTTGCCGTCGTCCTCCAGGTCGATCCGCGGGTGTTCGGGATTGGGTAGGTCGATGGTGATGAGGAGCCGATCTTTGCGCTGCGCCCATAGCACCGTCGGTGTGAGCGTGACGCCGTCCTCGGGCATCGTGTCTTCCGTGTCCTCGGTAGTGGCTCCAGTGCAGCGTCTACCCGCGATAGGAAGGAGGCGTGCTGACTCCGGTGCGCGTGCGTGTGTGCCGCCACACACGCGTGCGAGAGTGAGAGGCCCGCACCGACGCCAGCCCCGAAAACGCTCGCGTCTCTTCGGCCAAGAAAATCAGACGCGACTTTTCGAGAGTCGCCGGACTCGATGTGGGGACCGCACAACGAGCGGGCGCCCGGGGCACGATGGAGGCGCCGTTCCAACCCAGGCGGTTCGCCGTCAAGTTCAACCCGCCGAGGTTCCTCCTTGAGTACTCCGACGGCGGAAAGAAGCGGGTCCGCTCGGTGCGCTCCCACGTCTTCCCCGTCCCATCTCGCGCCCCTTCAAAGTGCCGTCTCTTCCCCCCCTTCTCTTCCTCCCTCACGCCCACCCACCGCCACTCCCCACCGCAGGTTGGAATCAACGTCCCGGACGGCATGGACGTCGACACCTTAGCCATGGGCGTCATCGACACATTCCCACGGCGCCTGGACAGGACCAAGGTGCGCCTATCGCAAGTCACGCGGTTAGTGCGCAGGCTGGTGGATCATGTGAAAGGCGTCGGGGATCCAATGGACGCGGACGGGTTCGGCGAGGACGTGGACCTCAACCTGGTCTCACCCGAGGCGCTCACGCAGGCCAAGGCACGGATGGACGGAGACTTCAAACGGCATCAGAAGCTGCCGGGGGATGAGGGGTTCGTGTACGACGTGCGAAAGGAGTTTCACCCGACGGAGGCGAACGAATGGGATGATTCGGATGACGACGGGATGATGAACGCGGAGGACGGGATCTACGGGGACGACGACGACGCTCACGTGGACATGCTGCCGTGACGCCGCGCCTCGTAGCACATGTAGCACGGCTCGGGTGGCTAGCGCTCGGGTGTGATTGTCGTGAAATCTCACATGTACTCTACTGATATTGAAATGGCGATCGGTGGGGACTATTTCGACAAGTTGACCATCATGGTTATGTTGTCACCTTTGAGTAAGATCCGACCGACCGTCTTCTTCGTCCCCTTCTTCTTGTTCACCTCCTCCGCGTCTTCCAGCACGAGGTTCATGTACTCGTCGAAACCCTGGGGATAGAGACGAGGTGGGAATGGAATTGGTTGTCGAGGTTAGCGACAGTGGTGAAATCCAAATGCAAACGAGAGTCACACGGCTGTGGAACAGACTGCCGTTTACCCTAAAAAAATGATCGATCGACGGTATCACGCCCGGGCGGGACCCGTCGATACCGGACGGGCGCGGGTGTTTGTGGATGAGGCATGTGTACTCACGATGATGCGACCCTCTATGACGGTATCGGTGTTCTCGTAGAGCCAGATCTGGATCCTCGCCTTGGTCTGCAGAAACCTGAAGATGAGGTTCTGTTTGGAGTGGATGATGTGTGGGAGAGGCGGGAGTCAGCGAGGTTGGAGGTGGGTCGAGACGCGCGATCGCGGTGTGATCCCATGGGAGGCGCTCGCTCGAAGCTGTTCTGTGGGAGTGATGGGTGGACTCACGATCGGCTGGGTCATGATGCGCTGCACTTTAGTCGCCATGGTCGCTGAGTTTCACGTCGTGATCCCGCTGGATTGCTTCAAAGTACCGGGCGCGGCTCTGGTGCGGCCGTGCGTGTGTCTCTTGGCCCTCCGACGACGACGGGTGCTTCCCTTCGCTTCGTTCGCGTCGCTCGCGTCTCGAGACGACGTGCGTTTGCCTCTGACGCTCGGTGTTGCCGTGGCAGCTCCGCGCGTGGGGAAGTGTGCGCCCTTCCCGCCAGACTGGATTCCTATGGAGACTACCCTAAAAACTGCTCGCCAGTCTGCTGCCTTCGCCGCCGGGAGAGACTCGCCGAGACTCACACATTTGTCGCGCACCGCCGCCTCGACACAGCGCGTCGTATCGAGACATGGGCGGCGCACGCAACGCGGGAAAAGGGCTGAAAGGCAAGGGCCTCGGCGGCTCCCTCGCCAAGCGCGCGCAGAAACACGGCGCGCACGTCGGGCACGTCGCGCAGACGGGCTACATCAACTACGGAACCGGCGACGGAAACAGGCACACCACCGAGATGAACCCCGACGGCGGCGGCCGCCCGAACCTCATCTCCGTCATGGAGCGCAACGACATGGATGAATTTTTCGCCATGGCGGATCTCGCGAACAGGGATTTCACCACCGAGCGGTCGCGAGCGAGGGTGGTGAGCATGCCCGGCGGCGTGAACGCGAGCGGCAACGCCAATCAGGGCGCCGAGAACGATGCGCAAGCTCGAGCGGACGCCGCCGCGGAGGCGGAGGCCCGCGCGGACGCGGAAGCACTGCACAGCGACTCCCTCAAGGTCCCGAGGCGCCCGCCGTGGACCAAAGAGATGTCCGTCGACAAGCTCGACCGCAACGAGAAAGCGTCGTTCCTCGAGTGGCGCAGGGCACTCGCCGCGGTGGAAGACGATGAGCGCCTGACGCTGACGCCCTTCGAGAAGAATCTCGAGATCTGGCGGCAGCTCTGGCGCGTGTGCGAACGCTCCGACATCGTCGTGCAGGTGGTGGACGCGCGGGATCCGCTCTTCTACCGGTGCCCCGACCTCGAGCAGTACATAACCGAGATCGACCACGCTAAGCGCACCATCCTGTTGCTCAACAAGGCTGACTTGCTATCCCCCGAGCTCCGCCGAGCGTGGTGCGATTATTTCGACAAGAATGGCATGGAGTACCTGTGGTGGTCGGCGAAGACGGCGACGGAGGAGGTGGACGCGGAGGCTGCGAGGATGAAGGTGGTGAAGGCTGCGGAGGATGCGCAGTACATGGCGGCGTTCGGGGACCTCCCCGACGACCTGGTCCAGAACGCGGCGGCGTTGCACGCGGACGCCGGCGGTGAATCGGATTCGGGATCGGATTCGGGGTCAGACGCGGGTGAGTCCATCGCGGTACGTCGCAGGCCGCGCGCGCGTGAGGACGTGCTGACCCGGACGGAGCTGATGGACGTGATGGAGAGGCTGGCGGAGAGCGCGGCGGGGGAGGGCGCGAGGCTCCGGCGCAAGGATGGCCGCGTGTGCGTCGGTATGGTTGGGTACCCGAACGTGGGCAAGTCGTCCACCGTCAACGCGTTGGTCGCCGCCAAAAAGACTGGCGTCTCCGCGACGCCCGGTAAGACGAAACACTTCCAGACGCTCGAGCTCGGTGACGGTTTGTTACTGGCGGATTGCCCCGGGTTGGTGTTTCCCTCGTTCACGGCGTCGAGAGCCGAGCTGGTGTGCAACGGCGTGTTACCCATCGACAGGCTCACCGACGTCCGCGAGCCGGTTGGTATCGTCGCGTCCAGAATCTCCAGACAGCTTCTAGAAGCGACGTACCGGTTCAAGATCCCGCTCCCGGCGCTGCACGAGAACCAGAGTCGCGACGCCACCGCGGGCGAGCTCCTCCGGGCCTACTGCGCCGCCAGGGGGCTAACAGTGCAGCAGGGACGGCCCGACGAGCAACGCGCGGGGCGGGCCATCCTGAAGGACTTCATCAACGGGAAGCTGCTGCACTGCGTGGGACCGGACGGGTACACGGGCGAGATGGGAGTACTCGGCGACGCCATCAAGGTGGCGATGGAGGAGAAGGACAGCAGCAGGAACCACACGGGCGACGACGGGGTCTTCAACGACGACGGCCTCGAGATGGACGAATTCGACGATGATGATCGGCTCGACGCGCCGGACGATCCGCTCGCGGCGCAGCTCCTGAAGGAGATGATGGACGAGCTCGGCGGCATCGGCGCCGCCACGAAGCCCGACAAACCCAAGCGCGCGGAGCACAAGTTTCAGAAGAAAGGGGCGAAGATCAAGGGCAGGATCAAAAACTTGGGAGCCGGGGTGGATACCACCGCGGGTGGTGACGGGTTCAAGATGGGTAAGCGCGGCGGCATGATGCCGGCGTCCGCGCAGGCCATGGTCCGATCGTCCAAGGAGGCGGAGATGTAACGTACTCGTATTGTTCCGTATTAGACTCTCGATGATGAATCGATTTACAAACACGTGTTGACTAGCGCTGTTAATGTTACCGAGGACCCCGACGACTTTCACTTTCACTTTCAACATCGAAGCCGCTTGCGACATTTCTCGATGTCGACGCACGGCCCTTTCGGCTCCCCAGGAAGCACCGGAAGGTTCGCGTTGACGAGCATGATCTCGTCCACCATGTACCGCAACTCAGGGCTCAACCCAACCACGGTGGTCTCACCGAGCCACGGGTCCGCCTGCAACGACCACGCCGTCTTGGCCACTATGGCGCCCATGCATTGGTAACTCGCATCCGTGACGCCGCCGACGTGAGGGGTAAAGTACGCGCGTTCGTGCGACACCAGGGGATCCGCCGGGTCCACCGGCTCTTGCCACGCGACATCGGACGCGAGGTACCCAAGGCGCCCGTCGTTCAACGCGTTCAACACGTGTGTCTTGTTGAACAAGCCGCCCCTGGCGATGTTGACTAGGACGGCGCCGGGTTTCATGTGCGACATGAATTCGTCGTTGATCATCCCCATGTTCTCCTTGGTCTGGTTGGCGCAGATGACCACCGCGTCGCTGTTCTTGATCCACTTGATGTCGTCCAGCGGGCGGACCTCCTCGTCGTAGAGGAGAAAGTCCTGCTCCTCCTTGGGCCACTCGCTTTTCCGCGCCGCCTGGAGTTTGCACTTGAAGGAACGAAGCCGCCGCGCCACTTCTTTGCCGATGTGTCCCCACCCGACGATGGTCACGATCTTCCCCTTGAGCTGGACGGTGCACGGTTCGCCCAGTTTGCGGTCTTCGAGCGATCGCGCGAGCTGGTTCACCCTGCGAAGAGCCGCGAGGAGGAGGTAGACGGCCATCTCCGCGGTGCTGTCGGCGTTTCCCGTCTTCTCCGATGGGATTCGCGCGAGTAAGATGCCCCGCTTGGTGCACGCCTCCTCGTCGACTCCCTCTAGCCCGACGCCGAACTGCAGGACCAGCTTGAGGTTGTTCGCCTTCGACAGGAGCGCGTCGTCGATCTTTGTCATCAGGGGTACGGCGATGTCCGCGTCCACGATCTCGCGCGCCACATCCTCGCGCGCGCATCGCACGAACCGAAACTCGCAGTTGCCCACAGCCTCCTCCTTCTCGAGCGCCCGGCGGGTCTCCTCGGCGCCCGCGGGGAATTCCTTGCCGCAGAACAGGAGCTTGAAGTACTTCCGCTCCTCGTGGTAAAGCGCCCCGGGGGGCAGACCCTTCTTACCCTTCTTCTTCGGCGGCATCGCGGCGGCGGCCACGAGCGCTCGCGACACTGATCGAGGGCGGCAGATGACTTTCGAGGAAAATAATAAGGGTCGGGCGAGGAGAAAAAATGGAGTGTTACTTCGACACGAGCTATGAACTACACACGCGCCTTCACCGTCTCAGTCGAAGCCGACGGGCACCTTGACCGTCGGCAGCTTCTTGTTCCCTTCCATGATCACCCGGAACTCGTCGAACGTGATCCCGCCGCCCAACGACGGCGACGACCGACCGGCGTCTTTACCCCCGTCGCCGTCGTCGCTCTTTGTTTTCTTACGCAACTCCGCGAGTTCTCCCATGGCTCGCGTGATGAGCTCGCCAACCTGCTCCTCGTTCAGGGACGAGCCCACTAGGTGTTTCACGATCGTCTCCAGGTCGGAGAACGAGATGTACCCGTCCCGGTCCACGTCGTACACCTGATGTAAGAGGGGGTTAGGATTGGTCAGTCGGTGGTGAATACCAATGCCAAAATGCCAAAATGACGAAGAATGCCAAAACCGATGTGTGCTCCTGTCCGGTACTCACCCTGAACATGAAGTCGAGCTTGTCCTCCCGCGTCGCCCTGTCGCTCATCGCCGACATCACCCTGCAGAAGTCTTTGAAGTTGAGGTTCTGGAACACCCGCGTGACCCTCGGCGCGAGCGGTGATATCGCGAGCTCTGGGATGGACATGAGCTCGTCCTCGCTGATGTACCCTTTGTGCCGCTTGTCGAGGGTTCGGAAGCGCTTGTACAGGCACTGGATCTCGCGGCTGTTGAACTTGCCGCCGCAGTGTTCCTGCACCTCCTCGACGTCGTACTGCGTCAGGTTCAGGCTCGACGCCGTCAGTCCCTGCGGGTGGGTCAAGGACAAGGTCGGGAGGTCAGGGGGCGATGGACGCGGAATCGGTTTTTGTTTACCCTAGAGACGGACTCCGCGATCGACCGTGCCGAGGTCGCGGGTCGCGGGGCGCGCGGGTGGGACGTCGATGAACGGGTGGCGCGGGTATCGGGGTGCGCATCACGCGCGGCGTACCATGGCGTCAGTGTCTGGATCGTGCCTCGGTCTCGAACTATTGCGCGGGGCGTCTCTGTGAAGTGGCGGGAGCGGTGGGTGCCGCACGAAGAAATGCTGACTCTGCAGATTCGATTTTCTCCAGCCACAAAAAACGTCTAAGAGTCGCGCACGTTCCTCAGCACTGCGAGACGTTCTTGATGTACACCTCGTCGCAGCTCACGTCGCCGAACATCAGCACCTTGAACCCTGGGTTAACCTCCGCGATCTTCAAAAGCCACTCCTTGCACGCGCCGCACGGCTTGAGCGGATTGAGGTCGCCGCGAAGTGATAGACCCGGCCTCACCGGTCGACACAGCTGCGCGTCTACTTGCGTTGACTCCCCACCTCCGTTGACTCCTCCCGCGAGCTGCGCCAGGTTGACGAACGACGACTCCCGTGACATCGCACCGCCAGTTCCACCGTGCGCGCCGATGTCCCCTTTCCCAAGTGACAACACCGCTATGCCGAAGAGGTCTTTTCTTCGCAGCGCGGGATCACTCGCCAACGCGTTTCCTATGGCGTTGCGCTCACTGCACAAGGACCCGGTGGGCATGGAAACTTCCAGGTTGACCCCTCGAAAGTACTGCGGCGTCGTGTTCTTTTTATCGGTGTTATTTTCATCGTCGTCGCCGGTGTCTTTACGTCGCCGGACGCAGAGCACGGCGAGCACCGGCTTTTGAGTTTTTCTTAGCCAAAACTCTCCGAGTTCGTGTTCGCCGTGCGACATCGAGAGGAACACGTCGCGGTGCCTCTTCATCTCCTGGACCATCTCCGTGACTAAACTCGCATCCTCGTCCGCGGCCGTGCGTTCGTGTGAGCTCAAGCCGCCGGGCGCGAAGAACGATTGGAGAGCGTCCGGGGTCGATCGCGTCAGCGGCGCGCCCTCCGCCCGTTCCCACTTTTGCATATCCACGTCGTCCTTACGTAACAACCCTTGGTGCCAGAACGTCTTGAGCCGCCACACGTGCAGCAAGTACGGCTGCATGTCGCGGAACGCGGCGGTGAGTGCCTGGAGCCGCGCGGGTGCACCGCCGCACAGCGCCATCGTCAGCTTGAACCGCCGCGGCCACTCCTCGCCCCACCGCCGAGCAACCGAGTCCCGCTCCCTCTCCAACGCCGGTCGTAGGTTTGTTTGTAAGAAACGCACGTTCTCGTCGTAGCGGAAAACGCCGGCGCCGGAGTCCACCAGCTTGACCTCGACGTGGGGATGGCACGCGTTGATGAACCGTTTCATCAGCCGGGCCGTCGCCGCGGTGGAGTTGGCCTCGGGCGAATGCGACTCCTCAACCGGGTCGCCAAAGCCCGTGACTAGATACAGTACCCGCCGAATGTTTCGTTCCTTCTGGAAGCTTCCGGACGGCCCGCGGAGGTCGTTGGCGGAAGGCCTGCGCGCGGGTGTGTGCTCCGGGGACGTCGCGAGGCTGGGACCGGGCCACTGGGACTGGGACTGAGACGGCCGCGGCGGTTTGTGATTCGCCGCCGCCGCCGCCGCCGCCGCTCGCAGAGTTTCCTCTGGAGTCTTGGTGTTGAACCCGGTGAGCCACTTGTGGAGCGTCACCGTGAGCAGCGGGAAGCACGCCACCGCGACTACTCCGTGTGTCTCAATCTGACGCAGTTCCGTGGTGTGGAAGGGTGTAAACTCTGGGTGCCAATGGAAGTCGTCATGGTTGAAGTCGTCATGGACGAAGCGAGTCGTGATGCCCATCGGGAGACCACCACCGAGGTTAGTGTGTGATGGCCCGGATAAATCACCGTATTTGAGATCCGCATCCTTCTCTGTCCACCATGGTACCCATCTATCATCACGGGAGAGACCATAACCCATCTCCAGGGCCTCGGCGACTTTCCTCTGCGTGCGATGGGTCGTGAGCGGGGGCGCCCGTTGTCAAATCTAAATCTTGTTTATTCTTTTGGGAGGTTGTGGGCGAGCGCACCTGGCTACTGAACTTTGGCCTGCACAGCGATCGTTGCAGCATCATGCGTCCACCTTTTGTTTCCATCAAGACACCGTCTTTGTTCGGTCCGATATCAATCTTGGAATCAAGAAAGCCGAAGCCAAGGCCGTCCGGGATTGCATCGCGCGGATCTTTTTGGCCGCGCCCGCACAGCCAGACGGTGAGATCCGCGTGGCTGACGTTGTAGATGCAGCAGTGCGTGAAGGCCGGGTCCTCCTGGGGAGGCTCGGGAGCGGTTCCTTTCCTCTGCCTCTTCCCCGGGGGTTTCTCCGGTGACTCCATTATGCGTAGGGCGCGCGAACGGATATGGAGGTGCCTATTATTTCCCGCGGCTTCGAAATCGCTCGGAGATTTGCTGACACGCTGGCCGATACGCGCGCCCACTGTGAAGCGCGCCCACGACCGCGTGCCGACGCACTCGAACGCACGAACACGCGCGTCCCGCGATGATGTCCCTCGTGTCCTCGTCCGTGAGCATCCTGCCCCGCGCGCCGGTCCACGCGGCGGCTAGATCGACGCGTCGCGCCTCCCCCGTCTTCATGCCCAACGCTTCGATCGCGATTCGATCCAATGGGGTTAACTTCGATCCCCTTCGCGTCGTCGTCGCGAGGAGGATCCGCGCCACGCCCCGCTCCATCGCGATCCGCGCGTCCACCTCCGAGCGCCCACCCGCGGAGCTTCAGAGGATGACCGAATGCGAACCCAGCGGCGCGCCGTGGTGGAAGGGAGCCGCGAAGGGCGCGGCAGCATTGGCCCTCGCGGCGGCCCTCACGCTCGGCGCGCCCGCCGACGCGCTCGCCGCTCGGTCATCCGGACGCATGGGCGGATCCTCCTTCCGATCCGCGGCGCCGTCCAGGAGCTACTCGAGCCCCGGAGCCATGTCGTCCTCCAGGACCGCGATGTCCTCCACGGGTCCGTCGATGATGTCGCGGAGCATGATCGCGCCAACCATCTTCGTGCCGATGGGCGGCTACGGCTACGGCATGGGCATGGGGGGCATGGGTTACGGCTTCGGTAACCTCATCTCCCTCGCGTTCATCGCCATCGTGGTCATGGCATTCCTGGACAACATCAAGAACATGTTCGGCGGCGACGGCATCCAGCTCGGCGGCGACGCCATCGCCGTCGTCAAGGTACAGATCGGCCTCCTCGGTATGGCCCGGGATCTGCAACTGGACCTGGAGGCCATCGCGGACAAGGCGGACACCTCCTCTCCCGACGGACTCCACTACGTCCTGGAGGAGACCGTGCTGGCGCTACTCCGGAACCCGGAGTACTGCGTCTATGGCTACGCGACGAGCGCCAGCGCGAGAGGACCGGAGGATGCCGAGGACAAGTTTAATGACTTTTCCATGGACGAGAGGGGTAAGCTCGCGGAGGAAACCCTTGTGAACGTCAACTCTCGCAAACGCACCGCCGCCGCCACGAAAGGCACGGACGAGGACGGCGCGCGGGTCAACGAGTACATCCTGGTGACGATCATCGCCGCGTGCGACGGGGGACTGAAGCTGCCGGCGGTGACGGACAGCGCCGAGTTGAGAACCGCGCTGAAGCGGGTGGGGGCTATTCGGGCGGATGCGTTGCAGGCGGTGGAGGTGATCTGGACGCCGCAGGAGGAAGGGGACACGCTGACGGAGGAGGAGCTGCTGACGGATTACCCCATGCTCAACGTGCTGTAGAAGACTTTAATCGAACAAACCTTTTAGCAAAGTGGAGTCTCGAGGCCAAGGTGCCTTCGTACGTGTCAAATCCAAATGCGAAATTTCTCGATCGGTCCGAGAGTTATTTTGAAAGCCACGACGAAGGCACCGCGTTCACTTCCGACGGCACCATGGAACCACGAAGCAAGCGCCGCGAGAAGGACGAGACGATCGTCGATAGGATACGACTCGGCGAGATCTCTGTCTTCGTCGCCCTTACGCAGGAGCTGCCGGACGTGTTCACCGCCGAGATACTCCCCAAGCTCGATATGATATCTACCCTAAACTTGGCGCAGGTGAACAAGTCGTACAACGCCGCGGTGTGGAGCGCGGACGGAGTGCGGTCGATGCACGCGAAGATCAAGGCACACTTTGTTAAGACTGAGAAGGACTGGTTCGTTGACCCGATGTTCTGGGCGGTAAAGTTCGGCAACATACCTGCGGTCAGGGCCCTTCTGAAGCTTGGGGCGGGGCACCCACACTACACCGTGGACAAAGTGTTTCCCGGCACTGGCTTGACAGTTTTGCACCTCGCTGCTGGCAATGGCCACGCGTCGCTGGTGAAGGTCCTGATAGAAGCGGGTGCAGATGTGAACGTGCGTGCATACATCGTTGACCCAAATCACGTTGTCGCCTCCATGCATACGGCTCTGCACTCCGCCGCAAGTCGAGGCCACGCACTTATTGTAATGGATTTGATCATGGCGGGTGCAGATGTGAATAGCGCGACATCGAACGGCTGCACCTCGCTTCACATTGCTGCTTCAAAAGGACACGATGGTGTCGTGGCCTCGTTGATCCAAGCTGGCGCAAACATTCACGAAGCCTTCCTAAGTCGGATGCCGTTGCAAATCGCCGTTGATAACAAGCACGAGAATATCGTGAAGATGCTGAGACACTTTGGAGGCTGAACGTAGTCTTGCTAGCTCAAAACGCTGTAACATTCTGTGCTAACGAGGGTACTCACCACGAACGAAACAGCACACCACGAACGCCGCCGACGCACCCGTCCTCGCCGCCAGCCGCCGCCGCCTCCCTCGCCTCCGCCACGCTCCCCCTCGCGCCCCTCGCGAGCAACACCGCCGCCGGCACCACCCACCGCATCCCCACCGCAGCCTTGGACAAAATCTCAGCCCGCGGAACACGTTCGCCGCCATCCGCGTCGAACGCATCGCCCAAGATGGACCTGACTAAACTCATCTTCGCCTTTTCCGCGTCGCACTTGCTCACCACAGAGACGGTCTCCACCGCTCTGTCGAACAAACGCTCGTTACCCACGACCGAGTCGATGGGCCGTCCCCCGTCGCACGTCTTCCCCGCGATGACGTACGCGCCGAGGACGATGGCGTCGACGGCGTGCTTGACGTGCAACTCCGCCAGCCTCGCGCACCACACAACCCTCAACGCCGATTTTTCGGGCAGCGACGGGGTCATGGACGCGCAGTCGTGCCCAGGCGCGACCACCGCCGCGACTTGCACCCCGCTCGCCTTGTTCGCCAGCGCCACTTCCGGCCATCGAAGCGTCGCGAACATCGCGGACCCGTACGTACCAACCATGTCTTTTTGCGTCAAATCGTCCGTCATCACCAGCGTCTGCGCGCACCCGCCGGACGCGAGGATGACCACCAGATCCTTCGACCCCAGCCGCGGTAGCACTTCGTCCACGAAGTGTTCCCGTGAGATGTCCCGCGTGCCGTCCGGGGGTGCTGAGACGAACGGTATGTCCAGTGCGCTCCACCCGCCTGGTGTGCCGAGGTGCGCGGATACGTCGAGGGGCTTGGCGCCGAATGTGGAAACCGCGTCGGGGGGCGACACGAGTCCGACGGCTCCGACGCCGCCGTGCCCGAGAAAGTGCACCGACCCGCCGGATTGGATGGTCCGCGCGGCTCGTTCCATGACGTGCACGATGCTATCCTCGAACTGTTTCTTCGGTGCCTGTTCTCCGGCGTCCGAAGAAATAGTTCCCTCCTCGTTCTCGTCCTTTTCGTTGTTTTCATTTTCCTTTTTCCCGGTACTCGTCTCTTTATCCTTCCCTTTACCCTTCTTAGCGCCCTTCTTCTTCTTAGCCGTCCCAAGCGCGGACTGGTAGAATCGCTGTGTCACGTTGGACGCCGAGTGCAGATACATCGCAACCATCTCCAGCGCGCACTCGCTCGCCTCCCACAGGATCGGATAAGGCCCCGGGACCGGACCCAGGTTCGTGGGATCGGCATCCGGGTCGGGTCTGGAAGGATCGGCGAGGTCTTTCTCCCACTCACGCGTTCGCTCGTCATCCTCAGCCATCATGATCCCCGTCGTTAGCAACGCGTCCAGAAGCATCTTCGAAGCACTGGAACACTTCAACGCGTCGCACCCGTGCACGCACTCCGCGCCCAACACCGGATTAACGATTTTCCGCCGCCGAACACGCATCGGCATGCGCTTCTCCCATTTACCCTCCGCGGCGTCGATCGGGCCGTACCCGGGCTTGTACGGCGCGATGTTCCACGCGTGCTCCGTCAACAAACCTCCCAGGTCGGGCTCCATGCGCCAGATGGCGTCACGGAACGTCGGCGGCGCGCCGTGCGGAGTCCCGGGAGGTGGTCCGCCGGGCTCGCCGTTTGCGCCCCCCTCGCACGATTCTCTCGCCACCCGACCCGGCCCCGCGTCGCTCGCGTGTTTCCGCTCCGTGAATCCCAGCACCGCGATCGTGAACCGCCGCTTATGGTCCTCCATCGCGCGCTCCACGACGGACGCGACGTACCTCTCGCGGAACCCGCCGCCGATCCCGATGACCATGGCGTCGATGATCGCGTCGCCGCCGGCTTTTTGCAAAGCGGCGTCGAAGTCGCGCACGGCTGCGTATTGGTCATCCTCCGACGGTTCCGTCCCGGGGTCGAATAGGGTTCGGTGGCCGCCGGCGCACAGTGCGTGGAATATGGGCTGGAACCCGCGGAGTCGTGCGACGTGGTTGGCGTTGGTGGCGGCGAAGAAGGCGACCCGCGCGGCGGCGCCGCAGCCGACGATGAACACCGCGGCGGTCGGTTGGACCTCGGGCGCGGGCGGTGGTGTTTCATCGACGACGTCGGCGCCAGGGTCGGCGGCGTCCGGGTCGGCACCCGGGTCGGCACCCGGGTCGGCACCCTCGGCACCCTCTGTTTTCCGTCCTTCGCCCTCATCCTCCGCGGAACCCGGGGCGGCTTCGTGCCCCGAGGCGAATCGCTCGAAGTCGTATTCGGCGAACTTGTCGTCGGTGGCCATCGGGTCCGTATCGGTCCCTATCTCCCCGCCCTCCGCGCCGTCGTGTGTGCCCACGGCGCCCGGCGGCTCGGCCGTCGCGGCCGTCGCCTTGGCATCCGTGAGGCTCCGCCTTAAGAGCTCTGACACCACGTCCGCGAGCTCGCCGACGTCGTTGAGGATCTTGCGGTGCGAGATTCCGGGCTGCCCGCACGACGACTCGGACGCGTAGAGCTCCTTGTCGCAGTTCCCGAGGGCGGTGAGGATCCCGCGCGCGTCGAGGGACTCGAGATCGGCGGCGTGCTTGCTCACGCGCTCCGTCGCGGGGACGTCATCGGCGGTCGCGCCCATCCGGCTCCTCTGGATGCTTGCTGCGCCCCGACCAATGATGAATGCACGACGACGACGACGGTTCGGCAACAAGCACACAGCGAGCAGTCATGACTTGGAGTAAATAGCGTTAGAAATCACGGGTTGCTAATTGCATTCCATACGGTTTTGAAATATCACCATTTGCAGTGTTGATGTCCAAATTTTTGACTGGATTCCTGAATGCTCGTGTTGATTTGTTGTGGAAATGTTTGTGGAAATGGTGGATTTCCGCTCGAAATTTCCAAGATTTCCCTTTCA
>Ga0302114_10001233_pt1 | contig 16944 bp, 15 predicted proteins | sample AG5_Surface_MG_FD_203107 | JGI IMG/M metagenome (GOLD analysis project Ga0302114, IMG submission 203107) | Marine microbial communities from Western Arctic Ocean, Canada - AG5_Surface | ecosystem: Environmental > Aquatic > Marine > Oceanic | place: Canada: Western Arctic Ocean | collected...
GTGAGCACCCCAATGAGCTTGTTGTACCTCTCGATCTCCTGGTACAGGACGGTCTTGAGCGCGTCCGGGTCGCTCCTGCCTCCCATATTCTTCTTGATCTGCCTCAGGTTGAAGAAGCCCGGAACCATCTCCTTCATGAGCCCCACCTGCGCCGAGCAAAACATGAAACCGAGTGAGTGAGTGAGTTAGTTGTGATGTGTTATGCTGTGTTGGCTCGCTTCGCTCGCCGCTCACTCCGCTCGCCGCTCGCTCACCTGCTTCCCCAACTTCTCGTCGTTCGTCTCACCCCCCTCGCTCACAACCTTGGGCTGCAAACTAATTATCGTCGCCAGCAAGTTGTTGGTGTCCTCAATTTGGCTGCTAATGTCCGCGTTGGGGTGCTGCCCGAACGCCGCCGGGTGGTCGTGGTTCGGCAGTCCCCCGATCACCTCCTTGTAGCTGCTCAGGTCCCCGTCGGCCGGTACGACGTACTCTGGAAGCTCGCTCAGCGCGAAGTTGTCCGCGCTGATTGTTTCCTCGCAGATGAACTGGTTCATGTACACGTTCACCAGCCGCCTGTCCCAGTCGTCGGTGATCCTGCCTCCGTAGTTCGCCTCGCTGATCAAGTACCGCATCGCGTCGAACGGCGTGTTGTCGGGGTATTCGTCCAAGAAAACAATGATCAAATCGTGGCAGATCAAGTAATCGCTCTCGTTGAACTCGTACGGGATGTTGAATCCGAGTGCTTTGAACTTCCGCCTCTCCAACAGAGTCGCGTGGAACCACGTGAGCGCAAACAGCAGCTTCTTGTACTTGTACGTCTGCCCGCACTCGGAAAACTTCTCCTCGCTGATCAAGTTGTACAGCTTGAGCAAGTTGCTCCGCAAGCCCCTGGGAGGCTCTGTGGTCATCTTAATGCCCCTCTGGAGCAGAGTGATGGGGAACTTTGGGTTGGGACTGCTGCTCAGCCACAGCCTGAAGTTCTTGTCCATCTTCCCCACCTCGCAATAGTTCTCGACCATTTTCTCGAGCTCCGGTAACCAGCTCAGCATCAAGTGGCAGTTTGCCAACATGACCCAGCTTCCGTTCTGCAGCCCGTCGTTGATGCACTTGACCGCTACCGGGCCTTGTCCCTGACCGAGCGCAACCTGCTCGAACTGAATGTTCCGCTCGTTGGCCATGTTCTGCACTTGGGCAGTGGGGTCAACTCCCGGACTCAAAACGAAGATGAGGGGAGTGAACGCGGTTGCCGTCGTGAAAATCTCCTGCAAGTTGAACGGGGGCGCTTGCGCGTACTGCTGGCCCATGTTGTTTCCGACAAAGTTCGCGGCGGCAAATAACACCCTGTCGGGCCTCATGCTTCGCAAGATGCACATTTGCTGCAGCTCGTTCAGCTTGTTGTCCCACTCCCCCGGAAGCGTCTCGCTCTCCGGCGCAGAACTCAAGAACCAGTGCTTCCAGTCTCTCTGAGACTGGTCGACACTGCTCGCGAATCCGTGGAACGCGGGTAGCTTGTCCAATTCGCTGATGTTGTCCCACGTGATCTCGTCAATCCAGCTTCCGCACGGGTTGGCCTTCTGGTCTCCCTTGTCAACCACAACTCCGCCAAAGCAAAAGAAGTCGAACTCGCTCTTCGGCACCTTGTTTTCCCTCTGCATAATCTTGATGCAGAGCTGAAACGAGAACAATATTTTGTGTCTCTCGAACAACCCAACGCATGTACTCTTGAACACCTGTTCGGTGTGGTAGCTGTTGATCAAATCGACCCTCTCGCCAACGTTCTGAGCACCGCTCCCCAGCCCCTTGCTCCTACTGTCGACTATGCTCTTGTTAAACAGGTCAACGTACGCATCCAAACTAAACTGGTACATCGGGTCTACCCTGGCCATGTCATTCAACACGAAGTACGCGATCGCAGACCTGATGGCTGCCGGGCGGTAACCCTCGCGTGCAATGTCAATCTTGATCTCTGTTTCCTCTGCAACCTTGAGCTGCTGCGTCACCTCCTCACTCGTCACCTTACTCACTTGCAGCGTGTTCACCAGCTCCAAGTCGTCGAGCAAGCTTCCTGTGCTTCCGGCCAACAATCTCAAAATTTCGTTCTCCAAGTCGACCAGCTTCCTCTTTCCGGCGGCAACGCGGACGGTCAGCTCGCTCTTTTGCTCCTCCAGAGTTGGTTCCTCCTGCTGAACCACCGTTCCTAGCAGCTGTGCCTCCAAACCCTGCTGCTTCACGGCGAAGTTCACGACCGTCGTCTTGGTCGACACCTCGGGCGTGTAGTGAGGATTTCCCATCTTCGTGGTTATGTACAGCTTGAACTCGTCGCTGTAGTCCAGCTCCTTGTCGCCAAGCTTGATGATCTGCCTGTTTCCTTGCTTGATGATGGCCTTGCTCAAAACTGGTTCCAAGCTGGGATCCAGCTCCTCCAAAACGTCCTGCAGTAGAACCGGCAACCCGTAAGTTATTCCGTTCTCGACGTCCCTCAAAAAGTCCTTCATCTTCAGGTCGATTATTTTCAACTCTTTCCCGCACATGCTCCTGATCCACTTGTTGGCCTGTCCCTGAGGATCGATCATCAACGGCCACCTGGTGCACCTGGTCACAATGACTCCGTTCTCCGTGCTGAAGCCGTCCGCCGGCAGGCCCTGAATGTTCCAGTCCCTAACGTCCGTGGGTTTGGCCAAGAAGAATGCAAAGTTGAAGTTCTCGCTCATGGGCAGCTTGTTCATCTTCACTTCTTTGTCCCAGCCGCCGACCAAATCGGTTCGGTAAGAGGCATCAAAAGGACCAGCGTAACTCATGAATCCCGCACCGACCAGAGAATCTCCGACAAGGTCGGTGATAGATTTCTCGAACGTTCCAATGCTCGCCTGCCACCTGGTGTACTCGCCGCCCAAGCCGTTGATCAGCTTCTCGGCCCGCATCAACTTGTCCTCGAGATCTTCTGCCTCCTGCTTCAGCGCATTCTTCTCGCCGACAGACTGGTCGTACTGAGCCTTCAAGGCGGCAACCTTTGCCACCACGGAAGCCAGCGCGTCACTCGCAATCTTCAGAGCTGCCTGCTTCATGGCTAATCCTTGACTTGCGGCTTTCAGCCTGGCGCGCTTCGGCGCAACCTCTTTGGCCACGTTGCAGTAAATATAAATGGCGTGACACCACGTGCACAGAGCGCCAGCAGCAGTGCTCACTTTCGTGACGGACTCGGGCGAGAAATCGGGGTTGTTGATGTACTTTTTCACCTTTGAAATGATGCTGTCCTTGACGTTGTTCTTGTCGTACGTCTTAATTTGGACGAGGAAATTGGACTCGCCGAGCGCCTTCTTCGCCGTGGCCCAGTCGGTCGCCTTCCCGAAGTAAATCATGACGCAGCTCATGCACACCTCCACCAGCGGGGGGGGCTTGTTGAACGACTTCACTTCCGTGATTGCGCCCTTGTCGAGCTTCTCAACCTCCAGCATCGCCTTCTCCAGGGCTGGCATGGCAACGGCGAGGTCGGCCTCGGCATCGGACGCGATCGCCAAGCATTCCTTCTCCTCCTTTCCGATCCTCTCACTGTCAGCCTCAACGGTCTTCTTCTGCTCATCGGCCTGCCTCCTCTCGCCGACAATTTGCACCAGGAGCTCCTCGCAGTCCTTCTGCGCCTTGGCCACGACCACCTTCTTCACCTCGAGCTCCTTGCTCATGATTTCGACCTGTTCCCTCGACTCTTCCAGCTTCTGCAAACCATTGGTCAGCTTGTTCCTCTGGTCTCCGAGCTCCTTCCTCTTCTCGTCGAGCAAGTTCAAGTATCCCTTGACCAGCTCCAAGTAGTTTGTCGGCGTGACGTAGTTGTAGCGTTTCAGCTCGTCGATCATTCGCGCAGACGAGTCAATAACGCTCAAATGAGTGGCCGAGAAGACCTTGGCGATGGCAACTCTCTGGCTCTCGTCCTCTAGCGCGACGTTCTCCAAGAACTTCGTGGCGACTTCCTGCAGAGCATCAGCGGGCCAGGTTTGGAACCAATCGATTGTGGTGCAGTTCACCAAGCCTGGGTACTGCCTGCACCTTGCCCTGAGCCCCGACCCGACCGGACTCATGGCTAGAATCACGTGCAAGTTGGCCCTGACGCGGTCAACGAAGAAGTTCCACATGTTATCGGGTGTTTCGTCCAAGCCCAGGGCAGCAACATCTTTCCTCACGCCATCGTAAATCAGCACCATTTCCTCTTTGGGGAAAAGGTTGGGAACCGAACCGGAGCTCAAAATGTTGTTGATGTCCTCCAAAAAGCTTGCCTCCTTGATTTGAGTGTCGTTGAAGAGGAAGCACGTAACCTTGTTTTCAACTCCCGTTTTCATGTACAGCTGGGAGAGCAAGAGTGGGTTAGGAGTGGGTTAGGAGTGGGTTAGGAGAGGGTTGGGTTTGGTTAGGGTTTGGGTTAGGGTTGGGTTAGGGTTACGCTCGCTCACCTGCTTCAGGTCCTCCCTGAACTCGATGGATCGGTACTGCTTGGTAATTTCAATTGTAAAGCAGGTAATATCCGCAACATAACAACTTAGCCTGGTCAGCGACTGGCGGCCACTACCTCCGACTCCCACGAGCATCATGTTTCCGCGTTCCTGCTTCAAAATACGATGAATCCGGCAAATGTGCCTCAACGCGTCCTCGAACAGAACCAAGTTCATCGGGATCAGCTTCGGCTCCATGTTGTAATCCTCCAATTTCTCGTCCAAAAAGTTCTTCAGCTTCTTCAAATCGGTGTTCTCCTCGTAGGGAATGATCTCGCTGGATTCGGTTAGAAAGCTGATGAAGATTGGGCCCTGAGAAGAATCAGAAGTTTCGTCCATCAAACCGTCCCAGGTGCAGTCAAAACTGTCTTTCAAAGTTTTGGAAAGCAGTGCGACAAATCTCTTCTCGTCGTTCGTGCTATCGTTCAAGAAACGGTCGCTAAAGGCCCTCATGCACTCGTGGCACCAGAGTCTCAGCATGCCGTCCTTGGTGTCAACGCACTGCTGTTGCGCCTGCATCACCCCCTGGACGACCTTTGCAACGTCTCGCAGGTTGAAAAGGTAGTGAGATTTTGTTGGCGACGGGAGGAAATCGAGAGCAACATCCTTGTACACCGCAAGTGTGGCCTTGGCAATGACTGCGCCGAGGGGCTTGATCTCGTTATCGAACTCGGACAACTTGGGATTGAGGATGGATTCGAAAATGCGAATAACCTGAGCGTCGGCAGGCTCGGCGGTGTACAGCAAGGAGAACCTTGACTGGGTCCTGTTGGAAATGATCTCCCTCCCGCCGGTCGGGGGTGCCATGGCAGAAACGATCTGGGTGTCCAGAATGTACCTCCACGAGCACTTGATCCTGTCGTACCACCCACCGTAGTCCATCCACAACCTCAGCAGCTCTAAGGGGGGCTGGAAGGGCGACTCTGCGTTGGTCTTTACGGGCATGTTAAAATCGTCAATGAACAGCACGAGCTTCTTTCCTCCTGCGGGGCCCATCTTATCCTTGGATTTTTTCTCCATGGCGGATTCGACGATCTCCTGTGTTGTGCCACTATCGGTGGCTGAGGAAAAGTTGATGACTAGGCTGGAGTGAGTGTCCGGGAGGTTATCGAGCATCGCCTAAGGTTATACGTAGTTTGGGATTTGGGTTAGTTTGTTGTGTAGGGTTTTGTTGAAATTGAATGGATTGTTGCTCACCTGGCACAAAATCGTTTTCCCCGTTCCTGTCAAGCCGGTGACCAAGACCTGTTTGTTGGCGTTGACCAACGTTGTCAAGATGTAGCTATTGCGCACCGTGTCGGTGGTTGGGACGATTAGCGAGTGGAACGCGGCACCCTTGCGAGGCCTCCAGGTGGGGATTTTCGATTCCCAAAGCTCAAAGTCGCCCTTCTTGGGATCGACAAAAAAGTCGTATACGGTTTGCATGGGAGGAAACTGAGCCTCAATCTCGCGCAAGTACTGGTCAAGAGTGCGCCTTCCCTCTTCGTCCACGGCAGCCATGATGCTCCAGATCATACTGAAGACGAACCACTTCTCGGACAGCGCGTAGAACTTTGCCGGTGACTCGGTTTCGGGCTTGATTACCCCGTTTGCCTCAGTTGCGAGTGCATCATACAAATCGATCAGCGACTTGACGGCATTAAAGTCGCTCACGGGAACAGGCTCAGTGCAATTTATCTCCTTGTACGTGAGAATCTTGTGCACATACTTTTCGAACATTTGCTTGTGGAAGTCGGCGTCCTCGGTGGAGTCGGCGAACCTGCGGGGTGAGTTAAATTGAGTTGAATTTAGTTGTAATAAAAATGTTAGTAACATTGTGTATGGCCCGCTCCACTCATTCCCATTCCACTCACCTCTTCTCAATCCACGACGTGACGTACGGCATGTAGCCCATACTCGCACCGTCGATGTAAATCATTCCAGCGCGACTCACGGTGGCAGGAGAGGCCACAGCTAGATCTTCCACCTCGAATAAGAGGCACATGGAGTTGGTGAGCGGGATGCGATCACCGTTGATCAGGGTCAAAATCTTGTTGTCGTCCATGACAGAGTTCATGCTTTCAATCCACATTGCGTCAACCGGCCCGTCGAACAAGATCCACTTCTCGTCCGGGCGATCACTCTCGCTGCACTGCTTGAAAATGCAAGAGAGAATCCCATCAGCCCACTCGAACGTCTGCAAATCGTAAGCGCCGTACAATTCACTCAGTGTGATACTCTTGCTGTTCATGACGAACGTGTTGCAAACATTGTAGCCGTCGATTTTGTCCTCCTTGCACATGGCAGTTTTGGCCTCGGTCAACACCTTCCAGCACGTGGACTTGCCGCTCATGGTATCGCCCACGAGCATGTTGCAGTGCCTCGTTAGCTGCGAGTCGTAGAGCTGAATAATCTTGGAAAAGAGAAACTCGTGGGGTTGGAGTTTTTTCCTCTGCATCTCCCTGTCCAGGGCAGTCTGGAGCGATCCGTACTCGGAAGTTGGGAGCTCGAGGCCGGGAAACAAATCTCCCAAAAGGAGGAAGAAGAGCTGCGCCGAGCAAAGCGAGGCGCATTTTTAATGAAGCAAGAGCAAAACGAATGAAGCGGGTCAAAATAATTGAGTGGAATAATGTTAGTTTAGTAGTGGATGTAGCCATTATGTCTGTAGCAAATTCGCGGGATTCATCGCGAGTATTCTCGTCTTCGCCAAGGCTCGCTCGCTTCGCTCGCTCACCTTCAAATCGTCCTCGATGAACTTTGGGAGGTTCATGTCGCGCAGAGCCCTCATCAAAATGTACTCCTCGTTGACAGAGGCGTCGGCGCGTTTCAGGCTTCCGGCCATGTTTAGCACCGCCTTCAAGTTGCGGAGACCGTAATCGTAGTGGTACTGCTTGGAGAGCTGCTGCTGCATGAGGTTGTACAATGTAATCGTTTTCTTGGCCAGAGCGCGGGCCTCGGCAAAACCCTCGGCGGCAAGCATGACCTCCGCGATCAAGTTCAAGTCTGGGGCCATCATTGCGACGGGACGCATGAGCGCCTTCAAATTGTCCGGGAGCTCGGTACGGCCGGCGTACCCGGGGTTCATGGTGATGAAAATTCCTGCCTCCATGCTGCACGGGATTACCTGTCCCATGAAGTTGAAGGGCGACTGGTGGAGCCGCTGGGCGTTGACAATGGACAACACCTGCATCGCAACGACGGAAATCACCTCAATCTTGATTCGGTTGAACTCGTCGAAGCAACCCCAACTTCCAGATTGGCACAAGCCGCTGAAGATTCGCCCAACGGACTTGTAGTCCATGCCGTCGGAGCAGTTGATGACGACAACGTACTTGGAAAGGTTTTTGCCGAGATCCTGCACCGAGCGTTAATGAAGCAAGAGCAAACCGAGCGATTCAAACGAATTGAGTGGAATAAAGTTAGTTCAGTAGTGGCTCGTATTCTCGTCTTCCTCAAAGCTCGCTCGCTTCGCTCGCTCACCTTGACGGTCTCGGTCTTTCCGGTTCCAGCGGGGCCGAGAGGGTTACCACCGCGGTGCAAAAACATTGCCGTGAGCAGTGTCAATACGCAGCGGTCCGTCAAAGGCGTGACGACCAAGCGACCGTTGTTGCCCTGGTACTCGTACGAGTAGGAAAGGGTGCAGTTCGTTTGCTTGACGATGCAAGTTCTGTACTGGCCCTCGTCCTTGTTGAAGATGAACCTGAGCTGCGACAACCACTCGAAGTCTTGAGGGTTGGAGCAGTTGGCCTTAATCATTCGCTCCATCACGTCGCGGTTGTGAATTTCCATGGTGATGAGGGCGACGGTTTTGTTTCTGTCCAGCTTCCCGAGCTTGGAGTCACGGACAAGATCCGTTAGGCGGTTCAAGTAGCCGATCTGCTTCTTCTTGAGAGCCTTGAGGGCGGACTTGTTTCCGTTGGAAATTGCAACCAGCGCCTTGTTGCAGTCGGTGGTCCACGCAATTGCACCGGTGGTGATAAGCAGTGATCCTTGCCACTCCTTCACCCAAACCTCCTTCTTCTTTCCCTTGTACGCCTGTATGCAACCGGCAAGTAGCTTAGCGAGTCCGACCTAGGGGTTTGGTTGGGTTCGTTGGGTTAGTTGGGGTGGCATAAATAAAAAAACATATTCGCTCACCTTCATGGCCTGCTCAATCTCAACCAACCAGAGCTCCACGGGGCCGTCCACAATGACGTTGGCGGCGAAATTCATGGACTCTCCGTCCGGTGACTTTCCGCCGGACGCCTCGTAGGTGCGGTTGAGCTGCTTCAAGGGCTCGATTAGGGTGAGCGTCTTGATTCCCTCAAAGCACTTTTTGACGTGCTTCTGGACCATCTGCGGCTCCTTGGACTGGCCAAGAATCTCCAGCAGGTCGTCGTCGGAAACGAAATAGAAACGGGGGAAGACCATCCTCTTGGTTTCGAGGTACTGGTCGAGGGACTTCTGAATCTTCTCCAACTTGTTGTCGTAGTCCGTGACCTCGTCGAGCATGTTGGGGTAGGAGCAGGCTTTCTGGGCGTTGTTCTCTTCCGAAATACGGCGCATGGTAGATTTAAAGCCGTCGTTGACCAAAACGAACAGCACGTACTCTTCCGGGAGCTGCTTGTTGATGTCGCCGGCGGCCATGAAGATTGACTCGAGGTACATCCACTTGCGCTGCACGGTGAGGATCATGTCCACAATCTCAGAGATGGAAGACAAAGAATGTTCCCAGTAGTCGATCTTCTTCTGGAAGGACGCGTAGTACTTGGAGGCCTTCATGGTGGATAACGCAACGGAATCGTCCTCCAAAATTTGGAAGAGGTCCTCTGTGGAACGAATCTTGAAGTAAATTTCCTTGTATTCCGCAATGTCAATAATGACGTCCGCCCACCGGGTCTCAATGTCAACGAGGGCACGCTCGATGTTGAGCTCCTTGGTGGCATTGCCGGAAAGTTCACCAATGAACTCGGAGTAGTTGTGGAGGCCGAGGGAGAAAACGTCCTCGAGGGTGAACGAATCGGACTCTTGGTCGAACTGCTTGTTAATCTCCTCCTTGAGCGCGCTCCAGTGACGCGGGCGGAGAGCCTCAGAGCGGAGATCCATGATGAGAGGAAGAGTGTCCTTGAACTGCGTGATTCGATCGCGCATTGCTGCCCAAATTCCCCAAGCAGCAATCTCTCTGCGGAGCTTTCCAATCGTCTTGGTGTAGAGACCGGCTGCGTTCTCCATAGCTTCCACGTCGAGCTGCAAAAGATAATTGAGTGAGTGTTGTTGTGTGTTTTGTTTGTGTTTGTGCCACCCTCTCTCTCACTCACTCACCTTCTTGAACAAATTGCCCTTCCACTTGTTCCACTTGTCGTCCCACTCGACACTGAGAGTCCAGATCTGCTTCATGAGATCCAAATCTTTCTCGGTGTCGCGCATCTCCTTGTGATCGGGGGACGGAATGGCGAAAATGTCTAAACCCGGTTTCAACGCGCGCTGGCGCTCCCTGGCCGCCTTGGCTTTGCTCTCGTACGTTTTGATCAGCTTGAAGGCTGCGTCCGTGGAAATTTCACTCTTGTAGGGCAACGAAACGAGAGCTTCCTTGCGCAAGTCGACGACCTGCTCGTGGTAGGCCTCGACGCTCGTTTCCAGGTCCCGTTTCATGTTCACCTTGCTCTTCTCGAGCATCTTCTCGCAGGTTTCAAGCATGACCTGGAAAGCCTCCCAGTTGCCTTGCAAATTGTCCAGGTGTTCTTTCTCCTCATCGGTGATCTGAACCTCGAACTTGTGGAGCGTGGCGTACATTTGACGCAACGGAGTAAACTTCTTCTCGGTTTCCGGGGCGGTCTTCATGAGAGTTTTCATGTTTTTGATGCTCTCGGACAGGTGGTCAAGGTTGAGAGGAACAATCTCGAGCTTCGTGGTGTTTTCAGACATTAAATTATTGAAATCGCGAAGCTGGGCAATGGCGTTGGAGTTGAGCAAACCGGTGAGCTTGTTCTGCCACTGAACACCGTGGGAGAAGAGGGCAGACTTCAAATGGGTGCAATCGATTTTGATGAAGTTGATTGGGTGGGAAATTTCTTCGGCCTGTGAAATGGAAATGGAAATGGAAATGTGGGTTAGAAGATGATATTGAATTGAGCCGCTTTCTCGCTCATTTCACTCACCTGGATCAAGGCTTGCTGGTCCTTGTAGCGAGTGACGTCCGTGTCGTAGGACTTCAGTGGACGGTTGGCCTTGGCATAGCGCCTGATGAAGGACTCCTTGTCCATCTCCCAGAGCGGTTTGTACTTGTCCCAGTAGGAGAGGTACTTTTGGAGCTCGGTGGCGGAGGATGACATGCCGTTCATGATCTGAACAACGATCTTTAGGGTGTCCTCGTCGTTGGATATGATATTGTAGAAGGACTGGTCCTTATCATTGCTGGGTTTGGGGGCCTCCCCACCGAAGTTGGAATCGGCCGAAGCCTCGTTCTCAACGTTGCGGAGGCGAGGAACGACACCGACGGTTGAGATGAGCTCCTTGGCCACGATGTTCACAACGTGAGTGAGGTTGATCATGGTGGGACGGTAGTCGACCCGGTTGTTCTCGAGGACGATGTTGACCTTGAAGAGGGTTTGGGGCTCAGTCTGAGTTTGAGTTTGAGTTGAGGTGTTAGTGTTAGTGTTAGTGATAGTGGTGGTGTTAGTGATAGTGGTGGTGTTAGTGATAGTGGTAGTGTTAGTGTTAGTTGAGAGTTGAGAGTTGAGAGTTGAAAGTTGAGAGTTGAGAGTTGAGAGTTGAGGGGGGGGAGCTCACCTTTGCGTCTCCGTTGATCGCTTTTGATAGCTCCTGTAGAGATTTCTTGACTGTGTTGCGAAGAGCAAGCTCCACGGCCTTGTCAGTGGATAAGGTGAAAGCCTTCCACTCGCGACGGACCTCACCCGACCCTTCCTTGAAATTGATGTACATTGATCGCATTGTGTTCTTGATGGCCTTGTGGGCGTTTTCTAGTTTGACCTTGACGCGCAGGCGGTGCTCCATCTGCTTCTGCTCAAAGACACCCTCGTCGTAGACCATGTTCTTGTCAATTTTCACCAGCAGTGTGAGACTAACTTCCTTGCAGTTCTTCATGATGACGTTCTTGCCCTCGTGGAATTGCTTCACAATTTTGTGCCCTTCTGCACATTGGGAGCAGCAATCTTTGACGAAGTACTCAATTACACCACGGGTGACCCAAGTCAGCTTGACGAGGCCCTGGTTAATGCGCTTGTCAAGTTTGCGAATGTGGTCGGTGAACAGGCGGCGCTCGTCGTGCGAGAGGTCAGAGAGGATTTCGTTGTACGCGCGAACGACAAGCATGACATGTTCGCGCATAACGCGGAGCTTTTCACGCTGCGCCGAGCGGAGCGGAGCGGAGCGAGCCAAATACGAATTGAGTGGATTAATGTTAGTCAAGAGTTGGTATTTATTCTCGTCTCCAACAAGGCTCACCTGGTTGCAAATGTCATGGGCGACGTAAGGAATGACGAACTCGCCGTGGAACTTCTCCCAGTAATGGACCTCGGTGAACAGCGCCAGCAGCTGCGCCGAGCGGAGCAGAGCGGAGCGAGTTGTTGCGTGGTTGTAATGATTAGTTCAGTTCAGCTCAGTTTAGCAGTGGGTGCGCTCACCTGCTGGTCGAAGTTGCACACCAAATGGCCGATGGGCACCCCGTATTGCTGCTGCTCTGCGGCAGTGGCAATCTTCTTGATGAGCGGAAACTCGAGCCGGCGCTGAAGCTCGGCGGAGTCGATGGACTCAAGCGTTTCGACCCAGTGCTGGTAGTGCTGGGTCTTGAAGTCGTTGAGCACCCCCATGAGCTTGTTGAAGACCTCTTCAGCCTCGTCAGCCTCGCGAGTGTAAACGAGGTACTGTGAGTGAAATATAATTGTTGGATTGGATTGGATTAGTATAGTATGTCATGATGCGTGGTATGATTGTGATTTACGATTATCGTTTTGGCTCATCTCACCTTCGCCTCCTGGAGCATCGTCCAGGACTCCTGGACCATGGTAGAGAGGGATCGGGCCCACAGCGCTGTCCCGGCGTACTGGGGTTCGTTGGGGCGGAGGGGCGGCTCCTTCCGGTGGTCGTCAAACTCGTGCCTAATGCTCTGGCACTGCCTGATGAATAGGCTGTAAATCTCCGCCGTCTTCTTCTCCACGCAGCGCTTGATGCTCTCTCGCTTCGCCAGCGCGTAGAAGATCTCCAGAAGCACCACCCCGGCGGAAACCTGGGCGACGCCATCGAACGCAGTGTTGATGACGTTTGTGTACATGACCTCGAGGTCCTTGACGCCGTTCTTGAAGAAGTTGTAGTCGTCGTGCCACTTGGACGTCTTGACGTCGAGAATGTCGTACTCGAGCTTCCTAAGCCTGTCGATCTGCGTCTCGAAGGCGGCCTCGATGTTGAGCAGAGCCTTGGTGATCTCCGAGCCCTTGGTCCCGCCGAACTCGGGGAGGGAGCCTGACGAGCCCTTCGTGGCCGAGGACTTGCGAGAGAACTGAATTTGACCCTCGCACACCTCCATCAGGTCGCGGCAGCGCTGCACGAACGCGTCGATCTGGGCGAAAATGGACGCCTCGTCGAAGTCCCAGTTGGTGCACCCGTTCTTTTTCTTTCCCTTGTCCTTGTTGTTGTTGTTGCTGCTGCTGTTGCTGTTGCTGTTGCTGTTGCTGTTGGTGGTGTGTACAACATTTCTGTTGCTGTTGTTGATTGCCTTCGCCGTCCTGCGGTAGATCGCCTTCCAAGCGACACCGCACTCGATGGACTCGGACAACGAGACCATCGAGTCCTCAACGTCCCCGTTGAACACGTCCTCGAGGGAAATCTTCACGCAGCTCCGGGAGATTATCTGGTTCGAAATCTTTCGCAGCAGCCCAGTCAGCCTGTCCTCGGTGTTGTAGAACTTGGAGAGGGTAGAAATCATTCGAATATAGTGGAGAAGGGAAGGGAGGATGGCGGGAATGTTCTTCGGCTCGGCTTCTGCAAGTTTTTTGCATGGTTCGGTGATGCTTTCGAGGAATCTGTGTGGGGGGGGGGGTAATGTAATGTTACATGTTGGGTTAGTGAATTTGTCTGCTACAGCTCCAAACTCCCCTCACTTACTTCAAATTGTTCTCCGCCTCCAAACTCCCCTCCCTAATTCTTTGGGAGAGCGTCTGAAAGGGCCCCAGGTAACTACTCTTGGCAGTCTCCAAGACCGCCACAACGCGCTTAACGTCATTCCTGTGAAGCTGCTCCGATATCCCGCTGAGGTCAATGGTCCTCGACCTCCAGAAGTTAATCTCCTCCAACGGTCCCGCAATCTCCCCGCCGTCCATGCCGTTATCGTGGGCGTTCACAACCTCCTTGATCTGCCTCGTCCAGTGAATGACGATGCTCTCGAGCTGCTGGACGATATCCTTGTTCTTCGCCGCGCTCGAGACGTCAGAAATGTCGTCGTCGGGAAGGTACAGGACGGTCTTGTTCGAGACTGCGTTCGCAGTCTCCGTCAAACTCGCCATGAACCGATGGTAGTGCCCTGTGAAGTCCTTCTTTACCGAGTCGGGCCACGCGGAGGACTTGAAGATCTGGGCGGAGAAGACGCCGTTCATCAGCCGGAGGAGCGAGTGGACGGAGTTGCCGCCGATGGTACCGAACTGGACCACCGATTCAATGTTGTCGATCGAAAGGTCCACGTTCTCGGGACGGATGAAGTAGCCAATTTCGGAGATATCGTTGTAGTTGATTGGAGGGGTGGGGGTGGGGGTGGGGGTGGTTGGCAAGACCACCAAGGTCTTTGCTTCAGCTGAAACAGAAACAGAACCATCACCTCCACCATCGCCTCCTATTAGGTGGAACAAGCCGCTCTTGTCCACTAGGGCAAGGAGACGCCTCGCGGTGGGGTTGGACACAAAGTCTATTACCGTCTCATCGTGTTGGGCTGTCCAGTTGTCTTGGGTGAATCCTTTAACTGATACGCGCGACTGCACCCAAGTCACTAGGATGTCCAAAGATGATACATCGCCGATTTTGGTCTCCATTGAGCTTTGGTTGAGTGGAGGGGTTAAGAGCTTTTAAATCAGTTGGCACAAAAAAAAAATTAAATAAACAACAACATCAACAACAACATCAACAATTATAACAACATAATTTCTTTGGGTTTTTCTAGAATGAGCTTGACCACGACTAACTTGACGTCACTGGCTGCTACTTCAGCAGCAACATTGCTGGGAGCTTATGCTCTCCACAAAATGTTCAAGAATACCCTCACTTCTTCCCCAAAGTACATGGTGACCGATGTTGTTGCCAAGCCTGGAGGCCATTACAGTCCGGCAGTGAGGCACGAGAATTCGCTGTACGTCAGCGGGATCCTACCATTTTACGCGGACGGAACTTTCTGCCAAGGATCTTTGGAGGAGCAAGTCAAAGTTGTTTTGGATAACTTGAAGTTGATCTTGGAGGAGGGGGGGAGCAACCTTGCGAACTTGGTGTCTGTGCGGGTCTATGTAACAGATGTTGAACACTGGCCGAGAATGAACAAGGTTTACAAGGAGTACTTTGGCGAGGACTGCAAACCTGCGCGCGCCGTTGTGCCTGTGGGGGCCCTTCACCACGGGTTCCTCATAGAGGTTGAAGCTGTCGGAGCCATAATTTGAAAAAAATTCTGAAAAAATTCACTTCTTCTTCCCTCTAGGTTTTGCGAAGTTTGCCACAATTGCTCTGCAGTCGTCTAGGTTTGCGCAAGCCTCGGCGAGTTTTAGCTTTACATTGACATAATCTTGCTCCAAAATTTTGTTCTTGAGCTTGAGCTGGTCGAACACCGTTTTCGTCTCTGCCGTCTCCAGCTTGGCCTGAATGAAGTCCTTTTCCATTGTGTCGAACTTCTTCTTGAACTCTTTCAGATCGTTCTTGGCAACTTTGCTCTCCTGCTCCACCAGGCTGTGCTGAGATTTGGCCTTGTCGGCAGCTTCAACAGCGTCCATGTACTTTTTGTTGATTGACGCCTTATCGGTCGCGGCTCTCTCGAGCTGCGACTCGACCTGCTTAACCTCGTCAGCGTGAGCCGACCGCTCGCTCTCTAGCCGCTCGATGTGCGATTCGCTGTTGGAATTCGTTTCCTTCATCTTTTTTTAACTTTCCAGATATTTCTCAACCTTGCTGGATTCCTCGTGGAGCGCCTCTTGGGAAGCTTCTAGCTGGAGCGAAACATCGTCACGAGATTCTCTCAGCTGTGAAAGTTCGAGTTGCGTATCAATTGAGTGGGTTAGTTTTGTAGTTGCCAATCCGCGCGCTTCATCGCGAGTATTCGCTCACCTGCGAAGTTGCCATTTCCTCCCCGAAAATTTTGAGCGAGTTGGACAAGCCCATGTTTTCTGTTTTGCATTGGTTAATCTTTTCCTGCTCTGCTTCGACTTGTGCCTCGAGCGCACGCACGGCTGCCTCTAAAGACTTATTCAGCTCGTTTTTCTCAACCAGAAGCAAATCGATTTGGGATAGTTCTGCGCCGAGCGGCCGAGAATTGGGTTAGTTTTGTGGATGTGGCTGTAGCCATTCCGCGCGCTCGCTCACCTTCGGAATTAGTCTGCTGCAGAAAGGAATTTGTCTGTTGTGTGGTGACCAGTTCGGAAGAGACAGTCTCAATTTTGGCTTCGAGGTCAGACATTACCGATTGGTGGGTGGTAGCGAGGGACTCGAGGGATGTTTTAGAAGCTTCGGCAGCGGTGGTGACCTCATTCTGGAATTTGAGGGTAAGGGTATTTATTTGCTCGTTGTGTTTGGTCGTGGCTTGTAATATTTGGGAATCGTGGAGGCCTTGGTTTTGCTGCATTTGCTGGTTGTGGGTAGTTGTGTGGAGGGCTGTGGCCTCCTCATGCTCAGCTTTGATAGTGGCAATGAGGGACTCGTGCTGCGCCACGGATTGAGTGAGTTAGTTTGGCAATTTCATTTCGCGCGCTTCATCACTCGCTCACCTTGGTGATGGTCTGTTGAACTTCGGATCGAACTTGGGTAATTAGTTCGTTGTGGGAATTGTGAAGCGCTGAAATCTCGGCTTCGTGGGAGGAGGTGAGGGAGGAGAGTTGGGAAGAGAGCTGGGAGGAGAGTTGAGAATCGTGTGCTTGGGTGAGGGAGGAAGTGAGGGAATTTTGAACGTCTGTGACTGCCGATCTGTGATCGGAAATTGTTTTTGCAAGGTTTTGTTCGTGGCTGGAGGTGAGCTCGAATCGGAGAGACTCGAGAGCACGAGCGTGAGACTCGTTTATTGCTGCTAGTTCGGATGTGTGAGTTTCGGAAAGAACAGTGACTTCGGATTCCTTCAGGCTAAGAAGGTTTAATGTTGTTTCTTCGGAATTTTTTTGGCATACAAGCTGCGTTTGAAGATTTTCCAAGGTTTGATTGTGATCGTCTATTGCTGAGCCGATCTTACTGTTGTGCTCGCTCACCAAGGCTGCGACCTCAGATTCCTTCTGGCTCACAAGCTCTGTCCGAAGCTCCTCCAACGCTCGACCGTGATCGTCTGTTGTCGCAC
>Ga0302114_10001236_pt1 | contig 16941 bp, 8 predicted proteins | sample AG5_Surface_MG_FD_203107 | JGI IMG/M metagenome (GOLD analysis project Ga0302114, IMG submission 203107) | Marine microbial communities from Western Arctic Ocean, Canada - AG5_Surface | ecosystem: Environmental > Aquatic > Marine > Oceanic | place: Canada: Western Arctic Ocean | collected...
CGCCACATCGCGCCACCTCGTCCGCGGGATCTAGACGTGCCGACGCGTCCACGGGGAAGTGGGGCAGCGGCTTGAAGGGCTGCACGGTGACGCCGAAGGGCAGGCCCGTCCTGTCCTTCTGCGCAACGTTCTCGGGTACCCTGCGAGACGTGAGCCTTAGGCAGAGGTCCCAGCCTGCATCCTCGGAGCCCCCCGTGCTCGTCATATCCTCCAAGTGCTCACACAACTATGAGTTGAAAACTTTAGGAGGTTTGATGACAGTCTTAACCGCACCGATGTGTGCATGAGGTTCAGTGAGGAGGAGGCACCGAGCACATCGTATCACGGCAAGGCGGCGTACGGGCTGACAATCATAAACCTCGACATGGATGACAAGGTGCTCGACTACCACGATACTATTCTTAGAGTGCGGGATGTGGTCATCCTGACGGGACCAACCTGGCTGAACGACGCCATCCTCACCTTCTACTTTGCATACCTTGAGAATGATAAGTACGCCAGCTTGCGGCGTTCAGTTAGCTTCGTGGACGCATCGGTAAGCTTCTTAGTGGCGAACGTGGCCGTATCCGACGTGACGAACATCCTGGAGCCCCTCGGGCTGACGACCAGAAGGGTTGTTGTTTTTTCAGTCTCCAACAACGAGGACGTAGCCGTGCCAGAGGGAGGCAGTCACTGGAGCTTGCTCGTGTTCAGGAAGGGCGAACGAGGGGGTTCGGACACGTTCGAGCACTACGACTCGGCGGGAGGTATGAACGAGCGTGCAGCCTCGAGTCTCGCCGCGGCGGTTGCGCCCCACCTCGGCAGCTCCAAAGCGTACAAGTTCGACGCGTCGCCCAAAGGTACGCCCAGACAGGACAACGGTCACGACTGCGGATTGTACGCTCTGGCCGTGGCGGACGCGGTGTGCAGCGCCCACGCACTGGGCCAGTCCGGGAACGAGGAAGAAGCCTCGGCGTTGACGCGTAAACTCGGAAAGGTAACCCCGGAGTTCATCGCCGACTTCCGGGCTGAGCTACTCGACCTGGTCGAAGGGCTCTCGTCCGGCGCGGACACGGGGACCACGTTGGACACTGCGTCATCGCTCGAACCCTAGGATTAGATAGCGCGTAGAAGACGTGTACATTACGTTGAGATAGCATTATAGATCAAGTCTCTGCTCAGAACCGGTCGAGCGCCACCCGGTTGCCCCGGCCGGCGTTCCAGCTGATGCCCGCCGCAACCTTCGACTCAAAGTACGCCTCGAGCCGCGTGGCGTTCTTGTAGAACACCGTGTCCGGCGCGTTGTACAGCCTGCAGTTGTTGAACATCAGCCTGAAGTCCGCGGCGAACATCTCGAGGGTCTGGTAGTACTCCCCGCTCTCCACCCGCTCCTTGATGGTCTCCAGGCAGATGGGATCCTTGACCACTTCGTAGTAGTCCGGCACCTCCTCCGCGGGCACGGGCGAGATGAAGGGCCACGAGTCTATGTGGTTCTGCACCAGGTTCACCAGCGCCACCATGAACCTATGAAGATTCTCGGTCGTGGGCGTGCCGTCGCCGCAGCCCGGGTGCACGAGTCGGTACTTGGGCGGTCCCGGCGGTTCCCACCCAGCCTCCTTGATCCCCTTGATCACCTCCGGCGGGACGGGTTTGCGCACGCCGCCCGGCCCCGCGGCTCCCTTGAACTGCGTCAGGCCGGGGTACACCACGTGCGAGTTGGACATCTCCCTCACCTTCTCGTCCACCGCCGCGCGCTGCTGCCGGATCATCACCGGGAACTCCGTGTAGGAAACCTGCGCGGAGAGGGCGCACTCCATGATGGTGCCGCCGTCGTACTCCTTGATGTAGCCGACCCACTTCTCGCGCTCCATCATGACGTCCTTGGTGAACCCCTGCTTCTGGAAGTATCCCACCGCGTTGTTGTCCGCGAACGTGATGAGGTGCGTCATGTTCTCCTTGTCGCACACGTACTCCTTCAGGTGGTTCATCAGCCGGGTCCCGTAGCCCTTCACCTGCTCGTTGGCGCTCACCGCGCAGAACGCAATCTCTCCCATGTTCTGCCTCCAGAACGGCCTGTACGTGATGCCCCCGATCACGGTGTTGTTCTTCATGCAGATCATGGAGTGGTGCCGGGGGTCCATCACCAGGCGCACGATGTACTCCTTCGGCATGTTCGGGAGCTGCTTGCTGAAGATGTTCTTTAGGTTGACGAGCCAGATCATGTTCTGCTCCTCGCCGTCGTTCTTGATGACCATGTACACGAGCTCGCCGTCCTCCTCCTGCTTGCGCAGATGAATCTCCCGCATGGCGTACTGGCCGAGGTGGTCCACCTTGCCGTCCGCCCCCGCCCCTCCCGCGCCGCCCGCCCCGCTCGTGGACGTGCCAATCGCCCCCCCGTTCGCGGCGCCGGCGCTGCCGTCGTCCTCTCGCTTCACGCGCTTCGCATCGGGCTCCTCGCCGTTGCTCCCACCGCCGAGGAAGTTTCGAATGAGATCCATGCCGCCCGCCGCCTTTAAGCAGTCCGCGCTCCCACGGCTGCGGCACGAGCGTGTTCGGTCCTGATCCTCGGTTTGGGGGTTCTTGAGTCCTGTCAGCCGGGTCAAATCGCCTCGAAATTTGAATCCCAAAAAATCCGCTGGCGGTCTTCGGTTTTGTTGAGATCGACGGGGTGGCGCGGCGCCCATACCTTGAAGTGTTGGACGCGCGCTGGTGGGCGTGCACTGCACGAGGGCGACCCGCACGAGATATCGCGTGCGGTTGCGACCATGTCGCCGGCTGATGCGGCGACCGGGGGTGAGGTTTCGAAGGAGGTGGAGACGTGCACATCAAAAGTTCGAGAGCTCCAATCAGCGCTGCGGTCCGATCTGGCGGGCGGGAACCGCTTCGAGTGCTTCCGCGCTCCGGCCACGCTGGCTGACGCCTATACGGATGCTCAGGCGTTCCAGGCGGCTCTGGCGGACGATCCCGATGGGAAAAAGAAGCGCAGGATGATGGAGGAGGAGGCTGAGAGGATGAAGAAGTGGGCGATGCCCCCAGGGGAGTCCCTCATAGACGAGAACCACGCGCCTTTCCTCGCGTACAACGAGGAGTACTTCCGCCACATCACCGCCGAAGACGTCGCCTCGATCGTGCCGGAGGGACCGATCAAGCTGCAGGATGACCCCGACTTTCGCGTACCCGCGCTAGGGAGGTACTACGTGCTAGGTGAGTCCGCTGCGTCGAGCCCGTCTCCCTTTCACTTTCGATCGCTTTTTTCCACCGGTTCAGTTCTCGCATCATCCCAGCTCGCCGTTCGAAGTCCCGAACCTCTCTGACCCGTCACCGCCGTCTTCGTCGAGCAGAATGGGAAGACGAGGACGCACAGGAGGCTGAACGTCGTCGGCTACACGAGGAAGAACTGCGCAGGAACCCCCCGCCGCCGCCTCCGCCGGAGCCCAAGCCGAAGAGCCACAAGAAGAGCCACAAGAAGAAGGCGCCGCGGCTGGATGACAAGTTGCAGGTGCAGGTGGTGTCGCCCATGGAGAACCCGGAGGAAAAGGCGGAGTGCTGCCACGTGTGCTGGGACGGGGAGTCGTACGATGATAACCCCATACTCTTCTGCGAGACTTGCGACATCGCGGTGCACAAGGCGTGCTACGGCATCGTGCGGGTACCCACGGGTGACTGGAACTGCAAGGCTTGCGTCTTCAAGAAGAAGAATCCCTCGAAGCGGACGCCGCAGTGCTGCCTGTGCCCGACGCCCGGCGGAGCGCTGAAACCCACGGGCAACAACAAGTGGTGCCACCTCTTCTGCTCGCAGTGGATGCCGGAGACGTTCATCGACGACCTCAAGACGATGGAGCCCGTGCTGGGCATCGGCGACATCGATAAGGAACGGAACTCGCTCACGTGCTCGGTTTGCAAGAAGCGCGGCTGCGGACCCTGCATCCAGTGCGTGTTCGGTCACTGCGCCGTCGCGTTCCACCCGATGTGCGCGTTCAACGCCAGCGACCACAGGATGGAGATTCAGACGAGGATGGGGGAGGAGGGGTGCCAGTATTTGAGCTACTGCGTGAAGCACTCCAAGGTTGTCGAGTCGAAACGCGCGGAGGATGCCGTCGAGGAGGACGGAAACGAGGGGGATGCATCGGAGAAGGAGACTGAAGTGAGCGACAGCGATGTCGACGTGTCCGAGTCCAAGAAGCGAGGGCGCGGGAGGCCGAGCAAGGCTGATTCGGAGGCTCGCAAGCGGGTCTCCGTCGGGACTCCCGCGGCGACTGGCTCGGGCCGATCCACCCGAGGCAAGACGAGCACCCCGCCCGAATTTAGCAAGACGCAGACGCGGGTGACCGAGCGTAAGGCCCTCACGGCCCTCGATGAGACGGATCACGACGAGGAGGGTGCGGAGAAGGAAAACGCCAAAGCCGCCGCGTCGGGGATGGCCTCCGTCGACGCCGCGGAGATGAGGGCGAAGGAGCGGGAGAAGGTGGAGCGGCTTCACGACTTTGCGGATGCGGAGATCAGGTCGCTCCTGGTGAACGACATGAGACTATCGGGACGAACCGCCGCGGACGTGGCCAGAGAAGCGGGGGTGCCCGGGGGTGCCCGCGCGCTCGAGGCTTGGATCGCGTGCGAAGCGAAGGAGCCCGCCGCCGAGCATCAGCCGCTGGTGCAGGCGATCCGGGCGTGGCTCAGGAACGACTCGCTCCAGGCGATGTCGCCCCAGAAACCTGTCGCGGATGGCGGCGGAGACGGGCGATCGAACGGTGCGGTGCCCATGGACGTCGACGAGGGTGCTGGTGAGGATGCCGTGAAGAAGGAGGGCGAGGAGGACGTCAAGGCTGAGGGGGACTCCGCCGTCGCCACGGTGGGGCAGCCCGATGGACCGAAGGATGATCATCCCGTCGACATTCAGCACCTCTCCGAGCACACGGTCCGGGTGCTGGCGATGCCACCTCCCGAGATGCCGGAGGAGCCCGAGTCCGCCAAGCAGGATGACGACGCGTCAAAAACCGAGAAGAAACCCGGTCCCAGTCGCCCGCCGAAATGCCCCGTCTGCGTCATACACAAGAAGGGCATCTGTGGCACAGCGTCGGCACCCCTCAAGTGTCACCGCCGAAACAAGCACGGCGGCGCTCAGGTCACCCCCGACTCCCCCAGCGCGACTTGGGAAGAAGGGGAGGAGCCCGACTCGATGGAGGAGGAAATGGCCAAGCTGGACGGCGCCACCGACCTCCTCGGCCTCGCGCCCGATGACGAGGTTGTCGGCGAGCTGCTGCAGGCTCAGGCTGCGCTCGCGCGCACTCTCTGGATCACGCGGACACTCGCCGCTAAAGCTCTTTCGAACGCGAAAGCCGCGGCTGCGGAGGAGGCTGCGGACCGACAGGCGAAGAATGAATGGGTGGAGGAGACTGAAAAGTACGAGGAGCGATGGCGCGGCGGCAAATGGAGGGAGGAGTACCTTCGGAAGCGCGGCTTGCCCTCGGCGGACTTGCAAGGTGGGTTCGAAACGATCAGCGGCAACACTGAGCTGGTGGATCACCTCGTCGAGACGGGAGCGATGGAGGATGCCCTGTGCGCGGTATGCGGCGGCGGCGACTCGGAGGAGCCCAACGAAATTCTTTTTTGCGAGCGGTGCGAGGTTGCCGTGCACCAGGACTGCTACGGGGTCGCCGAAGTCCCGGAGGACGACTGGTTGTGCTGGCCGTGCCACGTGGCGGAGGAGAACGAGAAGGCGAAGGGCATGCCGCCCAGCCGCCCGCCCCGCTGGCTCCGGGAGGCTGGCGACGGATCCCTGTACGACCCGAGGCCGGCGTGCGTGCTGTGCCCGGTGAAGCGCGGCGCGCTGCGGGCGGTCATCGAACCACCGCCGCCGCCCAAGCACGCGGCACCGCACGCCCCCGCCGCCGCGGCACCCGCGACCCCGTCGAAGGATGTCGGCGACGGGAACGCCATCCTCGGCGACGGTCCGACGGCGTCGGGCGGGGAGGCGGCGCCGGCGAGCGGGGTCGAGGCAAACGTCGAGGCGCGCTCGGTCCCGGAGGCTGCCGACGAGGATAACTGCAACAAGATCCTTCCCAACTCTCCCGCGGCGGTCCGCCGAGCGGCGATGGTGGGCTACGCCGTCCATCCCGGCAAGGACCCGCACACGGTCTGTCCCCCGGTTGGCGCCCCCGTCAAGAGTGAAAACGACGAGGTTGCGGTGCGGTGGGCGCACGTGGTTTGCGCGCAGTGCGTGCCGGGGATCGACTTCGCATCCGCTCCCGAGGCTGGTGTGGCGTCCGCCGTGGTGCGAGGTCTGGATAGGGTGCCTCGATCAGCCTTTGAGGCTGATTGCATAGTCTGTCGCAGGTCAGAGGGTGCCGTCGTGCAGTGCACCGCCCCGGGGTGTACCCTCAACTTCCACCCTCTGTGCGCGCGGCGCAACGCCTGGCTCCTATCCGACGCGGAGTTCCAGAACAGCAAGCGTCACGCGTTCTGCGGGCGTCACTCCATGGCGGAGAGGCGGCGTCTGGAGGCTGGCGGGGATCCGCGCGCGATGGGCGGAGGTGGTCGGGGCCGCGGGCGCCCGCCCCTCTCTGGCCGCGGCGGTCGCGGCGGCCGCGGGCCCAAGGCTGGAGGCTCCAAGCGCAGACCTCCTCCCACGCGCGAGGAGATGGAGCTGATCAAGCGATCTCGCTACGGGCTCGAGAAGCTCAGGATTCTGTGCGAGAGGGTGCTCCGCCGAGAGAAGTTGAAGCGTTCAGAGCTCGAGCTCCAAACCGAGCTCTGGTCGATGCAGATGGCTGGCCTGGACGACGGCGGGGGCGCGAGCACTGAAGTGAGCCCGCCGCCCTCTCCCAGCCGCTTGCGCACGTGGATGACACCCAGAATAGCGGATACAATGAACGCGACGCTTCCCTCGGGATACGCGTATCAACCCGAGTCTCCTTGAAGGCGGACTAGTGAGTAGTGGCGAGTCCTCTGGACCTGAAATTATTAAAAATCTATCACCATCGTCTATGGCATCTTCAGTTCGTCCCAGCTCAACCAAGGCCTGGCCTCTCGCCCGTTCCCGATCGACTTTGCCTCCTTGTCGAGCTCGTCGACGTGGATCTGGATGTGGTGCAGGTCCGGCTTGATCGCTCGGAAGGCAAACAGGAGCCGCTCCGGCAGTTCGTCCTCGTGGTCCCCCTGCAGCGTCACGCCGATGTCGAGCACGAGGTGCCTGAAGAAGCTGTGACAGTTCCTCAAGCCGTTCGTCGCGAACTGTCCAAAGTTATGGGCGTTGACCGCGATCTCGAAGTACCCCTTGCCCTCGTGCTTGGTGAAGTAACCCGTCTTGTTCACCATGAACGGCTTCCCGTTACCCTGCCCGATGGCTGCGCGCACCACCATCGGGAGCGACTCCTGCCCACCCGCCACCATGCACACCATCTTCGTGCAGTGCCTCACGGGCGCGGGGTGGGGGGGCAGGTCCATGCCGTTTTGATCGTGCGGCCCCGCCCTGAAATGCCGCGCCATCAGACCAACCTCCGGCGACATCTTGTCCGCGTCGCCGCCGCAGCGCTCCAGCTCGGCTCGCGTCTCCTCCGTCATCCTCGCCACCACGACTATGTGCTGCCCGGGACCGTCCGGACCGCCCTTCTCCTTCTTGCCCCACAGCGGGTTCGGCGGTGGGTAGTCGGGCAGCATGAGGTTCGCGATGTACACCGTCGGGCACCCGTGGATAACCTCCCCGACGTCGCCGCCGAAGACCAGGTTTCCAAAGTCCATCTTCATCACGTCGCTCCGAAACGCCAAGACGTGAACGACGTCGTACAAGGGCTTCTCAGACGGGTACTTTTTCCTATCCTTCTTGTACTGCTTGCCACGCAGCCTGAACCCTTGGCCCAGCGGGTTCGCGCTCCAGCTCAACGCGCCACCCTCACCGGGTTTCTCGAAGGGGATGTCGAAGCGGGGGATGAGGCACCGGCCGATGCCCTCCGCGGGTGCCTCCCTCACCTCCAGCGCGATCCCGTGCTCCTCCAAGATCGATCCAATCTCCTTCGAGCTCGGGGAGTTAGCCCAGGTGGGATCGAGTGAAGGCATCGTGTCCTCCGCATCGTGCCACTCGTCGTCGGTGTCTCCCGTGGACAGCCTCGCCGCGCGTCCGGAGTGAGCGGCGCCATTCGAGTTTCGGGCGGGCCGCGCGTTCAAGGACTGTTTCATCTTGAGCTCAGGGTCTCGTTTCACGTGCCCGGCCGGCGCCTTGTCTTCGGCGTACTTTCCTGCGATCGAACCCGGCCTGTCGTCGTCCCCAACGGTGGGCTTGAAGCAGCAGGCCATGACTCAAGCCTCCGCGTCCCGCGTTCGACAAGCACTCACGCCCCGATGATTCCCTGGCCAGGTTTTCCTTGGTTCTCGGAAAACGTGAGAGCCCTCAGCGAACGTGGATCCTAGGACGAGGGTTTCGCGTCGTTCGTAGAGCGGGTCGCTCAAATACAATGTCGTGTCCCTCACGGACTCGCCTCCGGTTACTCCGGCGCGACCCGCAGAGCAGAGCGCACGACAATGGCTTGGATACGACTTCGAATTTTCTCCCTTTCTCGACCTGCGATTCTTTTATATATGAGGGTCAGTCACGATCTTGGTAACCACGAACTAACTTGGGGGTATGGGTTAACAGTCATGCAGTCATTCGTGACGAATATAAACACTTTTACAATTAAAACAACGTCCTCGACCCTTCTTCACGCCACCTGCTGCGAGCCGGCCATCCCCGCCCTGAGGTACTCCACCTTCTCCTCAGCCGACTCGAGATACTCCCACTCAGCGACGGACACGGACACCACCGCCATGCCGAGATGTCGCAGCTGTCGGTGCTTCAGTCGGGTCTGACCGAGCGCGAGCGCGGTGTCGTTGCGCGCAAAGTGCGAAGGGCCGTCAACCTCGATGGCGATGCCACCCGAGAGCTCGGGCACACCCACGGGGTTCGGGATGAGAAGATCGACCCTGTATCCCCCGCAGACTGCCTCCTCCTCGTGCTTCTCGCCCATGTAGGACAGGATGGACGCGACGTCACGCTGGTACCACGAGATCACCGGCGGTCGGCGCTGCGCCATCCACGCGCTCTCGGCGGCGGCGGCGAGCGAGTCGGGAACCGGTCTCAGGCCCAGAGCCTCGGTGCCGCCCGCGGACTGAACCGCGACGATCGCCTGGTTGATCTGGTTGAGGTTCTTGCCCCTCCAGGGCCCGTACTGGATGCGGTCACCCTCGAGGGAGGGGTCCACCATCGCTCCCTCCGCCGCGGCAGCCTCGCCGCGAACGCAAATCTCACTCCAGAGCGCGGAAAACGCGCGGGAGCGCAGCGCATCGCCTCCAATGACGGCGATGGACCACGCCGTAGTGACAAGGGGCTGAGGGGTGAAGGACGCAGCCTTCTTGGCGGCGTTGGCGTCGGCCTCCTCCTTGCCGATCTCTTCCTCGGCGCCGCCGGCGAACCACTGGTCGAGGCCGTCGAGGAAGCCGTCCGCGCTGTGGCCGAGATGAGCAAAGGCGTACACGAGCGTGGAGATATCGAAAGGCTTGGATCCCTCCAAGCCAGTCACCGCCGCGCGAATGCCAATCTGCTGAAACAGTTCCTCGGAGGCGTGACGGCACGACGCCAACGCCCACGCCAAGTCCGCGATGCCGCGCTTCGACACGTCGTCAGTCACCTGCGCGGCGCGAGCGGCGAGGACCTCCATCTCCGCCGAGTTGGCCCTCTCCGTCGAGATGACGCCGATAGCCCACACGGCGCTTACGACGGAATTTGGAGAGAGGGCATCGGAGCCGCGTCGCGCCGCAGCCACGCACATTCCAAGGAGGTGAGCGATGCGGGAGTCGCGGCGAAGTCCGGAGAGTTCTTCGCGATCGACGCGGGCACTCTTCGCCTTATCCGCGATGATCCGCAGCATACGCGCCGAGATGTCCGGGTTCACGCGGCGAAGGCCCGCATCTTCGAAAACCTGAAGCGCCTGTAGCGGCTCGTCGGTCCCCTTCGCGAGCTTCTCGACAGACTTCCATTCGTCGTCCGTCATCGTCCACTGGGAGCCCCAGTCCTCCTCGGCGAGATCGCCGAAGTCCACGCGCCAGAGCCCGTCCCCGGCGGTGGCCGTCAGCTCGTCCTCACGGTCGTCGGCGACGTCCTTGGGGATGTCATCGTATCCGCGGGCAGCCTCGACGTACCCGAACTCGTCACCTTTCTCCCCCTTGCGCTTGCGGCGCCACTGCGCGGGTGCCACGGGCTGGGCGCCGCGCTCCCTACGAAACTGGGACGCGCGCTTATTCGCCAGCTTGCGTGCCTTCTGCATCCAGTCCGTGTCGTCGCCGCCGTCGCCGCCGCGACCGGGTGACTTGGCCGTGCCCGTGCCGCCATCCCGGCGAACGTCACCGTACTGACGACCCGCCGCGACGACGGTGAGCATGCGTGCGGATAGCATCGTCACGACTTAAAGTGGTGGTAGCTCACTTCTTCTTGCCGATGGTGGCGCTGGAGAGAAAGTCGAATCGCTTCTTGAACTTGGCAACCTGACCGGTAGCCGCGCTGACTACTTTCTTGCCCGACCACAAGCTGTGCGTGTCCTGATCTGCCTGAAGGAAGAGCTTGCTTCCTTTCTGCTGGACGGCGCTGAAAATGGGAAAGGTGCCTCCCTTTGTGCCAACAACGGTGATGCGATAGAGGAGAGGATGAAGTCCCTTCTTGGCCTGTGGAACGGGATGTGGTGAGGGGCGGTGAGCACCACGGAAAGAATCGACGCGAAGAGGAAATTATGGCCCGAGTGACGCGCCGAGTGACGCGGTAGCGTCGACGCTTGGACCGCGAGCGGCTCATTCGTCGGCTCGATGTTTTCAGGAATGCACGAAAACACATTCGGGAGCGCGTAACGAGCACAGCTCGGGGCTGTTGCGCGTTAAAAGCGGTCGCCCACTCCCGCCGCCCCAACCGGCGGCCGCAATGTGGGCACAGAGATAGGGCGGCTTGGAGCTGCGGCTGAAGGGAGAGTATCGCGCGAAGCGATGGGAACGCGAACGGCGACGAATGACTCACCATACGGTGCACGTGTGACTGCTCAACGCGGCGTGATGTGCTGCGCTGGTTGGCGAGCGGTAGAGTGCCTGCCGGAATGATTGCGGGCGTAAACCTTCAACCTTTAAAAAGGTCGTATGCGTTCGTGACTGACGTCCTCAATTCGCCATTTTGGGTTTATTTGGCCCCATTTCGCCCCCTCCCATGTATCGGAAAAAAACCGCTTGAGCACGGCACTGCGAAGAGCGCGACTCACGCCGGATGGAACACGTAGAGGGGTGATGCGTACGTTTCCAACGAGAAGTGTGGGCGGTCGGATGATGGAACCTCTGTCGAAGGCGGGCTCGTTGAGACAGCTCTCTCCCGACGTTCGAAGCAAGCTGCGAAGCGCAACCATCGTGACATGTGTCGGGCAGCTGGCGGAGGAGCTGGTGTGTAACTCCATAGACGCAGGAGCTCATGATATATCGGTCGTCATCGATACGGGCGCTACGATGTCGATTACCGTCTCCGACGACGGCTGCGGCATGGGTGTCGCAGACGTCAAGTTGGTTGGGACGAGCCGATATCACACCTCAAAAATAAGCTCCCTCTCGGATCTCGAGGGAAGCGTGCGCACCCTCGGCTTCAGGGGCGAGGCACTGGCATCCATAGGCGACTTTTGCGTGTTACAAGTAACGACGAGAGCCACGGGAAGCTTCGAGACGTACAGCAAGATATGCTCAAAGGTAAGGTCATCACTTTGTTGGTCCGTCGACCAGTCACCACTGATAAATCTAACATCTTCGTTTTGCAGGGACAAACACTCTCGTGTGGACCGTCGCGATACCAACTCCCAAAAGCTGGCACCATCGTCGCATGCAAAGACTTATTTTACACCCACCCGGTCAGACGTGGAGTTATCAGACGGAACGGGGTCGCGAAACAAATGGAGGACACTCGCGTCCGACTTTTCCGCCTCGCCCTCATACACCCCGAGGTTCGATTTACGCTGAGAGACGTGGGATCTCGACGTGATGTGCTCCGCGCTTTGCCGGGTCGGTCTCTGCTCTCCATGTTATCTGATGCTTTTGGAAAGTCCATCGCATCTAGACTGATCCCTTTGAGCATGGCAGTTGGTGAGTTTCGTGTTACCGGATACGTGACATCCGCATCCTCGGAAGCCAGCCTTGTGTCGCCGGAGCTTCAGTTCTTTTACGTGAACCGTCGATTCGTCCGCCGCACACTTCTGCACAATGCAGTGAGCAAAGCATTCGCGTCAGCGTGTGCATCGCTAGAGATTGGCACTCAGGGATACCCCGGATACGTGATTTGCCTTGAATGTCCCCCAGATGCATACGACATCACATTTGACCCGGAGAAGACCTTGATTGAGTTCGGCGACTGGAAAACCCCTCTTGGCCTTTTGAACACCGCTTTGAAGGAGGCTTGGCCTGATGCAGATGGCTCCACTACCATCGCGCCCCTCGCGAGACCGTTACCAAAGACACCTCCGCCTAACATACCCGCGTATCGAACTGTTCCTGGGCCCACCCCAGATGCCCCGGGAATGCACACGCGAAGCCCACCTTCTCCGCTTCATGACTTTGGACTCGACGAATGCGCATGCTGCCCACCCGGTAGTCGTAGACGTCACGTGGTAGCAGCACTCCAACCCGGTGCGCATGAAGACGACTCTCCACTTCTCTGCCAAATCATTGAGCCTTTCGAAGACGCGCCGGCTCTACCCGCTCCTGCGGCTGAGGAAGCAGGAGACAGTATCGCAGACCTCTTAGCAGACTGGAAGAAGAGGCATGCAGATCGAGACCAAAACGTCGTAGAGACTGTACCCGTGGCTGAAATGTCTCGCTCAATGTTAGACGGCGCAAAGGTTTTGACCCAGTGGGGTAAAAAGTTCATCTTGGCCATGAGCGCTTCAGGCGACCTCTTCGCCATTGATCAGCACGCAGCAGATGAGCGCGTCCGTTTGGAGCAACTGAGAGCAACTCTAATCGGTTCGGTCGATCAGAGGGGAACGCTCGATAAATCATCTTCAGTGCCAACCACAGCACTTGGTCATCCACAGCCGTGTTTACTCACCGCATCTGAGCTTGCAATTCTACGAGCCAATTTCTCTCTGGTTTGGAGGTGGGGCTGGCGATGGGAGGACGTTGCTTATCGCAACAGTGATGCTGATGAAGGAATCAAGCTGACGGGACTTCCGACGGTTGAGGGCACCATGCTTGGTGCGGATGCCTTGGCGGAATACCTGCGGCAGGTTTCCGTGACTGGACCGACATCGGCTCCGCCTCCTGCACTTCACCGTCTGCTGGCATCGAAAGCCTGTCGCGGGGCGATCATGTTTGGGGACAGCTTGGATCATGATGAGTGCGTTGCTCTTCTCGGCTCGCTTACACGCACCGAGCTTCCGCTCCACTGCGCTCACGGGAGACCTACGTCGGTTATGCTCGCCCCTAACCTTACATCCGGCACCGGGAGCCATGGGAAAGTTGCCTCAAGGAAGCGAAGGCTCGTGAAGCGGGCGTGGGAAGAGCTCAGCTCATGATACACTACGCGTAGATAGACAACTAAAACGCTTAGAACTAGAATTAAGGGAGTCACTCCCCCCTAGAAGACTATAGGCATTTTTATGCACCAGAAACGTACAGAGACGCGCTGAAGATAATATCACGCTTGATCGCCGTCGACGCTGATTCCATCTTTTCATACAGCGCAGAATCTCCCATTATCCTCGCGGCATTACGCACATCCCTGCACATTTCATCGAGTCGAACGATCGTTCGAACGATCGAACCCTCTTGAACGTCTGTGATTAGACAGATGTCGCCAAACTTTGTGCCCTTTGCCCATTCGTGAACAACTTCTGTAAGACCGAATCGAAGTGTTGTTGTGACGAATTCATCCGGTGCCACTGGAAGGCCTTTGCGCAGCTGTTCCTCACCTGCGGCAAATGCCAACTCTTTTGCATGATCGCATGCCTCAAGTAGGGTTCCATGAAGTTCAGGTGGGCTCGAATTTTTCTCCTGAAACACCAAAGCTGCGAGGAGTGCCACAGCCTCCTCTGGGGGAATGTTCGTCAAGACACCCGCGAAAATAATTTCCGTGCCCACCAGTTCGTCACCGGTGGTCATTTCGCAGGCGACTCGACCCTTCAGCGTGACCGTGCGATCTTGATCGAGGTAACCCATCGACTGAAGCACCTCAACGCGGGTCTCAAAGTCCGGCATCTGCTGCAAGTTTGCGTCGCTCAGACCGTGTTCAAGCTCCTCGACGCGCTTGGAAAGTGCCCGGCGCGCGTCGAGCAACGCGTGCCACGCACGCAAACGAGGCGTCACCGAGGAAGGAAGTGCGGGAACCGCGGCGACTAGCCTGGCGTGCTCGTGACACGCCTCTACCGCGGCGATGTCCTGAAGCTTGAGGTCCTTCACGGGATCAAGCGCGGCGGGGGTGCCGTTGCCGAGAACTCTTTCAATCTCGGAGAGAGCGCGCGCGACGGCGGCTGCAGCCGCAGGTGCTGGGGAGCCGCTCGCACCCGGCGAGGTCAGGACTGCACCAGTGTCGACTGGAATCTTGGCATCGGTGATGGCCAGCACACTGTCGGCGGGCACGGCGGCGATGACGTAATCTAAACCGCCAGATTGAAGCCGCCAAGGTAGACCAGGAGGCATCGGTCCGTCAATCCTGTCCTCGGTGGCAGAGCCAAAACCACCGCCGCCTTTCTTTCCAAAGCCGCCTTTCTTTCCAAATCCTCCCCCAAACATGTCATCGTCATCGTCATCTCCTTTGCGCTTCATCAACAACATGGGTGCGGGTTCTGACTGTTTTCCCGCTTCAGCTGCGGTAACGTGCTCTGTGGCCTCCTCTTCGGAAGGTGGAGGGTGTCCTTCTGGGCAAGGCAGCAACACCACATATGTCTTTGCAGCTGCTTCGTCCACAATCGAACCACCTTTGTTTGCCGCGTTAGCACTGACCACACGAAGTAAAGCTCCGTGCTTGTCGATACCTCCGCGACCACCGAGGGCGCCAGAAGGTTTGACCTCTGCGGGTATCTCTCCGGCTGCTCCCTTTTCCGCCGGCGGCAAGTCGCCCACTCCACCCTCTCCGCCTCCAGCGATGAAGAGCAGTCGCCCGATGCTCATGGCCGCCTGCCCACCGCGACTCGTGAGCACCGCCGCGCGTACCTCAGCTGCAGCCGCACGTACAGCCGCACTTGCACCCTCGTGCGCGACAGCCGCGTCCCAACCAGCCGGATCCGCGGCCTCCTCCGCCGCAGCCAGCTCGTTGACCCGCTTCAGCGCTGCAACATCTAGCGCCAGCGCGCCGCGTCTATCCCCGACGCTTCGTTGGGCGTGGAACTCGGCGAACGATCTAGCCAGCATATCCTCGACTCGTAGATCCTCCACGCGCATAAGGTTGAGAATCATGCCGTAAGTGAGTCGGAACTGACTCTCCAGTTTTGTCGCCTTGCCTGAAAGCAGCGTGCGCACGGTGGACTCCTGAGGGAAGTTGTCCCAAGCGGCGATGATGACTGTTCCGACTGAGTCTAACCCTCGTCGACCTGCGCGACCAGCCATCTGCGTGTATTCCCCTGAAAGTAGTCCTCTGAAGTCTCGACCATCGTGTTTACGAAGGTCCTGGAAGCACACACAACGCGCGGGTGCGTTGACACCCATCGCAAATGTCTCAGTGGAGAAGAGCACCTTGAGCAATCCCCGACAGAAGAGCATCTCCACAATCTCCTTCATGATTGGGAGCAGACCTGCATGATGGACGCCGAGACCACGACGAAGTAGTTCTCGCACGCGTAGCACTTGAGGTAGCTGACGGTCGGCGGGAGATAGGCGCGAGAGACATCGCTCACAGAAAATGTGAATCTCATGTTTCTCTGCGCCGGCTGTTAGATCCATCCCGGTCAGGGAATCGACCATTTGGTCGCATCGCTTCTTGCTGAACGAGAACACCACCATCGGTAACAACTCACGCTTTTCCAGGTTTCGGATGAGCTCGACCCAAACGGACTTATCGCGACCTCGCACGCCCATGGCGCCACCCGTGTTTGGACCGCCGCCGCCTCCGCGACCGGGATGCTTGTTACCCGAGTTGCCCACACCGCGACCCCGGCCTCCATCCCTTCCGCCTCTTCCACCGCCTCGGCCCGGACCGGAACCCCCTACTCCGCCGCCCGATGAAGTCGACGGTTTCTTGCTCTTGTTGAGGGCGTCTGTCGCAGCCTTGTACCCGCCCGGCAGGAACTGTTCCCGCTCCCCGATTTTGTAAAAGTCCTCCTCCTTATCGCCCCCAAAGTACAGCATGTGCTCCAAAGGCACAGGTCGACGCGTCGTGCCCGTGACGAAGACTTTCTTTCGCTTAGTACGCCCAACCCAGTCGGCGAACTCCCATACATTCGGTACTGTGGCAGAAAGAAGCACCAGGCCGACATGAGCGGGGAGCATGATGATCACCTCCTCCCAGACCACACCTCTCTCAGCATCGTTGACGTAGTGTACCTCATCGAAGATTACCCATTCGACATCGCGGATGAGGTCCGCACCGCGATACAACATCGATCGCAAAATTTCGGTTGTCATGATGAGACAGGGCGCGTCCGCCTTGATGCTGACATCTCCCGTCAGGAGGCCGACGTCAAACTGCTTGCCAAAATCGCGGAACTTTTGGTTGGAGATGGTCTTGATCGGTGACGTGTAGATGGCGCGCGTGCAGTGCTTCGTCGCGAGCGCGAAGGCGTACTCCGCAACGACCGTCTTACCCGCGGACGTGTGCGCGGCGACAAAAACGCATTCGTTGCGTTCGAGTCGGTAAATCGCTTCCTTCTGGAACGTATCGAGCTCAAACGGAAACGCGTGCGCGGGCTCGGGAACCTCTCGGCGCAGCGCGTCGTCCACGTCGGGCAGGCGCTCCATCACCGCCCACTCGTCCTCCTTCTTCCGGTTCGA
>Ga0302114_10001237_pt1 | contig 16922 bp, 16 predicted proteins | sample AG5_Surface_MG_FD_203107 | JGI IMG/M metagenome (GOLD analysis project Ga0302114, IMG submission 203107) | Marine microbial communities from Western Arctic Ocean, Canada - AG5_Surface | ecosystem: Environmental > Aquatic > Marine > Oceanic | place: Canada: Western Arctic Ocean | collected...
CCTGATGGATGGTCTTTCGCGCCTCGGAATCGGCATCAGCCCGGCTGCCGCAGACATACTAATGTCAATGATCGGCAGAGCGAGCTCCCTGCACTTCCGCGCGAGTGACTTGGTAATGTTCGCCGACTTGGACTCGGACGATGAGAACGAGGACCTTGCCAGCACTGACGACTACAACAAAAATGCGAGCAATCTCGACAGTGAGAGCTTGCGAAGCGGCAGCACTCGCCAGAGTGCGTCGAGTAGAAGGAGAAAGCGACCCCCCGCCAAACAGCAACAACAACAAAACTACGTTAAGGTGGATGACACGGAAGACATGAGAGACGCGCAGCCGCTCGACTTGGACTATAAAGTTGGCCACGCAAACACCAACTCCGACGCCAAGGAGGACTCGGCCCTCCCGCGCTGGGCCAGGAAGTCGACGAAAAAAGCCTTCAAGGAGCTCCAAGCTGCCGAGGACCGGCACAAGTCTAAGCGTCGACAAAGCTTCCACTACGACGATGACATCAGCGACAGTGACAATAGCGGCGGTGATAATGATAATGATGGCAAGAAGCTCAACCCCGACCCCAAGCCCAAACCCATACAGCCAATCATTTTCCCTGACGAAGACACCACGAAGGTCGAACCAGCAGCAGCAGCAGCAGTAGCACTGGAGGACAAGGAGGCGGAGGAAGAGGAGGCAGAATCAATCTCCATCCAGTCCTCGGAGTCGGCGTCTCTCTCCTCTCTCGTCCCTTCCCTCGCCCTCACCAACGATTCCGAAAACGAAGATGACGTCGATCCGAATGACTTGGATAACCTATTCCACTGCCACTCATCAATAGTCATGTCGTACAGAATTCTCAACGCGGGCAACCGCCCTTCAGCCAATAAAAACCCCAACTCAACGGTACTTCAGGTAACTGAGACGCTTATACGGTACGCCATCTCCCTACTATACTATACTAAACTGACAAATTATTCCACTCAACTTGTAATGCAGAACCTCACCGCCTACAAGGAGGCCCAGAACATTCTGGAGCGGCTTGAACCCATGAAGGACACGCCCTTCCAGCTAATAGTGACCCCCGACATCTTCATGACCCTCGACACTCTCTCCGAGTGCTTGGAACTGCTGCTTGACCAAAACCCAATGTCGTCAATTCTCCTGGTTGGCCTCCCCGGCTTGCCAAACACTCTTTGGCAAAAGTCCACGATTCTCAACAACGAGACCCACGCCGACTGCTTGTCGCACCTTCTCCAGCACCTCGAGCAGAACAAGCAGGTGAGCGAGCGAACGAGCGGAAATGGCTACAACCACCCGCATCCAATACTAAGCTAACCACCAAATTCGTTTGGCTCGCTCGCCTCCCCCCTGATCTATTATAAATGCGCCTCGCTTCGCTCGGCGCAGTTTTCCGTAAACGAGCAAATTCCAGTCTTCATGATGGGATTCGGCAACGGAACCGCCTGCTTAAATTACTTTGCCTCTGCCCAGCTCCACGACGACGCTCACTGGCAGCTGAAACGAAACCTCCGGGCCATGATCATGTCGAACTCCTTCGCGAAAATTGGCCCCGAGCTGAAGCGAACGATCCAGGGGATCCGCCGCGTTTTCAAGAAGGACGATTTCCAAGAGCGTGTCCAGCTGATGCTCTCCCTCCTCTTCAGCGAGGAGTACTTGGAGTCTTTCGGACGAGAGAAGGCGATGGAACTCTTCTGGAGCACACGGCGGCGAATTTCCCTCGACGACAAGGACAAGGGCAAGAAGGCAAAGCCCTCCACCGGCGCAATGTGCTCAGGGAACGGTAAGGAGGGCATCACGACCCTTCTCCATGGGATGCAGTCTCACGTTGACGTGACGCCGCATTTTGATATGCTCGACGTACCCATGCTGCTGCTACAGGTGAGCGAGCGAACGAGCGGAAATTGCTACAACCACCCACATTCACTACTGAGCTAACCCACCCCATTCGTTTGACTCGCTCGTTTCGCTCGTTTCGCTCGTCTTTCATTAAAAATGCGCTTCGCTTCGCTCGGCGCAGTCATCTCGCGATCACTTCGTGGCTCCCACCAACATTGAAGTGTTCGAGAGTACGGACGAAGAGTACGAGGTGGTCCAGAGCCCGCGTGATTTAGTCATGAACCTTCGCGAGCAAATGGTGGCCGGAGGCTCCAAGGTCAAGGCGAGGAAGTTGCGAGTCGAGTGGATTAAGTGCGGCCACGAGATTCTTCAAGAGAGAAAGAGCGCTGTGATTGAGCTCTTTATTAAGCTCGTAAAGGCAACGCACGAAACGGAGAAGGAGGCGCAGGAGGGGGGCAACAGCAACAGCAACAGCAACGAGGAACTCGAAGACGAGGACTTAGAGATGAGAGCCTTTGAGCTCAATAACATGGCAAAGTTGAATAAAACTGCCTCTGCGGACAACGAAGGCGGCTTCGCCACCAACAATCTAAGTGATTTCTTCGACGTACTGGACACTCAGGAAGCCGTCAAGAAGGAGAAAGGGAAAGAGACCAACGAAAGCGACGATTCTGACGAGGAAAAAAGCAACCGAAACAAACATTTTGTCAAGAGCGAGAGCAATGCCGACGACCTTGAAAATGACGACGACGACAACAACAACAACAACACCACCACCACCAACAACAACAACAACAACAATAACGTTGATAATCCCAAGGACAGCGCTGCGCTTGCCATCCAGGAAAAGCAGGAAAAGAAGCGCGAAAGGCGCAACCGTGAGGCACAAGGTGAGGAAAATTGCTAAACAATCAAAAAACAAGCAATAAAATTACTGACCTTTCGTTTCTCCTTGCAGTCAGAAAACAACGCGAAGAAGAGAGAAAAATGCGAAAAATTGCAGACGAGCGAAAGAAGGAACTAAAAAAGATCCGAGCCGCCGAGGAGCTAAAGGCCTGCAACAACAAAGTCCTCGAAGAGCGCCACTTGATGCACAAGGAGGACATGCGATCTTCCATGTCCGAGGAGTACTTCAACGAGTGCGCCGAGTGGGAGATCCAAGCCGAGTTTGCGAGGGCCAAGGCCAGTGAGCTGCAGGCTGCCAGGGAAGAGGACGAGCTCAAAGAGCTCGAGGCGGACGCCGCTCGAAAGCGGGCCCAAAAGCACGAAGCGAGGAGGGCGAGGATCATCGAGCTAAGGAAAAAGTACCTCGAGGACGAGCTCACCATGGACGGTGACAAGAGCGGCGTTTTCAACCAGAACATGCACAGTCTCGACGCTGTGCAGGCTGCGCAGTTCACCGAGAGGCTCCTTTCCGATCTATTCCAGTGCCGCCGCAGGATGATCGAGTCGATGAAGAGGCAAAAGGTGAGCGATTTAGTTAGGCGTAGGAGCGTACATCACATCCACTAACTCAATAATCCCCCCTATATCCCAGCTCGCCTTGGACAAGGTGAAAGTGTTCCAGACAGAGTTCGACTCGATTGAGAGAGAAGTTCGGGGATTGACCCGAACGCAGCGCCTCGCTACGACCAACAGCACTTTCCAGGCTATCAAGCCCACGAGGAGAGAGCTCGAAGAGCTGAACAGGAAGCTCGACGAGAAAACCGTCCAGCTCTCCGAGGTGAAATCTCTGCTCACGGGCCGAAAGGATTTGCTGGAAATCAGCAACAGGTCAGTGCAGGGACTGAAGGTCGTGCTTGCGAGCAAGGAGGAGATTACCCAGCAGCTCATCAAGGTGCTTAAAACCGTCCAAGACAAGCTCAAGACCAAGCTAGCAATGCTGCGTGTTAGCAAGGACAACTTCATGAACGAGAAAACGGAGGTGAGTGAGCGGAGCGCGGGGGGGGGGGGTTGTGGAAGACACTCGAGCGATGGATCTCGCGAAATGGCCGCAGATGGCTACATCCACTACTAAACTAACATTTTTCCACTCAATTCGGTTGGTTCGCTTGGTTCGCTCGTTGCTTCATTAAAAAATAACCACGCACAATCTCGCTTTCGCTCGGCGCAGATTGAGAAAATTCTTTCCCAGTCGGAAACTCGCATCAAGGTGGTTGCTGTAGAGCTGCGGAAAATTGAAAAGCACAAGGGCAAGTTCGTCGACACGGACGTGTGGCAAAAAGGCGTCATGCAGCGCATGCTCGCCATCGACATCAAGGAACACCTTGCCAGGGAGAAGGCCACGTTGGACCGCGTTCTGTCCGAATTCCTGAAATCTCTGGCCGAGGTCAAGCACGGAATCAAGAAGACGGAAGCTGACATCAACATGGTCATGAAGGAATCGGGCGACCTGAAAACTGTCGAGGACGAAATGATACGAGGCTGGAGCAAAGCAATGGCCAAGTCCGTCGCCATGGAGTTTGAAGAGCAAATGAAATCTGAGGAAGGCGCAAGCGTCGTCATGGAGGGAACCGAGGAGCACAAGAAGAAAGCCCAGGAGGCCATGAAGAAGAAAGGGAGCGTTGCTGATGCAATTCGGCTAAAGAGCGGCGAGGAGAGGAGCAAGGAGGAGAAAATGTGGGTTTCGATGGATGTCGTTTTGAACCCCGACAAATACTCGCACGTTTCCGAGATTGAAGCCGAGGAGATGAAGTTTGACCCTGACTGCAGCATCAAGTTCAGCATCGAGGACATCAAGCGGATGCTGAATTTGCCGCCGCAGATTCAGGTGAGTGAATAACAACCCAAATGGGATCACAGGTCCAAATAAATATACCACACACTAACTAACACACACACAAAATGACGAAATGTGCAGCTCGCTTTACCTTTCCTGTACTCTCCGCTGGAGATCAAAGCTCACGAGCTGCTAAATAAGTTCACCAACGAGCAGGGCGAGAGCTTCTTCAAGGTGAGTGCGCGACTGAGTGAGTGAGTGAGTGCTTAAATTGAATGACTGATGAGATTAATCCACTTAAAATGCCAATGCAGGACCTCGACAACAAGAGCCAAGACGTTGACTTGGAGGACGGGAAGAAGGGGAAACTGACTGGGAAGCAGGCGAAGGAGGCTGCGATGCGGCTGAACGCGCTGTTGAAGGAGAGAAAGTGCAGCGATGTGAGGGCAACCCCGAGCGGCGAAATGACTGACGAGGAGAAGGATTGGATCAAGTTGGACAAAATCTTGAATCCTGATTTGTACCAGGAGGCGGAGCTGGAGGAGCTAGAACGAGGCACCGCTGCCGCTACAAAAACGAACACGAACACGAACACCTCGCCGGCCAGAAGACGCAGCGTCGTTGGCGCATTGACGCCTGCAAAACAAGGGGACATTTACGACGAATCGAGAGAACAGTACTCCCAGAACAAAAGTTTTGACCCATGGCGGTGTCCCTTCGATGACATTAGCCTGAGAGAAATTTACAAGGAGTTTGGCGAGGACTTGGATACGGAGGACGAAAAGTATGTGAAGTTCTTGATGGACAAGTACTTCGTCAGCGAGGAAGAGAGTCGCCTGGGCCAGAAGGCGAATTCTGCGCTGGATGCAATCAGGGAGATCAGCAGTCACTTGAACAATCCCGACGCCAAGAAGGGCGCGAATGCCGCTGCAATGTTGCTTGGGAAGAGCAAGGGGGGGGGAGGGGGGTTCGGCGGTTTTGGGGGATTTGGGGTGCGTGGTGGGGGGGGAGGAGGGGGAGGGGGTGGACCCACCCCACCACCCAAACCTGATGGCACCACCCCTCCCGGTGACGACAATGACGACGACGCCAATAACAAACTTGCCAAGATTGGCGACGACAATGATGAAGACGGCAATGACGAAAGCACCAACAGTCACAAAATCTTCGGGTCTTGGTACATCGTTCACCCCGCAGGTGAGCTAGCGAAGCGATCGATCCTTGTGGGAGACGCATGCACAAACTAACATAATAAGAACACGCTTCGCTTTCGCTTCGCTTTCGCTTCGCTCTGCGCGGCGCAGCGCTCGGCAAAAAGAGCCAAACTCGAAACTGGAACCAAGTTGAGTACGACGACCACGTAGATCACCCGTCCTCCTACCAGTACTACCGCGAGCCCGAGCCGGAGGTTGTGGAGGAGGAAGAGCAAATTGACATGGTGGGAATCGTGACAGCTCACCCGGCGCGCGCCGGGTTTCTCAAGTCAACGACGAAGCAGCAATGCAAGGTTGTTTCGTCATTGCAAGAGCTATCGAAAATCGAGTACAGGGACGTGAGGCGCGGTACCCAGGTGCTATATACCACCGGGCGAACGCAGGACTTGCTGGAGGAGACCAACTGTAGTCTCGAAAGCCGCCAATCCAGGTCACATAAGTTTGCCATTGCTCCGGAGGGGAAGGACAAACTCTTGGACATTACTGTCAGTATTGTTTTCCAGGGCGTGTTTGGTCCTCGTGGCTACAAGCTGGGCCGGCTCGCCGTGCAGCTCTACAGGTTAAGCTCGGACGACACGGGGAAGAAGAAAAATAAGAAGCCAACCGCAGCCGCAATTGCAAACCCCCAGGCTCTCGGCTTCTCTCCGTACGAATTGCAGGTGCTCAACACCCCAGACAACCTCGGCAGGATTGTCATACATCACAAGCCGAAGCAAATTCCAATCGAGCCGGGCTACTTTCAAGTCGTGGTAGGTGCCGCGTCCGCAGCAAAGTACAGCGTTCAAGTTTGTGGCAAAATGGGCGAGGACGCCGGGGACGTGCTCAACATCAAGTTTGAGGAAAGCATGAAGAAGCAGTCCCGGCTCACCCAGTGCGGTACGGAGCTCGAGGAGCTGTGGACGAGCATGAGGCTGGCCGAGAGGAAGATAAGCGTTTGCCAAGGCTTGACGGATGAGGCTGAGAGCGAGTCGGCTCGCTGCGAGAACGACATTGAAATTTGCAACAAGGAGCTCGCCGACGACGACGAGAACTTGGAAATGACCGACGAGGAGAGGAACGACGTTTTGAGGGAAATAAAGGTGCTTGAGGTCGAGTTCTCCCACTGGTGCAAGCTGTTCGCCACGAGGACCCAGGAGAAGAAGGACATCAAGGAGGGGTTGGAGCAAATGGCGGAAATGAGGAGGGAGCGGTTGCTGGAGAAGGACAGGCTGAAATCCGAAATGGAGAACATCAGGCAAATCATTCCGGCCGCAACGGCGGCAATTTTCGGCGCGGGAAGGGCTACCGAAGTTGCAATGGGATTGAACGCGCCGCTCAATTTGTCCACCGCAACCGCCAATCAGAGGTGGCAGGCGGTGAGCTCAGTGAAGGACAAGCTCACTGCCAGCCTGACCCCGGGAGAAGAGGTTCGAAGGCTGTACCGGCGAGAGGGCATGAAAAGTCTCACGTTAGAAGAACGACAGTGGGCGATGCTTGACAGGAGGTGAGCGAGAAAAATGAAATGAAACGAAACGAAATGAAATTTTATGAAAAGGTTGGCATGACAAAACTTACTAACTTTTTTGCTCAGCTTGAACTTCCAAAAGTGGGAGTGGCTCAAGGTGAAGGAGGAGGAGGAAGACAAGAGCAGGGAAATGAGGGGCGGGCGGAAGAAGAAGCGCCGCTACAACGCTGCCGTGGAGCAGTTTCGACTGGACAGAAACGAAGTGCTGAGGATCAGCGAGACGCCCTTTGCCAAGTTGGTCAGGAAGGAGGTCGGGATAAAGAAGCTGCTGGGGAAGTTCCACGACGACGCGGAGCTGATGAGGCGGAAGGCGGAACAAAACGCTTCTGGTTTCAACCCTTTCTTGGCCGCAGAGACTAGGCACAAGGATAGCGCGACCTTCACCCCCGAGCAGAAGGAATGGGCGACGGTTGACAAGATTTTGAACCCTGGCGCTTGGATCGGATACGTTAAGCCTCTCGGCGAACACGCCGACAAACACAAGGCAAGCGCCAAGCTCCACGACTTGTCTAAAAAGGAGATGGAGGAGTTGGGAGTCGAGGAAACGAACGATAACGCGGTGAGCGAGAAGAAGAACTTGCTGGGCATGCTTGGGGGGAGGATGAACATTGCTAGCATTGCTTTGCAGGCCAATAAGGACAAGAAGAGCAGCAGGGACGTCAAACCACTTGGGAAGTGGTTCTGTGAGTTTGGGAGAGATAAAATTATGGACATTTGGAGCAAAACCAACGAGACGGAGTTGAAGACAAATGACGAGGAGCGCTGCTACAAGCTGCTGAAGGCGTACAACGGGAACTTCGACGAGTACGTTGAGTGTCAGAAGAGGATTGAAGAAAGGGAGGAAAGGCTGAAGCTGACTCACGGGAGGGACTGGATCCCAATCCGGCTCGACAGCAACGGCGCGACGCTGGAGACCGACATTGACGCGAGGTGCAGGACCGTTCTGAGCGAACTGGACAAGACGACGGTTTACCAGAACCAGTTCATGGACAGCAGCGTGCTGCACGTGGCGCCCCAAAGGTTTCCCACTGCGGTTCTCCGCTTGGAGCTGGAAAGGGAGTTGGATAGGTTGCTGCGAGAGCAAATTTACGAGAGGGAGCGCGCAAGCAAATTCTTGGTCGATGACAGCTCGGACAGTGACGCGCCCGGGTATGTTAAGGAGGGCGGCGAGCACGAAGATAACAGTGACGACGACGATGACACGAGGCAGAGGAAGGCTGAGTCCAGGCGCAAAGAGAGGAGGCAGAACCAGCGTGCGAGCAGGGCGCAGGACGACGTGAAGGCGGCGCAAAAGAGGATTCTGATGGACACGAAGAGTGCGGAGGAGATGATGAAAATGAGGGAGCTGCAAGAGCTAGGTTTTGGGGGTTGCTTGGCCTGCAAGAAGAACCCGTGCGATTGGGTGAGCATGGTGGACGTGGACAAGGTGATGAAGCGGCGGGAGCAAATTGCCGACGAGCTGAATTATATTCGGAAGGTGAGGAGGAGGTGCGAAGCGAAGCGAAGCGAAGCACAACAAAACTAACCCAATATTTACGGCGGCGCAGCACCCAGAACTCATTGTCATGGACAGCAAGGTTGCGCTAAGCGCGCAGAGGGGGGGCTCTTGCAGGTTCAAAAGGGAAGATTTGATCCACGAATTAATGTGGGAGAGCAGGGAGCTAGAGAGACGGATGAAGCTGAACGGGATTGACAAGGAGCTGCACGATTGTTATGCCACTAGAAAAGAATATATTGAGGTGAAGGTGCTGCATGGCTACAGCACACTGCTGTGGACGGGGAATGCAAGGAGGGCTCTGGAGAGAGAGCACAACAAATTGGTTGCAATCACCACGAGCACCGAGGTGGTTGACGACATTTTGGAGTGGATGCTGGAGGGTTGGTTCTTCGGGGAGCGGGAGTCCAAGCAGGTGGTTGCCGGGTTCGTGCCGAGCATTAAGAAAGACGGCATGATTAAGCCTGGCACGGAAACTGTCAAGGCAAGCGCCATCAAGGACAAGCAGGAGGATGACAAGAAGTCGGCGAAAAAGGAGGCGAAGAGAGCCAAAAAAGCAGCCGAGAAGAAAAAGTTGAAGGGGGTCAACAATCACACTGACAAGTTCGGCGTGGTTGGCGATTTTGGCGAGAATGGCGACGAGAAGAAGGGTGAGCAATCCAGCGAGTCGGACGTCAGCGACGACCCGAGCGACGACGAAGACCAGCAGGGCACGCCGTGGGAAAAGATTTTGCCCATTGCCGCGGCCGCCAAGTTTCGAATGGGCAAGGAGAAGGTGATCAAGGGGGGGGATGAGAGGGATCACGCGCTCAACGAGACAGAGCAAACGGTGAGTGAGGAGTCAGGAGTCAGGAGTCAGGGGTCAGCAACACACCACAACACGAACGAACACCCCACTCACACAAAACAAATTTCATATAGATGAAATTTGGCCTGTTTTGCTTAACGTTTCAGTACTTCAGGGCAATGACGCTGGTAAGGAGGGAGAAGATCAGCTGGACAGACGCAGGGGAGCAAATTGGGGCTGAATACGCGTCGAAGAAGAAGAAAATCACCATCGAGCGAACAAAGATGATGGAGGAGAACAGACTGGAGGCGGAGAGGAGTCGGAATTTAGCCCAGGCTATGACCAAGGCGAAGGAGGGGGAGGAGAGGAAAAAGTTCAGGGAGGAGCAAGAGAGCAAGAGCGCGGCGAAGAAACTGTACGAAAAAATGAGAAAGGAGAAGATGGAAACCAGGGCAAGTGTTGTGCTGACGAGGGTGTACAGGGGACACCTTGGAAGGAAGGCGGCGAGGCGATGGGCCATGAAGAAGGCCGAGCTGGAAGCAATGAACGCGTTGATGCAGGCCAGTGCCATCACGATCCAGAGGGTCGTGAGAGGCCACTGGGGTAGAATGATTGCCAGTGACGTTCGGATGGAAATGGCTGAGTTCATTGCTCAAATTAGGCATGACGAGGCGATCCAGGACGAGGAGGAGTTCTGGAGAACTCACAGCATTGCAAGGTTCAAGAGGGATATGAAGTCGGTAAGCGAGCGAAGCGCAGGGGGGGGGTTGAGGAAGACTAGAATTGCGAGCAAGCGAGCTAGCTAGTCACAAATAGTGTAAGACGAGAATACGAGCCATACTAACCCCTTCGCACCTTCGCACCTTCCTCGCTCGGCGCAGTTCGTTACTCATTTGGGAGAGGGGGTCAAGAATTTGAAGGATAGAGTGGGAAGGGGGGACGATGACGAGGATGATTAAATAATGTTGCGTATGTGAAACATTTCGAGTGTACTAATTTAATTGTTGTCTTCATTCATTAATTTCATTTTATTCATTCCGATAATAGAGGAGCCGTGACAAGATTTGTTAACCTCAAAAGAGTCCGAGATATGTGCTTGGCATTGAGGCCCGCCTGCTCGTACTGTTCGAACTGCGGACCAGCCTCAATCCAGCTGTCCGGAAGGACCATGGGACGAACTTTCAAATCGCCGTTGTCCAAGGCACCGTCGAGGGCCAGAAAGTGAAGCACGTGGTCTCCAAAGCCCCCGATGGCGTTCTCCTCGCAAGTGACAATAACCGAGTTGTTGCTCGCAAGCTCTCTAACGAGGTCGATGTCGAGGGGCTTCATGAACCGGGCGTCCGCAACGGTCACTCCAAGGTTTGGGTTGGCTGCGCCGAGCGAAGCGAGATTGTGTGCATTTTTAATGGAGCAGGGGGGAGGCGAGTGAAGCGAGCCAAACGAATAAGAATTGAGTGGAATAATATAATGTTAGTTTAGTTTAGTTTAGTTTAGTAGTGGATGTTAGCCATTACGTCTGCAGCCATTTTCGCGAGTATCAATCTCGAGTATTTCATGCTCGTCTTCCTCAAGGCTCGCTCGCTTAGCTAACTCACCTTTTTCCAAATCGTCAGCTGCAACGAGTGATTCGTGTAGCCGGGTCCCAAAGGAGAGGATCGCAACTCTGTTTTTCTTCGTGTCTGGGCGCCGCGCCGAGCGAAGCGAGGCGCATAGTTAGTTGATTTGGTAAGTTCAGGTTTGGCAACTCAACTTGACTTGCACAGCTGAATGTCTCGCTCACCTCCTCTGGCGGTATTCTTTGTTTGTTTTTGGCCGTGGCCGCCAACCTTGCGAACTATCCTTCCCTTGCCAATTTCGACGGGGGCACCGTGGTGGTGCCCAACGTCCTCGTCTTCGGCCAAAAAGTCGTAGCCGAACAGATTTCGAAGCTGCGCCGAGCAAAATGCAAGAGTGGGTTAGTCGCGAGCGGCCAGCGGGAGCGGCCAGCGGAGAATAAAGGAATGAAACTCACCTTGTCAACCCCGTAGCCAACCCCACGGGGGAAGCGCACAACGGACGGGCCGCTGTCAAGCTTTGCGGCAGTGTGAATCATGTTCTGCAGCTCGAGCTCGTCGCTCGGAGCCATAATCGTCAAGCCAGGCAGCGTGCCCATGTAGGTCAGGTCAAAGCTGCCGTGGTGCGTGGGACCGTCGTTGCCGACGAGACCAGCCCTATCGAGGATCATCCGAACGGGTAGGTTCTGAATGCAAACGTCGTGAACGACCTGGTCATACCCGCGCTGCATGAACGTGGAATAGATGCAAACGAACGGCTTCAGGCCCTCGGTCGCCATGCCAGCAGCCATCGTCACGGCGTGCTGCTCAGCAATTCCAACGTCAAACGTTCGCTTGGGAAACCTCCGCCCGAAGATGTCCATGCCGGTGCCGCCTGGCATCGCGGCGGTGATTCCAACAATTTTTCTATCCTCGGCAGCCACGTCGATCAACGTGTTGGCAAAGACGGAAGTCAGCGAGGGTTCGCCCTTCTGAGTGTATTGGAATTGGGATTAGTGTATGGGCATACATAGTGTTTGGGTTGGGTTGGGTTAGGTTGGGTTGCGCTTAGCAGATTACAAACACTTACCTTCGCTGGCTTGACCTGCACGCCGGTGGCAACGTCGAACTTGCCCACGCCGTGCATCTTGTCACTGGCGTTCTCCGCGGGTGGGTAGCCGTGGCCCTTGTTCGTTTTCAAATGTAGGAGGATTGGCTTGTTGGACGGCGAGTCGCGCAATTTCTCCAATATTGGGACCAAGTTGTCCAAGTCGTGGCCGTCGACCGGACCAACGTAGTAGAAGCCGAGTTCCTCGAAGAAGGTTCCCCCGGAAACCATTCCGCGAGCATACTCGTCAATCTTCTTGTTCATCTCCTGGATGTTTTCCGGGAACAGCTTGCTCACTCCTGAATGGAATGGATTAGTGGAAAATGAAAGGAAACGAAATGAATGGTGTGGGTGTGGGTGTGGGTGGACAGACTCACCTTTCGCGACATCACGAAACGTCTGGAACTTGCGACTCACGAGGATTTTGCTCGTGTAGGCGGACAGAGACGACGCGGGGCCGTTTCCCCCCGCGCTCATCGTGCCGGTGGGCAAAGAAACTTGACCGTTGTCATTCAAGATTACGATCTGGAAAATTGAAAATTGATTATAAGGGATGGGGAAATGTTTGGGTTGGTTAGTTTGGTAAATCAATAGCTCACTCACTCACTCGCTCAATAACTCACCATTCTATTCTTCAGGTAACCAGCCGAATTCATTGCCTCGTACGCCATGCCCCCGGTGATGGCCCCATCACCAATCACAGCGATGCAGTTGTTCTTCTCTTGGGGCGAGACTATCTGCTTCCCTATCGACATGCCCTGGGCGGCGGATATTGACGTGGACGAATGGCCAGCGCCAAACGCGTCGTAGAAGCTCTCCTTACGCTTGCAAAAACCAGATATTCCGTCCTGCTGGCGGATCGAATGCATGCGCGAGCGCCTCCCAGTGAGAATCTTGTGGGGGTAGCACTGGTGCGCTACATCCCAAATTATCTTGTCAATGGGAGTGTTGAAAACGTGGTGGAGGGCCACGGTCAGCTCCACTACTCCAAGGGAGGAACCCAAATGGCCACCGGTCTTTGAGACCGACTCGAGAATTTCCCACCTTAGCTCGTTCGAAAGCTGCTTCAGCTCGGGGATGGTCAGGGTGGAGATGGTGGAGGTCAAATCAAGAGATTTGATATTGGAAGCAGTAAGAGGGAGAGGTTGGTACTTTGCAGAGAGGTCATGGGAAGGGGAGGATTCGGACTGGGTGACCTTGTCCAGGAGAGGCTTACTGGCAGGGCCAGAGTAAGATGTTGTGGTTGTTGTTGTTGTCGTTGTCGAGGATGCATCATTGCCCAGAGGTGTTTCATTTAGAATTGTTGTTGTTGTTGGCCTGGAGGATGACGGAGAAAGAGTCAAGAACATGGCTTGAGATGGGACGAAGGCATGGGACAACTGCCATTGGAAAGATACGTAAAGATGGGTTAGAAGAATGCAGAATAGAATTACCGACCAAAACACACGGAAACATGATTGGGATGTACCTTTGTAATCAAGCACAAGCAGAGCCACAGAACGTGTGTGTGTATCATGAAGAAGAGCAAGTTTTGGACAAACGATCACGATTTTAAGAATCGTAAAATAACAAGAAAATCTAAATTTTTTTTTTTTTCCTTCATTCAATCGTAAGGATCAACTCCCTATTCAACTTTGCCATGATCACAAGTCCTCTGTACGTGTTGCAAGTCCTGTTGCTACTTGAATACACCCAAAGCAGCTCAATTTCGTTCCCAGCTGTGTGTGATGGGAGTATATCTTCGGCTCAAGATAAGCTGAATTGTGCTAAACCTGGAGATCTTCTTATAGGGCAACACCTCAATATTACGATAATTGAGCAGGAGGGTTTTGTGAATCTAGAGAAGGACGATTTCAACAACATCATCTACGAGGATCCAGCAAATGGCATAATCTTCACCTCTTCCTCGATTAATACGCACTATTCAGGAGGTGGCTTTGTGCTTGATATGATAGGGTTCATCGCCAGCCACGGTCAGTTCACGTACACTCTCTTCACTCCCTCGGGACTTGACAAGCTCTCTTCCACTCCTTACGACCCATCCTTTTCGAAATCCTACGGGACTGGTCAGCTGGATGTTTGGAACAACCGCACACAGGTGTACTGGTCCATGTTCTACATCACCAACTATCGGCAGATGATGAATCGGTTCACCATCCCCTTTTTGTCTGGCAATGGGCTAACCGTGTCTATGAGTTCCTCACAGGCGATTTCCTTACTGCAACATTTTATAAAAAATTTCTCTGTTTCTAACGACTCTGGGGAATCCAAATTTAGAATCCTGCAGACCTTCAGTTTAGATCTGTGGCTCACTTCTTTCCTGCTCTTTTTTATGTGCGGGGTGATTTACTGGTTCTTGGAGGCTCACACCGAGTCGAATCGGGATCGTTTCGTTCCTCGCAAGGATCGCAACCTCAAACCTTTGGTAAGAACTAGAGAAGAAACGGCACCATTCACTCATTACTCTGCAATACAAATTTAAAATATGTCTTACACCATCGTACAAATCACAAACACACAAACTATGAAGATCCACGAGTTTGTGAACTCTTCGGAGGGCGGTTTTGCCCGAAAGCCAATATCCGCGAGCAGAAGAAATCAGCTCGGCCTGTACACGAGAGACAGCTTTCGAGAAACTTTCTTCGCGTACTTTGAGCGAACGTTTTTGACTTTCACGGCGCACAGTGGTCACGCTCCAACAACGGGCGAGGGGAGGATCTTCAACATGGCAGTGTGCTTATTCGCAGTCATATGGGTGAGTGCGTTCACTGCAAACCTGTCGGCGATCTTGAACTCGCAGAAGGTTGACGTTGGCATTAAGAGGTGAGTGAGTGAGCGAGCGAACAAGATTTTTCTCACAAAACAAAACAAAATTAAACAAATTTAATAAAAAACGGCCGCAGTATCGAAGAACTGGTGTTGAGCAAAAAGGTGACCTGCCTTCCGGAAGGCTACAGCTACACGCCGTGGGTCGTAAGCGCTTTCCCGAAATTACAGTACAAGATTGTTCCGCTGGGGGACGAGGGCAGCAAGCAATCGCTGCGTAATTTTGAAAGCGGATACGAAAAAGACAACTGCGAGGCAATGATCTCTTGCGAGTTCGTCATGAGGGAGCACCAGAACAATCCGAGCACCTGCGGTGATGGGTTGGGAGTTGTGAGCGAGAAACCACTCCAGTGGGGCCTTAGCGACTTGGCAGTGGGGGTGCGCAACGATCTTCCTGATGTCGAACGCGCTCTGAGCTATTGGATACAAGAGCTCAGAAACTGCGCCCCGGCCAACCCGACGAGCATCTGCTACAACCGAAAGAACCTCCACGGGTTGTACGAGAAGTGGGTAGACACGGGAAACTGCGGCGAGGGGAACATCGACGTTAATCCGCTTGGTGAGCGAGCGAAGCGAGCGAGCCTTGATGAAGACGAAAATTCTTACTCGCGATGAATCAACACCCGCGAAATGAAATGCTTAGGTGTTGGTCAGTTCGCTGCCCCAATTACGCTCCTCTTATTTTGCGGGATGATTTGCATGGCCATGTCAATCAAGCGAAACTGGCAGCCACTGAGTGGGAAAATCAGCGCCAAGGTGATTGGCGCGAAGAATTTTAAAAAGTGTGGCTCGGGATTGACAACAACAAAAGCATCCTCCCGGCTCTTCCGCTGGATTCAAGCAACCCATCCAGACGTCATCATCGAAGGAGAGCTACGGCCGCACCTCCTCGTTGAACTCCTACGAGCCAACGAGACGAATGATACATTTGTCGAGCCTCTGGTCTCTGAGCTAAAAGTGTTCTTCACGCAGGCAGATGTAGGAGCGTACCAGCTGCTGAAAGCTAGCTTCAAGCTGTTGGCCAAACAAAAATTAATCCTGTTAGAAAATCAAAAGATTGGAAGCCACGAGAACGAAATATTTCTGAATTCCAGCATTTACAATTGCCTCGACACGATTGAGATGCTGCTTTGGAGAGCGTTACGAGAAGACAAAGAGTGGCGGAGGATGAACACCATGAAATCGAGGCTTAGATCAATCAAGAAAGATTACAAGGCGCTGGCTAAACCTCTCCCGAACAACATTAGCACCAGCGTTTTCAAAGACTTTTACGGCAAGCCAAAGTATGTCGCGAGAGTGAAGAGGGGGCAGAGCTTTAACGAGGGGAGTGGGAGGGAGGGAAACGGCGAGGTTGAGGTTGAATTGCTGGAGCGACGTGATCAAAACTTGCAGCGGGCGAAGGAAATTGGCAGGAGACAGAGTCTTTCTGTGATGCAGGAAAAGGAGGTCGAGGAAGTGGAGGTCGAGGAGGAGAATGAGGAGATGATGGAGGTCGAAGATGGTGAGGCGAACACGTCATTCATAAACCTAAATGAAGAAGGGAAGAAGGTTCAAATATAACGCAAAGGTTATAAAAGATGCTTCTAATCCGAGTGGATTTTCAAGAAATCTAATACCACACTTGTGGGTCCGTCTCCAGCTCCAGGCTCCTGGATGCACCGGTTCAGTAGCAGCATGCCCTCATGCAAAACCCGCAATTCTGCCTCACTCAAGGGAGGGGTGGTCGGCGCCTTGCACGTCTTCTTGTGCTTCTTCCACGCAGTCTTCTGGCAAGAGGCGTTGCAGAAGTAGCTGGTTTTGCACCGGGCGCATGCTTTTGTCGTGGAAGTCTTGCAGACGTCGCACTTGCGTTCCGGTTTCTTCACCACGTCCTCCACCTCGTTCAGCTCAG
>Ga0302114_10001238_pt1 | contig 16921 bp, 23 predicted proteins | sample AG5_Surface_MG_FD_203107 | JGI IMG/M metagenome (GOLD analysis project Ga0302114, IMG submission 203107) | Marine microbial communities from Western Arctic Ocean, Canada - AG5_Surface | ecosystem: Environmental > Aquatic > Marine > Oceanic | place: Canada: Western Arctic Ocean | collected...
CCCATGCCCCCTCCACCCCCCCCTCCCCCTCTCCTACTCGCCGATGGTATGGTATGGGCGGTAGCATGTCCGCCTCCGCCTCCTCATTCTTGTACGCCACCACCACTTCGTTCAGATCGACGATTCTCTCGCAGATAAAAGTCAAGCATTGGTTTATTTTGCCGAAATTTGTGTTGAAGCTATTCTCAAATCGTGGCATTTTTGTTTTGGTCGTGCTGCAGCACCTTCCGTACAAATTCCTGACCGCCATGATCATTTGCCCCGTTTCTCTATTCACGTCTTGAACCCTATCCTGTTTGTTCTCCTCTCTATCCTGGCTCAATTTCGCCTCGGCCCTCAGCTTCTCCAGCTGGAACTGGTAATTGTGCACCTTGCTATTCTGGACGAGCTGATGGTTCTGTGTTTCCATCAGGTAATTCTCCAACTCGATCCTCACCTCGTCCATTTCCGAGTCGCCGCTCTTCTGGTAGCCCATAAGATCGTAATTTGCCCCTTCCAGCGTTGTTAGCCGATTCAGTATATCATCGATCTGCTCAAAATCATCCGTCGCATCGACAGTTCCATCCAAGTAAATTTTGTATTTGCTCAGCTTGTTCAGCCGCGACTCCAACTTCCCCCGTTCTATTGTTTGCTCTTCGAGCTCCTTTCTTAATTGATTCAGCTCGCTTTTCTTCTGCTCCACCTTGCGCTGCTCGTCCTTAGCTCTCATTTCTGCCCGTTGCCTCTTGGAATCGTTCTCCTGAATGAACTTCTCGAACTTCACCACCTGCTCCTTCATGTCCATCTGCTTCCGCTCAAACACCGAGTGCTTCTCGTCGCAAGATTGCATCCGCTCCAGGTACTGGCTCTTCATGAAGGCGAGAGAATCGTTCACCTCTCTCATTTCCTTTTTCTTCTTTAGTAGAAGTGTCGATTGGGAAGTTTGGGTGACACCAGAGACGAGCGCTTCGAGCTCTGCTATTTCATCGCGGGTCTCATTGGACGCGCGTTGCCGCGGGACTTGGGTAATGAATGCCATGTGGTGGTTTGGTTTGGTTTGGTTTGGTTTGAGAGTCTGTTTGGATGGAACGTTATTAACTGGAGCGCTTAGAAGAAGACTTAAGAAGCTGACTCCTACACTCGTGTGCAATTTTCGAGTTGTGTTTCAACCTGTGATTTATAATTAAACAACTGAAAACTGAAAAAAAAGTATTTCAAGTTTTCAAGTATATAGCATATAGCTCAGATTAACTCACATAAAAAGGTTAACACATGGGTAACAAACACTCCCAAGCGGCTGGCGAGCTCACAACAACGGTTTGGAACCTCACCGATTCGCAAGTAGTCCTTCGTCATGGGGAAGTCAGTGGAATTCGGGAGATCTTGTTGAATAACAAACTTCAACTTTCTGCCACAAAGAAGATCGACAATGGGTCGAAGCATCAGATAAAACACCAAGACAAAACACTTCACGTAACAATCTCTGCGGCATGGGGCGGGTTCAAATACAAGCTAACGGTAGACGGAAAAGAGCAACTTTGTCATTTGGATGTTGTGAGCCAGGTTCAAGACCTTTACAAATTTGAGGTGGTCGACGCGAAGGTTGTTGAAGAGGGGGTAGAAAAGTATGTGGAATACGTGCTCACAGTGAGCAACAAGAAAAACACGGGACAAGCGGGCGGGGAGGAGGTTTGCCGGGTCCACAAGCGGTACAGCGAGTTCTACGAACTTTTCCAGCAATTGAAAAGTCTATACAAGAAGTCACCGACGCTCTCCAAGGCTGTGCCTTCGATGCCTGGAAAGGACATGAAGCTTTTGAAGAACCACACAGACCCGGCGTTCGTAGCTAAAAGAAAGGATGGACTAAACGAGTTCATGTCCAAGGTGGAACAATTCCCTGGCATGATGGAAAATGTGCCTAATTTTGACGATTGGCTGGGCCTTAACAACATGTAGAGAGTAGTTTTTTTTATGTATTGAAAATTGTTATTTATTTTTAGACCACCTCCCGCTGTGGCTGCCGAACATTGACGTAATCGTTGTCCGCGTCCAACGACGCCTCCTCACCATCCGCCCCCAGATTCACTCCGCACTCCCCAAACTTTCCCTCAATACCCAATCTCTCAAGTTCGCCCTCCTTGTCAAAGTCAATGAGTCTCTTGAACCTCTCGTTTTCCTCCAACGCCTCGGCCTTATCGACCCCTCCCTCTTTGGAAACCAAGATCATCTGCTGCATCAAATTCCTGGCAAGCTGCGCCCGAGCGAAGAAGGCGCCAAGCGAACGAATTGAGGGGGAATTGAGTGGAATAATGTTAGTTCAGTGGATGTAGCCATGTATAGTATAGCAATTTTGCACGGGCAAGCGGCGATCGAAAAGCGAGCAGCGAGCAGCGAGCAAAGCGCCAGTCACAGCTAGTGCATGGTGTTGAGCTAGTCACAACTAGTGCATAGTGTTGCTGGCTCGCTTCGCTCGCTCACCTTCTTCGTGTACGTATCAGGCAGCAAACTAATCAGGTCCTTCACGAATTCCTCGTTGTTGTCAATGTCACAAGCAAGAAGTTGAGCATCCACGTCTTCGATCATCATTTTTGCCAACGCCGCGGCTCTCCGAGTTCCCTCGGCTGAATTGTCCAAGCACGCGCTAAAGGCCGTGTTGTACGTGTGAAAGTTGGGGGCGCATTTTTTCAGCTGCGCCGAGCCAAATGAATTGAGTGGAATAATGTTAGTTTGTAGTGGATGTGGGTGTGGGTGTGGGTGTTCTGTAACCATTTCCGCTCGTTCGCTCGCTCACCTTCATTCGCCTAACCCACTCGAACGCAAGAGCAGAGTCCCTGTTGGTGGCGCACGCACCGATCACTGTAGTGTAGGAGACGACACTCGGGGTAACGCCCTCAGAGAGCATTGCCAATATGATTGACTCGCAGGCCTGCGTGTTGCCGATTTTAGCCAAACGCTTCAGCGCAATGTTGAAGGTGATGACGTTTCCGTCGAGGTTGTGCACAGCTCTCATCTTGTCTAGAACCGTCGTAGTCAAGTCACCCTCTCCGCACACTTCGCAGCAGTTGACAATTGTGTTGAAAATATTCACGCTGGGCAAAGCCACTCCCTTGCTGCCAAACTTGCCGCTCTCCACCACCCAGTCGAAGAGAAGCTGCGTCCCCTTCCTGCTCTTCTCGTTCTTGCTGCAGATCATCACCACGTTTCTCCACGTGTTGTAATTCGGCCGCAACCCCCTCGCCCTCATCAGATCGAGCAGCCCGACCGCCAGCTTCCACTCGTTGGCCTCGCAAGCCTGCTCGATCGCCCTGCTGTGAACCAGCAGCGCGGCGACTTGAGCTTCCGGGGAGACGAGGATCGTCAGAATGTCCCCCTTGTCGGCTGAGCCCTGGACCTGCACCGAACGGAGCGAAGCGGAGCGGAGCGAAACGAGGTGTGTATTTTTAATAAATGAAGCGAGCGCAAGCGAGTTTGAGAGGGTCAGTTGATGTTTTTCTAAAAAAAAAGTTTTACAAAATTGACCGTAACTACAACGTATGGAGGTTTTAGACGCTCAAAATAGGACACGGTGGCGGGTTCGGACAGGCGCATATTTTTGTGCGAGGAGGTTGTTCAGGGATGGTCCAAAAACACGCCATATCAACGTCAATGAACACTGTGCAAGGTTCGGACAGGCGCATCTTTTTGTGCGACGGGGTTGTTCACGATGGTCAAGATCAGGCCTCAAAGCTCGCTCGCTTCGCTCGCTCACCTCCGCCTTGGCCGCAGCCGTCAGCAACCTCAAACCCAAACTCGGATTCTGAATTTTCTGAGCGGCGATGAGGCCTCCCGCCAAAAGCACCCTCCCATCCTCGGTCTCCCCCAGTGTATCCAACGTGTACCCCGCCGCCTTGGTCAGCGTCAGCAAGGTCAAAATCTCCGTGTAGTGGGCCGAAATAATTTCCGGTTCCTTGACCCTCATTTTCCGCACTTTATCCTCCCTCACAATTTCCTCCAGCTTGCTCTTCAATCCTCCCAAGCTCATGAACTCGCCAATCTCGAGCGTTCCCGAGGAGTCCTCGTCCAGCGCCGACATGAGCTGCGCCACGCGGCTCTCCGGGAGATTCATGTTGAGCGCCTTGTTCAGGCCAAGGCGGAGCTCGTCGAGGTCTATCGAACCGTCGCCGTCCGTGTCGAACTGAGCGAACACCTGAGCCAACGCTCCCATGTTGGTGCTCTCCTCCTTCCTCCCAACCGTGCTGGGCGGAGTGGACAAGATACTGCCGCAAATTCCCGCCAGCAGGCGCAACGGAGGAGTAACCCCCACATCAACAATCAGCACTCTCAGCAAAACCAACGCCTCGCCGAACTCGTTCTCCTTCACGCATCCTTGGATAAGTTGTTCAACTGTATCGGGAAGCATCAGGTTCACCCCGTTCCTCGTCATGGCGCTCGCCATTGCGAGAGCCGCGTCCAGATTGGTCGGGTTGTCGTACCGCCTTCCCGTAACGAGGTTCGTGTAGGACGAACCCAAGCAGTCGACGAGGGCGCGGTTGCAGATCGTTTGGGGAAGAGGGTAGGAGAGAGCCACCATCTGTATGAAAGTATATATGAGTGGGTTAAGGTGTGTTGAGGTGGTTGCGGATGTGGATGTGGATGCGGATGCGGATGTGGATGTGGATATGTTTTATTTTGATCGGCTCACCTCCTCCATGACTTTGCGAGTCGCCTCGGCAGACAACCCACCCTGCAAACGGCACGAAGCAAGAGAGACCAAGATGGAACCGTACACGTCCTCAGATATCTGCTGGGTGGACTCGTCGGGAGAGGAGGAGCCGTTGGAGATGGACACGGCAGTTTTCAGCTGCTTTAGCTTTCTGAGAGCTTTCTTCCAGTTGCCCTCCTCAGCCAGGGAGACCAGGGCGGTGGCGGTCGCCTCGAGGTCGCCGCCGGACTCTGGGGAGCGGGTCCAAGAATTGGGGTGGAATTGGGGGCGAGGAGGCTCGCCGAGGAGATCGACTAGGGAGTTGCGGAGGGCTGACGTGTCAAGGTCAGTGGCGGGGAGGTTTCGAGAAACAACTTCTCTCTTCAAGTCTCTGTAGTTCAATTTGGAAATTTGGTCTGCATCTATAAACGTTGAAGAATGGAGGTGGGAATGTGTGGTGGCAGGAGAAGGTTGGTGGAAGGTGTGTGTGTGGCTTTTGAAGGAAGATGCTATTGTGATGAAAGGGATGAAAATAGTGAAGTGCATCAGAGCTGATGTCATCAGTCAAGTGACAATCAAATTGAAAGTTTTTACGAGATTTTTTAGAGGTGGTAGGAGGAAGAATAGATAAATAGTGGGAGTCGAAGTTTGGATAAATTAAACTATAAGATCAGGCGGTAAAATGGTTTTTGTGTGTGACACAAAAATTGGCAATTCTGCCCAAAATGTTTGCTTCTTTGGCATTCAAGCTAACCAAATTCCCGTGGGCCGAGTTTAGTCCTCCACCACAGCGCGAATGGCTCATCTCAACAAAGGGGGGACCAATCTCAAGATTCCTCTCTAAGGATGATGTCTCAGAAGTTTATATTTCAGTTACAATTGCCACCCTGCTCATGTATGCAGCTACCCTCCTTCTTTACACAATCCTACCCACTTCAACACCCCAAAACAAACAACTCCACCTTAAAAAGGTTTACAGACTTTTCAATTTCCTCATCAACACTTGCTTTGGCTTGGTTGGTTTTTACGTGATGTTTCTTGACCCTAATGAGTGGTCAAAGTTTGAGCAGAATAGAGCTTACCTAGAATCTCCGTGGGCGTGCAAGTTTGCTCACGTTCAATTTGCGTACCAACTCTGGAGCATTCCAATCGGTTTGCTCGTTGGGGAGGCACCTCTGATGTACATTCACCACATTCTCGTGATGGGACTTGCGTACATTGTCGCTGTGAGAAACTTGCAGTTTCAGTACTACCAGGTCTACTACTTTGGTGTCTGCGAGTGTTCATCAATTCCCCTTGCAATCATGAACCACTTCAAGGATAACAAGCAACTTCGTGAAAAGTATGCGGGTGCCTATCAGAATGTTAGAATAGCCTTCGCAGTTGCATTTTTGTATTTTCGCGGGGTCTTGTTGTGGAAGTACAGCATGCGCTGGTATGCTGACAGTCTCTGGATATGGGAGGCAACGCGAGACCCTTCAACGAGGCAGCAAGTTTTGTTGATGAATATTGGAGTAACCTTGTTGCACCTGATGCAACTCTGGTGGATGTATCTCATACTCAAAGGTCTCTTTGGGTTGTTGAACAATAATAATAATAATAAGAATAAGTCTAAAATCAGGTGATTCACAATTTCAATTCTTTCGAGATCCTCTCCCCCAAACTGTGCCCAACAGCCATGCAAGACAGCACGATCGGAGCACTGATGCCCCTTCCGAAGACGCTCGCGTCGCACACCCGCAGCCCTCCCGCCACCCCCTTCACCTTGCACTCGCTATCTACCACATTCCCCATTCTATTGCTCCCGTGCAAGTGAAAATAAGTGGTCCCAAACTGACCAGCGTAACTCAGCGCGTCCGCCCCAAGCAGCCTGCGCCGAGCGAAGCGAAGCGATTACAATAAGTACAGATGAAGTAGTTCAGTACGGAGCTTCGCACTCTTCTGTCACAAGGCTCGCTCACTCACTCACCTGCTAGCCGGCCACAGGAGCTCCCAGCAGTCGTCGTAGTAACTTTTTCTAAGTTCTTCGCTCTTGCTCCACGCCTTCATGAATGTCAATTTGTCACTCTCGCTGTCCAAGTAGTTGACGTTCAATTCCACCTCGTCCAACTTTTCGTCCTTCCACGACACGCTCCCCTTGCTCGTCGTGGTGACGACGTTTACGTTCAAGGTCACAATGTGGCCGCTGACAAACTCCTCCATTCTCTTCGTGACGAACAGTTTGAATACTAGAACCAAACCCACCAATAAACTGAACGCCAAGTAGAATGCTGCGTCGGTCAGCTTCAGCATGAAGCAGTACAGACCGCGCAAGATTTTGTTTTGGTCGTCGTCGAAAAATCTATCCCACTCCTGAGCTGTAATTGGACACAAGGTCACCTTCAAGAAGTTGAAGGCGTGGTGGATTAGCTGGTAAACACTGCCCCCCTCAAAGATCATCGCCTGCGCAGTGTCCCCGTTCATGCTGCGCCGAGCGAAGCGAGATTGTGCGCATTTTTAATGAAAGACGAGCGAAACGAGCGAGAGCCACGAATGGGCGGTTAGCTTGGTAGTGGATGTACCGTGTTTGTAACCATTTCGCGCACTTCATCGCGAGTATTCTCGTTTTCAAAATGGCTCGCTCGCTTTTTTTCTCGCGACTCTGTGACTCACTCACCTCCACCACCCTTTGACCCCCACGGAGCTCCGCTTGTATTTTGTGTAATTGTTCGTCCGCTGCGCCGAATGTCATCAAGGGTTAGGGTTATTGCATAACAAAAAGAGATGTGGAGTTACTTTGGTTGTGGAGGGGTGGAGGGAGGGAACCCCACCGCTGCGCTCGGCTTTCCGCTGCGCTCGGCTGATGGACGCAGCTCCCTCGCTACATACTAACAAAACCCGCCACCCCCACCCACCTTGTTCGTCCAGAAAAGTCGCGGCACAATCAAGTGATCCAAAACCTGCGCCCCAACAAAATCACTCTCGACCATCGTGGGCAACCCCAAAGTTCTCAACTTGCCGAAATTCCCAATCCCCGAGCGCATTAGTAGCAAAGGGGAGAAGATTGCACCAGCGCAGAGGATTATTTCGCCGTTCTTGTTGGTTGAAATGGTTTTGCCCGAGGAAAGGGCCACTCCGGTGGCGACAAGGTCAGAGTCGAAAACCACTTTCTCGGCCTTTGAGTCGTAAATAAGATCTATGTGTGTGGTGAAGTTGTCCGGGTTGTTCCTCATCTCGAGCAAGAGGGGAAGCACGAGGGAGTCGAAGGAGTTCATTCTGGAGTGGATGGTGGAGGAGACAGACGTGTAGAATTCACTATAGGTTGAATCGGAGGGGGGTTCGGGGGCGGCGGTTTTTTTTCGGAGCTGGGATAGGTAGTCGTGGTCGGGGAGGTTGAGGGTGAGGGCACGCGACTTGACGAGAAAGGACGTTATCGAGGCGGCGGATGCTTCGACATTGTTTTCGGTTACGAATTGGCCCCAGGGTGTGGCAGTGTCGACTTTTGCGCCGAGCTCTAGGGGAAATTGAGATGGACCGGGGGGGGTGAAAAGCATCGCATTCACGTTGGTGGAGCCCCCGACAGTTTTGCCCTGGGGAAATTCTATTGATCGGCCCCGAAGAGGACCAGAGGTTACCGTAGAGTGTAAGACACGGAGGGAAGCAGGGAGGGATGAGGGGCTTCTGAAGGCTGTAATCAGCTTGTTCCCAAATTCGAACGGATTCGAGTTTACATCCGGGGTGGTGGAGGAGGGGGAGGAGGTGGAAGAAATAGGGGAGGATTCCTCAGCCAGGACAGCTATATGAATCTTTGGGTTGGTTTTGGTGTTGGGCCGGCTTTGCGTTCTAGAGTTCTGTATAAGAGCATGCAAAATTCCGGAGCTCGAGGGACCCGTTCCAACTAATATGATGTCATACTGCATGATGTTGAAGTTTCGTTGAACACTTGGTGGGATGGTCTAATCTTTTTCAATTTTTTTTTTGTTGTGTTCATGATTGTATATTCTACTTCTACCCAAGCAAAGCAAGCAAAACCATGGCCCTCGACATGGACAAGCCTGGAGCTTTTGCGGAAGCCTTCAAGCATGGCATCGACGTTGACAACATTGATGGCTCGGTTGACTGCAAATGTGATTTCTACAACTATGCCAATGGGTCCTGGTTGAAGGGCAACCCAATCCCTGACGAGTACAGTGCGTGGGGCTCTTTTTTAGAGCTCCGCGACCTCAACCTTGAACGTTGTAAAAATCTCCTCACCACTGAACAAGACAATCTTGACGAAAACCTCGCCACCCTTCGTAAAATGTGTGGTAATTTCTACAATGCAGGGATGGACGAGAAAGCCATTGACAACAGCGATCCGAACCTTCTCCTCAAACTGTCCCTTGACCTCATCAGCTCGATGGAGCCAACAACCGAGAGCATAACTTCGGTCATTGCCACCTTCCACAAGAACTCCACCTGCGAGAATTTCTTCAACTTCGGCAGTGGTGTTGGTGAGTGAGCGACTGCAGATGGCTACATCCACTACTAAACTAACCCACAAATTCGTATTCGTTTGGCTTGCTTGGTTCGCTCGTGCTTCAGACAACAAGGATTCTCAACACCAGATCGGTCAGCTTGGACAAGCAGGTCTCGGTCTGCCTGACAGGGACTACTATTTCGATGAGGACAAGGAGGAGAAGCGAGACCTCTACAGATCCCACATCACCAAGATGTTCTCCCTCCTTTCGTGCGACGATGCTGAGGCTGAAACTGATGCTGCATCTAGAGTCTTTGAGTTTGAGAAAGTCATTGCCACATATCATCTGACCAAAACCGAGAAGCGCGACCCCGAGCGCACCTACAACCCCCACGCGAGCGTAGCTGACGTGCAGGAGAAGTTCGCTGGACTAGACTGGGCGGGCTATTTCTCGGTCATGTTCCCAAGCCCATCCCCGGGCGAGGCTTTCGAGGTTGGAAAAATAAACGTTTCCCACACGGCTGCCCTATCTGGCGTCTGCGAGCTCATCTCATCCACCCTCGACAACCCCGCCAAGTTCGAGGACCTCAAACTCTACTTGAAGTGGCATTTGCTTTCAAACAATGCTGACTACTTGAACGCGGAGTTGGTGAACGAGGACTTCGAGTTCTACGGGAAGGTGAGTGAGCGAAGCGAGCGAGCCTTGAGGAAGACGAGCATACTCGCGATGGATCTCCCGAAATGACTGCAGATGGCTACACCCACTACTAACCTTATTCCACTCAATTTGGTTGGCTGGTTGCTTCGCTCAGGCTCTTTCTGGCCAGAAAATCATCAAATCTAGATGGAAACGGGTCATGTCGAGCGTCGAGTCATACCTGGGCGAAGCGGTTGGACAACTGTACGTCAACAAGCACTTCTCCGGTGCGGCAAAGCCCAAGGCGCTGGAAATCGTCGAGAACGTCAGAGCAGCTTTGAAGGAGCGCCTTGGAGAAGTTACTTGGTGAGTGAGGGGCGAGTGAGACTAGTGGACGAGTCCAACACTGCAACACAAACACGGCACAACTAATCTCTTATACAGGATGACTGAAACCACTCGCGCCGCGGCCATGAAGAAGATGGCTGGGTTTCGCGTGCAGATTGGCTTCCAGGACGAGTGGCCCGACTTTACCCCTGTCGGGTCGCTCGATGGCGCCTCTTACTTGGAGTGCATCAACGCAGGGAGGAGGTTCTCGAAGCAGCGTGATCTCGACCGTGTCAACAATCCCACCGACAAGGATCGGTGGTACATGACCCCTCAGACGGTGAACGCCTATTACCACCCCCAATACAATCTTATCTGTTTCCCCGCGGCCATCTTGCAGTCGCCGTTCTACGACCCGGAGGCCGACGACGCGGTGAACTACGGCGGTATGGGAGCGGTCGTTGGACATGAAATGACTCACGGGTGAGTTCCATTCCGTCTCCGCTCGCCTTGTGACAGAAGAGTGCGAAGCTCCGAGCAAAATTGCTTGATGGGTTGAATGTGATGGGGAAAACCAAAAAAAAAACACAAACACAAACATGGCTACATCAACTACTGAACTAACCACTAAAATACGCTTCGCTCGGCTCAGCTTCGATGACCAAGGTAGGAAGTTCGACAGTGAAGGAAACATGGAAGACTGGTGGAGCGCGAAGGACAGCGAGGACTTCGAGGCAAGGGTTCAGGTGATGGTCGACCAGGCCGAGAAGCACGAGGTTCACGGAATTCCCCTCAAGGGGAAGCTGACGGCGGGAGAGAATTTGGCGGATCTTGGAGGCTTGAGATTGAGCCTCAGAGCGTTCAAGAAGACCCTACGCGGGGACGAGGAGAAGATCGACGGATTCACCCCCGTGCAGCAATTCTTCTTGAGCTGGGCGAGCTGCTGGAGGCAGAATGTCACGGAGGAGCGGGCTAAGCAACTGGTCGTGATAGACCCACATGGCCCAAGTGAGTTGAGATGTAATGGACCTCTTTCGAATATGCCTGAGTTCCACGAGGCCTTCGATATCAAGGAGACCGACCCAATGTACAAGTTGCCGAGCGACCGAGTCGACGTCTGGTAAAGAACGATTAAAGTATGAAGCGGAGCGGGAGGAGCGAGAGTGGAAGGAGTGAGAGTGGGAATTTGTAGCAGCAGCGGCGCGGGGCGGGGAAGAGCGTTCGAAATTTAATCTAGAAAATCTTCGCCTTTTTTTTTGGTGTTTTCGCCAGTCTAGTTTATATGCATTCACACGATGTACCCATGCAAGTTATTGTTGCCGTTGTCTCACCCCCAAACTCGCAACCCACCACCGCTATCTCCACCTCCCCATCCCTCCCCATGAAGCCCACGCCAATTTCAACAATCTCCTCCTCCACCCCACTCAACAAAACCTTCAACCTCGAATCACCCCCCACCTCCACCTCCGTAAAACGCTGCGTACTCACACTCACAAACTTCTCCAATTCTCCCAGCAGGAAATAGCTACCTTTAGCCCCTTTCAATTCAGGGCTAATTCGGAACAAATTGAACTGATGCTCTGCCCCGATTTTCGTCGCGTTGACGTCTTTCGGCGCGACAATATGTTTATCGCTTAGAAAGCCCCCCGAGACTTCGTTCTGCGCGTCGGTGACGTAGAACAGCTCATCATCATTAATTGTGTCCAAAAGGTCTGTTGTGATTTTGATGTCTTCTGCCAACGCAGCCGACAAAACATAGTGCCACCTCGAACCCCCAACATCTACAGTCGCATCACACAACTCCCCGTTGAAACCAGGCTCTAGACTCACATCAACCGCGAGACACGGCCTAGTCGGCCTCAGCAACAACCCGTCCGCTCGGCAAGTCCGTTTTAGGAGAGTCGCGTTGGAAGCATTAATTGCATCGCCAGGACCAACGGGACCGTTGGTGAGGGTTGCGATTGCTGCGTGCATGGCAGAGTTGGGCCAGCCGTTCGTGTAGTTGTACAATGGGTTGGGGTTGTCTATATTTTCTTGGCTGGACGAGCCGAGCGAAGAGAGGCGAGGCATGAAGAGTTAGCAAAAATGTGGCTGTTCCCGGCTCGCCGCTTCGCCCGCTCGCCTCACCTCGAACTCCACCACGCATCTTTCATGGCAACCATCCCAACCTCATGGCTCAATATCGCGCTTCTGCTCACATGAAAATTCTGCTCCACAGTTTCCATGTCTGTCGGGTTATTACTCGCAAAAACGAACGTCGCCGAAGGAATGTCCAACGCTTGCAACAAATGAAACGGATTCGCCGAGCCATATCCAATCGTCACCCCCGCATCCGCCAATCCCAATGCCTGCTCGGTCATATAAGTCGCAATCCTGCCGGTGGAATTCGTAAGATAGGAGGACTTCGTAATGATCGCATCGAGCCAGTCCTGCTCGTAGGTGGCCATTCCCCAGTTTGTTTTTGCCTTGGTTGCAAGGGAGCTGAAGAACTCTCGGGTGTTCAATGGGATGGCGGATACCTGAGCGAGTGATTTTGCATGGGTTAGTACATACCATATCGATTGGAACCTGACTGAGCTCAAAAATCGAAAATTCACTAACTTCCGCACTCCACTTAACTCACCTCATCGTCGACGTGGTCCTTGTGGTCGAGAACCCAGTTGAATTCGAGCTGGTCTGTGACGTAGGTTGAATTTGGGGAGAACCACCGTGAGTGAGCTACGATTGCCGAAGTCTCTAAAATGTTGTAGACCAAATTTGGAAGGCCAGATGGGAGGAGGGTGGTGTTCGCATCCCATTCAAGCATGCCTGTTTGGGAATCTTTGGGGTAGAACCACGAGTCGAAGTGGTAGTATTTGAAGAGCTTGGACAACCCACTCTCAACATGGTAGTCCTTCAACGCCTGGAATGTCTCCTCAGTGGTAGAATTGTTGTCCGTGTGGTAGTAGTACGTCGCTCCGTTATCTGAGTGCGAGCGAAGCGAGCATTGTGTGGATTAGTTGATGAGCGCAATGTTGAACGAACATCGTTTTGATTGTATTCCACAAGCTCAAATTTTTCTCACGTGCACGCTTTGCTCGTGCTCACCCGTCCAGTATCCCAAGTACTCCGAGTCAATCGATTTTGACGGGTCGTGAAGCTTCCTCCCGTACCGGCTCCTCATGAGCTGCCCCCAGGTGTTCATGTTTTTTCGGGGGGAGCCGGACCCAGGGACGATTATGAAGGAGGAGGAGAAGCCGGGCGAAACATTCTCAATTGTTCGCCGGAGGCCGACGGACCATTCATCACCGTTTGAGCTTACTTCGAGGTCCTTGAAGTTGTTTACTGGGCTAATTACGGCAGAGGTCTTTGAGGAGGAGTCGTGGAGGACCATTGGCAGACCAGAGTACTCTGAACATTGGTTGAGGTCGCACGCGCCTGTTAGGCCGTTTGAGCCTGTTTCATAAGAAAATTCGTTATCACTATTCCATGTGAGGAAGTTGTATTTTTCCGTGGACGCTTTCTGAAATGAAAGAAGAACATTTGACAGATCGCCATCCATGGGCGGTTGAGATGACACGGCTGCAGCGGTGTTTTTTAGCCCAAGGGGAAGGGTCGTCTGAATGACAACAAACTCTTCGTACGCGAGAAGAGAAACTTGGAGCCAAGTGGTTTCCTCAAACTCAAAGTTGATGGTGGTGGAATTGTACGCCCCCCAGGTGTCGTACCCTTCATTTGTTATTTGCTGAGAGGATGGCTCTAGCGGTAGGTTTTCAGCATTGTTGGTGATCCTGAAACTGCCGGATTGAAGGAAGGGCTCATTATTGAGTAGGACTTGGAACGAGCTGTCAGGAGAGATGCTGAAGGAGGCAGGGGGGTGGAAACAAGTAACTGCAAATACGTTGAGGAGGAGGAGGAGGAGGAAGAGGAAAGGAAGCATAATTTGAGTTGTTTAAAATCTTACGTGCTTACTTTTAACACGTGTTTAAGAAAATTTTCTTCACTTCGGGTTAGGGTTTTAACTATCACCACAATAAAGAAACATGATCCTTTTCTTATGTCTTGTTATGCCAATTGTTGCAACTGCCCAAAACTTACGTGGAGCATCGCCACCGGAGTGCAGCACAGATTGCCCTGAAGGTGGATGTGAATACTCAAACTGCAAAAAGCAAGTTAATTGCCAAGGGGGGGGGTGCACATTTTCGGACTCCATGTCACCCCACTGCGGTGGCGGCGGTTGCTACTTCTACTACTGCGTAAATCCTGAATGCCGAGGGGGGGGCTGCTCCTATGTAGGTTGTCAAGGCGGTGATTCCGGAGTGGCAGGCGACTCAGGACTCACGCCACAGCAAATTCGCGACAAAGCGAACCCAATCTCCTCCCACAATACTTGGGATCAGCTCACTGACGCCGAAAAGGATCAGCTCCTTGCTTCCCCAACTCCCCCCCCCCCACCCCCCACCTCTCAAGACGACAACATCAACCCTGCACCAAAGCACATCTACAACAACGTAGACTCCGGAAATCCGACTGGCTGGGAGGTTCCCGACGCCCCAAAAACCAAGGACTACGATCGTGAGCAGCAAGACACCATAACTTCCGCTAACGGTGATAAATTTGACGCTGCTTGGACGGTGGGGGGCCGCGTCAAGGGCCGCGAGTACGCGGAGGTGAGTGAGCGAGCGAGCGAGCGAAGCCACGAAAAGGTTCGATCGACCACCCACACACTAACCCACTCGCGCAGCACGACCGGCACAAAGCTGACCTGGACCAGTGGGCGAAAGAGGTAAAAGACATGTTGGAGGAAAAGGTTGAGGCTGCCCGCGTGGAGGCAGCAGAGGTCAAGGAGAAGTCTGAAGCTGATCGAACCCACGCAATCTCAAAGTTCGAGAGCGAGAAGCAAATTCGGATGAGCAAGCAGCACGAGGCTGAGCGTGCTGCGGATCTCGCTGTGCAGTGGCAGACCTATGCCGACGAGGTTGCAGCTGTGGCCAACAAACAGCTCAATGAGCAAAACCAGGAGAATTCGATGCTGAAGGCTGAGTTGGAGGCACTGAAAGCGAGAGTGCCGGAGAGTGGATTGATTGGGCTCGAGGATGAACCTCAACCCATTCACCACCACTCAAACGCAAGCAACAAGACAACGTCACAAATTGTTCTCGTCACGGCCATCGTCGCGATTCTATTAACGGTGTACACCCTCTACTACACTTCACTGATCACAGACCTCACGAACTTAAATTTTGAGCTCCAAATCTCCAACAGCAATTACAGAATTTCGCTCTTCTTTATTCACACTTTCTTCGGGGTCTTCTCGATTCTGTGCGCCACGACCTCCTTAATTTCGCCAATTTTCGGAGTGGTGGTTCTCTGCGAGCCGGTTTCTAGCGTCGGTATGATCCTCCTGATAACGCTGAAAGTATATTACGTAATTGCGGTCTGCGGCGCATTCCTCACCACAAAGTTCAGGAACGCGTGGTGGAGCAGATTAATTCAACTCGTGGTGGTTGTCATAATCAGTGATTTCCAGATACACGAAAGAGCAAAGTGCAATTCGGATAACAATTTGGGCATCGCCCCCACATTTGTAACAACAACGACGCCCTACTTCGTAAGTGGGGCGTTGTATTTCTTAAACTGTTACGTGGAAATAAAGTTGCGTGATAGTGGGGGACTAGATTTAGGTTTTGGGGCGGCGGATGATGATGAAGACGAAGAAGAAGATGGTGATGAAATTGAAAACGAAGAGGGTTTCGAATTTGTGTCTAAATCAACATCGAGCAGCGCAGTCAAGCGAAGGGGAAACTAGCTCTAGATTAATCTAAATGTTATACATTCTCATTCCTTCGTCTTCTGCTTCTTCTTTGGCTGGCCTTCCTCCTCTACTATCTCATTCCGCGACTCCTTCCTGCTAGCAATGAAGGAATCTATTCCAACTCCCAGCAATTTCATAGCATCCTTCCTCTCAGTTAACCCCTTGTGCATGTTCAGAACAACCTTCAACAGCTGCTTCACGTACAACTCCGGGTTCAAATCCTCGTAGTCCATCAACGTCAGCATGTCGTGAGGTACGTCAATTTTCGACAGCTCGTTGTCTGAAGCCAAGAGAGACTTGTTGCACTGATTGAGAGATGCGACAAGCACATTCAGCTGGTTCACAAGCTGAAGCGCGTGATTAGTTTGCTTTCCCTCCTCCTCCTCGCTAGCCAGCCCGTTTGACTGTAGAGAATAATCCGGCCAGTTGTTCAAGGTGGTGATTATCACATTCGTGTCTCGAAGGGAAATGTACAAAGCCTCGAGAATATCAATTTCTTGGTGTTGGGGGATCACACCTCCGTCGAAGTCAGAGGCAAACATGGGGACGGCCATATCTAAAATCAATGGGTCTACGATTGGGGGGATGATGGTGGGGGGGATGAAAATTTTAGGCGGAGGGAATTTAACAAAATTTAGTTTGAGTACACGCAAGTTCTGAAATGGCTACAAACACCAACTTCATAGCTCAACAGAGCAGCATGCTGAATTTCTTCCAAACGAAGAAGAATTCACCTCTCACTGAATCGATTAAAGAGCAAGTTACAAAAACTCAGCAACCACAGCTACAGTCGCCGAAACAGCCTTCTCCACAGCCACAGCCACAGCAACAGCCACAGCCACAGCAACAGCCACAGCCACGGTCATGGCCACCACCACCACCACCACCACCACCACCACCGCCACTACTGCAACAAAAACAACCACAGCCACAACAACAACAACCACAAACAGAGCAACCAGCAGCAAATTCACCTTCAGCAAATTCACCTTCAGCAAAAGTTGCTGCTTCCTCTCTCTCTCCCCCCCCCCCGCCTCCTCCGCCGCCCCAACCACAACCCAATCG
>Ga0302114_10001242_pt1 | contig 16884 bp, 6 predicted proteins | sample AG5_Surface_MG_FD_203107 | JGI IMG/M metagenome (GOLD analysis project Ga0302114, IMG submission 203107) | Marine microbial communities from Western Arctic Ocean, Canada - AG5_Surface | ecosystem: Environmental > Aquatic > Marine > Oceanic | place: Canada: Western Arctic Ocean | collected...
CTCCGACGACGGATACGCCCAACCCACGTCGAGCGCCGACGAGGACGGGTTCGAATCGTACGACAAGGACTGGGTGACGGAGAACGCGGACATCGTCCGAGCCTACCCGCTCGTCGTCGGCATCTCCTCCTTCGTCTTCATCCTGGTCAACCGCGCGGTGTCCGGGATCTCCGCCGTCGCCGACGCCAGTTCATCCCAGACCCGCGCGGACGTCCTCGCGCTGATCATGGCCGGAACACTCATCCTCACGGGCCTCACCTGGATCTCCCTCAAACCGAAAGATCCATTCTCCGTGGAGCTCGCCGGGACTTCACTCGATGAACCTTACGTCGACGCCTCCCTTACGTCGACCCAACGCACGGAACTGGCGTGGGTGTGGCAGGCGATCCAGGCGGGCAGCAACGCGGGCGCCGCGGCTATATACTACGACGGCGCACGGGTCATGCAAGCCGGAACGGTGCCCAAAAAGTTGGCATCTTCCCTCGAGGAAAACGAGATGACCGTCGGCAAGATCTGCACCGAGTGCATGAAAGACGGCAAGAGCAACTACCTGGCGAACCTGGCGCTGTTCCCCGGGCGAGTGGAGTTCGTCGGGGGAGGACCCGGGGACTCGATGGCGGGCTACATGCCGGACAACACGCAGGCTGTGGTGGTGATACCCATCGGCGAGAAGGGCGTGATGGTGTGCGGCAGCGGGACGGTGCGGGGGTTCACGCGCGCGGACCTCGGGTGGTTCACGTGTTTGTCGGAGAAGCTGGACGTGACGCTGAGCGGGGAGATGGAGCGTTCGGGGTTGGCGGCGAAGGAGTGATGTTAGGGTAATAGTCTATATGTTCACGTTGCAGTTGGTGAGGCTAATGCTACTTTGTGCAGATTTTGAGGGGCGTTCGTCACAACGCACGCGCGGTGGACGTGAGGTCGGATAGGGACATGACCGACACGCGCCTCCTCGCCGAGCTCACCCTCGTGGAAGCTGCCCTCAGGTACGTCCCCGTCGTCGTCTCATTCATCGCATCCACGACCGATACGTTTTCGCGCGCCCCGCACCGCCGCCGCCGCTCATGGCATGAGCGTTCGTCGGCACCCCATCATCGTTCGCTCACCCATCCACCGCTCATCCCGCGCGTACACATCGCAGGGTGCTCGAGACCCCGAGCCCTCACGACAAGGCTGCGATGACCGACGAGATCCACGCGCTCTGGGCGAAGGGCGCCATCGTCGTCACGTACGACCCGGCCGCCCCGCACGTTCCACCCCCACAGAGGCCCGCGAGGGACGGACGTGTCAACCTGGTGGAACCCGGCAAGGCGCCGCGCCTCGGTAAAGGCGGCTCGCCCGAGTCACGCGTCGCCATCCTCCACTCCCTGGCGCACATCGAGAGCTGGGCCATCGACCTCAGCTGGGACATCATCGCCCGGTTCGGACAAGTTCGCGCCATGCCACGAGCATTTTTCGATGACTTTGTGTTAGTCGCCGCCGACGAGGCTAGGCACTTTCGGATGCTCGCGGCGAGGCTGGTGGAGCTCGGGTCCGAGTACGGAGCCCTCAACGCGCACGACGGACTGTGGGACTCCGCGACGGAAACCGCGGACTCGCTCGAGGCGAGGCTGGTCATCGAGCACTGCGTGCACGAAGCTCGCGGGCTCGACGTGCTGCCGGCGACTATCGCAAAGTTTAGGAAAAACGGCGACGAAGCCTCGGCGGCGCTGCTGGAGGGGACCATATACCCGGAGGAGGTGACGCACTGCGCGGCGGGGGTGCGATGGTTCAGGTACCTCCACGCGCGGGACGTGGAGAAGAAGGACGTGGGGGAGGAGGGCCAGTGCGTGGATTTAGCGGACGAAGTCGGGGCGGATGAAGGAGTCGTGAAGGCTTTTCACGAAACCGTGTGGGCGCATTTCAAGGGTGTACTCAAGCCGCCGTTCAACGACGAGGCGCGGTCCAAAGCGGGGTTCGGGAAGGAGTGGTACATGCCCTTGACCCAGCGCCCGACGGTCCCCGGCGCGGGAGCATAGACGAACAGTTAGTAGTGATATCGAACGGTTAGTTTTGGATTTAGCGCTTACTTTCACCGCGTTTACCAAGGAATCTGGAGCCCGTCCTCGCAGTTGATGAACAAGCCGTTGTAGTCCGGGGACATGAGCTTCACCTCGTGCAGCACCCTCTTGGCGCCCATGCCCGCGTCCACCGCACCCTCGATCTCCCAGATCTTCTCGTACTTCTTCGTCATGCCCGTCTTGTTGAACCCGGGGTGAAGCATCTGTACGCTCACACCCTTCGGCGCGAGCTCTTGCGCTAGCAGCACGCCGCCCATGTTAGCGGCTGATTTGGACATGTGATGGCCGTAGTCGTGGCCCGTGGGGTTCTGCACGACGCGCCACGCGACGCTTCCGCCCTGGGAGGTGATCATGGCGATCTTACCGCCCGGTGCTACGATCTTCCCTTCGTTGAACATGAGGGACGAGACCCTTAGCGGGCCGACGGCGCAGATGTCAATCATCTTGAGTTCCTCGTCGAAGTTCATCGAGTCGAGCGTCTCGAGCGGTTCGTAGAAGTATCCGGCGTTGTTGATGAGGATATCGACGGGGTCGGTGACCTTGGCGACGGCAGCCTTGACGGACTCGGTGTCGGTGACGTCGCACCCGGTGATGACCTGAACGCCGTCGAGTGCGTCGAGCTCGTCGGAGGATCCGCGACCGATGACGACGACGTCCGCGCCGCAGTCGACGAGCTCTTTCACGAGCGCGAGGCCGATGCCGCGGTTGCCGCCGGTGACGCAGACGCGCGTGCCCTTGAGGAAGGAACCGTCGTAGTAGTCGGTGGTGAGCATGCGGGAGTTGTCGTCAGCCTTGCCCTTGGCGAACCGCGCGGGCTGATCGGGCATGGTGAAGTGGTCACCCTCCGGGATCTTAGCGCCCATCGCGCGGACGGAGACGGAGAGACCTTTGCGGGTGTGATGAACGGCAGCCTTGGCGACGGCCTGCTTGCGCACGACGGTGCGAACGCTGCGAGCGGCGAGGAAGTTGGCGGAGCGCGCGGCGAGAGACGCGGACATGTCTCAGTGCAGAGTAGAGTGAGGAGTGACGAGGAGGATAAAGCGGATAATAAGGGAAGGCTGTTGTGAAAAAGCGACCCGACACTCCTTAAAACACACCTTATTACAACTCGTCTAACACTTAAGTGCGCTACGTCATCGTCTACGCCCCTGCGAAGCCTCCACGCTCGCGTACCGCCGGATCCTCCGCCTCTTCCTCGGCTCTTCCTCCCCGTCGTCTCGAACTTCTTCACCCTCCGACTCGCACAGCTGTGCGCCGCAGCGACAGTCCGGGCCAGTCCGGCAAAACACCTCCGCGGGTCCCCCTTTATTCCCTCTGCCCTCCTTGGGCACCCTGTGGAACATGTGGTCACCCAGCTCCACCAGCGTCTCCACCTCGACCGCGTGCGACCCCCCGCGAAAGGCGTGGAGACCCCCTTTGGTCCGTCCGAGCCATCGCACCGTCACCGGCTTGGCGGCGGCGGCGTCGACTCGAGTCACGCGGCCGACCCAGTTTTCTTTTTCACACCCGCCGTTGGAAACCTCGACCCACGTGCCGACCAAACAGTCGTCGATGCGTATACCCGTGTGTCCTACGTCATCCGTGCCCGTGCCCGTGTCATACGAACCGTCGCGACCTGAACCGTCTGCCCCAGTCTCGGTCGATTCGTCCGTTTCAAAGTCGCCGTCTCCGGTTTCAACGGATTGTTTCGACGGTTTCAAAGAGTCGGCGAGTAAGAGGGTGCATCCCGCGAGGTGCGCGTGCGTGTGGTCTGCAGCCTCCACCCTCACGCCGGTCCACCGCCCGCCGCACGCCAGCGGTACGTAATAGCACCCGTCCTGGGGTACCCACGTCCCGGCGCAGTCGCCGCGCCAGTTCGGTTCCGGGATCTTAATTCGCTCCCTTTCCCGATTGAGCGGCGCTTCCCTTTTGCGTTCATCTACCATCGCGGGCTTCACCGGCTGCGCGCACACGGTCCTCGCCGCTGACGTGTCCGCGCGTGCCACCACGTGTACCCTCGGCCCGTTCGCCTCATCCTCGTCCGTCGGCGTGTACCCGCCACCGTCGGGGCCACCGTTGGACTCGAGCAGCGTCGCGAGGTAGCTCAGATCTACCCGTGTCGACGTCGCGCCCAGGATTCCACCCGGGCCCAGCACCACGCGGCCGCACGAGTGACACGCGTGCGACTCCGGCTCGTGGTCGTGGTCGTGGTCGTGGCCGCGGTCGTGGTCGGGCGTAGCCTGGGTCCCGGCGATCGGTTCGTCAATGACTCCCGGTGACTCGATCCGAGGAAACTCAAATTCCGTCTCCGCCTCCGCGTCCATCGAGCTCTTCTCCGATCCCGGCGGATCCTTGGCGCGATTCGATCGAGCCGGGATGGATGTTCGTCGCGTGCCGAGGATCTGCGCCGCCGCGTCCCTCGCGGCGTGGCCCGTGGCCTCCTCGGGTGTGAGCGACGGTGACGGGGCATGCGCGGAGAGCCGCGGCGGCGGCGGCGGCATGCGCTCGCTCGCGGGCGCGGGCGCGGCGTCGCTACTTCTCTTCGCGTGATGATGCGCCGTTGGCTGGATGTTGACGAACTGCTGCGTCGCGCCCCATCCCGCCATGCCGAACCCTTGCGTCCCGGGACTGGCGTCCCACGCGTCTCCTTCGCCGTCGTCGCCCCACCCGCTACTCGTGGAATTCGCGGATTGCCGTTGAGGGTTCGGCGCCGGGGGGGGTGCCGAGACTGTTGGTGCCGAGACTGTTGGTGCCGAGACTGTTGGTGCCGAGACTGTTGGTGCCGAGAAGGTTGGTGCCGAGACTGTTGGTGCCGAGACTGTTGGTGCCGAGACTGTTGGTGCCGAGACTGTTCCGTCACGCGCCGTCTGCGTCAGGGGATCGGTGAGCTCGCTCGTCGTTGTCGGATGCACGGTGATGGGCGGCGGCGGCGGAGCCGGGCGCCACCCGCTTTCTCGCGGGGGATTCACCGGCTCCCCGGGTTCAGTCGGTGACTGGTCGGGTGCGGGCTGGCCGCCTCCCGCGCTCCCGCCGCCGCCGCCTCGAAGCTCAGCCTCCTCTTCGGCGAGTGTGATGGGAATCGCGTGCTCGTGGGGCCCGGACGGTTGTCTGGTGGGCAGGGGAACGGTCGACGCTCCGCCGCCGGCGGGGGCGAACAGCGAGCGTATGTCCTTCTGCCTTGCCCCCCCCGCCAATTCGTCGTCCTCGTCGGCATCTCGCGAAACCTTCTTCGTGACCGCCGTTGACCGCGCCGCCTTCCGTCCGGGACCCACGCGTTCAACCCCGACGGACGGCTTGAGCGCGGCGGGCTCCTCGGGCTTGATTGGGGGCGGGTCGTCGGCGTGCGCCGCAAAGAATTGTCTCAGTCCCCGTCTGGAGTCTTCAAACCCAGAACACTTGCGCATGGCGGGCCTGAGCCACTTCGGCAGGTGCCTCGTCATGTCGTCCCGTAGGTACCGCTCGTCCGCGAGTAAGATGGCGCCGTGATCGTTCCTGTGTCGCAGGCACCGGCCCACCGCTTGATTCAGCGCCCGAAACGCTTGCTGCGAATACCACTGATCGCCCGACAGTAACCCCCGCGACACACCCTCGTTGTTGTACTGCCGCTTCAGCTCCACGCGCTTGTCCTTGACGTTGGGGTACGGGACACCCACGACGACGACCCCGCGCGCGTTCGCGTCGGCGAAATCGATCCCTTCCGAGACTTTCCCGCGAACCACCGCGAGCAACACGGCGCCTCGGGCGGGGTGACTTGCGGGGGCGGGCGCGTGCGGGTGCGGCGCCGCGGACACCGACGCGCGCACAGCCCTGTAATACTTGGCGAGCATGGCGTCGAGCGCGTTCGTGTCACCGCTTTGCGCGAGTCCTCTTCCGCGTCCTCCGCCGCGTCCTCCTCTGCCCCCGCGTCCTCCGCCCCTTCCGCTCGAAGCTTCGAATCCCCGTTCGTTGCCTCGCGGTTCTTGGAACATCTTCTTACCAGTCGCCTGCTCCAACGCCTTCCACAACCCAGTGCTTTTCCACCGCGATGTCACGCGGTCCAACAGGGAGTAACTCGGGAAGAACACGAGCACGCCGTGGGGAATATCCACGCACCACTCCCGCAGCGCGTTGCCCAAGTCATCCTGATAGGCAAACTCAGCGGCGACTTTGAAGGTTCCGCACAGCTGCGCGCCCCTCGGCCCGACGCCCACAGCCCCGGCCCAAACCTGCTTACCCACGTCCACGCAGTGCGGCGCCTCCATGCGAATGGGAAACTGGACCCCGAGCTCCGACGCGAACGAGTTGAGCGGCGCCAAAGTCCCGGATGTTAAAACAACGCATCGAGCGGCGTTTGCGCCGGCGAGGTCGTCAAACGCGAGCGCCGGGTTCAGCGCCCACAGTGACAACGTGACGGAAGCATCGCGTCCTGCTCCAGCCTGACTGGAAGATGAACCGTCACCACCTGAACTTGACGCCTCCTTGAACGACTTTTGAACCACGAGGCGGTAATCGTGCACGGCGCCGGCGTTGTTTCCGCGGCCGTGAAGCGCGTATCTCGCCGACGTGAGCAACGTCTCGGCGATCTTCAACGCCGCTCCGCCGATACGTCTGTCCGCGGGCGTCTTCGTGTCGTTCGCCTCCTTCATCGCCGCCCTTTTAGCCTCCTCCGCCTGGTGGATGACGTTCGGGTCGAGGCCCATGTCGCGCATCTGCCTCGCCACCGTGGTACCCCCCGACCACACCGCCATCCACTTCTCAAACCCGTGCGGGCGGAGCGGACACCGCGGGTTGTCCAGGTCGGACGCACCGCGGAGCCAAGACGCCACGCTGGATACGATGTTGCCCAGCACGGCGTACGTATCATCCGAAGTCGCGTCGGTTGACGGTTCATCTTCCGACGGGTTATTAGGTACCCCGATCCCCGCGAAAGCGGCGGCTGCTTCCTCGAGTTGTTCCAAGTCGAGGTCGCAGCTCGCCGCTTCTCTGCTCGTATCCTCCACGTTATGCGCCTCGTCCAGGATCACGATCGCACCCTTGAGCTCTATGTCCATGGCGGATCGAACCGCGGGATCGAGGAGGTAGTTGTACGGGCAGAAGACCAGTTCCGCGCTCTCGGCGGCGGTTTTCGCGGCAAAGTAAGGACACGCCCTGGATTTTTTACCCGCGACGACGAGGTCTTCGATGTCGAGTGGTTCCGCGCCTGGTTTAGAGACGGTGGACGCGAGTTTCATGGCGCCGTGGCTGTACCCGCATCCGCGTCCGGTGTCCGATGACTCACCGGGTTCGTTCACACCGGCGGACCTTCCGCCTCGTTCGAGGAGTTGCTTGCACTCCTCGTTGATGTTTCGCCCTTTTTTGCGCACCGAGGGGTGTATGCAGTAGTGGTCGCGGCTGCCGAGGACGACCATGGCGGGCCGGTACGCGGTACGTTTCAGCTCGCAGACCACCTGCTGGATCTGCGAGTGCGTCCTGGTGGCGTAGTAAACGCGGGGAACCTTGGGAGGTTTCTTGCTTCCGTTCGCGGCTCCGTTGGCGTCCGCGTTTTCTTTGTTCTCGGATCTTTCCGCGTTCGTCTGGTCACCCGCGGAGGGGTCGACGATCCATCCTTCCTCGTCGACCCTCACGCCGCCGAGGTCGAACTTACTTACGCCGAGGTTGTCCTTCTTCCACCGTTCCTGCCACGCGAGGGCTGTGTGTGTGTGTAGGAGCCACAGGGGTCAGTCGCCATTTATCAGTCGGGATTGTGAAAGTTCTCACAGAGGGGTGCATCGATCTGGGGAGACGGGATGGGCGGGTTTACGTACCTGAGCACAGCAGCGCGAGGGACTTGCCGGATCCCGTGGGTGACTCCAGCAGCGCGTTCTCACCCGCGTCCGCAGCCTTGAGCACTTTGCCCATGACGCCCTGACGGTAAAGGAAGGTTTGGTCAGCGGGTGAGGGAAGGGTTGAGAGGGAGGACGAGGGGTGCCACGAATGAGGAAGACGGAGAGGTGTATCGCGCGGCGCGCACCAGCTGAGACGCGTAGGGCTTGAACGGGAACTGCACGTCGTAGCCGGATATCTTCATCGTGATTCCCTGAGGAGGCGGGGCCATCGCGTGGCACGGCCGGGGTACGCCGGGAACCCCTCGCTTTTAGACCGCACCCGCCGCGTGCCGACCCGCTCGCTGAGATCTCACGATGAACCGCCGAAGCTTCAGCGGGGCACGACCATGCTTCCAGCCGTGGGACCCCGCTTCCGTGACACGCGCGGTCGTACACGCGTCCTCTTCGATACGACGCTCGAGACGCGCGCGAGTCCTTCGGCACCTCGCGGGTTCGGCGCGTCTCAGTCTGTGCGGCCCGTTGGCGTCGAGGCGACCGAGGAGAATCTCGACAGCTCGTTCAAATGAACTCGACGGGGCGATCCCGGCAGCGTATCTTGACGGGATAACAACGCTTCGCCGTCGCACTCGTCGACGCACCATGTCGACCGCGTCATCACCCGCCAGCCTCGGTGTTATCACATCGTCGGTGCGCCCTCACCGCGCACCGCGTGTCTCCGCTCGATGTATCCGCCGTGGCCCCAGCTGGCGTCGCGTCGTCACCCCAGCGCGCGCCGCGTCCTCATCGCCGCCCGGAGCGATCGCGAACGAGTCGGCATCACCCGGGAAAGTACAGATGGGCGAGGGTGCCGGGTGGGAGAGCGACGAGCTCCCGGACGAGGTGGACGTCGTCGTCATCGGCGCGGGCATCGGCGGACTCTCGTGCGCGGCGCTCCTCGCGAGGTACGGCCTCTCCGTCGCCGTCGTCGAGGCGCACTACGTCGCGGGCGGAGCCGCGCACGGGTTTGTCCGCGACGACTTCCATTTCGACGCCGGCCCGTCGTACTTCCTCGGGCTCTCCTCGCCGCCCGGGGAGAGCATCAACGGCGTGCGGCAGGTGCTGGACGCGGTGGGCGAGACCTTACCAAACGGCGTCGCGATATACAACTCGCTCAAGATGTACTTTCCAGAGGGAGAGTTCGAATGCGTCGCTAACCGCGAGACGTACCGCGACGCCATCCGTCGATTCGCGGGCGCGGGCGCGGTGGACGAGTGGGACGCGCTGGAGAACGCGATGTCGGGTCTCGGCGACGCCGCCGTCGCCATCCCCTTCGCGGGGATGCGCGGTGACGCCGGAGTCGCGCTCACCATGGCCAAATACGTCCCGCCGCTCGTCAAAGCACTCGGGAACGGCCCGAGGGGCGCTGAAGGCTTTGAAGATGCCAAATACCTCCGAGAGAACTTCGCGGTTCTCGTCGACGAACACGTCACGAACAAATGGCTACGATCGCTACTCGACCTGGAGTGCTTCGTGATCAGCGGGCTCAAGGCGGACGCGACGTCCGCGGCGATCATGGCGTTCACGTACGCCGAGCGGCACAAAGAGGAAGGATGCGTGTACGATTATCCAATCGGCGGGTCCATGGCCATAATAAACGCTCTGGCCCGAGGGGTTCGGAAACACGGCGGTAAACTCGCGCTTCGTTCCCCCGTGGATCAGATCGTGTGCGACGCATCCAACGCCGCGGTCGGGGTCCGGTTGAAAAAAGGGGGAAGGGTGATCAAGGCGCGTAAGGCGGTGGTGACGAACGCGTCCGCGTGGGACACCGTGTCGGCGCTGCTACCCGAAAGTGTCAAAGCCAAAAGAACCGAAACCGGCGACGCAAATCACACCGAACAAACCCCAAAGTGCGGCAGCTTCGTCCACCTCCACGTCGGCTTCGACGGTACAGGTCTACCGTCCAACGAGTCACTCGGGATACACCACCTCGTGGTGGACGACTGGCGCAAAGGCGTCGACGGGAAACGAAACGTGTTCAACATTTCCATCCCGACGACACTCGATCCCACCGCGGCGCCGGCGGGGAAGCACGTCGCGCACGTCTACGGCGCGGCGAACGAGCCGTGGGGGGACTGGGCGAACGTCCAGTACGGCTCAGACGAGTACGAAGCGATGAAGGCTGCCGCCGGGGATGACTTATACCGGGCGTTGGAGAAGGTCATACCCGACATACGGAAACGGGTCGAGTGCGAATTGGTCGCGACGCCGCTGACGCAAAAACGGTTCGTGAAGAAGACTGAGGGTACGTACGGACCGGGCGTGGACATGACGCGGTTCAACGTGTACGGCGCCGAGTTACCCCCGGGCCCGGCCACGGGGGTCACGAACCTGTGGGCCACCGGTGACTCGACGTACCCGGGGATCGGGGTACCGGCGGCGGCGGGCTCAGGGTTCTTCACCGCAAACTCAATCGTATCCGTGTTCAAGCACCTGGGGATGGTGTACGGTGTAGGGTACCCGAAGATTGGCAAAAACGTTTAAGAGTGTATTACCTATTACTTCACTTGTATGTGCATAGGCTATCATATGTGTAGTTCATGTCAGAGTTCTCATATCATCGCGCGAAGCCGGCGAGCTTCGCGGTGTCCGCCTCGCTCCTTCTCCGGTGTTTGTCGAGTTCGGCTTCGAGCTCCAGTCGAAGCCCGTCCAGTGCTGTGTCCTGCGCCGTGAGGTCGCACACGTGCATGAGCAGCGGCGTGGGGAACCACGCCGCGGTGAACTTGGTCCTGGTCACCGCGTCCGTCCCGGCGGCGTGCGCGCGAAGCTCGGCGAGCGCCAACCTCGCCGCCTCCTCCAGCCGGCCGTTTTGTACGTACGCGACGAGCAGCGCGGTGGGGTCGGCGCCCCGCCGCGCCATGCCGCCGCTCGTACCCTCCGCACCACGTCCGCGCGTGAACCTTCGCACGAGCCACTCGGGTAACCGAAGCGACGCGTTCGCGCCCGCCGCGAGCGCCGCGCGTGCCGCCGCCTCCGACGGCGCGAAGTTCCGCTCCGGCGTGCAGTGCTTGTCCAGAAACGCGCGCAACGCGGACCACGCGGCGGCGGGGGAGACGTCCGCCGCAGCCGACGCGATCGCCTCGCCGCCGAGGACGCCGCCCGCGCTCGCGAGCGACGCGGTGGCGGACCGCGGGATGGGTTCATCGGACGCGGCGACGGCTTCGCCGAGCGCGCCCGCGGCGGCGCCCGCGGCGGCGCCCAGGGCGCGGTCGATTGCGTACTCACGGTTCGACCCGACGCTTCGCACACCCCCGATGGACGTCTGCGCGAGCGCGGCTCGAGCGGCGAGGGTGGCGGCGATCACCGTCACGAGCTCGTTCAACGCCTCGCCCTCGCACCACGAGCACGCCAGCTTCGTCGCGCTCTGGAACAGCCCGTGCGCGCACAGCTGTGCCACCGTTCCGGGAATCACCGATTCGTCCGAGCTCCCGAGCGACTCCGCCACGTCAGCCCCCGCGACGCAGAGCTCGAGCCGGGACGCCACGAGCGCGTACTCGCGGAGCAGCCGGGACAAGGACGTGGTCTCGGGAGGCGGCGCGACGCGTCGGCGTCGCTTGGGGTGCGGCGGCGCTCGTCGCCCGCGGACGCCTTCGGACTTTTCGATGGACTCCTTCGGGTTTTCGTTCTCGTCGCGGGATCCGTCGCCATCCTCGTCGCCGGCTTCGCCGTCGATGGTGAGCTCGCGAAGTTTCCGCTCGCATGATCGCCACTCCTCCGTCACGAACCGAGCGCCGGGCGGGCACAGACGCAACGCGTTGATCGCCGCGAGCAACGCGCCCGCGTGCGCCTCCAACGCATCCGCCAGACGCGCCCGAGCGTCCCCGCCGGTCCCCCCGCGATTCCCGCCGTAAACCCCCGACGCAGAGCGCGCCGGCGTCGACATAGAAACCGCCGTCACCGCCTCGCCGAGGCGCCTCGCGTGCCGCAAGATCGCGGCGGCCGCCTCCTTCGGCGCTCCACGCGCGACGTGAAGCGCGTGGAGCATGAGCGCCGGGTTGGGGCTCGCGTCGATCGGCGCCGCCGCCGCTCTGCCCTCCAACGCTCGAACCACCACTGGCAACCTGTCCACTCCAAGCGGCAGCGACACCAGCGCGGCGGCGCCTCCACGGACATCCCCGGGTTCGCACAGCGCGGCGACCAGCCTGCGCAACGCCGCGTTCTGCGCGTCGTCCGTAGGGACGGACAGCACAGCCGCGTAGGCACCCGACCAGTCACCGAGGTCAAGCGCGTATTGCAACAAGTTGGCCCAGAGCCGAGCCGCTCGCGAGGTTCGCCGGTTTTGGTCCTCGGGGTGCGCGCGTTCAACCTCCCTTAGCGCCGCGTGCGCGCACCGCATCGCGCCCAGCGAGCACCCTAAACGCTCGAAGAACAGCATGAGTGTCTCGTAGTATTCGAGCGTGGACACGGGTGGAATCTCGCCGTCGTCGATACCGCCCGCGGGGAAGCCGCTCATGATGCTTCGAAGCAGCTTCACGAGGTGCTGCAACAGCGGGTCCGATCCATCCGACGCGGTCGTGCCCACATCCATGGACGTATCTGCATCCATGTTGACGCCCGGTGACTCATCACCGCCGCCTTCGATGCCGGACGCCGCGCGGAAGAAGAGCCCGAGCGCCTCCTCCGTCGACGCGTCGCTCGAGGCGCCCCCGAGCGCGATGTTGGCGCTGGCTCGAAGCGCCTGGAGAAATAAAAGCGCGGGCGCGTCGTGGCTCATCGATTGGTCGCTCGCGCCACCCGGCGGCGCCGCCCTCGCCTGCTTCAACACCCGACCGAGCGCGTCCAGCTCCCCGCCCGCGTAGAGCTCGGCGCCAATCTCCACAGCGCGTCTGTACCCGCCATCCTCGACGCGGTAATGCGACACGCCGGCGGCGCCGAGGACGATTTCCGCGCACAGCGCCGCGCCCGCGACGGTGAGCGGCAAACCGGGCCGCGCGGACGCCGCGTTTGAAGGTAGGATCGCGGCGGAGAGCGGCGGCGCGGGTGCGGGCGCGACGCGCTCCGCGGCGGCGCCCACGCACGGCGTCGCGGTGAGCCAACGCGCGAGGAGAGCCGCGCGGTGCTGCGCCGCCGCCCGCGGGATCATCACGGCGGCTCTCGCGTCGCAGCCGGGCGGCGCGCCGACCCTCGCGCCGCCCCAGCGGATGGCGCCGAGGAGCAGGAGGAGCCCGCGGGTGGCGTCGCATCGCGCGCCGGCTTGCTGGCGGGCAGCCTGCGCGCGCGCACCCTCCGCCCACTCACCCGCGCCTTCGGAGGAATCTTCTCCCTCGGCTGATACTTCGACCGGCTGAAAGTCCATGGAATCGAGGGCGCGTTCGATGGCGCGCGTGGGATCAGAGCCGAGCCTCGCGAGACAGACGCGCAACGTCCCCGCCGCGCGACGTTGCCGCGCGCGTCGCTCGCGAAGCGCGGCTCGCGCGGTGTCGTCCATTCCCCCGCGCGGCTGCTGCGTCACTCGACCGAGCGCGAGCGCCACCGCCGCGTCCAGCCAGTCCTCCGTCGCGGCAAACGCGGCAGCCTCCTTCACCGCCGCCCTTGCCGCCGATGACGCGCGGTACATCCCGGACGCCGATGACTGGCCGTTCGATCGCTCGCCGTTCGACCCGCTCCCCGTCGCGGCGCCCGCGCCCCCCGCGACGAGATCCATCGCGTGGCACGCGGGCGGCCCGAGCAAGTCGTTGAGGTGGCACCCGAGCGCCAACGCCGCGAGGTGCGGCAACGCGCCCATCCCACCTGGGTTGGACGCCGATCCCGACCCGCCGTTCTCCGCGAATCCCGGGGACCTCGCCGCGAGCGCCGCGGCGGACGCCGACGCCTCCGTCGCGTCCAACGAACGCATCACGGAACACGCGCCGTCGCGAACGACGACGGCGGCGGTGCCCGCGCCGCATAAGATCCCCAACGGCGCTCGCATCCCCCGCCAGCACCGCGCGTACGCCGGCGCGATGAGCGACCACGCGGCGACCGCATCCGCCGCCGGGGCATCGTCGCCGCCCGCGGCGAACCGCGTCGCGCGGCTCGCGCGTTCCACGACGTCAACACCCGCGGGGCTCGGCTGCTCCACGAAGTCAAGCGCCGCGGACAACACGGCGTTTGACGCGACGCCCCGCGTCGCGAGTTCACCCGCGAGGTCGTCGGAAACGTCCGCCGCGGTGGCGTTACCCGATCCGGGAACCGCGGCGCCGCGCAGGAGAAGCGCCGCGGCGGCGCCCGCGGCGCCGGCGTCGTCCGCGGAGTCGCCGGCCCACCCGTCGAGCGCGGCGGCGGCGTCGCCTAACGTCTCGCACGGGTGCGGTCGGTTGAGGGACTCCAGGGGCCACCCTTTCAGCACCCGGCGTCCGACGTCGTACTCGTCGCCTTCAAGCGAGTCCAGAAGCCTTCCAGAAGCATCCTTACGTCTGCCGGGAGCTTCCTGAAGCGCCCAGAGGGACTCGCCGGATACCACCAGCGACGTCGTTTTGCCGCTCGAACCGACGACGGGGCTGTGAAACGCAACCGAGGCGCTCGACGAACCCTCGGCGCCAACCTTGACGTCCAGCGCGTAGACGGAAACTTTACCCGTACGGGGACGCGGGAACTGGCCTTCCTTGGCGCCTTCCTTGGCGTTGTACGTGGACACGGCGACGTACCCGTCGCCGCAACCCATGCAATGCGCGGCTCTGTCGCTGGCAGAGGAACCGGGCGAGTCGGGAGCGCGACTCCCAGGTGACCCACCCCCGCTCTCGTACCCGCCTTCGTGCGGCGGCTGCGGCAGCGTCGTGGATACCAGCGAGATGGGTTTAGATGCGCTGGTGACGTCCCACAGCTGTAGATGGCAATCGCTTCGAAGCGCGGCGAGTAACAGCCGCGGCGTTTCGCCTCGTTGGCGCCTCGGGGATGGCACTTGCGAGAGCGCTCGGATCGCCTGTGCGCCGCCGCGCGTGTTGGCGAGTGAGACGACGTTCCATAGCCTGGCGAGCGTCGCTGGTTTGAGCTCGGCGATCGGGGCTAGGTCGTCGGAGAGCGCGTCGAGGAGCGCGATGCGGCCGGTCATTCCTCCAAACGCGAGGAGCCGGGGCCCGACGGGGCACACGGATGAGACGCCCTCGAGCTGGGACAACGCGGGTGAGTCGTGGACGGTGTGAACGTCCTGGGCGTCACGGACGGACGCCAGGGATGCCTCCGCGCGTCGCCCGGGCGTCGCCTCGAGCTCCGCGGGGTGCGGCGCGCGCACGACGTGCACCGCCCCGCCGACGTCGACTACCACCACGCGCACCCCAGCCGCGATGCCGTCCCTCGACGCGCTGTGTGGATCCGTCTCGACGATCGCGGCGATCGGGAGGAGCTGCCGCGGGAAGACGATCCGCAGCGCGTGCGATCGCGACCCTTTACCCGCGCACGGCGTCTCCGTGAGCCGCAACGCCGCGCCGTCGTCCCGTCGGATGGACCACGAGAGCAACCGCCGCTTTTCGCCGTTCGCGCCCACCAGCTGGACGCCGCCGGCGACGTCCGCGTGCGTGGTGCTGACGCGCGAGTCACGCGCACCGGCGGCGCATACCGTGCGGGACGTAGGGTGCTCCTCAAGGAGCACCTCCGCGAAACCCGCCCCGTAACGTCCGGAGGCGGCCACCATGGTGCGGATCAGCAGTGGTCATTAGGGATCTCAGATTTAAAAAAAAATGTCAAGTCTGCTCGGAAAAAGGGAAAAACAGATTATCGTCACTCGGCAGCCGCAGCCGTCGTCGCATTCTACAACATTCTACCTATTCTAACCACCATCTCCACGCTCAGTACGCCTTGGCGGACACCCACGTCGCCACTCCCGCGAGTAACACGCACGAAACGCCGGCGAACACCGACGCATCACCACGCCTTTGACCAGTCGCAGTCACCCAGCCGACGTCGATCGATCGCCTCACGATCTCACCCGCCTCCCCACCCTTGATCTCCTCGCACGCCCCTTCACTCGAACCTTCCCTCGAGCCTTCATCGCCGGCGCCGCCGCCCACGTCTGTATCCGATGTAAACCCTAACCCTAAACCCACGTACCCGGGCCCGGCCATCGGCTGCGCCTTGGACACGTGACCGAGAAAGTCCGTCACTTTCGCGTCGTTCGCTCGAGTTAACTCGAAGTGCCTCGTCTGCGGCCTCGCGTTGCTGTGCAGTTTTTGGTACGTCAGGGTACTGAACCACTGCGCGATGGTCGCCGCGCTGTGTGGATTCACGCGCTCCATGAACTCCAATGTCCAGTACGTGAACCTGTCGATGACGCTCAGACCTATGGACCGGTCGAGATGGTGCGAATACGAGTTTTCGCCCTTCTCGCTGGACCCGATGGCGAGCACCCCGGGGGAGTAGAACTGCGCCGCCAACGTGGCCGCCTGGCACGTCTCGGCTATGAAGAGCACCTCGTTGTATCTGTTCTTCTCACGCATTTGCTCCAGGGCGTCCGCGATGTCTTTGGACATGAGCTCGGTTTGGTCCTGAAACTTCATGAACTCGTCGCCGCCGTGGCCGGTGATGTATAGGAACACGTTGCTTCCCGCGTCGGTGAGCAGGCGCTTGGACCGCGGGGTGCCGGGGAGGTGCCGGTCTGTGAGAACCCGGAGTAGGTTCTCCGGGGTGACCTCGTAGCCGCGATAGTCCACCTCGATGTTGTCGCCGTAGAGGTTGGCGCGATGGTTGGCGTTGCCGAACACCGACGCCGGGAAGGAGTTCCTGGGCGAGCACGAGACGTCGTCGGCGAGCATCAGGATGATGTTGCTGTCGGGGATGCCGAGGCGCTTGACCGTGCGGTAGAGGCTCAGGGTGTTCGCGATGTGGCGGTAGTTGAACCAGTATCTGCTCGCGTCGACCAGCACCGCCCAGTTGCTGGTGTGATTCGAAGATCCGCCCTCGAAGAACACCTCGGCGCGGCGCGCGGGGGTGTTCGCCGCGCCGGCGTCGCTCGCGGCGGCTCCCGCGACGAGCGCGACGAGAACCAGCGCGAGCACCGTCCAACCTCGCATCGTATCCGACCCTGTGGCGGGTGC
>Ga0302114_10001247_pt1 | contig 16844 bp, 22 predicted proteins | sample AG5_Surface_MG_FD_203107 | JGI IMG/M metagenome (GOLD analysis project Ga0302114, IMG submission 203107) | Marine microbial communities from Western Arctic Ocean, Canada - AG5_Surface | ecosystem: Environmental > Aquatic > Marine > Oceanic | place: Canada: Western Arctic Ocean | collected...
AACCGGCCGGGGAGTGGCCGTTTGCACAGGGCGTGCAGGAGTTGACCGCACCGGTGGAAAAATGGTTTCTCGGGCAGGGGGTGGAGTCTGTTCTGTCACCCGTTGGGACTTGTCCGGCGGAAGCAACACTGCAGTAGGAGGAACCAGTTGAAGAGAACTGGCCGGGACCATCGCAAGGGGTGCAGCCGGCCAAGCTGGACGCGCCACTCTCGCTGAAGGTACCGGCTGGACACTCAACGTCAGCATTGCTCCCCGAGTTGTAGAAATGTCCGGGGGGAGTGGCGACGCAGACCGCTGATCCCTCGTTGCTGTGACTGCCATCAGCGCAATCATCACAGCTGTCACTCCCTCCCAAACTCGCCTTCCCTGCCGCACAGTTCACGCAGGCGTTGGTGGTTCCAGCAACAGCCTTCTTGCCCGCTCCGCAAAACTCGCAGCTCGACTGCCCAACATTTCCCTGCACCTTTCCCTCCCCCACCACACACGCCAAGCACTCGTTCACCCCTCCGATCGAGTACTTCGATTTCTCACACGCCACGCAGTCGTGAGCGGTCTGGTCCGCCTTGAAGCCCGGCCCACAGTACTCGCACTGGTTATTCTCAGCTGCGCCGAGCGAAGCGAGGCGCATTTTTAATGAAGCCAGAGCAAAACGAGCGAGTCAATAGAAATGAGTGGAATATTGTTAGTTTTAGTAGAAAATGTATGCATTATGTCAGTAGCAATTTCGCGGGATTCATCGCGAGTATTCTCGTCTTAATCAAGGCTCGCTCGCTTCGCTCGCTCACCTCCCGTGGCAACGTAGCCGGCCAAATGGTCGCACGTGTCGCACTCACTCGCTCCCGGGTTGGACGCTGTTCCTTCAGCGCAGTTGGTGCACCCGGTTCGCTCTCCGTTCTCGTACTTTCCGCCAGCACAGGAAATGCAAATGGGGGAGCCGGTGGAAGTAGCTATGGTGCCAGTGTCGCAGGCCGTGCAAGTTCCAGTGCCTCCAGAAGTGAGCTGATAGCGGCCGATCGCGCAGTCGGCGCAAGAGGATTGACCGGTTGACGGAGTGGCTTTTCCAGGGGAGCAATCGGTGCAGGTGACCGTCCCTGTGCCGCTCGTGTAGTGGCCAGCTTCGCAATCCGTGCAAACAGCCGCTCCAGGAATGTTCGAGTAAGTTCCAATTGGACAGCTCGAACAATCGTACTGTGAGGGCGAACCTGTAGAACCAAGGTACTTCCCCTCGCCACAGTCTGTGCAGGTGGAGGCGCCAGGCACCTCGTTGTACTTTCCGGTCTCACAGTTGGTGCAAACAGCGGCTGTGGAATTTGTTAGTAAAATCGGAAAAGTTGAAACTGAAAAACATCGCCACTCTCTCACTCACATCCAGCCCCGCTAATCTTTCCCGCGGCACAGTTTGGACAAATCGTCGTCCCGACCTTGTCGCCGTATTTTCCCGCAGCACAGCTAGTGCAATCAATCAATTCGTCATGCTGGGCCGGATCATCGCTTTCGTCGGCATTGTACTTGGAAATTGGACACAGGGAGCAGCCGAGGGAGCCGGCTGATGCTGCGTACCGTCCTGCTTGGCACGTCTGGCACGGGTAGCCGGGGCCAAGCGTGGTTTTGCCAGCAGGGCAGTTAATGCAGGATGTGGCGCCAACGCTCGTGGTGGATTGGCCGGGGGTGGTACACGTGGCACAGGTGTGGGAATAGCCCGTTAGTGCAGAGCCAGAATTGACGTCAATGCTCAATGAGCTTCCTTGGGACGTGGTGAACCCCTCGGGGCAACCGTAGATGGTGACTAAAGTACCACCAAAAGAATTTCGGTAAATGTCGGAGCCCATGTTTGCTGGAGCCTCATTCTCCGCAAATGAGCACCCTTGGAAACTGAGATTGGACCCGCCAATGGCATAAATGGCGCCCCCATAAACACTTGCGATGTTACTGATGAACGACATCACAACAAGGAAAACGATCGAGCTGTGCACATAGAGAGCACTCCCGGTCTACAAGGTTTTCTTAGAGTTAGAAATGTTGAGTTCAAATTTCAGGATGCTTGGATGGAGCGCTCGCTTCGCATACTCACACCACTGTCACCGTCACTAATGATTAAGCGGCCCAAGGTGGTCGTTCCTCCGTTTAGGTAAACGTACACTACACGTTTGCCGGCCGCTCCTTTCCAGGTACATATTTCTGCGCTGCTGGTGTCGCAGTAAATGGACACGTACTTTTGCTCGAGGGTAAGTTGTGCATGTGAAGCTATTCCGTCACCCTCAGTCAAGGTTCCAGGCTCCATCACCAGCTTGTCTCCATCGGTAGCGGAAGCAAACGCGGTGGCGATTCCGCTCGTGGCAACATCAAAAGCTGTGCAGTCCGCAAACTCGGCCGAGCCAATGTCTCTCGTCGTCATGCCGCCAGGGCAGGCCGTGCAGGCTCCTGTGTCAGCAAAAGGGTAAAACCCAACGTTGCAGATGCACTGCGAGAGCGGTGAGAGGTGAGAGATGCGAACATTGAATGTATTAGTTTGTTGCACCGACTCAGTAATTAAGCGGTTGCGCGCGTGCCTCACCTGCTCGAGGATTAAGGATCCAACAGCTGCTGTCGTTCCACTTCCGCAACTGACGCATGAAGATTCGCCCGCGTAGAAGCCGACATTGCAAACGCATTGATCAACTGAAGTGGAGCCGGTGCTGACCGTTGGTAAAAAGTCTGGGCAGCTGCGCCGAGCGAAGAAGGTGCCAAACGAATTGAGTGGGTTAGCTCAGTAGTGAATGAAGACATTTATAGCAATTTCGAGCGGAGCTTCGCACTCTTCCGTACAAGGCTCGCTCGCTTCGCTTCGCTCGCTCACTTCGTGCAAACTTGGTCTCCCGAAATGTAGGAGCCGACGGGACAAGCGTCGTGGCAAAAGGCCTGGCCATAAACGGAAAATTCGCCGGTGGGGCACTCCTTAAGGCAGGAGTAGCTGTAGGCGGGGGAGGTCATTGTGCCGGCGGCGTCGAAGTTGCTCAGGGCGGAGCCTTGGGTTGCAGCATAACCTGCGGGGCATGTATTGATGGACACTGATTCGCCAAGGTTGTACACATCGGGGGCACCAGAAGTTACTGTGTTTCCAGCGAATGAGCAACCGTGAAGGGTCACTGAGCTGCTGCCATTGCTGGTAACATAAATTGCCCCTCCAAGGTTGGCATTATTGTCAACAAAATTAACCAGGATTAGGACAGCGTTGGAGCTGTCCACCATCAGCCCTCCACCGCTACCTTCATCTCCATCTTTTATTGTGATGGAGGTTAGGGTGGTGGTACCGCCGTTGTGCTCGATGCGCACAACGCCCTTCCCAGTCGCTCCCTGCCAAACACACGCCCCCCCATCCTCGCTGCAAGCGATGGATACGTACTTGAGCTTCAACGTTAATTGCGCAAGGGCGCTAATTCCATCCCACGAGCTCAACGTACCCGGCGCCGCCTCGATCTCGTCCCCGTTGCTCGCACTCGCCCAGCACGTCGCAACGCCACTCATCGTGCACTCCATCACGCACTGTGAGTCGCCGAGGTGGAACCCAGCCCCGCAGGAGCATTGGGAAACTGCTGTTGAGCCGGAGCTTGAGGTTCCTCCTGTTCCGCAGCTGACACAGCTGGAGTCATCTAGGTAGAAGTCGGCGCTGCACAAACACTGGTCGACCGAGGTCGAGCCGGTACTTGTCGTCCCCGCGGAGTTCTCTGGGCAGCTCGTGCAAGCCTGATCTCCCGAAATGTAGGAGCCGACCGGACAAACGTCGTGGCAAGAGGCCTGGCCATAAACGGAAAATTCGCCGGTGGGGCACTCCTTGAGGCAGGAGTAGCTGTAGGCGGGGGAGGTCATTGTGCCGCCGGTGTTACCGTTGCTCAGGGCGGAGCCTTGGGTTGCAGCATAACCTGCGGGGCACGTATTGATGGCCACAGTTTGGCCCCAGTTGTACACGTCCGCGCCACTAGTACTCGCAGTATTTCCAGCGAATGAGCAACCCTGAAGGGTCACGGTGCTGCTGTCACTGTTGGAAACACTAATTGCCCCTCCATTGTAGGAAGCATGGTTGTTCAGGTATGATGTGAGGATAAGGACGACATTGGAGTTGTCCACAAACAGGCCACCACCATTACCATCACTATCCCCATATTTTATTTGTATGGAGGCTAGGGTTGTGGTCCCGCCGTTGTTCTTGATGAACACAACGATCCTCCCAGTCACAGTTGTGCCTCGCCAAACGCAAACCCCCCCGTTTTCGTTGGAGCAAGTGATTGACGAGAACTTGTTCTGCAAAGTTATTTGCACATGCTGTTCAATTTCATCCCAGGAACTGTAAGTCCCTGGGGATATTACGATCTCGTCCCCGTCGCTCGCACTCGCAAAACAAGTCGCAATCCCCGGCGTGGTGCAGAGTAGCGTCGGCAGCTTCCTCCTCCCCACTGCTTCCCCCATCATTTCGTAAATGTTTCCTTCGCCCCCTCCCCCCCCCACGCAAACGCAAACAAAGCTCACCAGCAGCACCACGAGCCACAGTGTGGGCAGCCGCATCGCAAGACGTTTGTGTCTTCGCGGGGCCGCAGCTGCCACTTTAGCTCTAAGGGTGGAGGCTGCGCTGGAGCACTTGCTTTTGGAGGAAGGTAGGGGGGTTGGGTCTTTAGTTTGGGATTGAGGGGGGGGGGCTTGGGTCTTTGGGGGGGAATCGCAGATCACATAGCGGGGGCCATTGATATTAGGGTTCCGGTACCGGTAGTGGGGGGGGCGCATTTGGAAGGAAGGAAGGGGAGGCTAAAGTGATTATTTGAAAAGTGAAATTGTAGTAGAGGAGAGAACGTCGGCTGGAACTTTTGAATTGAATTGTTTTAGTTAAGGTGGTTCAAATGGGTTATGTATGTATGAGGTTCGAGAGTGTGTGACACTTACACTTGGGGTGCTTTTGTAAAAATAAATTTTGGGAAAAAATTTCTTCACTCTCATTTTCATTTATCACTTATATCACTTTATCTTAATCTCTGACCACGAACCCCCTTTAAACCTCGATGGAGACCAACCAATTCACTCTACAGCGAAAAACCTTTGTTGTGACAGGCGGAACTCGGGGCCTGGGCCTAGAGATTTCCCGCTCCTTGCTTTCCCAGGGTGCGACTGTCCTGATCTGCTCCCGTAATTCCTCTGACGTTGCACACTGTGTTGAGATGCTCTCTGACGAGTGCGATCTTCAGTCTTCCAACAAAAAAACTTCAGCCAACAATGACGATGAGAGAGTGCTGGGATGCTGCTGCGACGTTTCTACGTCGGAGGGGAGACAAGCGCTGTGCGTCAACGTCGAGGAGGCGTTTGGGGGGGGGTTAGATGGGCTGATCAATAACGTTGGGTTCAACTCGCCGATGAAAATAGGGCAGCAGACTGAGTTGGAGTATCGGGAGGTGAGTTCAGAGGAGCCAATTGGATTGGAGTTTTGGCGTTTGCGCTAACACAATTAGCACATACAACAACATCAGATCTTCATGTCCAACACCGAGGCCGCGTACTTTCTGTGCAAATCCTTGGAAGGGAGCTTAACAAAACCCTCCCTTCGTGGATCTCAGCAGTCTTGCGTGGTTAACGTGGCTTCGGTGGGAGGCCAGCTCTCCACCGGTTCCGGAATCGCGTACGAAATGTCCAAGGCGGCCTTGATCCAGTTCACCAAGTCCCTTGCTGTTGAGTGGGCGCCGAAGAACATTCGAGTAAACGCCGTGGCGCCTTGGATGATGTACAACGAGAAGTTGGAGGAGGCGGTCAGGGTCGTTCCTAGCGCGCTGGACACGTTCAAGCGCCGGACGCCAATGGGGAGGCTTGCTGACCCGGCTGAGGTGGCTGGGCCGGTGGCGTTTTTGTGCATGCCGGCGGCCAGCTTCGTCACCGGAGTTTGCTTGAACATTGACGGTGGGGCGAGCTGCCAGATGTTTGAGGGGCCGACAAGTTGTTGAATTGCCAATTTTTTTTGTAATAGGTAACAGAATAAAGATATACATTTTAGATGGTGTTCTTGACGTCGACAAAGGTGTCGCTTTCGAAATTCGAGCTGAACCCAATTCTAGCAACATACTCCCCCTCGCGTTTCTTCCACTTGTGTTCACTCGCCTCCCCCGCGACGCTCCACGTGCTCAAATCAACGTCCTCAAGCTCAAAGGTGACCACTTTCGCCTCGCCAGCCTTCACGAAGGTCTTCTCGAAGCCCCTCAAGTTCCAAACCGCCTGGTCGCAGTCGGCGGGAGGCTGGAGGTAGAGCTGGGGAATTTCCGCGCCGTCGACCTTGCCGGTGTTCGACAAGGTAACGGAGATTTGGTTGGGGTTGCTGGCCGACCAAGTTGGCTGCGCCGAGCGAAGCGAAGCGAGATTGTGCGTATTTTTAATGAAGCAAGAGCAAAACGAGTCAAGCGAGTCAAAAGAATATGAATTGAGTGGAATAATGTTAGTTCATTAGTAGATGTTAGCAGCATTATGTCTGCAGCCATTTCGCGGGTGTTGATTTTTATCGCTCGATTCGCTCGCTCACCTTGGACAAATTCATCTGAGAGTAAGTCAAACCTTCGCCGAACCAGTAGCGAGGGGACTCGTTGTGGAGGTGGTAAAATCTGTAGCCAAACGCGTTCGTTTCGGAGTACGTGACGTTCCCCTTGTTGTCCACGCCGGGGAACTGCTTCGTGGTGAAGCCCTCCTGATTCTCTATTATCGGCATCGTTATGGGAAGCTTGCCGGAGGGGTTAACATCTCCAACGAGCACGTCCATCGTTGCAAAGGCGCTAGCCACCCCAGGCATGAAGTGAATGATGAGCCCCTCAACGTCGTCAGCCCAGGGCGTCAACACCGCTCCTGGAGTGGTGACAACGCCGACGCTCCTGGCGCACTTGGCCGCAACGGACGGTATGTAGCCGTCGTTCGTGAGCTGCAACGTCTCCCTGTCGGAGCCCTCCGCGCTGCTCGTGCCCACGAAGAACAGGCACAGGTCAGCGTCTTTAGCGAGGTCCTGCATCTCCTCGACGGACTTGTCGTCCCCTGCGTAGGTGACGTCGTCGGTCATCGTCCCGTACTCGCTTCCGCCAACTCTCGCATGGACGGTCAGCAGCGGGGTGGGAAGCCACGCTGGCGTCACCTGCCCGGACCCTCCGCCGCCGACGCACGGCGACTCGGCCTGGGTGCCAAAAACTGCAACCTTCTTCGACGCGAAGTCGAACGGAAGGATGTTGTCTTCGTTCTTCAGCAGAACGTGGCTGGCTCCTGCAATCGTGCGAGCAGCCTCGAAGTGCTCGGCGGAGGTGACGTTGTTGAAGATGCTCACCGACGCCTTCTCGCCGTCCGAAAGATCGAACGCTGCGCCGAGCAAAATGAAGCGAGACAAACAAATGGGTGGAATAATGTTAGCTTAGTAGTGGATGTAGCCATTATATTTTGTCTGTAGCCATTTCGCGAACTTCATCGCGAGTATACTCGTCTTCTCGTCTTCCTCAAGGCTCGCTCGCTTCACTCACTCACCTCCGACACTGATGTAAGGCGTCAAAATTCGATGCACAGCCTGGTCAATCGCCTCCACGTCCATGGGCGAAAGATTGTCGTAGTTCATGAAGTCACTGGCGGGCATCTCCTGGTCTAGCCCCTCCAGCAACGAGGGCGAGTGGGTCGCCCCCCAATCACTCATGACGTAGCCTTCGAAACCCATCCTCTCCCTCAAGTCGAGGTTGAGCACTTCCGGGTTCTCGCACGACCAAGCGTGGTTAATTTTGTTGTAGCTGCACATGAAAGAGCCCACTTCCGCGTCGATGCTAGCCTGGAACGGCTGTGAAGCGAAGTGGGTTAGTTTGCGGATAGTTTGCGGTGTGCTTTGCGGTGTTCGCTCACCGGGTAATACATCTCGAACCTTGTTCTTTCGTCAACGTTGGCACTCATTGTAGTGCGGTTCGTCTCCTGGTTGTTGTTGACGTAGTGCTTTGCGTTTGCTATGATCTTGTTGGCTTGGAGGGCCGTTATTACCTCGGGGACCAGTTTTGACCCGAGGTACGGATCTTCGCCTGACATGTACTCGAAATTGCGGCCGTTGTTAGGCACTCTTGCCACGTTCATGGCTGGGCCGAGAATGCAGTTGGCGCCCTTGTCGAAGAACTCCTTTCCCATTGAACTACCCCACAGCTTTGCCATCTCCTTGTCGAAAGTCGCCGCAAGTGTAACACCTGAGGGGAAAGCAGTGCTAGTGCCGCCATTCTTGTCATCCCTGTTTGTTTTTTTTGTGTTTTGTGTCAGAAGGGGGTGTTCGAGGGCTACTTTCAGAAAACATCACGGGAGTAAGAGGCTGTCAGCACGATGTTGAACCACGAGTTATTAATTTCCGACGAATTGTCATAGTCATGGCGCGATTGAAGGCGTGGATGACTGAAATAATTCCGTCGTGTGATGGAACCATCATCACATATTGTAACTCGCAACTCACCTGAAACCCTGAGGACCATCGTTGTAAGCTAGCTTGGGGATATTGAGTCTATCTAATGCCGGTATCTCTCCAACGTATCTGCCATCCTCGGGGTAGTTTCCCATACCGTCGCCACCAAGGAAGACAATCTTCTCCTCAAGAGTCATCTTATTGATTAAGTCGTTCGCCCTGTCACTCGGTGAGGTAGACTTTGCCGAAGCGACGGCTGCTGCCAATAGGGCAACTGCTAGGTTAAATTTCATTTGGATGGCTCAGTGGTTATAGTCTTTGCGCGACAATAATTAATAAAAGATCCAAGAAAAACAAAAACAAAATCTAATTTTTTTGGCTATTCACTCTAACCCTTCCCATCCTACCCTCCGTACCCTATCCATCGAATCCGTCCATGAAGCCATCAAGATCGTCACTGTCGCCATCAGAATCAGACAAATTTCTTGCCCCTCTGCCCCCGAAGCCCTGCGAATCGTACTTATCTCTGTTCTCGTTCGCGTACAAGTTGCCGATCGTTTGCTTCCCCCCGCCCGCCCCTCCGTTAGCATTTATCTCGTCCCAGTTAGCGTTTGCGAGCGCTCGCTCGATGCCTTCGATTTCCTGCTGCTCCTCCTCCTCGAGCTCCCGGTCGGTCTTCCTGACGCTTCCCTTGACGTAATCTTCGCTGCTTGGATCGACCACCCCGCAGTACTCTAGCAGCTCCTTGACGTCTTCGATCGTAAATTCCTTCGGAAGGTCGTCGCTGACCCTAACCAAGTTGTGGAGCAGCTCGCCGCCTTTGTGAATCATCAAAATCGGCAGAGCCACCGGGTCCATGTTGTTGTTGGCCTTGAAGGCGTGGAGTCGGAGGAACTTGGCGAAGGGCATTCGCCGGGCCAAGTCCTCGAGGTACTTGTTCAGCTGCTTACACGCGGGAACGTAGGGCTCGTACATGTGTACAATGACGTTGACGCGGGCGTCGGTGTTGTCAACCTCGTCGGCAAACTCTGCATTTGGAATGATGTTAGTTTAGTTTGCCGAGTTTAGTTTGCTTAGTTTAGTTGCGTTTAGTTGCGTTTAGTTGCGTTTAGTTGCGGTTTTAACGAATACTCACCAAACGGATCGACCTCTCGAATCTCCCCAAAAGTGGGGAAGTGTGTTCCGTATCGCAGCTGCCCCAAGCGCGCCTGCCTGTACTTGTCCATGAAATCCTCGTCGTTCTCCCGCCTGTCGTCCCCCTCGCTGTCGCTGTCGTCCCGCCGCTTCCTGTTCTTCTCTATTTCCATCATCGTTGCCGCCGATATTGACTTCTCGCCGGGGTTCAGCACCGCGCCGTTTGCCATTCTATCCAAGATCATTTCTTTCATCTGCTGCTCGATCTCGTAGTCGAGCTCAGCCTGCTTCTTGGCGTTTTTGTGGTCCTCCAGCACGCCCTTGACCCCCGTGTTCTTAGACGGTCCACCCTGCTTACTGCTCTGCAAGTTTGCCAGAGCCTGGATCTGGAGAGGCTTGGGAACCTCCTCCTTCTCCATCTTCTGCACGCGCTGAATGTCCGTGAGGCCCTCGTCGGAGTCGTCAGAGCAGTCCGAGTCGTCATTGTACCGGCCAAACGCTTCGCTGTTGTTCTTGCCCCCGAGGTCGTCAGACTCTTTTTCCCACCAGCTGTACTTCCCAGGTATGTTTTTCTTCAGGATTTTGTCTTCAAGGTCACACATTGTGTGTTTAACTTTTTTTAGGTGTGATGTTGTTGTAATTTGTGGGCTTTTTGATTAGTTTCAGACGCTCTTGCGAGTGCGTAGACAAGAACTCGAGTTTGTGTTGTAATTCTGAGTGGGACATGAAGTGATGAATGGGGATATTTAAAAAATTTAAATATAAACACATAAAACACCTCACATACTGCTCACTCTTTTTTAAACCACACACACGGTTCTCCACTACTAATCCATGGGCCAAGCATGCTCCACCCCAACTCCCACACCCAAAACCAGGACCAAGCCCAAAACCAAAGTCCCACTCACTTTCGGCAAGGACCCTAACCTAAATATGAAGGATTTCATGGTCACCAACGAAACCAACAAAGTCATCCGTAAACAGTCCAAAGGCCAGCAATTCCTCTGTGAGGAATGCTTCCAATGCGATATTACCGTGAATGATAAAATTGCCGCCCTCACTGTTGACCTGTGCAAAAAGTCTAATTTCCTTTTTGGACCCGTTGAATCCTCTGCCTTCATCCGAAACTGCACCGATTGCGTCTTCGTTGTTGCGTGCCTTCAGTTCCGAACGCGCGAGTGCAAGAACTGTACATTCTTTCTCTACTCCTCCACAGAACCAATCATTGAGACTTCGTCCAACATCCTGATTGGGTGCTACAATCACACCTACGAAAAACTCCAAGCTGACTTCGAGGACTGCAACCTCAGTGTTTGGAACAATAAGTGGTCTGAAGTGTATGATTTTACTCCACCCTCGAATTGCGGCAACAACAATAGCACTAATTGGAAGAGCTTGGACATGTCTACAAACATCAATTATCAAGATTTCTACAACGAAATACCAACGGCAACAGATGCAAGTGATATCGCCTTAGAACTGGAGTCGGAAGGCGCAATCTCTGTCGGTGCGGAGGTAACAACGGTTTATGGAGTTGGCGAAGTGAAGGAGATTCGGGCAAGTGATGCTTTGTACAAGGTCGTTTTGACCGATTGGTTCTTGACGAATGGCTCTGAAGTTTTCTGTTTTTTGAACCAGGATGCGATTCAGCTGTCCTCGTCGGAGTCTTCGTCCCTTTTTACCACCCCCGTCGTCAACAGCGTATCGTTAGCCCCTGTTATTCCAATCACAGTCGGAAAGAACTTCCTCGGCGAAACTTCCATCGACATGGCTTCCACAATTCCTCTCTTCCTCATTTTCTTTCCAGCCTGTAATCCCAGCTCCAACGAAATTTTATCAACAATCCTAACTTGGTGCAACTCCAACCCCTCTAGCGTGGTCGTTAGAACGCGCAAGTTCACGCTGTCCTCGGAGCAGTGCCAAGCTCTATACAAAAAATCCATAAAGAACTCTGTTGGTTCGTGCTTCGGCTTGGAGCTGAGGGTGAGCTGTGAAGTGAGCAAAGACCAGCTTCTCGCGTCGCTCAGTAGCTGGTCGGACGATAGTTGGAGTTGTGAGGGAAGGGCAACAGAGAGCTGCTGCAATAACTTTTTTCACGCTTGGAAAGAGCAGCAATAGATTAGCAATAGATTTTTTAATTAAATTTGAAGTGCATTTCACTTGAAGCGGGGCAGAAACCTTGACCTCTTTCCAATTGTTGGTGGTGCAGGTGATGGTGGTGATGGTGGTGTGGATTTTGATGATGCTTTATCGTCGGTAATCCCAAGCTCATTGAAATCGTCTTGACGGCTTTGCGCACTTGGCTTCTTCTTATTGACGCCCAAAATGCGATCCCACTGCGTCACAACCTCTCTCCAGTCGTAGTCATCCTTGCTAGCATCTACATCCACTTGTGGCGAATTGAAAGACACCTTTGAGGTTGACTTCTTCTTCTTCCCATTTTTCGTCATTTCCATCAAATCACGTACTTCATTCATCTCTTCTCTATTTCTCTTGAACATGTCCACAGCTTCGCTCGATGGTACGCGAATGAGGGGGTTGCCAAAGTTGTCGTAGTTGCTATTGTTGGATTTGGGGTGGGCAGAAGGGGAAGACGGGGACGGAGACGGAGACGGGGACGTCGCCGTGCGGGAAAAAGAAGGGGAGGAGTTTTGGCTGAACTGCGGCACGAAGCTGTTGTCAGAATGGGTATTGGCATTGGCATTGGCATTGGCACCACTATTGGCACCACTATTATTTATGATTTCGTTGATGGCCACTTTGTACTCCCTCTCCTCGCCAACTCGAACATTTCCGATGACTTTACCTCCCTCGTCAATTTTTAATGATTGAACAAGCACATCGCCAATCACTTTTCCATTCGGCCCGATCCGAAGCTTGCGAACGTTAACGTTGCCCCAAAACACGCCATCGCAGTCCAGCTCGTCCATGTTTTGAAGTGTGGGGGGATTCAGAAGTTGGCAAGTCCCAGATTCAGTTATTATCACACGAGCACCCTGTCCTCCCTCATTGTTTATAGACCCCGAGAATTTCCCAGCTATTTCCAGAGAGTTTGTAAAGCTGTAGTCACCAGAAAGGCTGTCGCCACTAGCTATGAAGGCCGAGTCATCTGTCGTTGCTTTAAGTTGGTTTTTTGAGGAGAAATTTAGATTTTGGTGGGAAGATTTGGAGGATGGAGATATGATGTAAGGAGCTACAATGTTATTTGATATTTGGCAAAGGGCAACTAAGAAGGAAAAAGCCCTCATGTTTTGTGGGAGGTTTAAGTATAATAGAATGTGGATTTTTCTTCCTATCATTCCAGAAATTTTTTATTTTTTTGGTTTAAAAAAGGAAGTCACTTTTGTTAAGGTTTATCTATAGAGCCGCCTTACGGATATACAGTTATGGGCCCAACAGTACTCTAATTACCGTATACGGAATTAGTTTAAGAATATGTACCAAATGGTTGCACTGCTGGCAATCGTAGTGGCTTTGCTCTCGTTTATACCAGAACATGTTTTGAGGCAGACTAATCTACGAGTGTTTCACCCTGAAGTTCTTCACCCTGCTTCGACTGGCCCTTACTTCGAAGGCTGGTACTTTAAACTCTCCCCTGCTGCTCTTGTTGGCGGGAGCGTCTTGGCAGTGGTTCCCGGGTTTTTTCTTTCTGAGGGTAATGGTACGGAATCGCACGCCTTTATTTTCGTGTCTGTGAATGGGGTGAAGCAACACTATTTCAAGTTCTCTCTTGATGAGCTAGCTTACTCTTCACCACCGGACCCTTTCAAAGTCAGCATCGGAAAGAGCTCATTCACAGAACACTCGATTTCGCTAGATCTTGAACCTAGAAAAAATGACGATGCAAGCATAAAATTGACAGGTGCTTTGACTTTCACGAATTTGAAGCGATGGCCGGTCTCATTTTTCTCCTTGGGTGCAATGGGAATCGTCGGTTGGTTGCCGTTCCTGGAATGCACCCATGGTGTGCTCTCGTTTGACCATGACCTCCATGGCTCATTGGTGCTGGACGAGGAGACAATAAATTTGGAAGGGGGCAAGGGTTACATCGAGAAAGACTGGGGGACCAAATTTCCCAATCTGTGGATCTGGATTCAGTCAAACTCTTTCCCAAAGTATCCTGGAACTTCGCTGTTTTTCAGCGTTGCACGAATCCCAACGCTGGGCATGGAGCTTCCCGGGTTCACTGCTGCTATACATCATGAAAACGAGCTGATCAGATTCGCGAGTTACAATCTTGCACGATTTGTTGATTTGGTCGTCACCGAACGCGACGTGCATATCAAAGTCAAATCGGGGCAGTATCTCATGGAAATCTTTGTTGATCGTCGCGTGCCCCACGCGCTGCTGTACGCGCCAATTGACGGAACAAAAATGGTGCCAGCTGTGTCTGAAGCGTTGCAGGCCAAGTGTCACTTGAAGCTGTTTGGTCGTGCGGGCGAGGTAATAATCGATGATGTTGGATTGGATTGTGGCCTAGAAGTTCACAATGACGTTGAGTGGCTGGTTGCTAACCTTTGTGCCAATAAGGTTGGCGTGTGTTTGTAGCTGGGTTGGAATTCTTAGAGCTTTAATATAGTTCCAAAATTTTGTGTTTATTTATAGATTCAATTCCAGCAGAGTCCTACGAAGCTCCAAGTGGTCTTCCTCGATATTGGAACATATTTCAGAATAAGCATCGCACACCGCATTTCGTTCTGTCAGTAAAAGTTTTGCTAGACGCAACGGATCCAAGACGCTCCCGTCGGTTGTATTTATTGTGGCTTCCGCCTTAATCAGCTCCTCCAAAAAGTCGTCAGCTCTGCCGTAGATTCCACTTCCTTCGAAGAAATGCAGACGCTCCTCGTAGAACCCCAGAAGGAACACGTACTCGTTGTTGTCGGCATTGCCGTTCTCTCTCAAATTTTTCAGAATGTTAAGGACTGCGTCGTGTGTGCTCATGAGCGTCAAGAGATCGTATGCACCAACTCGGAGCGGTGTTGAGCCCTCGGGCAAACTCTGGCTCAAAATAGAGACGCCCATGCGAACGAACGTCACTTGGTCGCGGTCCTGCGTTTTCGAAGCGAGGCGCATTTTTAATGGAACAGGGGGGAGGCGAGCGAGCCAAAAGTATTGAGTGGGTTAGTTTAGTTTAGTTTAGTAGTGGACGTAGCCGTCTGTAGCTATTTCGCGGGATTCATCGTTCGAGTCTTTATCAAAGCTCGCTCACCTGCGATTTGTCCGCCATCAACATCCTTCTACTCTCCCAGATGGACTTCTCCTGTGATCTGATCAAATCGAGGTCGGAAACAAATTCACTGGCAATTTGCTCGCGGATGGAGAGGAGGCGAACGGCTAGGCCGCGCGGGCTTAACGAAATCTTGTTCTCATTGAAACGAGGCTTCAGGTAAGGGTTGCTTTTGCTCCAACCGCCCATGCCAGGTCCTCGCCTGCGAGTTGAAATGATAAGCTCCTGATCCTCATGGGAGAGAAGCTCCTGAATGTAGCCGTCCCAGGTGTGGTGGTTCATGCCGGTTGTCCCATGGAACTGCGACAAACGAGGGATAGTTTAGTAAATTGGGGATGTGCCAACACAAGGCTTGCCAGCTTCGCTCGCTCACCTTGTAAAACAGATGGTGCTCCTCACCACCAAACTCTTCGAGCCACATCGCTGTATGGGGATCTCGCACGAGAGTCGAGTAGAACATGAGGGTTTGGATAGACCGCTGAGTCAGGAACGCTCGGAGGTGGTTGTAATCATTCGTCTCAATCATCTCTCTTCGCCACTTGAGAGGAGTTGTCGTGGCTGTTGCAGGGGTTGAACAAAGAAGGTTAACGGGTGGTTCGGTGGTGTCGCCGAAAATAGCAGGGTCTCCTCTCATCTCTGTTGGAGTATTGTAGTTGTTCTGTTGCTTGTACAACTTTACTTGTTCGTCAAGTGGCAAAGGAGGATCGCCACCATTCCCTTCATTATTATCGTTTGGTGGTAAAGGAGGATCGTTTGATGATGACAAAGGAGGATCGTTTGACGATCGAGAGGCTTGAATATTAGTCGATCTCAAGAGCTTGTGGAAGGTATTGAAGCCTGTTGCTGGAGTCAAAAACAGCCAAAGACGAAACCATCGAGTCATCCAGAATTCTCAAATAGGTTTCGATGTTAAACGATGGAAGAAATGTGAGGTGGTTGAAATGAAGGTGGTGGTTGGGAGAGAATTGTGGTGGTGGTGGTTAGGAAGTATAGGTAATATGGTGTGTATTAAATTTTAGAGGGAGAACAAAGAAGAGAGCAAGAAAAATTTTACCATGCTTTCAAATTTCGCAAGAACTCTTTCTGTGTGCCGGCTTCTCTCGCCCTTCTCCAGTCGTCCCAGTGGATGCTCATCACGGTGAAATTTAGTTTTTCCAGCAGCCTTCGTTTGAACTTCGTTGTGCCGCTCTCGAAGTCTCGTCCGTCGAATTGAATGTAGTGGGATGGTCCGTTGAACTCAATGGCAACTTTTTTGTTCTCGTTCTTGGAAATTACGATGTCGATGTTCAGCATGGTTGAGGTGTTGAAGGTGACGTTGCTGCCCTCGAACGGTGAAACCTCCATTTTGTGGTCGATGTTGAGCTTGGTCAGTGTGCTGGAGACGTCCTGTTGTTCTCGTGACAAGGTTACGAGTGATTTTGCTGCTGCTGCTTCAATTTGGCCGAGAAGGGATTCGGGCGGTGGCTCAAGGTTGAGATTCGGTACCTCGATCTGAGCTGAGGCATAAAACAACGCGAGCTGCTTCAGGCCCCCCTCGTCGTTGAACTGCAGCCGACCGTCACACGCCCTGTTCCACAGTTTCTCAACCAAGTCTCTCCCCTCGTCCAAGCATCCCGCAATCGCGAAGGACCACAGTGTAGTCGCAACGTCCTGCTCGTTTCCGTCTCTAACGAATCGTCCGTGCTGAGCCGCCACAGCCTTGAACAAATCCTTGGCCTCGTGCCCGATCGTCGCAAACGCCCAGCAGATGTTGCTCATATCCTGCACGTTGCCACTTCCGGTGATTCGCCCGTGCTGACGAGCCACCGCCTCGAACAACGCCTCGGCCTTGTGCCCGGCCTTCGCAAATGCCGAGCAGATGTTGCTCATGTGCTGCACGTCGCCCCTTCCAGCAATTAGTTTGTGCTGACCTGCCACTGCCTCAAAAAGCTCCGCTGCTTTGTAACCCAACTTGGCAAACGCCCAACAGATGTTGCTCATGTCCTGCACGTTGCCACTTTTGGCGATCCGCCCGTACTGAGCCGCCACAGCCCCGAACAACGCCTCGGCCTTGTGTCCGGCCTTCGCAAATGCCGAGCAGAT
>Ga0302114_10001248_pt1 | contig 16837 bp, 3 predicted proteins | sample AG5_Surface_MG_FD_203107 | JGI IMG/M metagenome (GOLD analysis project Ga0302114, IMG submission 203107) | Marine microbial communities from Western Arctic Ocean, Canada - AG5_Surface | ecosystem: Environmental > Aquatic > Marine > Oceanic | place: Canada: Western Arctic Ocean | collected...
TCGATGTCGGGAACCCATCGCGCGAGAAGAACCTCGCCCTCGTAACTTGGTGCGTCAACCTTGTTCGCGCCGGGACCCGGCCCGGATGAAGCCCTGTGCAGCACCAGCTTCTCCAGCGCCGACTTGATGGCGCCTATTTTGGCGTTGACGGCGTCGTTCTCCTCGCAATCCAGCCCGGCGTCGAGCGGTGCACGCAGCGTGGGGTCCCGGAGGAAGAGCTCGCACGCCATGACGTCGTGTCCCCTGCTCTCCAACGACACGTCCAGGACGTCCAGGTTCACCGTCGGGTGGTACACCGCTCTTAACACGGCGTCGTTGAGACCCCATCGGCTCGGGCACTCGATGGCGCACACGTAGTACACCCTGTATATCGCGCGCTTGTGCCCGTCGGGTCCCAGCGCGGTGGTGGACCACGACACTTCGCGTCGCATCATCTTCGGCCCGCAGCACCACCAACGTCGCTTACCAGAGTCCACCAGCGCTAAGGACCGTTTACCGTTTTTGCCCAAACCCGCCTTCCGCTTCTCCGCCTTGATCGCCTGGCTCACGCACAGCGGCGCGTATATCGCGCTCAGTAACACGCACAGGATCACCGCGCTGAACTCCTCGTGCCCCAACGTTCCCGCGCTTCTCGACGCGGTGGCCACGATGAACGCGAATTCTCCCCACGCGCTCATAGCGAATCCAATCTTGGAAGCCTCCACCGCGGTGAGAGGCCTGGCGAACAGGCCGGTGGCGATCTTTCCAAAGGCGGCGATCATGAACACCGCGGCTCTGGCGAGCACCGGCCCGGTCCACAGATCCCGGATCGGCACCTCGAACCCGATGGTACACGCGAAGAACACCCGGATGAGCCACGATAGGATCTTCTCAACCTCCCGGTGCCACACGTGCTGCACCGACGACAGCGAACAGAAGCACAGGCCGCCGAGGAATGCTCCTAGCAAGTGCGAGCTCCTGCCGTAGTGCGTGGATACCATCATGAAGTAGGAAACCACGAACACCATGCCGAGCAGCACGCCCTCGAGGTGCTTCTTAGGCACCCTCGGCACGAGACGCTTGACCAGCAAATCCGGGACGACCCGCACCGCCAGGTAACCCACAAAGACGATGAAGCAGAGCGAGCTGACGATGGGCACGATGAAGTTGACCGGCGTCGGGTCTCTCAACGCCTCCAGCTCGGACAGTAACACGAGCGCGATGACGTCGTCCATCACAGCCGCCGCGATGATCAACTGACCGGTGGGGGTACCGAGAACGCCGCCGTCCTGCAGCACCTTGAGCGAGATGCCCATGGAGGTGGGCGCGAGGGACGCGCCCACCGCGAGGCACGTCTTGGCGCTCATGTCGAACACGAGCTTGGAGAGCGTGGCGCCGATGGCGAGCGGGACGAGCGAGCCGAAGAACGCCACCTGCACGCCCCTCGCTCCGACCAACGACAGCGACGCGAGATCAACCTCGACGCCCGCTTCTAAAACCATGAGCACCAGGCCAAACTCTCCGACCATCATCAGCGCGTCGGGTTTTGGCGCGATGTTCATGCCGTGGGGACCCACCGCGATGCCCGCGAGGATCTCGCCGACCAACTGGGGTTGGAGGACGTGGGAGACGGGACGGTCAGTTCGACGGCTCGGTCGGCGGGAAAGAGGAGAATGGGCGCGGTTCGTTATTCGCGTGGGGAGATCAAGGGGTGGGGGACGCGCACCGATGGAAGCCCGAGCCGTTCGGCGCACTTGCCGACGACCCAGAATATGAGCAGGATGCCGCAAAACGCGACGAGCTCCTCGAACGTGAACGGCACTGTAGGACATGGGGAAGGGGAAAGGGCGGGTGAGCACTCGGTGGGATCGATTTGGTTGCAGATCGAATAACGGAGAAGATGAGCGATCGTGTATGGGCGCGGGGAGACGTACCGTGCGGGCCATCCTCGCCGCCGCCGCCCGCTGCGAGGAGGAGTCGCTGCAGCACCATGCCGATACGCCCGTCCGCCTCCCAATCGCGCTCTGGATACCCCCCGCGCGCCTGTTCTATGAGACCGCGATGGAAAATATCCGCGTCCACGTCAGACGAAACGAGGCTTCGACGCGACTCGATCGCCAAACTGCCAAGGAATTTCTTGACACTACATCGCTAAACTAGCTAGCTAGCTACTCTACACGAAAATACTAAGGCCCCTTGCCCTCCAACAGCCTCACGCGCGATCGCGACCGCGCGTCCGCCACCCTGATCGGCTCCGGCGTCTTGTGCCCCTGGAGCCTGCACAGACGCGTCAACTCAATCGCCAAATCCAAAGACGTCCGGTGCCCTCCGCTGACAAACACGGGATGCCCGGCGCCGTCGCCCGTGTGCACGTGGCCAAACACGGCGGCTCCGTGCGTCATCCCGGAGTCACCCACGAGCGCCACCGCGTCCGCCCACCTGCTAAGATTACTCCCAGCCACTACTCCGTCGCCTTCTTTCGAACTCGTCCGAACGGCTTCGTCGCACATCATTCTCACTTTTTTAACGTCCAGCCCGTCGAAACAGTGCAGGTCCTTCGCGATACCCACCGTCGGAACCCCGCACTCAACCCCGAGGTGGCACGCCAGACCGAACCCGTCCGGGTGTAACGCCCCGTTCCCATCCACCAACACGACGTCCGGGGTGAAACGCGGTGGGCACCTGGCGATTAATCTCTTCAGCGCCGGTGATTCACGAAACGCCAAAAAACCCGGTACGTACGGAACTTCAACCACAAACTCTTCAAAGTCGACCCACTGCGCAGCCATGCTCGGGTACGCCAGCACGGCTAAACACGCCACCGCGGTCTCCTGGTGGTGCGTGGAGTTGTATATGAACTCCCGGCGGTAGCTCACGTCCACGCCGGCGACGCGGGTGAGCTTGGAAGTGTCCACGTCGAATGGCGATTCTGCGCTTGCGAATGGAACGTCGGCGGTGGACACGAGTCCCCGACGTAGCTTCGAAACTTCCGCGCGCCATCGCTCCTTGACCCGCCACATCGGGTCCTCGAGCATCGCGTTCATACTTCTGCGTGTGTGGGATATCGTGATGGGTGATGAGCGTGAGAGGGTGAAACAAACGAAAGGCGCTTAGACGGATGTCCCCGCTCCACGGCTGGCGTCGAGTTATCCTGGACCTGGTTAGGGATCGACAGGGGCGACGACTTCGACGCACGGTGTGCGAAGGCTGCGCCGTCCTCTCGGCGCACGGGTGGGTGATGCGCGTGGCATCACGCGACCGAGGGCGTCGGCGCGGATAGGCGGGTCGAAGGTGCTCTCGCGACCGGTAGAGCCCCGGCGGGGAACTGGCTTCCCAACACAGAGGATTTGTCGGGGCCGCTTGCGGGAAAACAAAACTGGGGATTGGATGTCGCCGTCGGAATCGAACTCGAGTTGGGTGGAGTGGCCCTCGCCCGAGGCTCATTAAATGACGGCAAAGTCTGTGCACCGTTGTAGGCCAGGAAGGCAAGTGGGATTGGATGGTCCCTGCCGACCGGTATATGCAGGTGCAGTAGTAAAGCGGAGGCGGCCACCGGGTGAAAATGGGCACCGCCGCCAAAGGACGAGACCGGGATGATGACGGTGGGACGGGTATCGGATGTTCACACACACGTTGTTCACGCACCTCGCTCGGTCATCCACTCGCTCGCGTCGGCGACACCTATCGACGACGTCGATATCCGACGACCGCCGCGGCGCTCCAAGAGCGCCGAGAAAGTGAAGAGGGAGACGTCTTTGGCTATCTCTAGGTTTCGCTATTTCAGTTGCTATTTTCGCTAAAGTTGGTGTTGAGAGCAGGTAAGAGCGAGTTCACTCACGCGTAAGTGTTACTCGCAGCTCGTCAATACGGGAGCGCGAGCTTGGCGGGCGGCCTCCTCGGCCTACCCCCACCGGCACCGTGCGGCGCCACCCTCGGCGGTCCGCGTCTCATCCTGTCCCGGACGCCTCCCATCTTAACCTTCGCCCACTTCAAAACCTTGCGTCTGTTCTGCTCGCGCTTAAACGCGTCAATCATGGAAACCTTCTCCTTGACCTCCTTCTCGCGCCTGAAGTACTCCTTCATCCGCTGCGCGTGTTTCTTCCGCGCGATGTACTGCTTATACTCCGCGCTCCAGTCGCGTTTGCTGTAGTAGTTGACGTAGTAGTAGTACCCGGCGTAGGACACCACGAACCACGTGCCGATGACGGCGCCGCTGATGATCCAAGCGGTGTGATCTTCGGGTTCGGGCGTCGGCGCGGGCGGCGGCGGCGGTACGGGCGGGTTGGGCGGCGGCGGACTCGGCGGCGGCGGGGGCGACGGCGGCGGCGGCGCGATGGTGTTCACCATCACGACGCCGAGCATCAGCCGTGAAGCCTCCAAGCCTTCGAACGTCGAGTACGTGGAGTCGCTCGTGGCGTTTTCAGCCCCGACGGGATCCCACTCGGAGCTCACGCCTCGGTTGGTCCACCCCGGGTATTTCACCAGAGGGTTGCCCAACGAGTCCGTCAGGTTCGCGGCGACCGTGGCGAGCGCGAGTTCGTGGTCGTATATACGCACCTCGGGGTGCCGGCCATCGTTCGCGAGGTCGTCGCGTTTAGACTCGTCGTACCCGAGCCGAACCTTCGTTGTTAGTATCGAACTCCTGGCCCAATCGGCTTCACCTTCAATCGCGTGATCGAAGGTGACGTGCGTGTAGTTACTGACCAGCCGCTCGTCGATCACATCGTCCGCGGATGAAGGCGCGTGCCCGTCCCCGACGCGGTAGTGCGTCACGGACACGATGGAGTTACCCCTGGTGCCGTTGTATCCCGCTCCAACCTTGGCGGGGTCCGCGGCTATCGTCACCTTCGCGGCTGATTGATTGACGCTGTTGATCGCGACGGTCATCGGGTACCCCGACCCCGTGGACGGATCGGACGCGGCGACCGCGAGGCTGATGTGCCTGGCGTCCGCCGTGACCGCGTCAGCGCCGGGGACGAGGTGCCGTCCTATCGCGGAGACTAAGTCATCAATCGCGGTTGAGGTTTCCGCGGTTGAAATTTGTTGGTACGAATCGTCGCACCCGCCGACTTTGGACGCCAGAAGGTTGGACGCGAGCTCCGTCGCGCATCGAAGAACCGTGGAGTCCGGGTCGGTGACCGGCCCATCGCGCGTGGGGTCCTTGGCGGACAACGCGGATTCGCGCGCGTCGGTGACCAGCGCGTGCATCAAGTCGCCGCCCACGCCCTCCCTTAGCGTCCGCGGATCCGAGGATAGGACGGATAAAACGCACCAGAGCTGGTTGACCCCCGGGCCCGTCCTCGGGACGGCATCACGCGCGCTTCGCAACGCCGCGGACACCTTGGCGTGCGTCGCCGCGACCGCCAACGCCTCCGGGTCCTCGTTGCGACACGAACCGTCGTGGGTGAGGACACCCGCGGGTTCAATCGCAAAGACCCGCGCGTACGCGTCGGCGGCTTGCACGATTTGCGAGTGCGCGCCGAGTTCAATCACCGGACGTAACAGGGCGTCGTAATAACGCGCCGCGGTCGTCGCGTTGTACCCGATCGTGTACGCCGGCTGGGACGTCGTGTAGTAGGTCGCATCCCCAGGTTTGGCGTCTACTCCGGCGAGGAGTTTACGTCGTCCCCAGAACTCTGGCGTCGGGGGCGGCGGCGGCGGCGGCGGCGACGGCAGCGGCGGATCTTCGACAAACGCGGTGGAGGTGGACGTCGACGTGGCGCCGTGTCTGTCCGACACGCGGACCTCGATCGTGTGCGTCCCGGGTCCCAGCAGCAGCACGATGTTGTTCGCGGTCTGCGTCGGGCCGAGCGGGTCGTAGACCGTGACGGTCGGCGAGTCGGCACCCATCGTGACGTCGGACTTGACCCCTTCTCTTTTTATGAAGAAGGCGTACGTCAGCGGGTAGTGGTCGGGATCGTCAGCGAAACCCCGGGCCCTCGCCAGGAATTTACCGACTCCCACGTCCGCCAAGGGTGCCACGTCGGCGTCGGCGATGTTGGCCACCTCGAGGGATCCGCCCCTGGGCGCGCTGTTGACGACGACGGCGGCGTCGGCGGTGAGTCCAAAGCCCGCGACGGCTCTGAAAACGTACTTTGTCCCAGGTGTCAATTTGTCTCTATCGACGCTGAGCACGTGGTCATTCACGCCGGTCAACGCGACGGATGCGAGCGCGCCGTCGCCCGTGAGGTCACCCGAGACGCACCGCCACGTCACCGTGCAGTTGTCATCGCAATCGTCGATATACGCGAAGAGGTTGAGGCGCTCGGAGGCGGACCAGATCCCGGACGGCGTTCCCACGACGCGAAGCGCGGGAGCCGTGGCGTTTGACGTCGCGTTCGTGGCGTTACCGGTGGCGTTACTATCGGCCGTTACGATCGAAGGTACGACGGTGACGCGCATGGAAACGTCCACCTTGCGCCCGCCCGCCACGGGCTCCCTGGCGACGCGAACGCCAAACTCGTACGTCCTATCAGGGGCGAGCGCGTTCGCGGGGAAGACGACTCGTTTTTCACTCAGGAAATAGCCCCCCGGGGTGCTCCCCGCGGGAATGTCGCAGTCATCGCCGCTGGGATGCAACTTGCAGGACCACACGTACGTGAACGGGAACGCGATGCCTTGGGTGTCTTTCGCGTCGTCCGGGTCCGTCGGGTCCACCTCCAGCGCGAGCGGCGCGTCCACAAACGCCGTCCGGCGATCTCCGGTGAGCAAGTTTGGAACAATCGGCGAGCTGGACACCTCCACCGTGACGATCTGGTCGCTGAAGAACGCCCGTGGGTTGACCCGAAGGGAGCTCCGCAGCCTCCACTTGTACACCGCGTTGGGTTCGAGCGTCCTCGGCGGGATGTACAGCGATCGCGTGGTCAACGTGCGCACGTGGACGTCGAAGTGGTGCCGGCTCTGAAAGTTATCCGCGACCAAAATCGGACCCTCCACGATGGACCAACGGTAATCGACGCCGCCGCCAACCTCAGAGGCCGGGTCCGCGATGGCGTCGCAGCTCGTGGACGGTAACGACACGTCCCCTTCGATCGTGATGGCGTGCGAGCGCGTAGCCTTGTACGTCTTACCGCTGGAGATTTTCGAAATCGGCATGGGGTATTTAGACTTGGTCACCGTCGCTGAAGCCGTGGCGAACCCGCCGGCGAAATCAGTCGCTTTGACCGTGAACGTGTAGCTCACGCCTGGCTCGAGGATCGCGGGCAACAGCGTGATGACCGGGTTAGTCACGCCGGCCACCTTGGCGGCGTCCACGGCGTCGCCCAGCGCGTCAGCCACCGCGCTTCCGTCGGTGGCCGTCGCGGTGACCGAGTATAAAAATTCAAGCGGCCGACCGCCGCCGCCGCGCGATTGGCTCGCGTCCAGCGTGACGCCGTCGCACGGGCCCACCACGTCCGGCACGCTGAGCCGCGCCTCGGGCGGCTTCGCGTTCACGGGCGCCGTGATCGTGTAGCTGCCGGACGCGGCGTAGGAGTTGCCGTCCGCGCTCTTGACCACGTCGGGCTTCAGAGCGATGGAGTGCCCGGGCCGAAGCGTCGCGTCTGTGCCGAAATAGACGGAGAGCGTCCGGGCGTCCGCCCACACGCACGTCCCGCCGGCGCCCACCGCGGCCAAGGTGTCGGCGGCGAGGAGTTGAGAGCAGTTGCCTCGTTCGTTCGCGCCGCCGCCGACGCCTAGATCGGTGTCGACGTCGAAAACAGCGTCGATTCGCATCAGCGAGTCCGCGACTTGCAGGGTCGACACGATGGGCGCGGCGGTGGGCGCCACCTCAAGCTTGAACGGCGCAGCCGCGATGAGAACGCCGTCGACCTTCGGTGCGATCCAGTAGGACCCGGTGTCGGTGAGCGTGTACGTCGCGGTGAGCTGCCCGGACTCGCCGGGCGTCTCGATCAGCTCGCACGTGTCAACCTCGTTCGTTAAAGCCTCGTCGGAATACACCGGCACGGCGACGCCGTTCGCGGGGTTCGACGCCACTGGGTTATCGTAGGTGTCGCGAACGTACACAGTCAGCGACTGGGCGACGCCCGCGACGCCGCCGTATACCCCGGCGCCGCCCAGCATCACCCTGTCCGGATCCGTTTTCCCCGACGCCACAGTGATTTGAAAATCGTCGAGCAACGTCAACCCGCTCCCACCGTGGACAACCGTAAGTGCGTACGTACCCGCGGTGTAAGGCGTGAACGACGCCGTGTACGTCCCGTTGGCGTTACTCGTAACGGTCGGGGACTTGATCGTCACGCCGTCCGCCGGGGGCGTGACTGTTAGGGTGAAAACTTCGTCGCCGTCGTCGTGCAAGTTGCCGAACGCGTCGCGGGCTTGGACGATGAAATCGAAAACTTCCCCGCCGACGCCCGCGTATTTGCACACGTCAAGCGTGGGGCTGAACGTGGTGGCGAGCGCGAACACCTCGGCGTGTCGGACAGTAACGGTCGTGTCCGCCGTGGCGTTCATCTCGATCCCGCCCAAGGTGCCCACCAGGTCGTACGTCCCCGCGACGGTTGGAACGAAATTCACGTCGTACGTGCCGTCCTCGTTGTCGACGAGCGAAGCCGTGACGTTTTGAATCACAGAGTTGACGTTATCGGCGTCGCTCGTGATGGGCACGAGCGTCGCGGCGTACGTCTCAGACCCGGACGCGGACGTGTGCGTCACGCGGTTGCCGTGCGTGTCCACGGACGCCAGCCGCATGGTCGCCACCGCGCCCGCCACGACGAACCCCGACTCGGAATCAATCGCCTTTGTCACCGTCGCCTTCATCGGCTCGGAAACCTTCGCGGAACGCACGAGCACGCGCAGGTACCCGCGCGAGTCGTCGCCGATGGACGCCCAGTTGCCACCCACGGGCGCGTACGTCCCACCAGGACCGGTGGATGAGTATTCCACCAACACGCTGTACTCGCCCGCGACGTTCGTTTGAAACTCGAGTGAAACGCGGCCTTGGCTCGTCAGCGCCAGCGTCGGAGCAGTGACGTTCGCGCTGGGAAACACAGAGGCGCGGAAGTAGTCAGCGGAGGTAGGAGCCTTCGGCGCGCCGTTTGTATCCCTCGCCTCCAGCAATATGCGACTGGTGCCGCCCGCGCGGAAACCGAGGTCGTTCGCGGCGTCGGACACCAGCGGCTCGAGGTACCTGTTCAGCGCTATGGACTTGAACGCGCTGGGCGTCGCCGCCGCGGACACCAACACCGTGTGCCCCGCCGGGTCCGCCGGAACCCCGTTCGCCGTGACCACAACCTTGACGTAATACGCCTGCGTGTGACTGGGCGGGGTGTAGTATATCGAGTACACGCCATCGCCGTAGTACACGGTTGATTGCGTCGATGTTTCTACTCCAGACGGAACGGACCCGCCGACTGTGGAGAAGACGCACTTGTACTCGATGTCCCCGGCGGGCTTGACGGTGTACGGGTTACCGTTGGCGTCCGCGGCGCGGACGTTCACCACGTTAGCCTGGCCCATCGCCGCGACGCCCACGCCGCCGCCGTAGACTTTAGTCTTGGCGGCGACGGGGTTGCCGGGATTCACCGTCGCTTCCCACGGCTCGCCCGTCACCTTGTTCACGAGCGGCTCGCCCGTGTTCGTGGCGAACGTGATCGCCAGCGACCCCGCGTGCGTGGACGTGAAGTTCACGTAGAACATGCCCTTCTTCATCGTGTCATCGCCCGTCGACGACTCTGGGTAATACGTCTCCACGTGCGACACCGCGTGTTCAGAGTCGTACCCGTCGGTGAGCACCAGCGCGAGGGTCCCGTCCGATAGGTCCGTCGACGTGTACCGCTTGTTCCCGCCGGCGTCGAAGAAGACGATCGTGAACTGCGAGTAGACCGTGCCGGCCGTGTACGGACCTGGCGCGTACGTCCCGACGCCGTTTACCTGCGTCTTGGTCAAGTCCAGTTCGCCCGCGACGATTTTGAAGTTGTGATCGTCTCTCTGAAAAGCGCCGCCCACGCTCCCGACGAACTTGACGTCAATCGCCCACGATCCAACGTTCGCCAAGTTGAACTCCGCGACGTACGTACCGTCGTTGGCATCCGTCACGGGAGTCAGCGCGACGGACTCGTTGAAGTTCGAAACCTCCACGGCGTCGGCTTGGATCGTGGCGTTTAGCCCGCCGGCGGTGAGCTGATTCCCGAATTCGTCCCTGGAGACGACCGTGACGACGTGCGCGACGCCCGCGGTGGCGTCAGGGAACGAGTCCGAGGTGGCCTCGCAGTCCGCGGGTGACACCGCCCCGGGTGCGATGGACGTCGCCACGAGCGACACGAGCGTATCGCCCAGGGTGACGCGAATGGCCATCGAGCCCGAGACGGTCGTGTTCAGAGTCGCGAGATATCGCCCGGGGTTATCCGTTCCAACCTCGTTTGCGACCCGCCACTTGGCGTAATTCCCCGCGCCCACCGCGGAGTAGTAGAACGTATCGCCGTCGATCGGTCGGGTATCCGCCGGTCGCGTGTTGACGTTGCCGTGTGCGTCCCTCGCCACGACGTGAAACTTCGCCTCGACGCCGACGACGGCGACGTTGGACTCCAACGGGCACACGGATTCCTCGCCGTCGATGCACTCGAGCGTGCTCCGCGCCGCGCTGATCATCCCCGGGACGACCGTGAACAGATACGGCGAACCGAGGATGGCGACGCCGCCGCGCGTGATGAACGCGAGGTACGTGCCGGAGACGGTGGGGGTGAACGTGGACAGGTAGGTACCGTCGCCGCGATCGAGAAGCTCGGGCGGCGCGACGTACACGGATTTAGTCTCATCGACAGTCCACTGCGTGGCGTCGTCGTCGACCCCGGATCCCGTCTCGATCGCGGGCCTGGCGAGGAGGTCGAAGACGCTGCCTCCGGAGGACAAGCCGTTTCCGAAAACGTCTCGCGCGTGAACCGTCACCGAAGTCGCCCGCCCGGCGACGGCGGGCACCGCGCCGGCGCCGAGGATGGAGCCGGCGGCGGTGCACGCGGCGGTGGTGGCGTCGCCGACGGTGACGTCCGTGCCGAGGTAGTCCGTCGCCATCGTGATCACCTGCCCGTAGAGCAAGACGACGAGCGAAGAGCGGCCGGACTCCGTGGCGTTGTAACTCCCGATGTAAACGTCGTGCTCAAAGTCGTATTCGATCGTCGCTTGCACCGTACTCGTCTCTTCCAAACGATGCACTCCGTGCCAGGCGATGAACTCCGCCTCGCTGACGTCACCGCCGTCGTCGGTGTCCATCTGGGGAAAGAGCACCTTCCGTATGGTTTCGGTATCGACCGTTCGGGTTTCGGTGTCCCCGGCGCCTTCGCCTTCGACGGTGGCGCCGACCATGTTGAAGCCCGCGGGTCCGTTTGAATCTTCGCGCGTCTTATCCGCGTCGAACTCAAACACGCGGACATGCCCCGCGTCTTTGTTCAAGTGAGCGCCGATCGCCACGCGCGTGCCGTCCGGGGACATCGATACCGACCAGCCGGACTGGTCCCCGGCGGGATCGCTGCCGAGGTTAGGATTAAGCGTTCCCACCTCGGTCCAGTTCCCGTCGTTCTCGTCGTACAGGGTCGCGGTACCGGCGAAAATGGCGTTGTTCCTGTTCGCGCCGATCACCAGGCGCGTGCCGTCTGAGGACATCGATGTCGGCTGCCCGGAATCGTCGTTCGATCCCGCGACGTAGACATCGGCGCCCACCCGAATCCAAGCGCCGGTTTCATCGTTTCCTGTTAGATTGAACACAGTTTCGTTGTATTCGGACACGCGCACGTTGATGTAGTCGGTGCTGCTGTCGTTCCAGTACGTCAGGTACGCGGTGCTCGCCACGCGCTTGCCGTCATGTGAGATGGATACGTACTGCCCGGACATGTACCATTCCCCCGGGGGCTTGCTGTCGATGTCGGCGCCAACCTGAGACCACGTCCCGTTGGTGTCGTTGTAGACTCGCACGTAGCCGCCGTCGACGATGGCCACGTGCGTGCCGTCCGAGGACATCGACACGTCCCACAAGGACCAGTCCCCGGCGGCTTTACCGTCGATGTCGGCACCCACCTGCGACCACGTCCCGTTGTTGTCGGAATACACGCGCACGTAACCGGCGTCGCCGACGGCCACGCGAGCGCCGTCCGAGGACATCGACACGTCCCATCCGGACCAGTCCCCCGCGGCATCGCCGTCGATGTCGGCACCAACCTGGGACCACGTCCCGTTGTAGGAGTACACGCGCACGTGGCCGGCATCGGCGCCGGCGCCGTCGTTGTAGCGAGCGCCGATCGCCACGCGGGCGCCGTCCGAGGACATCGACACCGTCCGCCCGAATTGGTCCCCCGCGGACTCGCCGTCGATGTCGGCGCCCAGCTGGGACCACGTCCCGCCGCTCTCGGAGTACACGCGGACGTGGCCAGCGTCGGTACCGCCGCCGTCGTTCAAGTACGCGCCGATCGCCATGCGCGTGCCGTCCGAGGACATCGATAACGAGTGCCCGGCGACGGATACCAAATTGCGTAATTCGTCGAGCGGCAAGCCGGAGAGCATGTTGATCCCGTTCGCCAGCTCGTCCGCGTTCAGCTTCCCGCTGTTGTCCTTGTCCAGCTCGTCGAAGATGGCGCGAAGTCGTTCCTCGTTCTGAGGCCGGGAGGTATCGCCGTACTCCTTCCCGAAAGGAACCAACCTCGCCTCGACGATTGTGGGTTTGGTGCTGATTCCGGGAAGAGGATGATTCGGGTAAATGCCCAGGTCCGACGGCGCGATGTACTCGCCACGGCCCGCGGCGTTACCCCGCCGATCGAACAGCTCCACGCGGAACCACGAGAGCACGCCCGTCATAGCCTTGGCCACGCCGTCGCCGGAGACCACGGACGTGTCAACGCTGGCGGTTGACGCCGCGATGTCCATCGTCTGCGGTTGTCCCACCGCGGTGTATACCCCGTCCTGCGCGTCGAAGTGCACGGTGAACGTGTACTTGCCAGCCTCCGTGGGGGTGTACTCGCCGTGGAAGTAGTACGTCGTGGGGCCCGGTCGGGACGAATCGGGTCGCCGGGTCAACGTGAACGCATCGGTTCCCACCGCGTTGATATCCACGGAAACTCCAAGTGCGTCGCGGGGGAAGACGTGGTAGTCTATTTTGTTACCGTAGGCGTCCTCGGGGGTGATTGACACCTCGATCTTGTCCCCGACGTAGCCGTTACCTACGCGCGCGTGACCGAGCCACTCCACGGTCGCGGTCGCGGTCGGTCCCGAGTACACGACGACGTCCACGAGGCCCGCGTCGACGAACCCGGATGCGGAAACCACGGGACCGATGCCCCTCGGGACGCCGGCGCGAAAGTTGGGGTTCTCCGCCTCCGGGCCGATCAGCGTCTGGAACAGCCGCGTGCCAGCCTTGGTCTGCGTCAGGGACACGACGTACGTGCCGTTGCAGTTGTCGAGGATCGAAGCGTCGCCCGCGGGTCCCGTCCCGAGAACTTCGTTGTCAAGTTTGACCTGAACGAACCCTCGAGCGGCGGACCCCACGACGCACGGGTCCGCGCCGCTCCATTCGTAATCCGCGGATGCCGGAAACCCCGCACCCGAGTCGGTCACCAACTCGACCAGGTACCGCGTCTTCTGCCCGGCGTACGAGCCAGTCAGCGCCGGCCCCACCGCGCGCGACAGCAGCGGGTTAATGTTCATGTACAGCGGGTTGGCGAGGATGTTAACCGTCTTGGGCGAACCCGGGATGTCGACGCCGTCAAGCTTGACACTCACGGCGACGTCTCCAGGTAACTTTCCGGTCCAACTGGCGACCAAGTTATTCATCCCGTCCGTCGCCGGCTGCGTCGTCACCTCGGCTCTGTGCGCTGGGGAGACGGAGATTGCGTACCTCGCGGCGTCGCCGGGTTCGAGCGCCGCTGGATTCCCTCGGCTGTCTCTCGGGGTGATGATCACTGGAAGTTCCACCCTCGCCGCGGCGCCGTCCTCGGTGCCGAAGCCCGACATCGAGCCGCTCGACATCAAACCACGCACTGCCGGCGCCGGGTGAGGCGAGTCGGTCACCACGTAGTTTTCGCTGTACCAGAGCGTCCGGCCGTCCAGCGGATCCTTAGCCTCGACCACGCGCTCCACGTCCACAGTCGCCAGCACGAACCCAATCTTACCGACGGTGTAGTTGACGAGGTACGTGCCGTTGGTGTGGTTGTTGGTGGCGTTGAGGATCGTGTTGGAGCCGGCTAGGGTTCCGTGCTGCGACATATCCGGGGCGTCGGGATCGAACAAAATATGCACCTCCTCGGCGGGCGCGATGTTTGACGTCCCGTCGAAAATCTCACCCACGCGCACGTCGAGCTCGACCCCAATCTCGAACCCTTTGCAGTTCGCAATCTCGGAGTAGTGCTGGTAATACGCCGCGCAGTTCCGTTGCACCGGGACGATCAAAGAGCCGTCGTGCACGACGTTGTTGTGGAACCTATCCCTGACCTGAACCCTGAAGTAGTTGGGCTGGGAGACGATGGACGGCTCGGTGATGCCCGGGCCCCACACCGCGAAGTGCGGCGGGGACAGCGCCGCCGGCTCGACGACGACGGGAAGCGCCATCGCATCGTCGCCGACGACCGTGCCGTCGACCGTGACCCACAACGTGTACGGACCAGCCTTCGTCGGAGTAAACGAAAGCCGGTACAAACCGTCGAGCATGTTCGTCACCCGGACCACAACCTGTAAACAAAACACATCGTCAGTCTAATCGCCCACACGAGAGTAAAAAGAAACTTACCTCCTCCCCGCGGTTCTGGTCGATGTGGCCGTCCGTGCCGTTCAGCCGAGCCGTGACGGTCACCTGCGGCGCCGCGTACCCGTCGTACCCAGCGTCGTTGCTGAACGCATCGCGCGTGTGCACCACAAGCCGTTGAGGCTCACCCGCGACGAACGTGTTGTCCCGCATGGAGCGGGTTGGATCGTACCCCATGACGCCGCTGTTGGTGTGGTACACGAGCGTCTTCGTCGCCACCGCGCGGGCCGGGGAGATGACAAGCGTGAACGGCGAGCCGGCGATGTGCGTCCCGCCGAGTCGCACGCTGAGTGTATACGGAGAAACCACGCCGTCTACGTCGTACTGGATCCGGTCAGCTCGCCACTTCACTTCGTACCCGCCTTCGTTAACCACCTTCACCGCGGTGGAAACCCCGCACTCGGTGGCGCCGTCGGTACCGAGGGACCCGAAGCTGTTTCCACACGGCGTGATGGCGACGTCGAACGTATCGTCCACGAAGTTGACGTCCTGCGCCACGCCGTGGACGTTGAGAGGTTTGATCGTGAAAGTATTGGTTTCACCCGCGACGCCGCAGATGACGTCTGCGAACCCGCACTGGACGTAGCTGTCAACCTGCGCCTGTTCCACGTACGTCGCGCTCGCGTCCGTGACCGCGGATGTCACGGTGAGGTTGAACGGGGAGTTCTTGACGTGCGACGTGCCGATCTTAACCTCCAAAGTCTGGTTCGTACCCGTCACCGGCGGCTCAAACTCGAGGGCGTACGTGCCGTCGGCGTTGTCTGTCACCGCCGCGTGCACCGTGACCGTGTCCAGCACGAGCTGCGCGGACACCACGTCCCCACCCACGGTACGCGCGCTTCCAAACTCGTCGCGCGCGGTGAGCGTGAACGTCGTGAGTTCCCCGGCGACGGCGGCTAAATCTTTCGATAAATCCGCGAGGGTCGAGGTGGACGCCACGGGCGGGCCGGGTGCGAAGGAAACCTTGGTGTACGGCGAGTCACTCGCGTTCGTACCTCCGATCGCCGCATCCCCCGCGCCAGCCGTGCCGCTGAGATTGACGGCGAGGGTGTACTCGCCGGCGGTGAACGATCGAAGCGTTACGTTGAAAACGCCGTTGGATACGTAGTCGCACTCGGCTGTGGCGTTCGCGTCGGTGACGGAGTCGTCCTCGTTCGTCAACGCCACGGCGCAGTCGCCGTCGACCAAGCCGCTCGTTATCGGGTTACCGTGCGCGTCCCTGGCGACGACCCGCGCGTAGTGTTTGACGCCGGAGAGACCGCCGAAGAGAGCGGAGCCGTCGACGGTTGACGCGCCCGCGTTCATCGCCCCTTCCGATACCACCGTGGACGCCAGTGGGGACGTCCCGATTTGGACGTTCCCGAGGGACACGTCGAACGCGTAGGTTCCCACTTTGGTCGGGGTGAAGGTAAAGTCGTAGTATCCGCCCGCTTTGTTCTGGGTGATCGTCACCGGGACTTCGTCGACTGAGACAACTCCGTCGATCGAGAGCGAGGGGACGAATTCGTCCAACCCGTCGCCGTCGTCGTCGTAACACTTCGCGTTATCGTTCGCGTCCCTAGCGAGGACACGCACGACGAGCGCGGTGCCCGCGGTGGATGTGGCGGGCAGCGTGTTGGACGTATCCACGATCGATCGCGTCGCGGCGGTGGATCCGGGATGAACTGTTACCGACGCGGGCCAAGTCCCGCCGATGGCGGTCGATCCGGCATCCTTGACGTCCAGCGCGTGCGTCACCGCGGCCGTGGGGGTGTACGTCACGGTGTACGTCCCGTCGCCGTTGTCCAGCACGGTATCCGTATCGTCCGCGTTCGCATCGCCGGCGTTCTTCTCGGTCAGCGTCTTGGTCTGTTGACTCCCGCCGGATGGGGTCCACGCGAGCGTGACGGTGAAGTCGCGGCCGCCGGTGCCCAGACCGATGCCGTCGGCGTCGGTCGCCTCGATCGTGAACGTCGCGCGCTCGCCCGCGACCGCGCGGGTCAGGCCGTGGCCCACCGCCTCGAACTTCGCGGGCGTCGCGGACCCGAGAGACGCAACCGCTTTCACGCCCCCGTAAGGACTCTGACCCACGGCGCCGCCCTTGAGGATAACGTTGAGCTCGTACGACGTGCCCGCGGCAGACGGCGTCCACTCCGCGCT